>Ga0308398_1000615_pt1 | contig 21896 bp, 18 predicted proteins | sample Hotspr20SampleT9_FD_202360 | JGI IMG/M metagenome (GOLD analysis project Ga0308398, IMG submission 202360) | Hot spring phototrophic mat microbial communities from Mushroom Spring, Yellowstone National Park, Wyoming, United States - 20051001_T9 ...
ATTGTGCCTATAATGAAGCCTTACAAGCTTGCAAGCAGGGAATTAAAGCAGATACAAACTATTGTAAAAGTAGGCAATTGCCGAATAGGAGATTCAAAAGCTGTGGTTATAGCAGGTCCATGCGCCATAGAAAGTTATGAAAGCTATGTAAGCGTAGCAAAGCAAGTAAAAGAATCAGGAGCAAGCATATTAAGAGGAGGAGCTTACAAACCCAGGACATCTCCCTACTCATTCCAAGGTTTGGAAGAGGATGGTCTAAAAATAATGGCTGAAGCAAGAGAAATAACCGGCCTGCCAATTGTAACAGAAGTAGTGGATACAAGAGATGTGGAGCTTGTGGCTTCATATTGCGACATGCTGCAGATCGGCGCAAGAAACATGCAAAACTTCAGACTCCTTAGAGAAGCAGGTGCTTCAGGAAAACCTGTATTGCTGAAAAGAGGATTATCCGCTACGATTGAAGAATGGCTTATGGCAGCCGAATATGTTATTTCTTCAGGCAATCAAAATGTAGTGCTATGTGAGAGAGGAATAAGAACATTTGAAACTGCCACAAGAAATACACTGGATTTAAGTGCTGTCCCTGTAGTAAAAGAATTTTCACACCTGCCAATAATAGTTGACCCCAGCCATTCAACAGGTTCATGGAAATATGTGTCTGCACTTTCAAAAGGGGCGATAGCAACAGGAGCAGATGGTTTGATAATAGAGGTTCATCCAGATCCTAATTGCGCAATGTGCGATGGTCCTCAATCACTAAAACCCAATAAGTTTTCAGTTCTTATGCAGGAGCTCGGTTCTGTTGCAATTGCGGTTGGAAGAACCATTTAAAACCGATACTTTTGAAATAGTCATTCCTGACAATATCATCAACCCTCCCGCTATTATTCTCCAACTTATATTTTCTCCCAATGCAAAAGCTGCTATTATACTGGCAAGTATCGGCTTAATAAAAAAAACCATGGACCCCTTTCCTGCACCCAGCCTTTGCAATCCCATGAAATACAGCACATAAGCCAGCCCTGTAACAAACACACCAAGATAAATCATATACGGCACAGCACTTTTGGGTATATGCAATGGGTTGTATCCTGAAAATGCAAAAACAGGAATAAGCATAGCACTCCCTGCCATGAAAGAATACGCATTCATCTTTATGCTACCTATCTGAGACGAAGTATTTTTTGCAAGAACGGTATACAATCCATAAAATATCGCAGACACTAAAGCAAGCAAAGGGCTTATGATATCCGATGACGCATTTTGGAGCTTGTCGGAAAAAGCGATTAATATCCCCAACATACTGATTGCTATTGCAATAATACGCCCAACAATAATTTTTTCCTTGTCAATGATACTGGAAAACAAAGAAACAAAAACCGGATTGCTGCTGAATATAACAGCAACAAGAGCGGCACTGGCATTTTTCTGGCTAAGGCTCAGCTGTATAAGGCTCATGCTTATTGCAACATTTAAAACACCTAGCAATACGGCATGTATGAAATGTTTTCCGGATATTTTGATGTCTTTTTTCATATATAGAATTAGCATCAATATTAATCCGCCGATCAAAAACCTTATGAAATTTACTTGAAAAGGGTTTACTTCTCCAGAAATCTTTTTGCCTGCAACTTCATAAGTACTAAAAAAAAGTATTGTAAAAAATAGATAAATGTATCCCAAATACGTATTTCGCAATTTTATCACCCATCGTTTAAAATTTAACTCTGTTTTTGTATATTATACTATACATTTTCCAGTTGCTCATAACTTTTTTTACATAGTTTCTTGTTTCTTTGAAAGGTATCTCAGAAGGATCTTCTGAGCTTAAACAAATATTATCGTCTGCAAACCATGCATTAACATTCCCTATTCCGGAATTATATGCTGTCAATGCAAGAAAAGCACTTCCCTCATATCGGTTTAGAAGCCATCTGAGATACCAGCATCCTATCTTTATGTTTACTTCAGGATTATAGAGCATATATGGTTCGAAACCGTCAATATCCATTTTTTCTGCTATCCATGCTGCAGTATCATCCATAATCTGCATTAATCCTTTTGCACCTTTTCTTGAAGTGGCATTTGTGTTAAAATTGCTTTCTGTTTTTATCACTGCAAATACGAGCCAGGGATCAATAGCATTTTGAGCCGCATAACTCAAAACATAGTTTTCATAATGCAAAGGATATAATTTTTTTGCAGAATACTCAAAAATAAATATCACAATTGCAAATACTATTATTATATTAATCAATATTCTTATATATTTTGCCATGCCATCGCTTTTAATGTTTTTATTCATCAACGTGATGCCACCTTGACATATAGCTTTGCTACTTTCTTTTCTAATTCTTCAAGACTGGAATTGTTTTCAATAACCTCGTCGGCTATTTCAAGATATTCTTCATCTCCAGGCAAGGACGCTATTCTCTTTTCGGCTTCTTCTCTCGTAAAACCGCTCCTCTTGATAATCCTTTCTATGCGAGTTTCTTTATCTGCAGTTACAACCCAAATCTCATCAGCTATGTCTAAAAAACCTTTTTTGACAGGTATAGGTACATCTAAAACTATAATATCAAATCTTTTATCTCTTTTTTCTTTTTCTACAAGATTAATTATTCTTTCAACTATATATTTATGCGTAATTTTATTTAATTTCTCAATTTTTTCATTATCTCCAAAAACCATTTGTGATAATTTTTGCCTGTCCAACTCTCCCTGCCCGGTCAAAATTTCTTTGCCGAATTCATTCACTAATTCCATTAATGCAGGTTCTCCAGGCTTTACAATATCTCTTGCAATCTTGTCAGCATCAACTACTTTTGCTCCTAAATCTACAAGTATTCTGGACACCATGCTTTTGCCGGCACCTATTCCGCCTGTTACTCCTATTACGTACAAGACATACCCTCCTTATTTTGTGTCATACCAGCTATTTCCGGACTTAACTTCAACCTTGAGAGGAACCGCTAATTTAACAGCATTTTCCATATTTCTTTTCAATAGTTCAGAAACAGCCTCTTGTTCTTCTTTATATGCTTCAATTATTAGTTCATCATGCACCTGCAATATGAGTCTGGATTTATAGCCACCTTTCTTAAGTTCATTATATACTTTTACCATTGCAACTTTGATTATGTCAGCAGCACTTCCTTGTATAGGGGTATTCATTGCTATCCTTTCTCCAAAACCTCTTATCGTGAAATTTGAAGACTTTAATTCGGGCAAATACCTTCTCCTGCCAAACAATGTTGTTACATATCCAAATTTCTTCCCTTGCTCAACAATATCTCTCATATATTGTTTTACTTTTGGGTACTGAGCCAGATAATCGTCTATATATTTTCTTGCTTCTTTTCTTGTGATTCCTAAATCTTTTGCAAGGCTAAAATCACCAATGCCATATACTATGCCGAAATTAACGGCCTTAGCGCCCGAACGCATAAGAGGAGTAACTTTTTCCGGAGGAACCCCAAATATTTTAGAAGCTGTGCTGGTGTGAATATCAAAATCATTATTAAAAGCATATATAAGATTTTCATCTGATGATATATGCGCAAGAATTCTTAATTCTATCTGTGAGTAATCCGCATCAAGCAGCACAAAATCTTCATTTTCAGCAATAAATACTTTCCTTATTTTCCTCCCCATATCAAGTTTTATTGGAATATTTTGAAGATTTGGCTCAGTACTGCTTATCCTCCCCGTAGCAGTCACAGTCTGATTGAAGCTGGAATGAATCCTTCCTGTTTTAGGATTAATTACAGACAAAAGCCCTTCTACATATGTAGATTTTAGCTTTACAAGTTGTCTATATTCCAATATATTGGCAACTATTTCATGCTTATCTGCAAGCTGTTCAAGAACCTCTGCGTCTGTAGAATATCCTGTCTTTGTTTTTTTGACCGGAGGAAGCGATAACTTTTCAAACAAGACATTTGAAAGCTGTTTTGTGGAATTTATGTTAAACTTTTCCCCGGCAAGCTCATATATCTTTGACTCCAATTCGCTGATTTTTGCTTCCAGCTCCCCTGAATATTCAATAAGTCCCTTAGGATTCACTTTGAATCCCCAGTATTCCATCTCAGCTAAAACACTTGACAGCGGCAGCTCTATTTCATAATATAGATCCAGCTGCATATTCTCCTCCAAAACCTTGTGAAGTACATTTTTCAATTCAAATACTGCAGCAGCTCGTTTGCACGCAAATGCCGCCAGCACGTCTGAACTTATTTCATTAAGCTTCTTACAATTCTTCCCTTTGCCTATGATTGATTCTAAAGATTCCAGACTCATTCCTTCATCTTGCATATATTCAAAATAAATCTCTGACAAATCATAATTGTTTCTTGAAGGATTGATAATATAAGCAGCAATCATAGTATCAAATGCTGCTCCATATAAATTGATGCCTTTGTTTTTAAGGTATACTTCAAATTGTTTGACATCATGCCCATACTTTTTTATATTTTGATCTTCGAAAATTAATTTTAATTGTTGTAAAATCTCGTCTTGTTTAAACCGTGAAATGAGGTCAACATATAACGTTTCCAATTTGCCGTCCTGCTCTGGAACAGCTAAAGCCAATGCCGACAATGAATATTCAAACATATTGTTTTTTTCTATTAAGGCATAGAAAGCTACCTCTTTTTTTGAGCATATCAGCTCAATGATATTATTAATATCTTCAATTGAACTGGCATTTTTTGCAAATAATTTATCGTTTTTGTTCATGGCTTTGTTTTCATACTGTGACATTGCATCATATTGTTCCTGCAATGTATCATTTATTCCCATCTTCTCAATAAGACTCTTAAATTCCAGCTTCCTGAATATCTTTAAAAGTTTGCTGTTGTCATATGGTTTGACACTATATTCCTCCCAATTAATTTCAACAGGCACATCTGTATCAATCTTTGAAAGCATCTTGCTCATGAAAGCACTTTCTTTGCCGTTTATGAGTTTGTTTTTTAAAGATTCTTTCTGTATGCTCTCAATTTTGTCATATATATTCTCAATGGATCCGTATTCTTTTATTAGCATAAATGCAGTTTTCTCTCCTATACCTTCCACCCCGGGTATATTATCTGACTGATCCCCCATCAATGCTTTTACATCAACAAACTGGCATGGCTTGATTCCATATTCATTTTCAAAAGATATAATATTAAATTCCTTTGTAATTGTTTTCCCTGCTTTAGTTGAAGGTATCTTTACAGTAGTATTATCCGTCACAAGCTGAAGAGAATCTTTGTCACCTGTTATTATTACAACTTTCATTCCGGCATTTTCAGCAGCACCTGCTATAGTTCCAAGGATATCATCCGCTTCATAACCCTCAATCTCAACAATCTTTACATTCATTGCATTCAGTATCTGCTTCATATATGGCATCTGCATTGCAAGTTCCGGCGGCATGCCTTTCCTTTTTGCTTTGTAGCCTGCAAACTCTTTATGCCTGAATGTAGGAGCTTTTAAATCAAAAGCGACACAAACATACTCTGGTTTTTCTTCATCCATGTATTTATTGTATATATTTAAAAATCCATAAATAGCATTCGTATAAATCATGTCTGATGTCTTTAACAGCTGCTCTCCTTGCAGACCATAAAAAGCCCTATTTAAAATACTGTTGCCATCTATTATCATTATTTTTTTACCAAGCATTTTGTACCTCTCATATGTTCGTATTTTACACAAAAAGTTTTACTACAGTTAGGTTATCCACCCCACTATGGACAGTATACACAAAAACAATTAATGCGTAAAGAGCATAAGTATAAACGTATAAACGGGTGCATTTTTACTTTATGACCCATACTATTCCAATAACTGATTGCTACAAGTCTTAGAGCCTGTAAATTCACCTCGGGGCAAATCAAACTCGCAAAATAATTCTAAAAAAAGAATCGGGAAATTATTTTGCTCAAACAGTGATTTGCCTTATCCTCGGCCGGATTAACAGGCTCTACAGCCTCTGCGCAAATGTTATTTCCATAATATGGGTCATATGCGGAAAATGTGCCCAGTATAAACAGAAAAAGCCGGTCGCATTGTTTTGGTTTGACTCTGCAAGACCGGCCCCTGAAAAACTAATTCTATTTGGTTTTCGCTGAAAAACTCCTTGTGCTAAAGGTTCGCTGCAATTGGCATCGGCTCACTTTGCACTTTTCAGAACGAACTATTTAATCTCTATTGAAACAATAATAGTTAATGATTCGTTGTCCTCTGCAACATTAACTCTATCTTCTCCTATCTTTTCTCTAATTTGGCTAATGAATTTAAGTTTTTCATCTTTTGAGCTGAAGTTAACGGCAAAAAACTTGTAAACTTGCGTTTCACCAAAAATTTTTTCTTTTTTTTCTCCGGTTACGCGGTCTGTATCTTGGAACTCATTTTTTTCATAGTTGTCCGCGAATTGCAGTTTATTGTCATTTATAAAAGCAATAATAATCTGCTCAAATATTTCAGCATCTTTTTTGTCTTTAGCAAATACGGCGACCCGTGTTTCTGTATTATCAACATGTTCATCTTTTGAGCTAATGCTCATCCCTGGCATCTGCTCATCCTCTTTAACATTTTGTTCTTGCCGGGTTTGAGCTTCAGAAACTGAAAACATTTTTGTCTGCTCCGAACTATCAGTATTTCTATGTTTTGAGTTTTTATTATTGTCCAAAAACAGAGCAAAATAAGATGAATACAGCAAAACACCCGCCACTAATATAATAGAAGCTGCTTTCACTACGTTGTTCTTAACAAATATTGAGAATATATTTTTAACATTTTCTTTGCCAATTTGTTTTTGATCTGCTGAAATACGTTCAAACAGCGTTTCCTTGAAATTTGCAGGCAATTCAACCGGTACAAGCTTTGAGCATATACCGGCTATCATATGAGTGTCTTCAAACTCTTTTTTACAAGTTTCACACTGGGAGAGATGGTTTTTTACAATCTCAAGCTCTTCTTCAGATAATGTGCCATCAATATAATCACATACATATTTCTTAATGTTGCTGCAGTTTTTCATCGTTAACCCTCCCTTCATTTTGTTTGACGTAATTCAAATCAAAAAGTTCCACTCCTTTTGATTTCAATATATTTCTAAGGGCGGCTCTTGCGCGGTTCAAAGATGATTTTACTGAACCTTCGGGTATTCTGAGTATGTTTGCAATTTCTTTATACGATAATCCCTCAATGTCTCTTAGAACAATGATAGATTTTTGTTTGCTTTTAAGCACATCAAGCGAGCTGCTGATTTGCCGGGCAATCTGTTTCTTTTCGAAAACATCCTCAGGAGAATTGCCGATATCCGCAATCTGAGAATGCGCCATCCTGGCCAAACCATTTTCATCATTAACATCAGCAGATACAAACCTGTGGCGTTTCCTTTTTCTCAGCTCATCAAGGCATGTATTTGTTACAACTCTGTATGCCCATGTTGAAAAACTGCTCTCCCCCTTAAATTTATGAATATTTTTATACATTTTTATAAAAGCTTCCTGAGCCATATCATTTGCATCATCATAATTTCCCATAAGTCTGTAGGCAATATTGTAAACTTTTTTTGCACAACTTTCAACAAGTTGTTCAAATGCTTCAATATCCCCTTGTGATGCATTTTTTAATAATATTTTTTCATCATTAATCATTATAATCTTTCCCCTTTTTGAAAAGATAACAATAAAACTGTCACTTATGCAAATTTAAGTATATTTTAACTGGTTTGATATGTCAAATTAATAAAAGGTAACAAATAATGTTTCAAAAATGCATCACACCCGCCCGGGTAGCTAATTGTAACTTGCTTGCATCTTGAAAGCATCGGACCCAGAAAAATAATTGATGACCTCATCTCTGCGGCAAGGTCTTCCGGTATCTTGCTTTCTGTTATATCTGTAGTGTCAATGTACAGTGAATCATCACTATATGTAGTTTTGCAGCCAATTTTGTTAAGTATTTCAACAGCAACCTCTACATCTCTTAGCCTGGGGCAATTTTTTATGATGCTTGTGCCTTTGTTTAGTACTGTTGCTGCCAGTATAGGCAATACTGCATTTTTTGAACCTTCAATATCTATTTCGCCTGAAAGCCTGTTTCCGCCTTCTATAACAAACTTACACATATATTACACCTCTGAATATAAAGCTGTTATCATTATGGTACAGTATCATACTATGCTATGGTGGAAAAAGTGTTACAAAAAAAAGGAAGCTTGATCATTGCTAATGGTTCCTGGCAATAATTCAAGCTTCCGCATTGCATTGCTGCAATTGGCATTGGCTCACCTTCATTTTATCAGGCGCATTATTGTTTGTGCAAGTTTTATGGCGGCATCTCTCGTTCCGGCTGCAAAAGCGTGCCGGGACATGGCATTTAGTTTTGACTGATCAGAAAGCATGCTTATTAACCTGTCATAAAGAATATTTGGTGATAGTTCCTTTTCTAATATTACATATGCAGCTCCTTTTTTCTCAAGGGCTCTGGCATTATGTTCCTGATGATTTGCGGTAACATTTGGTGAAGGAATGAGAATAGACGGAATTCCTGCAGCCGCAAGCTCGCTGCATGTTATAGCCCCAGCCCTGCACACCATAATATCAGCCGCGTTATATACCTCAGCCGCATTATAAATGTAAGGTACTATTTTAACACCTTTTATTTCTCTACCTTCCAGGCTGTTTATTATCTCATCGTAATATCTCTTGCCTGTTGAAAAAATTATTTCAAATTCTCCATTATAATTATTCCTAATCATTGACATAACTGTGTCATTAATCTTCTTCGCTCCCAGGCTTCCTCCCGTCACCACTACAACCTTGTTGTTTTGAGGGATGTTCAATCTTTGCCTTGCTGTTTTTTTATCGATCGCAAATATCTCCTCCCTAACAGGATTGCCGGTAAACTCAATCTTTTTTGCTCTGTTAAAATATTGCCTTGATTCATCAAAGCTAATTGCAACAACATCTGCAAATCTTGACAATATCCTGTTTGCAAGTCCCGGGAATGCATTTTGTTCATGTATAAGGGAAGGTATACGCATCATACATGCAGCTAAAACAACGGGGAAACATGCATATCCTCCTGTTCCCACAACTACATCCGGCTTAAACTGCTTAATTATGGTTCTTGCTTCATTATACCCTGAGATTGCATCAAAAGCTGCTTTGAATAAATCAAAAGATATTTTTCTTTTCAATCCCCTTGCTTTTATTGTCTTCAGTTCATATCCTTCTTTTGGTACCAAAGTATTTTCCATCCCTTTTTCAGTTCCAACAAAAAGAATATCAACTTCCTTTACAATAGACTTTAATTTGTTGGCAATCGCTATTCCAGGGTTTATATGTCCCGCAGTGCCTCCGCAAGAAATCAATATCTTCATTTCATCAAATCCTCTCATAATTCGAATATCTCGAAATATTTAATAAAATACCCACTTCTGCTAAAAAAAGAACAAGTGCCGTACCCCCGTAACTAAAAAAAGGAAGTGAAACACCTGTGGATGGTACAGACTTTGTTACAACCGCTATATTGAAAAGACTTTGAACAGCTATAAGAGATGTTATACCTGTTGCCATAAGACACCCGAAAGAATCAGGAGAATTAAGAGCAACTTTTAAACCTCTCCATATTAGAATAAGAAACAAAAACATTACTGCAAGAACACCCACAAACCCTAGTTCTTCAGCGAGTATGGCAAATATATAATCATTATGCGGTTCAGGTATATAAAGGAATTTTTGCATACTTCTACCTAATCCTCTACCGAAAATTCCCCCTGAGCCAATTGCATACAATCCCTGTACTACCTGCCATCCATCTCCTGACAAATCACTCCATGGGTCAATAAAAGATTTCAACCTGGCATTCATATACTCTGTAAAAACAGCTACTGCAGTCAGTCCTGCAACAGCAGGAGCAAAAAGCATAAAAAGATGGCTTAGCCTAGCTCCTGCCGCGAACAAAATTATTATGGCAACAGTTGTAACTATTATAGTTCCGCTCAAATGTGGTTCGATAATTATCAGTCCTGCAATTACTCCCAGTAAAAGAATATAAGGCAAAAACCCCGAGAAAAACTTTTTTAGCTGGTCTTTTCTCTTTGAAAGACTAGCAGAAAAGAATACAATGATAGAAAATTTTGCAAGTTCTGATGGCTGGAATTCCATAAAGCCAATGTTTATCCATCTTGAAGCACCGTTTCTCGTGATGCCTATTCCCGGTACTTTTACAAGCGCCAGCATTATAATGCTGGCTATTATTAAAGGTCCCCCTAATTTTGCAAGCCTTCTGTAATCAAAATTGGCCATAAAAAACATAGCCCCAATGCCTACAACCGCAAAAAACATCTGGCTTCTTGCTATTTTGAAAGCATCACCTTTGAATCTGACGTCGACAAAATAATAGCTTGCACTCAAGACCATAACAAGTCCCATAGCTAAAAGAATAAGCACTGTCATGAAAATCAAAAAATCAAACGGTTTTCTCCCCTTCATGTTTACCTCCAGACTCAGGGCAGCTGAATATTTTATTCATTAAATAATTATTCATTTATCTGCTAAAAAAGTCTTAATCTAAGTGTTAAGAATCCTAAAATACAAGAAATAAAAGTTATAAACCAGAATACCTTTACAACTTTGTTCTCCGGCCATCCACACAACTCAAAATGGTGATGCAGCGGAGCCATTTTAAAAATTCGTTTGCCTCTGGTTTTGTATGAATAGACTTGCAATATTACAGATAATGACTCTACCACATATATTATGCCAACTATGAGCAGTATCCATGGCATTTTCATCATAATTGAAATGCCGGCAACCGCACCTCCTAATGCCAGAGACCCGTTATCACCCATAAAAACTCTTGCCGGATGAGCATTGAATGTTAAAAATCCGAGGCATCCTCCTGCCATAATCGCCGAGAAAACCTTTATATAATCCCATTCACCTTTAGCCATGGCTGCAACCGCAAAGAAAACAAATACTATCAATGTCACGCCGGCAGCAAGTCCGTCCGCTCCATCTGCAAGATTTACAGAGTTGGTGGTAGCATATAATATAATTATAATTAATGGGATATATATCCACATCGGTAATGCAACATATGAATAAATTCCTTTGAATGGAACAATAATTTCTGTGCCAATCTTTTCAATGTACACTATATAAAAGCAAAATATGCCTGAAACAATCAACAATCCAAGTGTTTTCTGACCTGGATACAATCCGTCTTTTCTTTTTTTTATTACTTTTATGAAATCATCTACAAAACCCACCAAGCCAAAGCCCAAAGTTACCATGATAAGCGGTAAAATGCCAGGATATTCAGATATCGCGTAAGAACCTACTATTAACATAGGTATTAAAAAAATTATGCCCCCCATAGTAGGTGTGCCCATTTTTTTTAAATGCGTCTGAGGTCCATCTTCTCTGACTGTCTGGCCAAATTTAAGCCTCCTTAATACAGGTATAAATATAGGCCCCGCAATAAGCGTTAGCAAAAAAGCAACTATAAAAACTATCACTTGTACAGATAACGAAAAACTCACTTGTTCATCCTCCAAATATTTTCATGTTAAAATTCATGTCAAATCTCTTTTAATAATTCAGCAACTACTTCTCTTTCGTCAAAATGTATAGTCTTATCTTTAAATGTTTGATAAGTTTCATGACCCTTTCCTGCAAGCAGAATTATATCATTTTTCTTTGCATTCATTAATGCATGCTTTATCGCCTGGCGTCTGTCTGTAATACATATATATTCCCCACTTGTATTTCTGACACCCTTTTCAATTTCCGAGATAATTGCGTCAGGATCTTCTGTTCTGGGGTTATCAGAAGTAATTATTGTAAAATCAGCAAGCCTTCCGGATATCTCTCCCATCAGCGGTCTTTTTGTCCTGTCTCTGTCTCCTCCACATCCAAACAAGCAGATGATCCTTCCTTTTGCAAAAGCTTTAATAGTATTTAAAACATTTTCAAGACTATCCGGAGTGTGCGCATAATCAATCAATACGGTAAAGTCCCTGCCTGTATCAACTTTTTCAACTCTGCCGGGAACATATACATTTCTGAGTCCTTCATATATCTGATGTTTATCAATATTTAGCAGTCCGCATACCGCAGAAGCACATAAAGCATTATATACCGAGAATTTGCCGGGAATATTTATACTCATATCCTGCTCAAACCACGGGGTAATCATTTTAAAGCTTACCCCCTGCTGTTCATATCTAATATCCTTTGCCATCACCATCGCTTCATTCTCAATACCTACCGTAATTTTTTGACCTTTCGCCCTTTCTGCAAAATACTTGCTGTAAGGATTATCAAGATTTATAACAGCTTTTTTAGACATATCAAACAATTTGAGTTTTGCTTCCATATATTCTTCCATACTTGAATGCTCATATTTAGAAATATGATCCTTTGATAGATTAGTAAAAACACCAATTTCATATTCGCACATAGCGACTCTGTGCAAAGCAAGCCCCTGTGAAGATACTTCCATCACAGCTTTTTTTACGCCTTCTTCACACATCTGTGCCAATATAGATTGAAGATCGTAGGACTCGGGAGTAGTTCTCTCGCTGTACAAAACCCTGTCTCCAATCTTTGTGCCAAGTGTTCCAATAATACCTGTCTTTTCAGAAATATCCAAAATAGATTTTATCATGTATGTAGTAGTTGTTTTACCTTTTGTGCCCGTTACCCCTACCAAATCAAGTTTTCCGGAAGGGTGCCCAAAAAATCTGTCTGCCACATGCGCTAGTCCATACCGGGTATTATCTATCATAATAACAGGCACATCTGATTCTAAATCTATATCTTTTTCAACAAGCAATGCCGATGCACCATTTTCCAGCGCCATAGGAATATAAGCATGCCCGTCCTGCTGAGTTCCGGATATGCATACAAAAAGAAATCCTTTTTTAACTTTTCTTGAGTCATATGCTATACCGGCAATATCTGTCTCAATATTTCCTTTTACCTTTTTAATATTTAAACCTTCAATAAGATGTTTTAATAACATATACATACCCTCCTGTTATTTTCATTATCTATTCTATATTATCCATCTGTCTGAATTCAACTTCAATTATTTCCCCTTTTGGAACATAAGAACCCGGTTCATAGTTCTGCCTTACAGCAATGCCTCTTCCGTTCACCCTTATGTTCAAACCTGCTTTTTCAAGAGTTTGTGCAGCTTCAGAAACAGTTTTGTTTAATACATCCGGCACCTTCACTGTTACCGGGTTTTCAAGTTTCCTGGTATAAAGAAGAACCGTTGATTTATTCGGAATGCTTGCATCTCTTTTTGGCATTTGGTCTTTTACAATATCATTTTTATTTTGTGTTTCTCCCTCGACTTTATATTGCAGCCCGACTTGTTTTAAAATCTTTGCAGCTTCTTCTATAGTCTTTCCAGTAACATCGGGTACGATAACCTCCTGCACTATTTCCTTCATTTCCTCTTCACTGTATCTTCTTTCAACACCGAGATATGATAACGTATCTTCTATTATTCTTCCTGCTACAGGGGCGGCTATAGCTCCACCCATATGAGAATCTCCTCTCGGATCAAAAAGTGCTACAAGTACAGATACCACAGGGTTGTCAGCCGGGGCGAAAGCACAAAAAGAAGCTACATAAACACCTTTCTTTGTTGTTTCAGATGTACCGGTTTTGCCTGCAACTCTATAACCTCTCACATAAGCATTTTTTCCCGTACCTTTAGAAACTACACCTTCTAATATCTGGCATAAAGTGTCGGATGTTTGTTTTGAAATAACTGTTCTTACAACTTGCGGTTCATTCTTTTGAACCACATTGCCTTCAGAATCAGTTAATTCTTTTACAAGGCGAGGCTTCATAAGCTTTCCGCCATTAGCAATTGCCGTATAAGCTGTTATGAGCTGAATAGGCGTAATCTGGAACCTCTGACCAAATGAAGCTACAGCCATGTCTATTTCTGCAGGGTTCTTATGAAAAATCATTTTTTCAGGCTCTCCGATAAGGTCAATGCCTGTCTTTTCGTAAAATCCGAATGCTTTTACATAACTGTAAAACTTCTGTATTCCCAGAGACTGTGCAACTCTTACAAACACCGGGTTGCATGAATTGTATACACCTTCTGCAAAAGACTCTTCACCATGAAGTCTTCCTCTCCTCCAGCAATGAAGTGTCCATTTGCCTATTGTAACAGGATAGTCGTTTACTCTTGTTTCTGGTGTTACCACTCCTTCTTCAAGCCCTGCTGCTGAAGTTATTGCTTTAAAAGTAGAACCTGGTTCATAAGTGTCAGATATGGCTTTATTTCTCCAAACTGTAGACAGCAAGAGCTGAACATCTTGATTGCTTGCTCTGCCTTTCCAATTTGATAAATCAATATCAGGTATGCCTTCGGGAGGAGCATAAGGATCATTTGGATCAAAGTCCGGTTTGGATACCATGGCAAGAACATCTCCGTTCCTTGGGTCCATTACTATTGCTATGGCTCCCCCATAAACTTTGTTGTCAACTATAGCTCGTTCCAGGGCCTTCTGCGCAAAAAACTGTATCGTCTCATCAATGGTAAGCACCACATTAAAACCATCTTGCGGCTCAATTCTTTTTTCTACCCTAAAAGGCAATTCTCTTCCTCTTGAGTCAACTTCTCCAAGTATCTTGCCGGGAATCCCTGATAAATATTTATCCATCGTCTTTTCTACCCCTGCAAGTCCCTGATTATCCGCACCGGTGAAGCCAATAACATGAGCTGCAAGATTTCTCATGGGATAGTAGCGTTTTGTATCTTCGTCTATATATATTCCTTTAACTTTATTGTCTTTAATCCACTGTCTTAGTCTGTCCGCATCTTCCTTTTCAATCTTCTTTTTAATAACCTGATATGAAGTACTTTTAGTAATCATACTATATACGGTTTCCTCATCCATATCAAGTATTTGCGCAATCCCTTGCGCAACCTGCTTTACAGGTATGCCGGATTTGCTTATATTGCTGGGGCTTGCAGTTACAGTCTCAACTGATGCGCTAACTGCAAGCTCTTTTAAATTCCTGTCAAGAATCTTGCCTCTTTTGGCACTTATAGGCCTCTCAGTATTTTGCTGCATAAATGCTTTCTTTTGAAGCCATTCGGCTTGAAAAATCTGAAGATATGCTAATCTTCCTATCAATCCAAATACTGTTATTGTAAAAGCTAAAAGCAGTACAACTATCCTACGTTTCATGTGCAATGCAGGTGCCGGCAAAAAGCAACCCCCCATTTTCATAAATAATATTGCTATTTTATTTATATTACTGATGTATAAATATTATTGCAGCAAATGCTGCATGGCATATTTCATATAATAAAAAATATATATTTGCATATACAAACAAGCTGTATTTCAAAATGTATATTACAAAAAGAGCCATAGACTGTGTAAAACAATTACACTCATCCACAGCTCGCCTTAACGCACAATTCGCCTTTTCAGCGAAAACTTGAGTTTTTCAGGTAGAACTAATTCTTTACAAGCAACAATATCTTAGAAAAGAAGCTTCCTTCTTTTTGCTGATTTCTTGCAGATGTAAATGTAACATCATACTTAGGTACACTGTAATAAACTACCTGCATTTTATCAGGCTTTTTCATGCCAAGCTTTTCAGACGCAATATTTCTTATATGTTCCAGATCCTGCTTTTTCTCAATCTCAACAACGAGCCTTGCATTCTGGGCTTTTAAAGCAGACAGCTGCTTCTCTTTTTCCATTACTTGAAGATTTAGCTGAGATATTAAGGCATACCTGTAGACTACGAGAAAAGCAAGACTGAAAAAAATCAGCACATTGACCGTTATAAAAAACTTCTTAGCCCTGTTTTTACGGTATTTTTTCTTTTCTTTTAAGACCTTGTTTTCACTATACACATCATATTCAACTTTTGGTGCCGTAGATCCATGCATATACTGGTATTTACTCATTCTTTGCCACCTCAGTCAATCATTTTGTTTTTATCTTTTGTTCATAAGTAAAATTTTATCTTTTGTACATTAAAATGTTTTCTTTGGTATATTTGATAATAATTTATTTTATGTATATTTGTTATTTGTTCCTTTTGTGTTTGGCAATTCTTTATCTTTAGAATAAAATACTGCCTGTCTCAACAAGCTATGAATAAGCTTTCTCAAACACTCTTAATTTTGCGCTTCTTGCTCTTGGGTTACGTTCCAGTTCTCTTTGTCCCGGTTCAATTGGTTTTTTTGTAATCACTCTGCCCAAAGGTTTTCTCCCGCATATGCAGACTGGAAAGTCAGGAGGGCAAGTACATGGCTTTTCAAAACTATTAAATTTGTTTTTTACAATCCTATCTTCAAGTGAATGAAATGTAATAACACATATTCTTCCTTTATCATTTAGCAATTCAACTGATTTATCGATGGCCCTTTCCAAAACACCAAGCTCATCATTTACTTCTATTCTTAGAGCCTGGAAAGTTCTTTTGGCAGGGTGCGGACCATCTCTTCTTGCAGCGTTCGGTATCGCGGCTTTAATTATTTCCACAAGCTCGAAAGTTGTATCTATGCTTTTAACAGCCCTATGTTTCACAATAAATTCAGCTATTCTTGAAGCCCATCTTTCTTCTCCATAATTAGCTATTACTTTTTCAAGCTGCTCTTTGGAATAAGAATTAACAATATCTCTTGCGGTTTTTGTGGAAGATAAATTCATCCTCATATCCAGAAGAGCATCTTTTTGGTAGCTGAAACCTCTTTTGCCTTCATCAAGCTGAAAAGAGGAAACGCCTATATCCATAAGAATGCCGTCAACTTTTTGCAGATTTAACTTCTTGCACACCATATCAATGTTTTCAAAGTTCGTGTTATAGAAAAATATGGTCTTTTCATCAGTGGAAGCCTTAGTCACTGCAGAGTCCAACTTTTCTATTCTGCCTGCAAGCTTGCTATAAGCAGCTTCCAGCGCTTGAATATCCTGATCGATACATACAAGCACACCCCGGCTGCTTAATCTTGAGAGAATCTCGCATGAGTGGCCTCCTCCTCCCGCAGTAGCGTCAACATATATTCCGTCAGGTATGACTCTGAGCAAATCAATAGTTTCTTCAAGCAAAACAGGGATATGGCTAAATTGTTGTGTCATGAGTTCTTCTTTCTCCTTGTCTAATGAGGCAATTTTGACTAAATGCCAAGCTGAACCATTTTTTGCGCTATTATATCAGGACTTATATTTTGGTCGCTGTTATATTCTTCATATCTCTGCTTATCCCATATTTCAACCCTTGTAGATACTCCTATAACATATATGTCTTTGTTAAGTCCTGCATATTCCCTCAGATTTTGTGGTATAAGTATTCTTCCCTGCTTGTCCACTTCACATTCATTTGCTCCTGCGAAAAAAAACCTTACAAAAGCTCTGACGTCTTTGTCTGTAAAAGGAAGTGATTTTAGCTTGTTCTCCAGATTTATCCATTCTGTACATGAATACACAAACAAACAGCTGTCAAGACCCTTGGTAATAATAAACTTATCACCAAGCCCCTCTCTGAACTTGGAAGGTATTATAACTCTTCCTTTAGGGTCTACCGTATGTTGGTATTCGCCATAGAACAAATACTTCACCTCTTATTTTGGTCATTCAAACCACTTTAAACCACTTTCCTCCACTCACTAGTAATTTTAATCCATTTTCATTTAATAATCAATACCTAAATGAAAAAATTTACATAAAACTTTTGTAAAATTCTGTCGTAAAAAATAGCGAGGATAGAAACAACGCATTCTATCCTCGTTTTACCTGTTAATTTTATATTAATGCACCCGTATTAATGCACCCGCTATCTTCAGGCAGATGCTTTAAAAACAATAGATGAAAAACTTTATTAGAAAGCAGCTCGTCTGGCTTTTGAAAAACCTATATTGCGTCTCATAGAGATGCTTAATAATATTCCTACGGCAATAAAATTGGTTATCATCGCAGAGCCTCCTGCACTTATAAAAGGCAGAGGTATGCCTGTAACCGGGAGCACCCCTATATTCATGCCAATATTTTCAATAAAATGAAATGCAAACATGCTCCCTATGCCAATTGCAGAAAAACATCCGAAAGAATCTCTTGATTTGCTTGCAATATAAATTATTCTTATCAAAAACATAAACACAAACAAAACAACGATCGTGGTTCCTATAAAACCAAACTCTTCACCTATAACGGTAAAAATAAAGTCAGATTCCTTAATAGGTACACCATTATTTTGTGTCTGAAGCCCATTTCCGAAACCTTGTCCCCATAATTGCCCGGAACCAATCGCAAGTTTGGCTTTATAAACCTGGTAGCCTTTATCTGTCTTATCAAGCTCAGGATGAATAAATGTGATAATCCTCCATTTCTGATGATCCCTCAACACAAAAAACCATAAAAATGGACTTGATATAGCCATTAGGCCAAATGCCCCCAAAAAATATTTGTATGATACGCCAAATATAAAAAGCATTACTATTATTACAAAAAAGAAAACCATAGCCGTCCCTGCATCCGGTTGTTTCAAAATAAGTGCCACAGGCAAAGAAGCCAGAATAAAAAGCTTAAGTATGTCTTTGGTCTTAACCGACTCTTCTTTGAACTTTTCAAAATAAGATGCACAAATTATTATAAAAGCTATCTTAGCAATCTCAGAAGGCTGAAAGCTTCCAATAACAGGAAAAACCAGCCAACTGTTGCTTCCCCACTCTTTTCGCCCGGTACCTTTAAACAGTACAAGCACAAGCAGGCATAAACTGATAATATATAGCACAGTGCCTATAGGTTTAAAGTCTTTGTAATCTATAAAAGAAATGATTATGCATAAAACAAACCCTATAGCTACAAATATTGCCTGTTTTTTAAAAAGATCCGATGTTGCCTGAAGAGTGGCACTTCTTAACGCTACTAAACCTATAAAAGTAAGAACTGCAACACAAAACATCAAAAAATAATCAAAATCCTTTAAATAGTTGACCCCTCGCGTTCTTTCAACTGAATACATGATGTTATTCCCCTATATTCGCATCTTTTGTTTTATCATCATTATCAATTTCTATATTATCTTCACCTTTTAATTGTATATCATCATTATTTTTAATCTTTGAAAGCACATGTTTGTATCCGCCGTCTTCCAATGCTTCATCGTAGTCCTCCTTTGATTTTGCTTTAGCCCTCCTATATATCATAACTAATGAAAAAGCAACCGCAAAAACTGCTGAAAGAACCTGAGACACTCTCATGTTGCCGATCATAAGGCTATCTGTTCTTAAACCTTCAATAAAAAATCTTCCTATGCCATACAATATTAAGTACATATATAGCACTTCTCCGGGAAGCTTTTTCTTGTCTCTGAATTTGAGCAAGAAGAAAAATATTGCAAAATTCCATATGGATTCATACAAAAAAGTAGGATGCACAGGTTTCAAAGGGTCTACGATTATACCTTTGTTTGCCAGCTCGTTCATATTTCTATATAAATATTCTTTTGTTTGAGGGCTTATCATTCCCCATGGCAAATCTGTATTGGTACCAAATGCTTCCTGATTGAAAAAATTGCCCCATCTGCCAATGGCCTGTCCCAATGGTATATATGGGATTGCAAAATCAAATAGTCTGTATACGGGTATTTTTTTCACTTTGGCATATAAATACCCTGCAAGCAGGCTGGCTATAACAGCTCCATATATTGCAAGTCCTCCTTTTCTGGTATCAATTATTTCAATAATATTCCCCTTATACATTTCCCAGTTAAAAGCTACATAATAAAGCCTTGCTCCTACAATGGCAGCCGGCGTTGCAAAGATTACCACATCCAGGATGTTGTCCGGAGTCAGTTCATACTTGCTGCAATGCCTCAACGCAAGCACAATGCATAATAGAAAGCCAAAAGAAATTATAATTCCATACCAGTAAACAGGCATGCCGAATATACGGAAAGCCTCCCTGTCGATATTTAAAGTCAACCCCCAAAGTCCTGGAAAAGATACACTTGTCATTAAATCACCCCTCACCAATATAAATATGCTGCAAACAAAAAAGTTCCTCTATAAAGGCTCGACAACTGACATAGACAATCTATCCAAATTAAAATGTTTGTCCAATAGCTGGTTTACATCATTAATATTTATTGTATCATATATTTGAAGATTATTAAACATATTTGAATTCTTAAAATATGCTGTTATAAAGCCATGAGAAATTTTCTCCACATTGTTGAACTGTTTTACAAATCTTCCATAAAGGGCTTTTCTAACTCTATCAAATTCATTTTCAGATATTCCTTTTTGCTTTACTTCATTAATATGCTCCTCAAACATTTTCATAACTTCTGAAGGATTTGTGGATTCCCCCCCGATAATTGAAAACCCGAATATGTCTTCACAAGTATATTCCATCGTATAAGAGCTATTTATAAGACCTTTGGAATACAATTGTTCGTAAAAATCCGAACTTCTTCCTGCAATAATTTCCAATAATATTTTTATGCCTGCCTCCCTATTAAGCAAATGGATATCTTCATGAAGATATTTTTTTTCTGAAAAGTCCGAAAAACCAATCATAAATATTGGCATTGATACCGATAGTTTTTGTGTTAACAGCCGGCAATTGAAGTCAAATAATTTTTCCGGAAATACCGTTTGAATCTGTGGTTTCTTTTCTCTTGCCACGATATTTTTATCCAATGTTTCAAAGACCTTTTCAGGCACAACATCTCCTACGGCAATAAACATCATGTTTGAAGGGTGGTAAAAAGTATTGTGGCATGTGTACAACACTTCTTTGGTAATATTGGAAATACTTTCTTTTGTGCCTGCTATGTCTATTGAAACCGGGTTATTTTTATACAGGCATTTAAGCAGATTGAAATAGCACCTCCAATATCCGTCATCTTGATACATATCTATTTCCTGCCCAATAATTCCCTTTTCTTTTTCTACACTCTCATCTGTTATAAAAGGATTTTGTACGAAATTTAATAAAAGTTCAAGACATTGCTTAAAATTATCGTTGCATGAAAAAAGATATACTGTATTTGTAAAACCTGTATATGCATTTGGAGAAGCTCCTAACTGTGAAAATTTGTCCATAACGCTTCCGTATTCCTGTTCAAAAAGTTTATGCTCCAAAAAATGTGCAACCCCTGCAGGAACATCCAATATGTCATTGTTCAAAGGATCAATAAAACTGGTATTTACTGAGCCGAAACGCGCGGCTATTGCAGCATGCTTCCTGGAATATCCGGGCTTCTTGATAATAAAACACTTAAGTCCTGAATCATGTTCAAAAATATAAAGTTCTTCTCCTATATTGTCATAATATATTTTTTTATAGTTGTTCATTGACACTCCTCCTTTTTGCATGGCGTAATACTATAAATCAATCCTTTTTTTATTTTCTTTGCAATTTCTGATACTTGCTGCTTTGAAACATTTTTTATTTTTTCAGAAAATTCTTGTATTGGAAGACAGCTGCCTGTTATCTTTTGAGAATAATAATAATCACACAAGGAAAACTGGCTGTCTTTTATATAATTCAGCGACGATATTACACTTTTTAATGAAGCTTCCATTTCATAGTCAGAAATATTGCCATTTATAATATCATCAATCTGTTTGTCTACTATATTAATTACTTTTTGTGTATTTGAAGCATCAATACCGCAACTTGCCACCATTAGCCCTTTGAACCGGTCAATTCTTGAAAATGCATAATAAGCAAGTCCTTCTTTTTCTCTTACATTCTGAAAAAGTTTCGAATGGATGCCTCCCCCGAAAACAGAATTTAAAAGTACAAGGGACAAGTATTCAGAGCTTGAAGGTTCTGTTTGAGTATAGTACCCTATGGAAAGCTTTGTCTGGTTTACATTCATGGGTTC
>Ga0308398_1000619_pt1 | contig 21841 bp, 9 predicted proteins | sample Hotspr20SampleT9_FD_202360 | JGI IMG/M metagenome (GOLD analysis project Ga0308398, IMG submission 202360) | Hot spring phototrophic mat microbial communities from Mushroom Spring, Yellowstone National Park, Wyoming, United States - 20051001_T9 ...
AAAGCAAGAGTATCCGGTTCTGCCCACACGGCGGATATTGATACTTCCGAGGCAGGATTTATGAAGATAAACATACTTGGCAGAGCATCATCCACTTCACCTGAACCTGCAACTTCAGGATATACGTTAGGTCACAAAGAGATATACCCCGGTACCGTTTATTATATGAATATCCAGACAGTGTTTAAAACATATGCTGATGCAGTATACCTTTATAATGGCTCCTCACCGCTTAAAGGTGTGCCTTATACATATACGCCTATAAGATTTCACCTTTCAAAAGACGATGCAAACAATATTTATGTGAAAGTATATACCATAAATCAGGGCAGCCTTCTGCTTCCGGATTTGTATTATGAAGTGCAGATGAACACCACTGACTCCCAATATGGATGGCAAACAAAAGCAAAAATTGACCCGGACTATTTCAAGGATATAAGTGGGAGAAATCTGGAGTTTGGCATAATTCCCATTCTAAATGTAAGTTCCAATAACACTTTATATTACAGAGTTGTCGCTACTTCAAACAAAAATGATGTTATAAGGTCACAAAGCCTGCCTTATGCAATTTCAAAGGATACTTCAAGACCATCTATACCAAAAGGTATTATCATAACGGATTTGAAACCTTCTTACGGCCCTGATCCAAATTCATCCCAGGATCCCAAACCCAACAGAAAATCAACGGATGTGACTATTGCCTGGGATAAGCCTGTAAACTGGGATGAAATAATAAACAATAATGATCCTGATACAGATTTGTATTATTGTTTCCTTTTAAGTACAAGCCCAAAAGAAATACTTGAACCTCCTTACCCTTTGCTTGAAGATGAAGACGGTGCGACATATCCGCTTTATCCCGCAAAATACAGGCTTGTTTCATTTGTAAATGCCCGGTCTGCCAACATTCAGGATGGCGGGAACAAGATTTTGTATACTCTCAAGGGGCTGGACATGTTCAAATGGGAGGACGAAAACGGAAACTTGCATGATTTTGAGCCTTCTTTCATGCAGAGCATGGGAATAGAAGAAGGATACCCAAAACATCTTCTTTCAAACTGTGTATATTATCTGCAAATGTATGTTGTAAAGGGAAACCCTGCAGTATCGGCTCCGGGAGAGGAATCGCAGAGATCCGTGACAGTATCATTTACTACTTTGTCTTCAAGGCAGAAAGATGTGCCGCTGCCTTCTAATTTTATAATATCCCCTAACGGAGGAAACGTTTTTGATAAAACTGAAGGATACAATATTATAAGGCTTCAGTTTGATGCATTAAGCAATATAAACTGGGCGGATTTTGACACTTCGCCTTCAGATTCTTCATTGAACAAGATTTATTACGATTTATATATGAGCACAGATACGATAGAAGGTTTTGTCAGGATAGGAAGCACAGAACCTTCCGGACAAGCTGCGGATGAGAACAATGTTCAGTTTGAATATGTAACTGATGCCCAAAAGGCATATATTTCAGCTGCAATAAAAAGATTTGACAAAGACCCTGCGGTGACTTCATTCGGTACAAGGCTTTCTCCAAATACTGCGTATTATTTCAAACTTAAAGTCAGGCTTTCAATGCCAGGCTCAGAGCCTGACATGAGGGAGTCTGCATTCTCTCATGTGCTGCCTGTTACTACTGCAAGAAGCGGCATAAACCCTCCTGATCCTCAGGAGAGAACGCCTTTGGCGCCTTCGGATTTTGCCATAGCCAAAGATGAAGCCGGGAATCTTAAAGTGGGAAGCAAGAACGTTGTATTTAACTGGAGCATGACAGAACCAGACGTGAGGTATGTTCTTATATGCACATCAAAGAGGCTTGAGATGAACGCCACACCGGAAATGTTTCAGAATGATCCGCTTTATCAGGATTTTAAAAGAAACTTCAGCCTTACTTCCATGCAGCTAGGTATTGAGCTTGACCCAACTGTTTTTTCGGAAGGATTTTCATTCGATGCAAACAAGAATATGCTTATATATTCAATTTCCAAATGGCTTCAACCTAACAGGATATATTATTTCAGCTTAAGAGCTGAAAGAAAGCTTCAGGGAGGTGCGATAGGCAAAGCCAGTCCTTGGATTTCCATACCTGTTACCACATCCATGATACAGGCACCAACCAATCTTCTTCCTGTGAATGATGCACAATTCGGTTTCTACTGGCTGGATGATTCGCCTGCATCCAAACCCGAAGATTTTAACATATATGTAAAAGGGCCTTCAGATAGTGCTCATAAACTTATAAGCAGGGCACAAAGCACAATTTACAAGGATGACAATCCTGTATTAATCAACGACAGACTTTACTTTGTCTATTTTGCAAGAATATATAACTTAAAGAGAGACTCCATATACAGTGTTAATGTATATAAGGGTTCAACCAATACTCCGCCCGTATATCAGAACAGCTCAGTACAGACAAGAAGCGGAAGCAGAAGTATTGAAATAAGATGGAATGGTATAAAAGATTTCAAATATGAAATAGCCATCAAAGCTTCGGACTCATCCGAATATATGACGCTCCAGGACGAAGACCTTGAAATATTTAAAAACTATGATGGCAATATTTATCCATATTATATGGAAAAAACTGCAGCAACAAGCTCAAATAACCAGATGGTATTTTATGCAAGAATAAAATCGGTAAGAGTATTGCTGCCGGACGGAAGGATACAGAGGATGCAGATAAAGCCTAACACCAAGTATGATATAAAAGTCAGAGCGGTGAGTGTGGATACTCTTGATCCTATGTTGGTTTATTATTCCAAATATGCAGGACCTGTTCAAACGAGGACAGAATTTGATCAGGCTGAATATGACAAAGAGGAACAGTCACGAGACAGCCAGGCTAAATTTCTTGACAGGATAAAAGAGATAGAGCAGGCTTTCTTCTGGAAGATTGACATGACAAACAGTTCTGAAACAAAAGTATTGCTAAAGAGTGATAAGTTGGAAGGAGCTATTCGCAATAGCGGAAATCTTCCCTTCGTGATAAATTTGAATTCACTCGGGGGTAATAAGCCTTCAGATATAGTTTATATACCTGTTTCTATTATAAGGGTTTTGAATGCAAATTCCAAAAGTATGAAAATATCCATGCAGGAGGCAGAGTACGTTATAAGACCGGGTATGCTGTACCCTGACAGCATGAACGAGATTAAGTCTGTTTCTTCAAAACCCGGCGTAAAGGATGTATATCTTGAGTTTAATGTAAAAAGATATAAGGCTTCTGCTGCTGAAATTCCTGATAAATCAAAAGGAGCATCTGCAGCTTCAAGCATTAATTCTGTCAGCGTCAAGGCTAACGGCATGGCAAAATCATATGAAGAAGTTAACAAACAGGTTATGGATAGACTGTACAACTCAAAAGACGGGCTCGTACAGGCAAATCTCAAAGTATTGAATTCTACGGTATCAAGTACATCAGGTATAAGCTCAAAAGTGCTTGATGATTATATTTCTGCGTTGGCAAAGCAGATAGAAGTGGATCTTTCAGCATATTTGAATGCAATGATTAACAGCAATACGGTTAACAATGCTGCTAGCAATATTACTAATTTTTCAAACTCCATGCAGGTAAGAATTTTTGTATCAAAAGATAAAGATTTTAGATCACCATATGTGTGGTATGACAGCACAAAAAAATGGCTGAAAATATCTGATGTAACATATGAGTCTTCGTCTTTGGCAATCAATTTGAATGGAACGGGAAAGATAATTGTAATGTCTGTGCCAAATAACGCTCCTGATGTTCAGAAACATTGGGTAGAACCTTATATCGCAAAACTTTCTTCGGTTATGGATTTGTCAGCCGTTTTTGGGGATCTGAGAAATGGTTTTTCACCTGACGCACATGCTACAGGAGCTGAAATTGTTTTGATATACGAGGCTTTGTCAGGGAATAGAGCCAAAAACACAGGCATGGAGCCAAGACAGAAACTAAGAGCGTTAGGCCTCGATATATATATCAGCCCTCTGGAGATTAACGGACATGTGCAAAGACAACAGGGAGCTGCTGTAGTTGCAAAATTATATGAACTCAAAACAGGACAGAATATAGATGGATTTTTAATGGGCTTGTCATCTTATCCAAAAGATTTTGGCAAAGTAGATAACAAATGCAAGAATGGTGTGATTTTCTGTGTAGAAACAGGAGTTATGGCTAAGGATTCTTCAGGGAATTTCAGACCGGCGGATACACTGACAAGAGCACAGGCAATAGCAGTTTTTGCAAGGATTTTGGAACTTTTGGGGCAGTTGTAGGATGATTTGCACCATGCAAAGGATAAAGGGGGATTTATATGATATTTTATCAGAAGAAAAAATCAGGAGCTAATTTATATAGAATGTGTAAAAGCTATAGCAATGCCAGGCTGATAGTGAGTCTTACAGTTGCATTATGCATGCTTATGCAGAACGGCATGGGTATGATCGTGTATGCACTTTCTCCTCTCGGGCCTCAAAAACCTATTGAAAAATTAAGAGTAGTGGATAACGGCATAGGGTATGATTATTATGACAAAAACTATGTTGATGTCACATGGGAATATCCTGCAGGATTTTTTGTGCCTGGAGCAGTAAATACATACCTGGACTTTTTTGCAGAGGAAGTGCCAAAACCGTATTTTCAATCTTCAGGAGGAAGAGTAGCCAAAGATCGTGAAATCATGGTCAATCCATCTATTACAACACATAGATTTAAAAATTTGAAACCTGGTACAATATATTATTTTGATGCGATAGCATATTACCGCTATCTTGTTAATCCCGAAGGTACAATCACCCAGAACAGCGATAGTTCTCAGCCAAGCAACAGAGTAAAGGTAATGACCGATATTACCATTGAGGCAAAACCTGTAGGGGCTAATCAGATTAAAATTGAGTGGGACGACGTATGGAACCAAAACGGCAGAATTAGTTACGAGCTTTATGTTTCTGACAGTGCGAGCTTTGCGAATACTTCTCCTATTTTTATTGACCCCTCGGATATAGGACCTGGCAAACCTGTAAAGGAAAATGTTGCAACAGGCAGATTAGAGTATATATATAATGCAAAAGAGCCAGGCAGAATATATTATGCAAAGATAGTGCCAAGAATACTTGATGCAGACTTGAGGTATTACAGCCCTCAAACAAAAACCGTTAGCGCGAGCACCTATATTCTTGCTCAAACCACCAAGCTGTCATCGTCTGTAGACCAGGTGCTGTGGAGATTGGATTGGACTCCTGTTGTTTTAGGATTATCTGATAGTGATGTAAAAATACAATATGAAGTATTTAAAGGCAAAATAGGGAGCAGCGACTATCCTGTAAGGCTGCAAAAGGTGAGTACTACAAGCATGCTTCTTGTGCTTAGCCCAGGAGAAGAGGCCACAAGCTATTTTAAAATAAGAGCTGAGCTCACAAGAAACGGACTTCCGGCATATCCTGATGTAAGAATAGAGTCTGACATTATACTATTGAAGGACTCGGAAATTGCCGCAAATCCGCCTGTCCCTGTTCTAGTCGATGAGATAGGCGGGGTTCAAGCCAAGGTACAAGCCGATAGTGTTACTTTGCTGTGGAAACTGCCAAAAAAGCCTTCAGGGGAAGTTGATTTTGACATTATTTATGATGTGTGGCTTGTTACAGACCCAAATAAGCTTACATCTCCGGAAAGTCTTGACAAACCTGTTTCATGGAGCATATCGAGCGGAAGGGTTCAGACTATTGATGGCGCGTCTGCGTATATATTTGACCATGTCAAAACAGGTTCTAATATAGTGGGATGCAGACTTGACATTCAGGGGATTAATCCTAATACAACATACTATTTCAGGATTGTTGCAAGAAAAGGATATATGGTTCTCGAAGGAGATGTGCTCAAGCTGAAATATTATTCTTCACAGCCGGCGGTTAAAGTGCTTATTACTCCTACGGCAGGAGATATGAGCAGACCGGTTGCGCCTTCAAAACCGCCTTTTAGAATAAAGAAGGATAAAAATGGTTCCGATGTTATTACAGATACTTCAGTGACACTCCAGATAGACAACAGATGGTATGAAGTGAATCTTGACCCTCAGAACGGAACCATATGGCAGTATGTAAACACCAGAAAAAACAGTGCTTCAGATGAATTGCCTGAGGATTCTAACTTTGATGAATCTGTGATAAGGATGATCACAGATCCCATACAGGATGCGAACAGAAATAATGTTAAGCTTGTAAAATATGATGAACAGATAACGATTGATGTATATTATGAAAAGTATGACCCGCAGAAAACATATGATGATTTGGATGATCCACAAAAACATTCTCCTAAGAAAGCAGGAGGTTTCACGGTGGTTGCAAATGACCCGGATGAAAATATCCTGCTGAATTATCCTGACTATAAATTTAAGAGGAATGTTAATCTGCTTTTGCAGGGGCTTGAGCCAAATACCACATACGTTGTATGGGTAAGAGCTGTAAGAGCCGGTACTGGACTTGTTTCAGATCCTTCGGATCCAATTATTGTTACCACCCTGCCTACAGATTCATTTCCACTTGAGAAACCTACCGTACCCGTTTTTAATTATCATTTTGCTTCGGACAATTATATTGATATTGGTTGGGATTACAATCCAAAATATAAATATAATATAAGATATGGCAAAACAGAAGATTTCAAAAGTTCAAAACTAATATCAAACATAGACCTGGCAGGCAAAAACTATTTCAGGGTTGAAGGTCTTGAGAAGAGCACAACCTATTATTTTTGGATACAGGCGGAATATACCAATCAAATTGGTCAGAATGCAAAATCTGACTGGAGCGATTCTTATGCCGTAACGACATTGCATGACCAGCCGCCTGAAACTCCGCTCGGGTTTGGTGTTAAAACGCATCCTGATGCTGTGGGGAAAAATCATATAACGTATGAGTGGATTAAACAGGACGGATTGGAGTATATATTGGAGATAAGCACGTCGATAGATTATAAAAATGCAGTTCAGCATACTGTTGGAAAAGTTTCAGAATACAAAGCCGATAAACTTATATCAAACCAGAGGTATTATGCAAGACTTTATGCATATGACCCTCAAAAGAAACTTAAATCCGCCCCAACTCAAAGCATAGCTGTAAAAACATTGAGAAGCAATGATGATTATGATTCTGATCAGGATAATGACAGCGTGCTTGATGGACCGTATATAAAGAAGGATCCTTTCGCCATTGAAAATACCTGGAACATCACCATAACAGGTATAGATGCAGAAAGATTTATACAGAAAATTAAAACAGATGATGAGACTGATTATATAATAGATGTATCAAATCCTCCATATGGAACAAAGAAAATAAGGATATTGATTGCATCACGTGTTTTTGAAGCTTTAAATGACATAAAAGAGAATATAGTTATCAAAACACCCGTGAATTTGTATGTTATAAGGCCAGGTGTGCTTGATGCTGGCAATTTTGCGATGCAAAAAAGAAAATATGGAGATTTTAACTTTGAATTTGCAATAGGGCTTCCAAATTCGCAAAATTGGCCTGCGAGCAAAGAAATAAGCCATAAGATTCAGCCTTCGTCGCTTGCCCTTAACATATATGGGGGAACTTCTTCATATTCTTTGCAGACAACAGCAAGAACTATAAAAACAGTGTATACTTATGAGGAAGAAAGCTGGTACAAATATGGGAAGACTTACGCTCACATGTACGACAGCTCATTAAAAAATTGGGTTAGAATAGATACAAAAGCATATTATGACTCTGATGCTCAAAAAGGATTTGTTACATTTGAAACAAATAAAACGGGAATATTTACGGTTGCGGATGTTGCAGCTTTGCCGTATGATGATGTTAAGGGACATTGGGCGTACAAATCAATATATGCTGTGGCTTCTGCCAAACGATTAAACTCAATAAAAGGGAATAAGCTTCAGCCTGATAAAAACATAACAGTCGCACAGACTGTAAAACTTGTATTTGATATTATGGAGCAGCCGGCAGGAAATGATTTTATGAATACTGCTTACAAAGCTGGTTTTATAACACAGGCAGATTTATTAAAACCAAATGCAAATATAACAAGAGAACAGCTTATATATATGGGTATGAGGATGGTTGAGCTTAAAACCAAATCTAAAGCTTCAATATCACAGAATATAAGCATGCCGTATAGAGACAGCTCATCAATTGGTCCATTATATTTGCAGAGAGTTCGCTATGCGTATTCTAAAGGGATGATAATTAGCAGATTTTCGAATATTTTGGGGCCAAAAGACAATATAACAATGGCGCAATTCATGGTTTTCATGGAAAAAATCTTGATTTATTGCGGTGAGATATAGGAGGAGAATACCATAATGCATATAACAATTGAGTTTTCATGCGAAAAGCCTGTAACGCTTCCTTTTCACTATAACCATATTGTTCAGGGGTTTATCTACAACACTATTGACGAAAGGCTGGCTGATTTCTTGCATGAGAAAGGCTATGGTGAAGGTAGAAATTTTAAGCTATTTTGTTTTTCAAATATTATTGAAAAGGCACATATAAAATCTGAATCAGGTAGAATTATATTTGGACGAAAAGTGTCTTTTGTCATTTCTTCTCCTGTAGATTATTTCTGTGAATCTTTTGCTAACGGACTTTTTAAGAGAACGCTCATTCTTGGGGAAAACATTCTTGAGGTTGAAAGCATTAAAATAGACAGGCAGCAGATCAACTCAGATATAATGCACATTGAAACCATTTCGCCGGTAACAGCTTATAGTACACTTGTAAAAGCTGACGGAAGAAAATATACTTGCTTCTTTCAACCGGGAGAGGAGGATTTCCGGAGGATAGTGGAGGAAAACTTAAGAAAGAAGTACAGGGCATTTACGGGAAGAGAGCCTTCGCAAGAACTCATTACTATAAAGACGTTAGGACAGACTAGACAGCATATTGTATTATACAAAGGTTTTATCATAAAGGGATATACAGGCAGACTACTTATGAGCGGTCCGCAAGAGCTCTTGCAAATGGCATTGGATGCCGGTTTAGGTGGAAAGAACAGCCAAGGTTTCGGTTGTGTGAGATTGGTATAAAAGCCCGCGTCGCGGGCTTTTTTTAACAAATCCTTATAGGTATGCTAATATAGTATAATAAAATAACTATTTCCATTCCTTTTAGGTAATAAAGAAAATATAACATGTTTTATTAAAACTCACAAGAAGTTTATAATTATATTTTTAGATAAAAAGTATTGTTTTCTTTGTATAATAAAATAACTTAATATTGACATGGTAATTATTTTATAATATAATTACACTTGTCATGGTTGAATATGGTAATATAAAATGGAAGGGGGGGGTGAAAAAAATGAGCATATATTCTATCAAGATGAGACATCATTGGTGGATAGATGCTGGAATTGCAGGATTATACCTTATTGCGGGATCGAATGATGACATATTTAACAAATACAATATCAGAATTAAGGTAAATCCAAAGGAAAATTCTTTGGATTTTGAGTACGATGATAGAGATAATTTACGTGATTTTTTTACGGAATGTTATGAAATTCTTGCGAACAAATACTGGAATGTTTCTACTAAAAAACAGAAGGAGAATCCAGAACTTGTTGTTTATGACATTGAAACAGGGGTGCTAAGTTTAGTTCCAAAGAGAACTCCAACTCCTGTCGCAGGATTGTTTGTCGGAGCAAGGAGTTGGAGAGGAGAAGGAATAGCATACGAAGATATGGATGCTGAACTAAAACAAAAAGTTCATAAATATCTTACAGAAAAAAATAAAAGCCTTTGGAGTAAGAAAAAGTTACTGCTATATAATCCTCCGGTATGTCACCAAAAACTGGATATTTTACCTGAAATTAAGCAAAAGAAGCTCATGGACACTTGCTGTGTATGTGGTGCAGTGAGCAGTAGTTGTTCTGATATTGGACTACCTTCATATTTATTATTTGCAAGTGGTTCTGCTTCCAGATCCTTCAATTCTCAGGCAAAAGGTCCTGCAAAAATATGTTGGGAATGTGAGTTTTTGTCTAAGTTTGCTTTGGAGTCTGTTAGCTACAAGCAGTCAAAAGAAGACCTGTTCATTATTCAAGTGTATTCTTCTCAGATAGAAAAACTTATAAATCTGCAGAATCAAATGGGTACCAGTTCTGCAATGCGCCAAGTAAGTGACGACTTTTTCTATGCAAATATAGGAATGGAGAAAGATAGCATACTTCAATACGCAGGTAAGCCATATGAAATTCTTTGGGCATTCTTTAATGACAAGTATTCATTACTAAAAAAAGAAAATGTAATTTCAGGAGAAGGTTTTGTGAATGATTCCAATGTGTGTGATGATGAAGTTTATATGGCTTTTCTCGAAGAAATACATACTTTTCCAGTTCAAATTTTTATGCTTTTTACGTCAGAAAGCGGAGATACATTTCTTACAAGGGAGTTGATTATCTACCAGGACATAGGGTATGTTTTTCGTCTCATAAACTATCTTTGGGAAAATGATGTAGATTTGAGGCTTATGTTTCAAAGCCTTTGGGACAGTGATAGCCAAAAGAACCAAAATTTAGTGAGAGAAAGGATATGCAGGGGAATATTGAAAAAGGAAAGTGTGTTGCACATTTTAGAACCATTTTGTTTTAAAAAGGTTATAAACGGCAGGAGCATGCCAATGAAGAATGTGCTTCAATTTGCGGTAAATTATGAAATTCAAATTAAGGAGGATGTTATGAAGAAAGAACAAATTGAAACAGCGGTAAATTTGGGAAAGCAAATTGTAATACAGGCTCTTCAACAAGAAAGCGAAGATAAAATGAAGGAAAACATATTGAAGAAAATAAAAGGTGATTTATTCGTCTTGCGCAAATCAAGAACAAAGGCCGACTTCCTTACAGAGCTAAACAACCTTCAATTCCGGTACGGAATAACGGTATCAAGCAAATTGCTAGATGGAATATTGGAGGAAGTTGATTTTGAGGATTTCAGGGCTTATTGTATTATGGGGGCTTTAAATGTGTTTAATTCAAACAGCAGGAAAGAGGAGGAAAGATCATGAATGCTAAGTCTTTAACAATTACATTTTTAACAAAAGCTTCATATACTTCATTGAATGGTTCAGACAAAGAAGCGGATAATATTGTTAGTATAAAGAAAATACAGAAAAACGACGGTAAAGAATATCCATACTGTTCTTCACAAGCAGTAAGAAGAGCTCTCAGAGAGCAACTTGCGGTGATGGGATGGGAACTATCCGAGACATGTGAGGCCAAACAAAAGAAAGGAGCTGCTTCAACCCAGTGTGATCCTCAGAAATTTATTGATGATGATTTGTTTGGTTTTATGCAGGCAGATACAGAGACAGTAAAAAGGACAAGTGCTGTCAGGGTATCTCCTCTTGTATCTCTTGATCCTTATATAGGAGATATGGATTTTGGAACAAATTATATGTCGGTAAAAACCGGTGGAACTCCTAATATTTTTGAAACGGAAATTCATTCTGGATATTATGTTGGTACTTTGCTTATAGAACTGGACAGGGTTGGAGAAAAATCACCAGGAGACAAATACGATTTGAAGCTTGACAACATGGAAAAAGCAAAAAGGGTTTGTGCTCTGTGTGACGCTGTACAAAATTTATGGACAGTAGGGCGCCAAAGCAGGTTTTTGACGGATATTTCTCCTAAACTTGCATGTGCAGCATTAATGAAAGTAAAAAATCCTATTTTCCTTGAAAGCTTAAAACTAGATGATAAACAAAGATGTGTTGATGTTGAATTAATAAAAAATACGATTAATGATTTTTCAAACCAGATAGTTTACTTTTCGCTCGGTCAAAGAAAAGGTTTTTTCTCGCAGGATAATCCGGAATTTGTGTCATTAGCAGAATGTTTTGAACAGGTAAAAAAATGGGTAAATGAGGTTTACAATGTGTTTTGAAAATAGAAAAGGAGAGGGGTAAGAGCATGAAGGGACTGGTTGTTGAGCTGTTTGCAGGTACAGCTTCTTTTCGTGACCCGGGAGGGCAACTATATCATGATACTCTTCCTCTTCCTCCACCGTCAACTATTGTAGGGATGGCTGGTGCTGCAATGGGGAAATCTTTTGAGGAATCACTTGAATGGCTGAAAACGGGCGGGATATATGTTGGGTGCAGAGGTGAATTTGGCGGAAGAGGAAAGGATTTATGGAATTATAAAAAAATAAAAAGCAGCAAATCTGAAGGAGGAGATTTAACTAATGCTATTGTGCTAAGAACTTTTCTCGCCGATTTAGAAATCGGAGTTTACTTTGCCGGTGAGAATCTGGAAGCGATACAAACATTAAAAAATGCTTTTGAAAATCCTGTTTATGCGATAACTCTTGGAACGAGTGATGAACTTGCTAAGATAAAAAAAATAGAGATATTCGGCGACATTAGTAAAACTATAGATAAAGATATAAAAAATGTATGGTTAATAGGGGATTATACTAGAGATTTCAAGTTCGACTGGGAACTCGTAAAGTTACAACCCATAAAACTATCTCTTCGAGCACCAGTTATGAAAAACCTTCCAGTTGATTATGAAGTAGATGTTAAAGGTGTTCGTAAGGGTATAAAATATACTCCGATAACATTTTTAAGTGATATGCAATTGCTGGACAAGGATACGGAAGTTTATAAATTTGGTGATGATAAAATACCGATGTTTAAATTGGGGAGTCTATAAGAAGCAGGTGATTAAATGTGTTATGCAAAGCCGATTGAAGGTATTGAAGGAAATTATAGCACACATATTGGGAAATGCTATGAAATAGCTGGTTGTGAATTGCGTAAAAACACCAAGTTAATAGAAGAAATAGCTACAGAATTGGGAGAAAAGTCTGATAGATTTGTACGATTTTTAAAAACAGCAGTATTAGTACATGATACAGGGAAGCTTAACCCATTGTTTCAAAAAAATATGGCAGATATTTTGAATGGTGTACCTGTAGATCGAAAAAAGTTATTTAGACACGAGGTTTTATCCTGCCTTTTTCTGGTGGCAGCTGAATGTATTACACCTGAAGTTGACTATGTGCCTTATCATTTATATGCAGTTTTTAGCCACCACAAACCGTTTACTCATGATTTAAGGCATTTTGCAAGAGAGATTGGGAAGGAGGATTGGCCTGAACTTAACCATGATGATATATGTTACGCAGTAAAAGTAATAAAGAATCTAAGTCAGGGAGAATTTGACTACAAAGTTTTCAATTGGCCTTCAAAATCTTTAGTGAAAAGACTATTTTGTAATATTATGAATAGCTTTTCGAGCAAATTATACTTCGATAAATATGGTATTCGAAAAGTGCGTACGCTTTACGGTGTGATAAAAGGATTTTTACATTTTTGTGACTGGGTTGCTTCTTCAAAGCTAAAATATGAAGACGTCTGCAATATTGAACATATAAATAAGGAAACAATTATAAATAGCCTGAAGCGTAAAGTTGAAAACGAAGGTCGACACTACAGTCCCCGCCCTTTCCATTCAAAATGCGCTGATACTAGTGGTGATTTGGTGGCTATAGCTCCAACAGGTTCAGGTAAGACCGAAGCTGCTCTTTTATGGGCCATAAATTCAGAGAGGAAAAAGATTATTTTTCTCATGCCTACACGAATTACTTCAAATAGCTTATATGAGCGCATGCATAGCCATTATTTCTCCAAAGATGCGTGTGGACTTACACATTCGGGGGCGGAGACATATTTTGATATAAAAAGCCAGAATAGTCAAAATGAAGATGTACAGAACATTGAGTATATTCATCATAAAGCTTTTATACCGGCAGTTATGGTATCGACCGTAGATCAAATTTTAACATGTGGGTTTAATGTGGGGCTTTGGAGCCAAAAGGAATATGCCTTGATGGGTAGTTCGGTGATTTTTGATGAGATACAAGCATATGATACTTATACATTGGCGCTAATTACAGAAACCATCAAAAAGATAAAAAGGCTTAAAGGCAGAGTTATGATTATGAGTGCAACTTTACCAGGATTTTTAAGAAAACATTTTCTAAATATTTTACAGATTGAAGAGCCTGTCTATGCAAAAGATTTGATGGATAGGGTAAGAAATGAATGGAGGTACTGTGAAACCGACGTTGAAGGTATAAGACCGCTAATATTGGAAACTATTGAAAAAGGCAAAAAGACTGCACTGGTAGTAAATGATGTTGAAACTGCAAAGAATGAGTATATGTTTTACAAGAATAAAAATATAAGAGCGCTTTGTATACATTCTGAATTCACAATGATGGACAGGCAGCAAAAAGAAAAGGAACTTACAGATGGTGATATTGAATATCAACTTGTTATAGCTACACAAGTTATAGAGGTTTCCCTAGATATAAGTTTTGATATGATGTTCTCTGAGTGTGCGCCTTTTGAATGCCTTGTGCAGAGGGCTGGACGCTGTAATAGATACGGGACTTCGCCGGAAAGCGCATTTATTGTTTTTGACGCATCCAAGGTATCTTTAGATTATGTTTACAAAGAAAGCAGTAATATAATTGAACGTACTAAGAATGTAATATTAAGCAGGCAAGGACGTCTCTCAGAATCAGAAATTGCTGATATGTTGGAACAAGTGTACGAAAATTTTACTTTATATGATGAAAATTATAGACAAGGTGAAAAAACTTATACTGAGATTGAAAACAAATATATGATCTTTGATGTAGAAATACATGAAGAATTGTTTACAAGGATGAGTACTTCCGTGCACGTTCCTATTATTCCTGTTGAATTCCAAGAAGAAGTTATAAGACTTATTAAAGAAGGAAAACATAATTTAATTTCACTTTATGAAGTTCCTGTTACAATTGGTAAATTTAAAAAATACTTTATCAATAGAAAAGTTGAGAATTGTTATGAGCTTCCAATATATTTGATTGATTACAGCAAAGAAACAGGAATAGTTTATGAAAAGTCGAGTTTTTATGAATACTAGTTGTATAATAAAAAATTAGTAATAAGTATTGAGGTGATAATGTGCACATTAACCTTGGTGAATTTCACATTACGGGTACCTATGTCTGGTACTATTGCATTTGCAAGCGGGAGGTATGGCTCCTCTCGCGCGGCATTACCGCAGACCAAGATAATACATATATGGATATCGGTCGTTTTCTTCATGAAAAGGCATATGAAAGAGAACGTAAGGAAATTAACTTTCACGGAATGAAAATTGACATGTTGAAGAATGAAAAAGGCCGCATTGTGATCGGCGAAATAAAAAAATCTTCAAAGTACATAGAAAGTGCCAAGATGCAGCTTCTTTTATACTTAAGTGAACTTGAAAACGAAGGCATCAGTGCCGAAGGGGTGTTGCTTTTTCCTCGGGAGAAAAAAAAGGAAAACGTCATCCTTGACGCTGAAGGGAAGAAGAGGCTTGAAGAAGTAAAAAAAGGAATATTAGACGTCATAAGCCTTGAAAATCCTATTCCTCCTGTCAAAAACAACTATTGCAAGACATGCGCCTATAGCGAAATGTGTTGGGCATAAAGAGAGGGAGGTTTAATAACCATGAGAAAAAGCGCATATTTTTTCAATGATGGGGAACTGAAAAGAAAGGACAATACTGTATGCTTTCAAACGGAGGACGGAACCAAATACCTTCCTATAGAGGACTTGAGTGATATTTATGTTTTTGGAGAGGTATCGGTAAGCAAAAAATTCCTTGAGTATGCTACCCAGAAAGAAGTACTACTGCATTTTTTCAATTACAATGAATACTACGTTGGAACATATTATCCTAGGGAACACTATAATTCCGGTTATATGCTGCTTAAACAGGCAGAGCATTATCTGGATGAAACAAAGAGGAAGATACTTGCAATAAAGTTTGTAGAGGGAAGCTGCAGAAATATTATCCAGGTACTTAAATACTATATTTCAAGGGGTAAAACTCAACTGTCACATCTATTGGAACAAATTGAAAGATTGTTAGGTAGTATGAATTTGAATATGGATATTAATGCTATGATGGCTATTGAGGGCAATATCAGGGACACATATTATAAGGCATTCGATATAATACTAGATGATAGCAATTTTATTTTTGAAAGAAGGACAAGACGACCTCCCGAGAATAATCTTAACACGCTTATAAGCTTTGGCAACTCATTGCTTTATACAGTGGTTTTAAGTGAAATTTATAACACTCATCTTGACCCAAGGATAGGCTATTTGCATGCTTCCAATAATAGAAGGTTTACTTTAAATCTTGATGTTGCAGAAGTTTTTAAACCCATACTTGTTGACAGGGTGATTTTTACTCTTGTAGGGAAAAAGATGATTACTCCGAAACACTTTGACAAAAAAACTGGAGGGATTTTATTGAAAGATGAAGGGAAAAAGATTTTTATACAGGAAATGGAGGATAGACTTAAAACGACCATAAACCATAAAAGGCTAGGAAGACAGGTTTCCTACAGGAGGCTGATACGTATGGAACTATATAAGCTTGAAAAGCATTTGATAGGTGAGGAAGTATATATGCCTTTTGCAAGTATGTGGTAGGGGGAGTTGTAATGTTTGTCATTCTTGTATATGATATTGGAGAAAAAAGGGTTCAAAAAGTACTTAAAACTGCCAGGAAATATCTTTATTGGGTGCAAAATTCTGTTTTTGAGGGTGAAATTTCTGATGCTAATTTTATAAAGTTAAAGTTAGAGCTATCAAAGAAAATAAATGCGGATGAGGATTCAGTGCTTTTCTATACATTTAAAACTACAAAATATTCTGATAGGGAAATTATGGGTGTAAAAAAAGGAGGTCAAGATTTGATATTTTAGCTGTCGATCTTTGATAGTGTAAAAATCTCAGGGGTTCGACAGAAAATAAAATGTTGATTTTTTGATAATTGTTGTATAAAATAAAAACAGGTTTATTTTGTAGTCGAAAATGGAAAGTTAGTATTTGTGCGGTTTTGACGGATTTTCAGCCTACCTATAAGGAATTGAAACTCCGTTATACTTGCGTCATCCTTTGCTATCGCTCGATTTTCAGCCTACCTATAAGGAATTGAAACTATATCTTGGCAGCCGGGTGCTCTCTAAACATCTTTTGATTTTCAGCCTACCTATAAGGAATTGAAACAAAATCTACAACGGGCAAGGGAAGCGTATAGTCCTAATTTTCAGCCTACCTATAAGGAATTGAAACAAAGACGTTGAAGACGCAATTGCAGCGTTGATAGGATTTTCAGCCTACCTATAAGGAATTGAAACTCACGCAGTGAGAATTGAGCCCGTCAAGCGTGTTGCATTTTCAGCCTACCTATAAGGAATTGAAACTACTGTGGTGGGAAACGATCTGCGTTGGCCCATCTTATTTTCAGCCTACCTATAAGGAATTGAAACTTATTCTATGCAGCAGTTACAATCTATAATTGGAGAATTTTCAGCCTACCTATAAGGAATTGAAACCACCAAATAATACAAACAAAACAATAACTATAACAGATTTTCAGCCTACCTATAAGGAATTGAAACGGCACTATTTTGTCTTTTCTCTTTCCAGTCTCAGCATTTTCAGCCTACCTATAAGGAATTGAAACTACGAAATCGTATAGCATAGAGCAAAACGAGAGCATCAATTTTCAGCCTACCTATAAGGAATTGAAACACATGAACTTCCTCAACGGGAACCAATACTGCGACAATTTTCAGCCTACCTATAAGGAATTGAAACTCGTCTATGCGCAAGAAGTTCATCTTAGCACGGTTAAATGATTTTCAGCCTACCTATAAGGAATTGAAACCAGTAATTCCTTTTGGGCAGGGATTTGCAAGCATGTCATTTTCAGCCTACCTATAAGGAATTGAAACAGTTGGTTGTTTTCGACCCGCCACACCTAAAGCAGGATTTTCAGCCTACCTATAAGGAATTGAAACTTGCTTGGCTGGATGAAATGCCAGCGGATGTCATAATTTTCAGCCTACCTATAAGGAATTGAAACCCTTGTCGTTATTGCCATTTGCCAGAGTAAACATTCTATTTTCAGCCTACCTATAAGGAATTGAAACATACCTTATGGGTCCCCCACTTTCTTATGGGTACAAATTTTCAGCCTACCTATAAGGAATTGAAACCAAGAAATATCTGGCCGTTTACTCTGCGAATATGCATTTTCAGCCTACCTATAAGGAATTGAAACTCATGAAAAGAATTGGTTGTTCTCTTGCAGTCATAGATTTTCAGCCTACCTATAAGGAATTGAAACTCATATTGAGTCTTGCTACCGTATTTACATAACTAATTTTCAGCCTACCTATAAGGAATTGAAACTGCAAAAGCATAATATCCCTCTTGCCCGAGTGGTAATTTTCAGCCTACCTATAAGGAATTGAAACATAACAGAAACAGAACATAAAATAAACAATAAAAATATTTTCAGCCTACCTATAAGGAATTGAAACTTCGAGGGGTTCAACTTTTACAAAGCCTTGTCTTATATTTTCAGCCTACCTATAAGGAATTGAAACACAAAAACAGAGATGCAAACACTTCTCAACGCTGTGTCATTTTCAGCCTACCTATAAGGAATTGAAACACAACAATTAGCAGGACGGTGATATAACGTGGACGATTTTCAGCCTACCTATAAGGAATTGAAACTTTTTTTGGTGATGTTATGGCTAGAGATTTTGCAAAATTTTCAGCCTACCTATAAGGAATTGAAACAATATAGCAGTAAATTTTAAATTTAGCATAACAGATTTTCAGCCTACCTATAAGGAATTGAAACACGAGTACAACATTAAAGACCCAAACATAAGCTTGATTTTCAGCCTACCTATAAGGAATTGAAACACAACTTTAGCTGCGTGTACTCCCCCACTGCTGCGCTGCGAATTTTCAGCCTACCTATAAGGAATTGAAACGCCATCTTCCTCACCCTCGCTTTCCTTTCCTTTTCAAATTTTCAGCCTACCTATAAGGAATTGAAACGAATATGAGAGCTTGGAGTCTGAATTAGATAATAAGAATTTTCAGCCTACCTATAAGGAATTGAAACCAGACGAAATCCCGGAAGAAGATGATTTGCCATTTTGATGATTTTCAGCCTACCTATAAGGAATTGAAACTGATGTACTTATCATAGACAGCTTGTCTCACGCATGGTATTTTCAGCCTACCTATAAGGAATTGAAACAGTCCCTTCTAAACCAATATTTCCAAACAGTCTCTCACAGATTTTCAGCCTACCTATAAGGAATTGAAACTTTTCTTCTCTCTTCGGATTCACCAATAAGATAAGCAAATTTTCAGCCTACCTATAAGGAATTGAAACAAACTTCTCTGTATTTTGTTATCCCGTTTATAACCTATTTTCAGCCTACCTATAAGGAATTGAAACTTCCATAACTTTTTAGTTCTGCAATAGACTTAGGTTATTTTCAGCCTACCTATAAGGAATTGAAACTGGCAAAAGGCAAAATGACTTTGTCGGAGCTCCAAGATTTTCAGCCTACCTATAAGGAATTGAAACCTTTTTCAAAGTTTGAGCCATTAGCAAGCGACAGCATTTTCAGCCTACCTATAAGGAATTGAAACAAAATCTACAACGGGCAAGGGAAGTTTATAGTCCTAATTTTCAGCCTACCTATAAGGAATTGAAACAGAAATTGAAAGCAGACATTGAGAAAATTTTGGACATAATTTTCAGCCTACCTATAAGGAATTGAAACAATAATTAAAACTATAATTGTACTATAACAAAAATAATTTTCAGCCTACCTATAAGGAATTGAAACCCTTTAGCCCTCGCTCGTCTTTTATGAGCTGCAAGGTATTTTCAGCCTACCTATAAGGAATTGAAACAAGAGCAAGCTGCTTTTATGTATGCAACTCTTTTTGATTTTCAGCCTACCTATAAGGAATTGAAACTGTATGCAACTCTTTTTGAACTGCAGGAGCAGCTCAAATTTTCAGCCTACCTATAAGGAATTGAAACATAAATACACATACAAGAATATAGGTAATACAAAATTATTTTCAGCCTACCTATAAGGAATTGAAACACACTATGTTGCATTGTTCGCGTAGTTTTTATGACTTTGATTTTCAGCCTACCTATAAGGAATTGAAACATTTGATTTTTCAGTAAAAAAGCGGTGCCCATTTATCTTATTTTCAGCCTACCTATAAGGAATTGAAACACGGATAAATTGTCTGCAAAGTAGACTTTGTTGCATATTTTCAGCCTACCTATAAGGAATTGAAACCTTTCCGGATGGCCGTCTTGTTGTTCAGGTGAAGTCTGATTTTCAGCCTACCTATAAGGAATTGAAACGGAGCTGCGCCGACTCCTTCTGCTCCGGATGCTTTATTTTCAGCCTACCTATAAGGAATTGAAACTAATGATAATAAGAATAACAAGAATAATAAAGATAAATTTTCAGCCTACCTATAAGGAATTGAAACTGTGATAATAGTTGGACTATTGCGAAAACTGAAATAATTTTCAGCCTACCTATAAGGAATTGAAACGCAAAGGCCCGGTCAATACTCCGGTGACTATAGGCTCTCTATTTTCAGCCTACCTATAAGGAATTGAAACCGATGAATTGACTATTCAATCTAAGCTATCTATAAAATTTTCAGCCTACCTATAAGGAATTGAAACTCTTTGAAAATATCTGATATTACTGATTGAATTTCATTTTCAGCCTACCTATAAGGAATTGAAACTATATAAATTTTGCTCTGACACATTTGTTGTAAAACATTTTCAGCCTACCTATAAGGAATTGAAACTGGCATATGTGAGCGTTGCGGAAAGCCGGGAGACAATTTTCAGCCTACCTATAAGGAATTGAAACATCCTTATGAGATACTTTCTTTCCTTAAAAAATTGATTTTCAGCCTACCTATAAGGAATTGAAACAAATCATCGTCTTCATCCCATTCAGAATCTTCTTCATTTTCAGCCTACCTATAAGGAATTGAAATACATTCAAATGAAAAAACTGCAAGAGAAGCCACATTAATTTTCAGCCTACCTATAAAAAAGTGCCTCAGGACACGGTTTTCTTCAGTAAATCAGCTTGATATGGACAATTTCAACTTCAGTTAATTAGTTGTGGAGGGTACGGCACCACCCGCACCCATTTTCTGATATAATATCAGATACGCAAACCACAACTGCTTTTATTGTATTGAAGGTTGAACTGCCTTTCAAGTGTAATCCTGAAGAATTTGAAAGAATTTATCAGGAAAAATATAAAAACAAAATATCGCACGGCTTTATTCGAAGTAGTTTAGGACTTTCGGAAAGTGTCAGGCTCAAGCTTAACGGTACTTTTAAAAGGTGGCTATACTTACTTGATGAAGATAATAGACTTTACAGGGTGCAATACCGCATACAGACAGCGCTATGGACCGATCCTGAGACAGGAAAGCACAATTATGTGAGCATTTTCCCAAACTTCATCAAGCGTTATTGCCCACTATGCCTGCACATGCTTGAGTACTTAAGTTGCCAGGTTGGAAAGGGTGAGGATATTTTAAGGCACATTGATGACCCGGAAGAACTGATTCTTTGTGAAGACCGTATTGTAAGGGTTATGAGGCGTCTTGAAAGAGATTGTGCAAGCTTGTTTGTTGTAAAATAAAAATGCAGCAAGTTGCCACATAAAAATGCAGCAGTCAAGCTGGGATAAATGAAAATATTTTACAACAAAATCATATCTATAAAAATTTCACTGATACCGATTCCATCACCGGTATCAGGTATAAGGAATTCACTTCTTCTTGCACGATGGAAAAAAAATAGCCATTGCCAGCACCCCTTAAAAATAGTACCCTTTTAGTTGTGGACACTAAAGGG
>Ga0308398_1000629_pt1 | contig 21598 bp, 20 predicted proteins | sample Hotspr20SampleT9_FD_202360 | JGI IMG/M metagenome (GOLD analysis project Ga0308398, IMG submission 202360) | Hot spring phototrophic mat microbial communities from Mushroom Spring, Yellowstone National Park, Wyoming, United States - 20051001_T9 ...
AAGTGGAGGTGGTGGCCCGTTCCAGCAGCGTGGCGGTGGATCCCGACTATCTGTCGATCCCAGAGCCCATTGTTTTTCCCACCGGTGGCGGCAAGGAAGTGGCCTACGCCTTCTTCTATCCCCCCAAAAACCGAGACTTTGTTGCCCCTGCTGGCGAAAAGCCACCCCTGCTGGTGAAAAGCCACGGTGGGCCCACAGGGGCGACGGCAGCCGTGCTCGACCTGGGGATCCAATACTGGACCAGCCGCGGGATTGCCGTTTTGGATGTCAACTACCGCGGCAGCAGCGGCTATGGGCGGGCCTACCGGGAGGCCCTCAAGGGCCGCTGGGGCCTTGTGGACGTGGAAGATTGCATCGCTGGGGCCCAATTCTTGGCAGCCCAGGGCAAGGTGGACGGGGAGCGGCTGCTCATTCGCGGCGGCAGCGCCGGCGGCTACACCACCCTGGCGGCCCTGACGTTTCACACCGTCTTCAAGGCCGGCGCCAGCTACTACGGGGTGAGCGATCTAGAGGCCCTAGCCCAGGAGACCCACAAGTTTGAGTCCCACTACTTGGACAGCTTAATTGGCCCCTACCCGGAGCGGCGGGATCTCTACCGGGAGCGCTCTCCCATCCACCACCTGGAGGGTCTCAACTGCCCCGTTATCTTCTTTCAAGGCCTGGAGGACGCCATCGTCCCTCCCAACCAAGCAGAGAGGATGGTGGCTGCCCTGCAGGCCAAGGGGATCCCGGTGGCCTATGTCCCTTTTGCCGGTGAGCAGCACGGCTTTCGCCAGGCAGCCAACCTCAAACGGGCCCTGGAGGCAGAGCTTTATTTCTACGCCCAGATCCTAGGGTTTCCCTTGGCGGAGCTTATCGAGCCGGTTCCCATTGCCAACTGGCCTCCTCCTCGTTGAGGTTACTTGTCCTGGCTCAGCGCCTCCCCATTGGGTATCCTAGTCAAGGACGCTGGGGAAGGGAGGCATGCAGAGCAGAACAAGCCACCGGCAACTCTGGAGGCGATGGCTTGCCGCGACCTTAGCAGCAGGCGGAGTACTGGGCGGCGTCCTGTGGGGCTTTTACGCCTCCTCCTGGGCAGAACCTGTCGAGATGGCGGCGGCGCCTCCAGCACCCCTGAGCTCGACTTCTGGCGCCGCCTTTTTGCGCGCCTACAAAGCCCTGCAGGCCGGCCAAGCGCAAGCGGCCCTGGAGCACCTGCAGGGCTTGGAAGAAAAGCTGCCAGTTCTCACCGACGAGATCTGGAAGCTCAGGGCTCAGGCTTATGAAAAGCTGGGGGATCGAGAAACAGCCCGCCAGATCTGGTGGCCCAAGATCTTGCAGGAGTATCCCCACAGCCCGGTGGCCGCCTACGCCCTCTGGGGAATGGGCCAGGTGGATCAGTTGCGGCGGCAATTTCCCACCCACCCCCTGACGGCCCGCGCCCTCAAGCACCTGCTGGAGCTGGATCCTGACCGGTATGACCTGCTGCGGGATCTGGCCTTGCACCACCCGCAAACCCCTGGGTTAACGCCGCTGCTGGATCGCTGGCGGCAAGCCCAAGAGGGATCCCTCACGGCCTCCGATTGGCAGATCCTGGCCGATGCCTATTGGGAGCAGCGGGAGTACGGCAAAGCCGCCCGCGCCTACGGGCGTGCCCCCACCACCTCTCGCAATCTCTACCGCCAGGGGCGCAGCCACCAGATCTCGCGGGAGTTTCCCCAGGCCAAAGCGGCTTACCAAGCGCTGCTGGCACAGTTTCCCGATGGGCCAGAGGCTTCTCTCACCCGCCGCCGTTTGGCGGAACTGAGCGACCTGCCGACGGCGATCGACTTGCTTCGCCAGGTGGGATCCGGCTCGGATAGAGAAGCTCCAGAAGCGTTGCTCAGCCTCAGCCAACTGTATGACCGCAACGGCAGCCCGCAATCGGCCCAGGCGGTGCGGCAGACCCTTTGGGAGCGCTTCCCAGTCAGCGAAGCCGCGGCCACCGCCGCCTGGACGGTGGCTTGGCGCCAGGCGCAAACGGGCAATCTCAGCCAAGCCATTGCTCTAGCCCAGCAGATTGGCTTGGCCCAGCGGGATACGGAAATGGGGGCGCAACTGCTCTACTGGGCCGGCAAATGGCGGGAACGGCTGGGGGAGGTGGCTGCGGCGCGGCAAACCTATCAGCAGGTGCTGCGGCAGTTTCCCCACACCTACTACGCCTGGCGGGCGGCGGCGCAACTGGGCTGGCCAGTAGGAGATTTCTCCAGCGGCCGCCAAAGGGTTGAGGTGGATTTTCAGCCCGTTCGCCAACCTTTGCCCGCCGTTTCCGAGGCTACCCAGACCCTGCATCTCATTGGCGCTGGCCAACTGGCCTGGGAGCGCTGGCAGGGGGAAATGGCTCTGCTGCAACGGGATCCCGGCCAGATGAGCGTGGCCGAGCGCTTTGCCAGCGGCATTTTGCGCAACAACGCCGGCGAGCACCTGCGGGGCATCAACCAGGTGGCTGCCCTGCGCTTTAGCGCCGAGCCCGACCCGCTGCTGCCGACCCTGAGACAGCGCCAGGATTTCTGGCAGGCCATCTACCCGCTGCACTACTACGCCAGCCCAGAAAACACCTGGGAAAGGGATCCCTACGCCCAGCCCGGCCTGGCCCGCTGGTCGCGGCAATTTAACCTCAATCCCTTGATGGTGGCGGCCCTGATCCGCCAGGAATCCCGCTTTGAGCCAGAGATCGTCTCGGCCTCGGGAGCGCTGGGCCTGATGCAGGTGATGCCTGCCACCGGCCGCTGGATTGCCCAAAAAATCGGCCTAGCCCAGTACAGCCTCACCAACCCCGCCGACAATCTTCACCTGGGATCCTGGTACTTCGACTACACCCACCGCACCTACCAAGACAACACCCTCCTGGCCCTGGCCAGCTACAACGGCGGCCCCGGCAACGTGGCCAGGTGGCTGAGCCGCTTCGGCTTTGAGGATCCCGATGAATTTGTGGAGCAGATCCCCTTCGCCGAAACCCGTGGCTATGTCAAGTCTGTCTTTGGCAACTACTGGAACTACTGGCAGCTCTACACCCAAGAGGGGCGCACCTTGGTCAGCCAGCGCCTGCAACCGCACCTGTCAAATGATTGACGTTCTCCCCAGCCCCAAGGGGCGGGAATTCTTTCTTGCTCATCGCGAGCTACGCAGACGTACCGGTGAGATTGCCACCGCACGCCTCCTTCTTTCCCCCCCGTATACGGAGGGATGAAAGAGGGCGCGGGGCCTGCGCCGCCAAGGTTTTGGTCAAACTAGTGTCCAACCTGAGCGAGAGGCTGGAGGGTAGCCTCCGGCGCGATCTGTTGGCCAGCAGGCTCACAGCTCTTCTAGAGCTAGCGTCGGGAGGAGGTCAGCCTTTCCCCCAGCAACTGCACCGAGTAGGCCGCCAGCCCCAAGCCCACCATGAAAAACATGAAGGCGATCAGGGAAACGGATCCCACCAGCAGGTAGCGCACCAGAATGCTGATCCCCCGCGCCAGGGATCCGCTTTCCAGGTCGATGGGCGGCAACTTGGCCAGCATCGAGAGCAGCAATTGTAGGAACCCATAGCCCAAACTGGCAGCAAAGGCAGCCCCCAAGAGGGCGCTGAGGGGATGGGGGGAGGACGGCATGGGGCAGCACCGGAAAACTCACCCTTATTGTAGGCTCCAGGTACAATATGAGCGTTTGTCCTGAGAACGAAATGATGGGGAGCGGGTCTGAAGCAGTTTCCCACTACGAAGTGTTGGGGGTTTCGGTGCTGGCGACGGCAGCGGAGATCAAGTCTGCCTATCGCCGTTTGGTCAAGTACCACCATCCCGACAGCCTGCTGGCCAAAAAAGACGGGGCTGCTGCTGAACGCATTCGCCAGATCAACGCCGCCTACGCGGTGCTCAAGGATCCGCAAGCCCGCCGCGAGTACGACCGACAACTGCGCGCTAGCTGGGCCTCGCGCCACCCTCAGCCGACGGGCTCCCCCTCGGAGACGGTCAGCCAGGAGGCTATTGCCCGCGAAGCCTGGATTCGGCAGGTCTACACTCCTCTGAACCGAGTTTTGGGGCCTTTACTGTCTTCTCTCAAGCCGCAGTTAAATGCCTTAGCGGCAGATCCTTTTGATCCCGATTTGCTGGAGGCCTTTGGCCTGTATCTGGAGGAGTGTACGCAGAAACTGGCCCAAGCTCAGCAGATCTTTCGCCGCCTTCCCAATCCCAGCAGCCTAGGGGGGGTGGCTTCTCGCCTCTACTATGCCCTCAACCACTTGGAAGATGCCCTGGAGGAGCTGAGCTATTTCCCGCTGAACTTTGACGATCGCCACCTGCACACTGGGCAAGAGCTGTTTCGGCGGGCGGAAGGGTTGCGTCGAGAAGCCATAGACACCTACGCCCAGAGTTCGCCCTAGCGAGACCCGCCGCCGGGTGGAGAGGGGCGGGAATCGTAGGGGGTGGGAATGTACTGCACGGAAGGACGGCCCATGCTGGCCTGGGGGTACAAGTCCATCAGGGCGTAGATCTGGGGCGGCAACTCGGTGGAGATGGGCAGGCCCAGCTCCCGCGCTTCTTCAGCCGTAATCGGGTAGTCGTGGGTCACCCGCCCGCTGGTCAGGGCCTGGATGAGGGGCTCGATGCGTTCGGGGGCAATTTTGCGCTTGGGCACATCGTCCTTGAGCAGCTCCCGCACAAAGTTCTGCACCTGGTGCATCGCCTTGCGGGCCAGATCTGCCAGGATCAGAGTCTGGTCGTCGATCTCGGCAATGGGCTTTTCCGCCACCACCTGCAGAATACTGGCCGCAGCATAGCCGCCCAACTGGGGATCCACCGGCCCCAGCACCGCATTGGCATCCATGACAATTTCATCGGCGGCCAAGGCCAGCATCGTCCCCCCCGACATGGCGTAGTGGGGCACAAACACCGTCACCTTGGCCGGGTGCCGGATCAGGGCGCGGGCAATTTGCTCGGTGGCCAGCACCAGGCCGCCAGAGGTGTGCAGAATCAAATCAATGGGGGTGTTGGGCGGGGTGAGGCGGATCGCCCGCAAAACCTGCTCCGAGTCCTCGATGCTGATGTAGCGGGAAACCGGGATCCCCAAAAAACTAATCGACTCCTGGCGGTGGATGAGCAAAATCACCCGGCTGCCCCGCTTCTGCTCCAACTCCCGGATCGCCAACAAACGGCGAAACTCCTGGGCGCGACGGTTCAACAGGGGTTGCAACGAGCTGAAGATCAAAAAAATCCAAAATAGGCTGCCCCAGTCCACTTTCGCGCCTCAAGCGGGATCCCTTTGCCTCCAGCATAGAGGATACGGAACCTCTGGTGATCTGCAGGCCTCACGCGTTGGGTTCAGACGCCGCAAAAAAGCGATCCAAGGCCCGCAGCAAATCCGGTACAGAAGTTTGGTTAATCCAGGAGCGAATGTAAGCCCGCTGCTCCGCCAAGTTTTCAAGACGGCCCAGCTTTTGCATGGCCAAAAGGCGGCTTTCTGCCTCGGCGCGGTTGATTTGTAAGTCCAGCCGCTGCTCCGGGGTGAGGGGATGCTCTGTCTGGGCCAACAGGTGATCGGCCACCATCAGGAACACCAGAGGCCCCGCCAGCTCCACCTGAGACTCGGCTTCCGGCTCAGAATCGGCCCCGGCGAGATCCTGGAGATCTTGAAAGAGATCCTGCCCCAGTTGCAGCAGCTCTTCTGCTGAGGCAGCCCGCAGCGCTGTCTCCGCAGCAGCCCGCAGCGGCTCTGGGGAAACCTTGTGGCGAGCGGCCAATTCTGCCAGGGCCTGTTCCCATTGATCCCGTTGGGCTTGCAACACAGCTTTCTCTTGCGGAGAAAAATCCAGCCGCTCCAGCAACACCTGCAAAGCCACAGCCCCCACCAACAGGGGCGGAAAGCGCAACAGGGTAGAGCCGGATCCCGCCTGCTCCAAAAAGGCTTCCAAATCGGGGCCGGATCCCCTGTCCAACAAATCCTGCAGGTAGGCCAGCACCTGCGGCGGCGAAGTCAGCCTCAGGATCCCTCGGGCGTGCGCCCGCAACTCTGCCGGGATCCCAAGGGTTTGCAATTGGGCTTCCGCCCGCGCTTGCGCTTCCGCAATCACCTCTGGCAAATCCGCCGTCGCCTGACCGGCCTGTAAGAGAACCTGGCTGGTGTCCTGCAGCAAGCTGGCCGCCTCCACAAACAGCAGCAACTGAGGGATCCGCAGCGTCGGCAAGACCATGTTAACTAAGCCTCAGATCCGCAGCGGATCCCGCAGATTCTGGATCGGCTGGCGCAGCGGAACGGGTTGGCCCGTTGGGCTTGTGCCAGTGCAGGCCAATCAGCGCGTCGTACAAAAAGCTCCAAAACTCCCCTCTCTCCCAGATCCCCAGCGTTTGCTGGCAGTTACGCGCGTCCAGCTCAGGTTTGGCCGCCCAGTAGGCCGCCTGATACTTGTACCAGGGAACCGAGGGCCAGAGATGGTGGATCAAGTGATAGTTTTGCCCCAGCAGCAGAATATTGGTCAGCCAGCCAGGGTAAACCCTGGCGTTGTACCACCGCTCTTGGGATTGAAAAGGGCGATGGGGCAGATAGTCGAAAAACAGGCCCAACAAGAAGCCCATAATAAAGGCGGGGGGCAGCCAATAGTTCATGATGTAGTCGGTGTAGCCAAAGTGAATGGCCAGCGCAAACGTTAGGATCACCACCAGCCGACTCAGCCCCCATTGCAGCAGATCCCAGCGACCTTTGCGCCAGAGCTGCCGCTTGAAGAAAAACACCTCATGGTAGAAAAAGCGCGGCGCAATTAGCCACAGCGGCCCGCCCGTAGACACATAGTGATCGGGATCGTCTTCGGGATGGTTGACGTGGGCATGGTGTTGCATGTGCACCCGCTTAAAGACCGGATAGACAAAGCCCTGTAACAGGGCAGAGCCATGGCCCAGCGCCTCGTTTAAAAAGCGGTTGCGGTGGGCCGAGCCGTGCGAGGCATCGTGGATCACTGTGCCCAGAACATACAGGGCGACAAAATTCAGCCAAAACACCAGCCAGCGGGGCCAATGCCAAAAGGCGTACCCGCCAAAGCAAGAGGCCGAAAGCGCCACCGCCGCCAAAAACATCAGCAGGGTGGGATTCCAAAATTCTGGCGGCGGCCCCAACAGCTCACGGGGTAACGCAAAAGGCTTGGGATCCGGTTGCGGAGTCGCAGCAGCAGTCATCGGCAGCCATCCTTGGGTGTGCACAGCGCAGACGGTGAGGATGGATTAAGGCAACAAAGCCAGGTCATCACCTCAAAAGCGGGGGAAGAGAACAATTTGTTAACTTTCGTTAGTATACGGCAGAGAGCTGCTCCCCTCGTTGGCCCAGGCCGGATTTTTCTTGCCAACTCCAGCCCGTCTCGACCGTTCCCGGCGAGGGGTAGATCGGCCATGAGGCCAGAAGAAGCCACAGTGTGAGGTTTTGTTGCGGCCTCTGTTGCAATTCATGTGGGGATCCCTTTGGGAGTTGCGGAATGGGGGTAATCTAGGGGGCGGTTAACCTGAGCTGAGGAGGAAAACCATGCTGCCCATTGTTGCGCCGTTGGCTATGACTGCCCAAACCAGCCCTTGGTCTCCCCTGAGCGCGGTGATTATCCTGCTCTGCACAGGGCTGGCCTACCTAAGCTTCAAGTCCTCTTCGGGTGTGGCTTCAGAAACCGGGCCTGTGTTGGGGATGACCTGGCCGGAAGTGCTGGGGGTCGCCAGCTTCGGCCATCTGCTGGGCGTGGGGGTGATCTTGGGCCTCTCCAATATGGGGGTTCTCTGAGGCATTTTCCGTTTACATTTCTTGACCTTAGCGGGAATCTCCGCCCGGCAATGTTAAACTCTCTATCAATCCTGAAAAAGAGCAGTTTCTCCAGCTCCACTTCCTTCTTGTCGAGGTTTGTTGTCATGCCTGCGATGATGCTCCTGGCGGCTTTGCCAGAAGGCTATGAGTTGTTCGATCCCCTGATCGACATTTTGCCGATTATCCCCGTTTTGTTTTTCCTGCTGGCTTTTGTTTGGCAGGCGGCGGTGGGCTTTAAGTGAAGCCCTCGGAATCTGCGATTGGCAACTACGGACTTTGGGACTGCTTTTGCTTACCCCTCTTGTTCTGGCGGGGGGGTAGTTTTAGTTGGGGCAGGTTTGGGGCAGGCCGCTGCGCCGCAGGCCTGATTCTCTGCCTTGCAAAGCTGAGACTGGCTGGCTGGGGTTCAGGGCTCGCGGTCGAGGGCGCCGGTAATCCAGAGCACCCCTGCCAAGCAGACGAAGTGGGCAAAGGTAACGTTGATATTGGCAGCCAGCAGCAGCACTCCTGCCGTCTGGGTGCTCAGCGTGCGGGTAAACAGCCGCACCAGCAGCTCTCCCACCTGCGCCTCCATAGCGATGAGGGCCAAGAAAGCGCCGGTCAGGCTGACATAGGTAACCCATTGCAACTGCTTGGGCAGATCCAACTGGCTTGGGGTAGCGGCGGATACTGAGCGGCGCTCCGCCTGGAGCAGGTAGCGCCAGTTAAAGAAGAGACCGGCTGCCAGGGTTAGAAGGGTAAACAGGGTAAACCAGAAGGCGATAAAGGCCCCCGTCGAGTCGTCGCGATAGAGGGTATTCTGGCCAACCAAAAATCCCAGCCAGAGCAGCAGAGCTGTTGCCCCCAGAACCGCCTGAAACCAGAACCCGAAGCGGCGCGTCAGGCGCAAGCGAGACTTCATGCGCTCGACAGCCACCCGTACTGACGGCGACATAGGCTCGTTCATCGCTCTCCCCCCGCTCTCTACGGACGAGCACTGACCTCCGCTTCCAGCCTACCGCTATCTTCCGTCCTCCGTCACATCCAGGCCAAAGCGCTGCAGGGGATCCAAGGGGGGTTAGGGTTTGGGGCTAGGGCTCACGCTGGGATCCCCGCTTTGCAGGCGCAGGATTTCGGCTTCGATGCGATGTCGGAGGGTTTTGCCTTCTTCGGAGCGAATCCACAAGGTAATGCGGTTGTATTCGGGCACGGTCATGCCGTGGCGGGTGATGATCTCGGTGGCGGTGCGAATGAACTCCCGCCGGATTTGATCTTTGCTGGCCGGATCCGCGGTGGCCTGGGAGCGCTGCTGGGCCTGTTGTCGGTGGGGCTCCATCTCCAGGACGATGCGGGCGTACTTGGCGACCTGTTCATCGGTCAAAACCAGAGAGGTGGCCGGGGTTTGGGCTACGGCAAGGGAAATGCCCAAGACAGGGATCCAAGTACAGGCCCAGATCAGGCCCACCAGCCCTTTTTGGGCCAAGTTGGGCATGGAGAATGCTGTCCACCGTCTCCGACTTGCTTGACCTGACACCGCTGCTATCTCCCCACCCGATAACTGGTCTTCAACAGGGTTGCTGGCGCTTTTGGGATCCTCCCTACTTTGGTGTAGCTCTCGCCTTTACCCAGCTTCAACCCACTCCGGGTATAGGCTCTGATGCTATCTGTTTTTCCCGGCAAAAGGCCAGGGATCCCAGAGCCTGCTTTTTATTTGACCGAAAAGCGGCCTTGAGGTTCCTGGTGCGGCCTTTCCATCTCTTTCCTGCCCATCTCGACGGCCCAGGGGGAGTGGCCTCTGGGATAATGGGGGTAGATGCTCGTTGTTGCCTCTATGAACTTGGAACGTCGCCCGGTTTTCCCGTTTACCGCCATTGTCGGCCAGGAGGAGATGAAGTTGGCCCTGCTCCTCAACGTCATCGATCCCCGCATCGGCGGGGTGCTGATCATGGGGGATCGCGGCACGGGCAAATCCACCACCATCCGCGCTTTGGCCGACCTGCTGCCCCAGATCGAGGTGGTGAAAGGGGATCCCTTCAACAGCCACCCGCGGCAGCGGGATCTGATGAGCGACCAGGTGTGGGAGCGCCTGCAGGCGGGGGAAACCCTGGAAACCACCTGGATCCAGGTGCCGATGGTGGATCTGCCCCTGGGAGCCACGGAAGACCGGGTCTGCGGCACTCTCGACATCGAGCGCGCCTTGTCTCAGGGGGTGAAGGCTTTTGAGCCGGGGCTCTTGGCCAAGGCCAACCGCGGCATCCTCTACGTGGACGAGGTCAACCTCCTGGACGACCACCTGGTGGATGTCTTGCTGGATGCGGCGGCCTCTGGCTGGAACACGGTGGAGCGGGAAGGGATTTCCATTCGCCACCCGGCCCGCTTTGTCCTGGTGGGATCCGGCAACCCTGAAGAGGGAGAATTGCGGCCCCAACTCTTGGATCGCTTCGGCATGTTTGTCCGCATCGAGACGGTGCGGGATCCGGCCCTGCGAGTGCAGATCGTGGAGGAGCGCAGCCAGTTCGACGCCGACCCCCAGGCTTTTCTGGCCAAATACGCCGAGGCCCAGCAGCGCCTGCGGGAGCGCATTGAAAAGGCCCAGCACCTCTTGCCGACTGTGATGGTGGATCCTGAGTTGCGCCTGAAGATCTCCGGCGTGTGTGCGGCGCTGGAGGTGGATGGGCTGCGGGGCGATATCGTCACCAACCGGGCAGCCAAGGCGTTGGCAGCTCTGGAGGGGCGCAGCGAGGTCACCGTTGCCGATATTCGCCGGGTCATCAGCTTGTGTTTGCGCCACCGCCTGCGCAAGGATCCGCTGGAAACCATCGACTCCGGCTACAAGGTCGAGAAGGCCTTTAGCGAGGTGTTTCAGGTGAGCCTGGAGAGCGCCGCTTAGCTCTCACCCCCAGCCCCTCTCCCCCTGGGAGAGGGGAGCTAGGCAAATAGGGCTTCCAGTTTGTCGGCGATGGCGGCAACCCAGGCCCGCTCCTGGCGGCTGAAGCTGCGCGGCCTGTCGCTGCCCAAAATGAGGCATCCCCTCTGGCCGATGGGCTGGCAGAGAACTGCCTGGGATCCGGGGGGCAACAGGCCGTCGAACTCGGCGCGGGCGGGGAAAAATCTCAGATCCCCCAGGTAGAGGGGCTGACGTGTCTCCAATACCTGCTGCAGGGTGCCCTGAAGCTGCAGGGAGGGCAAGTGGCCGGGGCTGGCCAGGATCCCCCGCTGCAGCAGGGTGCGCCCCTCCACCCAGATCACCACGGTGCGGGCGGCGGTGGTGCTGAGCAGGGTGTGGGAAGCCCAGGCCAGCTCCAGTTTTTCCCTCTCGGACAGATCCGGGTGCCAGTCGCAACCTGGACTTCCCTGCAGGGGGGCAGCCTGGGGAGGACGCGGCTGGATCTGCTGCCACAGCAGGCCGGTCAAGATCAAAACAGCGCTGAGGAGGATCCCCAAGGCGTCGGAGCGGGACTGGCTGGCCAGCAACTCCGGCGTAAACAGCAGGCGATTGGCCAGCACAAGGACGCTGCCCAGAAGGCCGGTCACCAAAGGCAGCCGCCTCAGCCAGCGATTGGGATCCCGGGAAGCCGGAGTGGATTTAACCCTCAAAGCAGGCAGACGTCTCTCAGAGTGCCCAGTAAACCCAGTCTAGAGCTATCCAAGGCGTCAGAGGCGGCTCCAGATGCCGAGGCGCTCTTGGCGGGCTCTTTTTTGCAGGCCACCGAAGTAGCTGTCGTATTTGATGTTGTGGCTGTAGGGAGCGATGCGGGCCAGGCCGTTGCGCACCAGCATAGCGTTCATCTGCTGGCCCTCCAGCCAGACGTAGGCCTCCACCAAGCCGGTGGCATCCACATTGCGCAGCAGCTTATCCCCTTCCAGCTTGACGGTGCGGTGCAGGATGCGCTCCCGCATCAGCTCAATTGCTTGCTGGTAAAAGGGATCCTCCTCCGGGCTAAGACCTTGGATCCCGGCCAGGCGGATGAGGCGCAATTTCTGTTCCCCTTCGACCTGCACCACCAGCGTGTCACCGTTGACCACGCTCACCACCACTGCATCCGGGTAGCGATCAAAGTAGTGGTTGTCGAAGTAGAAGGGGGTATCGGGCACGACCCGCCGCTCCCCAAAGCCGTGGCCGGGCAGGGCCAAGAGCCATCCCAACACCGCAGAGCCAACAGCAATACGCCGGAACATGTCTTTCCCCCTTGCGGATAGCGGCTCCCCTCCCCCAGGGAGCGTTTGTCGGCAACACCTAAGGCGTAATGGTAGCGGCAACTGCCTGGAAGACAACCCCTTGCCAGGGATCCGATGGCCGGTTTGGGAGATGGGGATTCCTACTATGGGTGGGGGTTCTGGGCGAGAAACTCCCGATCCAAGGATAGGGGAGCAACCGGCTGGGTGAGCGTAAACTGACCGCTTACAATCCATTGTTTGAGGATCTCAGCAACTTGCATCGAGCGGCGCAGGCTGGCCAGGGGAGCGGTGCGCACCTTGCGGCCGTTGAGGGTGATGTGGCCGGATTTGAGCTGGGCATAGCTCACCAGGCCAAAGGTGGGGCGCACCCGCCGGGGGATGGAAAAGTCGATCACCGGCGCCACCAGCTCCTCATCCCGGATGGCGATGGGCTCCAGATCGGCGGGGGAAAGGATGGGGATGGGGATCCCAACCCCCAACATCAAGCTGGGGCCGTAGTTGCGGAAGTAGCAGCCCCGCACCCATTCGGCTTGCATCTGTTTGGCGTCGCCAATGAGGGCCAAGGTGGCGGCAGGGCCGATGGGGGTTTGGTTGGGCAGCCGTTTTTGCCGCGGGAAGTGTTGGGTGCCTTCCCAGGCGATGTAGCCGATGCCGCCCCCCAGAAAGATGCGGCTGCCGATCCCCACCCGGCGCAGGAGGGGGTCGTTGAGGAGGGGGGAGAGCTCACCTGGATTGGAATAGACGGCATTGCCCAGGTGCGGCTCCAGCAGGCCCAAATAGGTGTACAGGGGCCGATCCCCGCCGTTGACGCCGACAATGAAGTTTTGGTAGGCGTTGCGGGGGTTGAACAGGTAGAACTGGTTGAGCTGATCCCGCGTCAGGGTGGTCTCGTAGTCAGCGCGGGGATAGCAGTCGGTTACCTGGCCAACAGCCCGCAGGTGCACCCGCTTGCCGGCCACCAGATCGGCGATAACGTGGCCGCCCCCGTAGGGGTGATCGGCTTGCTCGCTGGGCTGGGCTGCCCCTAGGTAAAGATCCACGGCGCCAAAGCCGGCATAGGCGGGCACCCCATTTAGCCAAGCCTGGCGAATCTTGATCGGCGGATCCGTATGGCCCAGGTTGAGGATGGCCCCCGACGACTCCATCGGCTCAAAGGTGCCCGTGGTTACCACATCCACCTGCTCAAAGGCCTCCTCAAGGCTGAGGGTGGCCAGCTTGGCCTTGGCTTCCAGGGCCGTCCACACCCGCACCTGGCCTTTGGCAATGCGCCGGTTAATTTCTTCTAGAGTTCTTTCCATCGCCTTCAAAAGATGGCAAGGGTCTGGGCAGATCTCCCTCCCAGAGGGGCCACAGCGCCAATCAATAGCTTAGAGAGCCCAAAGGCGCTCGAGGGGGGAGGGTTGCCGTCGGCTGAGAGGGGGATCTTTCAGTACCCTTTCAGAGCTAGGTTGGGCATTTGCAGGGCGGCTTCCACCCGTTGCACCTGGGTTTTGAAGCTGCCATCCTGCTCCAGCCATATCTGCCTCAGGGCCGGGGGGATCACGTCCAGGCTAAACCGAGAGCTTTTGGGGCGAAATTGCACACAGGTGGAGGGACAGGCAAAGTAATCGACCCCCTGCCGGCGGCGGTGCAGGTCTTGGTGGATGTGGCCGAAGATCACCAGGCGAATGTGGTCGAACTCGTCCAAAACCTGAAACAGCCGCTCCGGCTGCTGCAGGGCACTCTGATCCAGCCAGTCGGAATCCACCGAGAAGGGGGGGTGATGCAGGGCCAAGAGAACATGGTTCTGGGCAGCCTGGCTGCGCTGCAGCTCCTGGCGGAGCCACAGCAAGGCGCCATCCGTTAGGTAGCCGCTGTCTTTGCCCGGCACCAGAGAGTTCAACAAAATAAAGCTCCAGTTCTCTCGGCTGAAGCTTTTCTCCCGGTGTACTCGCTCGGCGCAGAGCTCTGAGTTCATGTTATGAAGGCGATCGTGGTTTCCCGCCAGCCAATAGGTGTCGATGGGAAGAGCTCGCAGATGCTCCCGCAAACGGGCATAGGCGGCGGCGCTGCCATCCTGGGCGAGATCCCCGGTGAGCAGCAGCAGATCGGGCAAGGGATCCAAGGCGGCAATGGCCTTTTGCACCTGCAGGAAAGAGGTCTCCGTGTCCACCCCCAACAGCCGCTGGTGCGGCTTGGCAAACAGATGCAGGTCGCTGATCTGAACCACGTATACGGTCATAGACCAGACTGAAGGGGGATAGAAGCCCATCTCTGCAGATTTAAAACATTACCGTTTTAGCAGCAGATGTCTCGCCTGGGATCTGAAGAGCCAAATCGATCTCAATTGGTACAACCTTTATATGGATTGGGCATTGATGCAATTTCTGCAATCAGGCCTGCCTTGGCTGAGGCTTCCTAGAGCAGCTAAGATTCTCAAAAAATCTTGGAGAAAAGTCTTAAGAGACATTCAAAGAATGGCCCACATTCCTGAAGGCAGCCTGCACCTGCGGCCAGCGGGATTCTTGGGTGGAGGCAGTCAGAGTATAGAGGCGATGGTGGCGCACGGTTACCGTCACTACCTCGTGGCGGAGCTGGGATCCGATATCGGTTTGGTACTCAAACAGGTAGTAGGGCCGGCCTTGCCGCTCAAAAGCTTCGGCGGCCAACAGCTTGGTCGAGCGACCAGAGCCTTCCGGGGCGATGATCTTCTCCGCCACCAATTGCCCCACCTCGTCCGGGCCACCCAGATCGGCAATCGTCTCTCCCTTATCAAAGGGGGCAATCATCAGGCTGACGTTCTCCGTCTCGTAGACCAAGTCGCGCAGAAGCACCGCTGGCCCTTTCCCTGGCCCCAAGTTCACTGCCACCATGCCGTTGGGATAGGCAAAGGCAAAGGCTCCGCCAGGATCCCTGTAGGCGCGCAAGTTAGAGCCTGCGGAGCAGGCACCGGTGAGCAAGCTGAGGCAAACACAGAGCAGTAACAACACCCCAGAGAGCCGCTGTCCGAATCGGGCAAGATGCCCACCTTGTGCTGCTGACATGCCGGGATCCTCCGCTCAGATTGGTTACCCATCTCAATCATCCTAATATGGGCGCCTCCTCTCGAACCAGCGAAAAAAAGACCCTAGAAGTTCTTCAGCGGGATCCGTTCTGGTAGTGGCGGGAGCGCAACACCAGCACATCCGAGAGCTGGCGCAATTGACTCTGAACTTGGTCGAGCTGTTTTTTGTCCCGCACATCAATACAGAGATCGATCAGAGCCGTACGGTTGGCAAAGGTCTGCACCCTGGCATTGCGCACATTAATGCTCTGATCCGAAAGACGGGAAAGGATGTCCCGCAGCACGCCAACGCGGTCAATGACCTCCAGGCGCAGTTCCACAGGGTAGATCTGGGTGCTCTGCCGTAATTGCTCCTCGTTCCAGCGCACCGGCACCAGCCGCTCGCCCGGAACCTGAGCCACCCGCGGACAATCGCGATGATGAATGGTGATACCCTTGAAGCGGGTAACCACGCCCAGGATGGGATCCCCTGGCAGCGGGTTGCAACATTTGGCCAACTGGTGTTTCAGACCCTCCACCCCCAGGATGGGAGATTGGGATCGGCTGGAACCTCGGCTCCCATCGGCCCGCGGCAGCAGCAGCTTGGCTTCCTCAAGGGATCCCTCCTCTGGCGGGGGAGAGACTGCCGGCTTGCTCACCTCCTGCAGCCGATGGAGCACCTGCGTGGGGGTGACCTCTCCATAGCCCAGCGCCGCCAGCAGGTCGTCCACGCTGGTGTAGTTGAGCTTCTCGGCCACCTTTTGCATCCGCTCCGACTTGAGCAGCGCATCGAACCCCGTTTTGCCCAGCTCCCGCTCCAGCAAGTCCCGGCCCCGGGCGATGTTTTGCTCGCGATTGCAGCGCTTAAACCATTGGCGAATGCGGTTGCGGGCCGAGCTGGTGGCTACAAAATTGATCCAGTCCAGGCTGGGGTGGGCGTTCTTGTGGGTGATGATTTGGACAATGTCGCCATTGCGCAGGCGGGTATTCAAGGGCACGATCTTGTTGTTCACCCGCGCCCCGGCACAGTGATCCCCAATTTCAGAGTGAATGCGATAGGCAAAGTCCACCGGGCAGGATCCCTGGGGCAGGGCCAGCAAGTCTCCTTTGGGCGTAAAGACGTAAACCTCGCTCTCAAATAGGTTCTCGCGAATGGTGTCCAGGTATTCTTTGTCGTCCTTGAGGTCGTTTTGCCACTCCAACAGTTGCCGCAGCCAGGTAAAGCGCTCTTCCTCGGGCTTTACGGGGGTGCTGCCGGCTTCTTTGTACTTCCAGTGGGCGGCAATGCCGTATTCGGCCACGCGGTGCATCTCTTCGGTGCGGATCTGCACCTCCACCGGTCGGCCCTGTAGGCCGATCACAGCCGTATGCAAAGATTGGTAGCGGTTGGCCTTGGGCAAGCCAATGTAGTCTTTGAAACGACCCGGAATGGGGCGAAAACAGTTGTGAACGACCGCCAGCACCCGGTAGCATTCGCTCACGGTTTGCACGATAACCCGCACGGCCAGGAGATCGTAGATCTCGTGAAATTCTTTGCGCTGCTGCTGCATCTTGCGGTAGATGCCGTACAGGTGCTTGGGCCGCCCGCTAATCTCAAAGTGCTCTAGCCCCCCTTGAATGAGGTGCTTCCGCAGCTCTTCAATAAACGCTTGGATCTCTGCCTCTCGCTCGCTACGCTTGGCGTTGACCAGCTCTTGAATCTGGCGATAGGCTTCGTAGTCCAGGTACTTAAAGGCCAAGTCTTCCAGTTCCCACTTGAAATGCCAGATCCCCAGCCGGTTGGCCAAGGGGGCGAAGATCTCCATAGTTTCGGCTGCAATCTGTTTTTGCTTGTGGGGGGGCAGATATTGCAGCGTGCGCATGTTGTGCAAGCGATCCGCCAACTTGACCACAATGACCCGGATATCCTTGGCCATGGCCACAAACATGCGGCGGAAGTTTTCTGCTTGCTGCTCCGTTTTGCTGGAGAAATTAAACTGAGAAAGCTTGGTTACCCCCTCCACCAGCAGGCGAACCTCAGGGCCAAATTCGGCCTCTAGGGCCTCCAGGGTAACTTCCGTATCTTCGACAACATCGTGCAGAAGGCCAGCAGCTACGGTAACGGCGTCACCCCCCAACTCCCGCAACAGGCTGGCCACGGCCACCGGATGGGCGATGTAGGGATCCCCTGATTTCCGCTTTTGGCCCTTGTGCAAACAGTAGGCAAACTCGAAGGCCCGGCGCAGCAAATCTGCCTCTTCCGCCGTGTAGGATCGCAGCCCATCGCCGAGATCTTCAGCGCCAGAAAGCAAAGCACACAGCCACCGTGGCACCTCAAAATCGAGGTTGTTTAGGTCAAAGCCTCCTTCTAAGCTGGCGGCAACAGCAGGCTGACCCATGGGAATCTAGCAAGGAGGATGGTCTACTCCCTGGAGTTTCTTACAGCCTATCCCCAACTTGACTCGTCCGCAGGCAGGTTAAAGGCAAAAAGCGCTGCAAAAAACCTCAGGGAAAAATCTGGCGCAGTGTTAGTATTCTAGTTCCATCGTATCACTCACTCTGCCGCATCTCGTAGCAACATATACAGACAGATGAAGCTAGCCTCTTGCTGGGGGGCTAGAGGTGGGAGGAAGTTGCAAAGCTAGAGGCCCTAGCCACCCCTTGCGGTAGTCGTTGAGGATTTGCCTTGCCGCTCGCTCGGTATCGCCTTGGTAGCGCCGTTGGGCCAGCTCCTGGACTGCCACGCTGCCAGGGGGGATTGGATCGAGCCAGCCGTAGCGCTGTTGCAGCAGGGCTTGGGCCTGGGGCTGCACCTGCAGCAGTTGATCCACGAAGTAGGCGGCCACCTGCTCAGGATCGTAGGCTGCGGCGCCGATGTCATCACAGATGGCCAGCAGGGAGGCTGCCTGTTGATCCGGCAGCGAAGGCGGGAGGATGCCCGGCGAGTCCAGCAAGTCCAACTCCCCTCCCAGCCGTACCCACTGCAGTTGCCGGGTTACCCCAGGGCGCGCGGCGCTCTCGACGGCTCGCCGTCCCAAAAGTCGATTCAACAAGGCAGACTTGCCCACATTGGGAAAGCCCACCACCACGGCCCGGACAGCCCGCGGCCGCATGCCCCGCCGTTGCCGCCGCTCGTTTACCGCTTGCCCCATCTGTAAGATGGCTTGCTTGAGGCGGGGCACCCCTTCTCCCGATTGGCCGTTGGTGGGATAGACCGGGATCCCTTGCTGCGAAAAATGCTCCTGCCACGCTTTGAGATCCCTTGCCGCAATGGAATCGGCTCGGTTAAGCGCCAAGAGGCGAGGTTTTTCCCCCAGCCACTTGTCCAGCTCAGGGTGACGGCTGGCCAGCGGGATCCGCGCGTCCACCACTTCAATTGCCACGTCCACCAGCCGCAATTGTTCCCGCAACTGGCCAATGGCCTTGGCCACATGGCCGGGATACCACTGGATGGGCGGAGAGCTCATGCCGCCAAAACCTTGGAAAAGCTCGACGGCTACGCAAACAAGGACAGGATCTACTTTAGCCTGCCCAGCCCGCTCCTTCCCAATCCCAGGGCGAGTAAAAAATAATACAGTATAGGTGTGACTAGGATCCCTTGCCAGGACAAGCTAACGTTAAGGGATGTAACAACGAAGGAGAGACAATGGTCAAGCGGGTGCGGTTGGATCCCATTGCTCAGGTGTCGGAAGTGGCCACCAACAGCAACTTGCTCTCGGTGCTGTTGCGGGAAGAGCTGAATGTCTTGAAAGAGTGCGGCGGGCGCGGCCTCTGCGCCACCTGTCATGTGTATGTAAAAGAGGGGATGGAATCGCTCTCGGCCATGACCCCCCGGGAGCAGCGCACCTTGGAGGTGATCACCACTCGTAAGACCAATTCCCGCCTAGCTTGTCAAGCGCGGGTTCTGGGGGAAGGGGTGGTGGTGGAGTTGCCGGTGGGGATGTACATCAACGCTTTTAAGGATATCGAGGTGTTGATTGGGCGGCGGGCGGAGCAGCCCCTTTTGCACCCAGTAACTGGCGCCGTTTTGGTGCAAGCGGGCAAGCTGATTACGCGCTCGGTGCTGGAGTCGGTGAAGAATTTGGATCTGGATATCCAAGAGGCCTTGGCCCTCAGCAGCCGAGATTTTTAGCCATTTGAGGGAAGCTCTTCGCGCTAGTTCAGCTAGAAACCGCAGCAGCCCCGCACCGTACCCCCCTCAATCCCCCCGCCCCCCTGCCCCCCGTATACGGGGGGTTGGGGGGAAGGGGGGCGGTCGGAGCCGGGTAGTTTACTCTGCTAGCAAGTCCTTATGAACCCTGTGTTTCTTGGGATCGACCTGGGTACTTCGGGGATGCGGGTGGTGGCCCTCTCGGAGGCAGGCGAGATAGTGGGCAAAAGCGAGCGCTCCTGGGATCCACCGGAAACCAACCCGGGCCGCTGGCTGCGCACCCTGAAGACGCTGCTGGCACACCTGAAGACCCAACTGGGGGATCGCTACGCCATCGTTGCCCTCAGTGCCTGTAGCACCTCTGGCACGGTTTTGCCGGTAGACGGGCGGGGCATGCCGCTGGATCAGGCCTGGCTGTATTCCGACCTGCGGGGACAGGCCCAGGCCCGGCGCTTGGGGATCCCGGCCAGTTGGGGGCTCAGCCGCTGGCTGTGGTGGGCAGAAGCCCATCCTGATCAATACCGGGACAGCTACCTGGCCCACCCGGCGGACTTTCTCCTGAGCCAACTGGGAGGCCGCCGGCGGGTAACCGATCACACCCATGCCCTAAAAAGCGGCTTCGACCTGGAAACCTACACGTGGCCGCGGGAGTGGCTGTCTCGCCATGGCCTCGACCCCAAGCGCTTTCCTGAGGTGGTGGCGCCAGGAACGGTTCTGGGAACGGTGCGGGCGGAGTGGGAGCTGGGGCCAGAGGTGCTGATTGCTGCCGGGATCACCGATGGCTGCGCCGGACAGTTGGCCGCAGGGGCTACTCGCTTGGGGCAGGTTGCCACCAGCCTGGGCACAACCCTCATCTTCAAGGCCAACAGTGCTGTTCGCGTGAGCGGGACGGAGTCCTATCCCGTGCAAACGCAAAGCCTCTACTCCCATCTGCACCCCGACCGAACCAGTTGGTGGCCAGGAGCAGCCTCCTTCTGCGGCGGCGGGGTCTTGCCCCACTTCTTCCCCGGCGGCAACTTTGCTGCCCTGGATCGGCAGGCGGAAGCCCATCTGCCCACGGGCTTGGTCAGCTATCCCCTCTGCCGACCCGGCGAGCGTTTTCCCATCCTGGATAGTGAATTTGCCGGCTTCTTGCCCCAGGCGGAAGTGGGATCCCCTCGCTTCTATGCAGCTCTCTTGGAAGGGGTGGCAATGGTGGAGCGGCTGGGGCTGGAGACCTTGGCCGCCCACGGGATCCCCATAGAGGGAACGCTGTTGACCACCGGCGGCGGCTGCAAAAGCCCTCTGTGGCTGCGCCTGCGCGCCAGCCTCCTTGCCCGCCCCTTAGCAGTGGTCAAGCACCCCGAGGCCGCCGTAGGGGCAGCTGTCCTGGCCGCCTCGGCCTATTGGTGCTGCTCGGTGCAGCAGGCTGCCGATCGGCTGGTGCAGGTGGAACGCCTCATCCAGCCCGATCCCGAGTGGGTCAAGGCCTATACCGAGATCTACTCGGAGTTCCTTAGCCGCCTTCCTAATTTCTGGAGATTCCCTGAAGGGAGAGCCACTAACCCGCTACTCACTGGGTAGCAGGTTTTCTTTTGTTTCCAATTTCTAGGGATCCTCCCGAAGGGGGAACTTGACCAGTGCCCCCTGCTGGGGAAAGGAGGAACATGGTTTCCAATTTCTAGGGATCCCCCCGAAGGGGGAACCGCCTTCTACTTCACACTGGATGGTGGGGTCATCCGTGGTTTCCAATTTCTAGGGATCCCCCCGAAGGGGGAACAGGTTTGTTATGTTTACCAAAGAGGAAATTCTCCGCAATGTTTCCAATTTCTAGGGATCCCCCCGAAGGGGGAACTATGCAAACACAGTAGTAGACATAACTATCCTCCTTAGGGTTTCCAATTTCTAGGGATCCCCCCGAAGGGGGAACTCAGTTCATACTATTCCTCTCGCTGTGCCAAGTTTGAGGGAGTTTCCAATTTCTAGGGATCCCCCCGAAGGGGGAACTAGAACGAGACTGAGATCAGCCCCGGACCAGCCGGGTGTTTCCAATTTCTAGGGATCCCCCCGAAGGGGGAACTTTAGTTTAGTACTGCCTAATTGGAGGTTCGTTATGGCCGTTTCCAATTTCTAGGGATCCCCCCGAAGGGGGAACCCGGCTAGTTAGCCGAACCCAACGTTGTTGTTGAAAGTTCGTTTCCAATTTCTAGGGATCCCCCCGAAGGGGGAACCATCCGGTTCATCCGGGCTCGTTTGGTTACCAACAGGTTTCCAATTTCTAGGGATCCCCCCGAAGGGGGAACACGTCTAACTAAACGTTGTCCATTGTTGTAACGTATCACATGGTTTCCAATTTCTAGGAATCCCCCCGAAGGGGGAACTATTTTGAAGCTTGACGAAGTAACTATCCGCGAGGCGCGTTTCCAATTTCTAGGGATCCCCCCGAAGGGGGAACTCTACCCTTATTAAACCCAAGCGGGGCAAGGAATGCAAGGCCTATTTGCGAGGGGGTCGGTCGAAGAGGGCAAAAAAAGGCCTTGCAGAGG
>Ga0308398_1000632_pt1 | contig 21564 bp, 19 predicted proteins | sample Hotspr20SampleT9_FD_202360 | JGI IMG/M metagenome (GOLD analysis project Ga0308398, IMG submission 202360) | Hot spring phototrophic mat microbial communities from Mushroom Spring, Yellowstone National Park, Wyoming, United States - 20051001_T9 ...
GGGACGAACTGGGAGACTTCCCCGGACGGCGAGCGCGCCTGATCAGTGCGGGGTGCCCCAGCCACCGCCCCCGGGTGTTTCGATGCGGAGACGATCCCCCGGACGGACCGTCAGGCGCTGCTTCCCTCGGAGAGGAACTTCCTGCTCGCGACCGTCCGGGAGGTGCGTGATCAACAGATTCCGTCCGGTCGCACCCGGCTCGCCACCCTGTAATCCCCAGGGCGCAAAACGCCGACGCTCGGTCAGCAACGTCACCTCGGCGCTCGTCAGGAACTCGAGTTCGCGGACGAGTCCATCTCCGCCCCGGGCAGCACCACGCCCCCCGGAACCGTCACGCATGCTATACCGCACGACACGCAAGGGATAGGCGTATTCCAGGACCTCCACCGGCGTATTGCGGGTGTTGCTCATATGGACGTGAACACCGGACAGTCCATCCAGTCCTGGACGCGCTCCCATCCCCCCGCCCATCGTCTCGTAGTACGCGAATGGTGTACCAGTGCGCGGATCCCGACCGCCGATGGTGAGGTTGTTCATCGTACCCTGGCTCGCCGCGGGGATGACATCGGGCAACGCCGTCGCCAGTGCGCCGAACAGGACATCGACGATGCGTTGTGACGTCTCCACGTTGCCTCCGGCGACTGCCCGCTGCGGTCGGCCGTTGACCACCGTACCCACCGGTGCGATCACCCGCACCGCCCGGAAGACGCCGTGGTTCATCGGCGCATCCTCCGGCATCAGGCAGCGCAACACATAATACACAGCTGACTTGGTGACGGTCTCGACCGTATTGATGCTCCCGGGTCGCTCGGAGGACGTTCCGGTGAAATCGACCTCCAGCACCTCGCCATCGACGGTGATCGTCGCGGTGATCGCGACGGGTTCTTCGCCCACACCGTCGTCGTCCAAATAGTCGGTGAAAGAGTACGAACCGGGAGGGATCTGGCAGATGGCAGCTCGGGCCAGGCGCTCTCCGTAGTCGAGGAGTGCCGCCGAGAGCGCGTGGTACGACGCGAATCCATAACGAGCGACCAGCTCGCGCACTCGTCGGACACCGGTACGATTCGCGGCGTACTGGGCGAGCAAGTCACCACGACGCTCTTCCGGAGTGCGCACGTTGCGCAAGATGAGGGCGAGCGCTGCCTCATTCAACTGACCACGCTGCCACAGCTTGATCGGCGGAATGATGATCCCCTCCTGGTACAGCTCGGTCGCGATCGGCATCGATCCTGGACTGATACCGCCGACATCGGCGTGATGCGCACGATTGGCCACATAGCCGAGCAGTGCGCTGTCGCTGTCGTCGAGAAAGACCGGGGTGACCATAGTGATATCCGGGAGATGATTCCCTCCCAGATAGGGATCATTCAGGACGACGACGTCGCCGGGCGCGAAGGGAGCGCAGTGCTGGATGACCGCACGGACCGAGTCAGGCATCGAGCCGAGGTGTGCCGGTATGTGGGCCGCCTGCGCGAGCATCTGTCCAGCTGGATCGAAGATGGCGCAGGAAAAATCGAGCCGCTCCTTGATGTTCGGCGAGTAACTCGAGCGCTGCAGCGCGGCTCCCATCTCCTCGGCGATGGCACTGACCGCGGCCGCGAAGACAGCGAGCGAGATCGGATCGACGCGTGCTTCACCGCTCATCGTCAGGCCTCCGAGTCGTGGTGCTTCCCAGTGAGCAGGTCCACCCCACCACCCCGCTGGCGGAGGACGATCGAAGCTCCGCCGTCTACAAATCCCCGCCAACCAGGTAGGATCACGATCGTGCTGTCGTATTGCGTCACCAGTGCTGGACCGACGAGCAGTGCTCCGGGGCCGAGTTCTTCTCGCCGGTAATGCGGCACGCGATGCGGCGCGACGCGATCGCCGGTACCGAAAAAGACGACCCGCTCATCGATCACGATAGGTTCCCAAAGTTCGGTAATGGGTTCTGGTGGTGGAAGTTCGGCTGGGCTCGGCGAGCTGGCCCGCAGGCGCGCCGAAACGACCATCACCGGTTCACCGGGCATGGCATAGCCATAGCGATCCTGATGCGCGGCATGAAAGGCGCGCACGGTCTCGGCCAGCGAAGACTGGTAGGGAATCGTCAGCTCGTACGACTGCCTCGCATACCGCATGTCGAGGGCACGGTGGAACAGCAGCTGGTCGGGCGTGGTTCGGTCGGCCGCAGCATCACGCAGTGCCTCGGCCTCCAGTGCGGCGAAGGCCTGGCTGACGGCCGACGTCGCAGCAGGCTCGCTCACCTTCAGCATCAGACTCCGCGTGTAGTCGCGCAGTCGGTCAGCTGTCAGCAGACCGAGAGCGGAGAGCGTGCCGGGATGCGGCGGGATGAGCACATATGGGATATGTAGTGCGGAGGCGAGCAGGCACGCCACCATCGGCCCCGCTCCACCGAACCCCACCAACCCGTATTCCCGCGGATCCTTCCCGCGCTCGACCGTGATCACCCGGATCGCTCCCACCATCTTCGCCTGCGCCACCTCCAGGATTCCCCAGGCCGCCTCCTCGCGCCGCGCGCCCAGCACGCGCGCCACTCGACCGATTGCATCCCGCGCTCGATCCACCTCGAGCCGCATCTCCCCACCCAGAAAGACATCCGGAAGCAGCCACCCGAGGACGACGGCCGCATCAGTGACCGTTGGTTCGCTCCCACCCCGCCCGTACGCCGCTGGCCCCGGTACTGCTCCCGCCGACTGCGGTCCGACCCGCAGCACACCACCGGTATCGAACCACGCGATCGAACCACCCCCGGCACCGACCGTGTGAATGTCCAGCATCGGGACCCGAACGGGGTGACCAGCGATTTCGCCTTCGCTGCCTTCGCTGGGCGTCCCATCGATCAGGCAGACATCGGTGGAGGTTCCACCCATGTCGAAGCTGATGACGCGCGAGAACCCGGACCGGGCAGCGACGGCGCGTGCCCCGATCGCTCCGGCCGCCGGTCCGGACAGAATGGTGCGGACCGCCTCTCGCCCAGCCACCGCCGCGCTCACCAGTCCGCCATTCGATTGCATGATGTCGAGCGCACAGCCGGCGGGAAGACTCGCCGCCAGCCGCTCGAGATACCGTCCCATTACGGGGGCAACGAACGCATTCAGCACCGTCGTCGACGTTCTCTCGTACTCGCGATATTCCGGCGAGATCTCGTGAGATGCCGAAACGAGGAACCCTCGTGCGCGCAGGAACTCCGCAACCTGCTTCTCATGCTCGGGATTGACGAAGCTGAAGAGAAGACAGACCGCGACCGACTCCACGCCTGCCACCTGGAGTTCTGCCACCACGCTGTGCAGGTCATCGTCAACCAGCGGCACGAGCACGCCACCGCGCTCGTCCAGGCGCTCGCGCACTTCGAAACGGAGCGCCCGCGGAACCAACGGCGGGGGTTTCGTCTGCCGCAGATCGTAGAGCCGTGGCCGGTTCTGTCGGCCGATCTCCAGCACGTCGCGGAGTCCCGCTGTCGTCACCAGCGCGGTACGGGTTCCCTTCCGTTCCAGGATCGCGTTCGTTGCTACCGTCGAACCGTGCAGGAGTTCGCGCAAAGCAGAAAGGACGCCGAGACGCTCGAGTCCACGCAGGATCGCTCGCGCCGGGTCGTCCGGAGTCGACGGTTCCTTGTGGAGACGAAAACTAGTGTCCTCCAGGACGACGAAGTCGGTAAAGGTCCCACCGGTATCGACACCGACCCGAACCATGCCCGCTCCCTCGCTGTGACGACATACTCCCCAGAACCTGACCCACGGTAGCACAGCTGGCTATGGTACAGGTCTGTCGCCCCGAACGCACGTGGAACGTGCATGCTATCCGTTCAGATGGCTACCTGCTCCCTCTCAACGGCCCGGCTCCGTCGATCACTGGCACGTGAGCGAGTGCCCCCATCGGGAGTACTGCGGGAAAGAAATGGAACGTGTTTCTCTTCACCGCACGGTCAGAAGAAGCAGGGGAGAAAGGTACACGTGCGACTTTGGCTTCCAGGATAGACGCAACATCTGTGGAAGCTCTCGGTGGCTACCACGCGCTATGTGAAAAGCCGTTCGGGATGGTAGGGCCGAACTCCAGTAAAGGCTGCAGCACCAGCCTGCCGACCACCTGAGAAGGTTCAGTGGCCTGTGTCGCTCGCCAACCTGATCGGCTGCACGACTCGCTCGTTGTCCAGCGAGCGGGGGAAGCGATCGACCCGGGAACACCGGGATCACGATCGCTTCCACGTTGCCGGGAATGCTGGCGCTCGCAACCACACCTCTCGCTCACCGTTCTTCACTCGTCCAGGGCGAGTGTTACCGCCGGAGCACGGACGAGCCGTCCAGTGACCGGAACTTCGAGCCACACGCGCTGCGTGCCCACCGGTGGAAGCTCGAACTCGAGTGTCGAAGCTCCGGCGAAGACACCGCCTCTCTCGTCCCGCTCCAATCCTGTACTCCCACCGATGTTGCGATAGACCTTGCCCGTGTCCGCTCGGAGAACGATGCCCTCCCAGACCGGTCCGACGAGAAGTCGCCGGCGCGCTTCCGGGTCGAGCTGGTTCCGCACGACCAGCACCATCTCATCGCCCCGGCGCTGCACGCTCGTCACCGTGAGTGGCTCACCGCCCAACTCGAACGCCGTCCCGATCGGGACGATCGCCCCCTCTGGCACTGCCCAGAGTGGGCTCAAGTCCAATTCGATCCGAACCGGTTCGGGGTGCGCGACGACCCAAGGGTACCACTCGACCGCGAACGCCCGTGGCTGCTCGCCCAGCGGCGGGAACTCCGCCACGCATGACCCGTCGGGCAGTGGCCATTCACCAGAGGCTTCCATCAGTCCCCCGTTGGACAAGCGCACCCGTAGGCCATTTTCGAGGACATTCGAAGGGCCCAGCTTTCCGGTCTCGAGCCGGTAGACAATGCCGGTGCCGGCTTGGCTGGACAAAAGACGGTGCAGCACAATCCGCAGGTCAGGGTGGTCAGTCGCTATCTCGCGCTCCACCGCAAACACGGTCGGCGCTACAGCCGCTCGATCGAAGACGCTCGTCGGGAGGACAAAGATCCAGGGACCCTCGATCCGGCGCGGGCTACCGTTCAAACCCGGTTCCGGCGCCACCAAAAGCCATTCGATCGTCACGGTGGCCTCTCCAGGCTCGGCAGGCCGGTAGCCCACGAGCAAGTCGACCGGAAGCCAGCCGTCCCGTTCCGCATAGCTCACCAGACTTCCCCAGAGACGCTCGTCACCGACGAATCCGGTCACGTCCAGCATCTCGGCGGTGATCGGGAGGAACGTCTCGCTGGGCCGCGTGGCCATTTCACGTCGCAGCTCCAGGCGCAAGACGGTGCCGATGAGCCGCGCCTGCACGTCGGTCAAGCGAATGCGGATGCCGCTCGCTCGCGTTTCGACCGGCAACCCGGTCGCGCGAGGACTCTCAGCTGGACCGCACCCGAGCACGAGCGGTACGGCGAGAAGCATCGCCATCGCGGCGACGCTCCACCGCCCTGCCGCACGCTGCCTCCACCCGCCCCGATGCATGGCGCACCTCCTATCGGGTCATCGCCTGCCAGTACCAGAACGTCGGAAACCGGTACGACTCGATACCTGCTGCCCGCAAGAGGCCTGCCAAACTGCCACAGATATCCTCACCACTCGTCATGTGCTCGATTCAGACAGGCGTGTTCGGTCCACCCCAGTACATGCGCTGCCCGAAGGCTTCGTACGTCCACTGCGGCGTATTCCAGTCGTACAGCGGAAACGGCGCCCCATTGTCCCAGAACCGCCCGTTGTACGGGGCTGGCGCCGAGCGCGTCCAGCGATCGTCTTCACAGACCGCACGATGGCCAACTGTCATGACGTTGACCCGCAAACCGAACGACTGGACCAGAATGTGGTCGCTGTACGGGGTGTGCCGCACGCGGGCAATCAAGCGAAAATTGTTCCCGGCTGCATCGCGCAGGGCATACTCGGGGGAATCGGCATCGAGCGCCTTCGCTCCAGTGACGGTCACCAGCACGGCGACGAGCGCAAGAAACAAAGCCTGCCGAGCATGTGGCATGAGGCGATCCTTTCCGTAGCTGGTCGACTTGCCACACTCAAGGTAGCAGAGAGAGAGTTGTCAAGTCTCCAGAAGGTGCGATCGAAGCCAATCAGTTGTTCATGTCACCTGCCAACAGCGGCTAACGTCGCGCCCGATTCCCGACTTTTGCAGCGATGCTCGTTTTCGCACACGACCGTGCCGTGAGCGAGTCAGCGACCGTCCTCCTGTGCACTGCACAGGTACCGTGTTTCCGCAGTACAATGCGGCGAGTGGATCGCTCGACGAAGCAGAGAGGAGACCGCCATGAGCGACCTTCTCCGGATCGGTCTGGTCCAGATGAACTCCCGCTCGGACAAGAGCGAGAACCTCGCCGTCGCTGAACGGCTGATCGAAGAAGCGGCCAGGCAAGGGGCCGAACTCGTCGCTCTGCCCGAGTACGTCAACTTTCTCGGAGCCCGCGAACTCCACGAAGCGAACGCCGAGCCGATTCCCGGTCCGACCACCGAGCGGTTCGCAGCGCTCGCCCGTCGCTACGGCATCTATCTGCTGGGCGGCTCGATCCTCGAGCGCTCGGCCATCCCCGGCAAGTACTACAACACGAGTGTTCTTTTCGCGCCCGACGGCGAGATCATCGCCAGTTACCGCAAGATCCATCTCTTCGACGTCGATCTCACCGGTAACGTGACCAGCAACGAGTCGGCGACCATCTTGCCCGGTGACCGGGTGGTAACGGCCGAAGTCGCTGGGCACGTAGTCGGGCTAACCATCTGCTACGACCTGCGCTTCCCCGAACTCTATCGCCTGCTCGCACTCGACGGAGCCGAACTGATCCTCGTCCCTGCCGCTTTCACGCTTTACACCGGTAAGGACCACTGGCACACCCTGCTACGCGCGCGAGCGATCGAGAACCAGTGCTACGTTGCGGCCCCAGCGCAGATCGGCCCACACGATCCAGGGCAACAGTGCTATGGCCACTCCCTCGTCGCCGACCCCTGGGGAACCGTCATCGCCGAGGCGATCAATCGTGTCGGTGTGGTTGTCACGACGCTGGACTTCGCCTATCTCCGCGCAGTACGAGCCCAGCTACCGTCGCTGGCGAATCGCCGACCGGAAACCTACGGAAGTCTCGCTCTGACACGCTGAACCGGGTGAGAGACCCGCTGCATGGGCTGGACCGGGCGTAGCAGTTCGCTCGGTCCAGCCCACGCGCTTTTCCCGGGTAGTCCAAGACAGATGCGCCGACCTTCCAGAGGCGCTCGCATCAGGTCAGCGCACCGAAGAGCGCGCCGAGAATCGCGGCTGGCACCGCCACGAAGAGGAAGTACACGATCCAGGAAACGAACGCCGTCAGGATCGCACGGCCCGTCGAGAAGTCGCACGCCTGACGAATCGCGATGATGCTCGCGACCAAGATCCAAATGCCGATGACAAAACGGATCAAGCCACCCACCCCGGGTAGGAGGCCGAGGACCTAGAGGACACCCGGCGCCTGGGCAAAGCCGAGCGTGCGCAGGAGCTGGCCAAGTGTCACGCGCGTTTCGCTCGTCGCGAAAAGCTTACCCCTGATCAAATAAGCGACCCCCGCGTACAGGACGAACCCGATCACGCCAAAGATCACCCCACCGATGAGTCCGAGGATGCCCGCATCCCGTAGATTTCCGATCCCACCCGCGATCGCTGAGAGGACCACGATGGCGAGCGCGGTACCAGTCGCTGCCTCGTCACGCTCGACACTCTCGTAGGTCTCCGCATCCAACCGCGCCGCACCGAGAGCACGCTCGATCACACCAGCCTGCACCATCTTTTCCTCCTTCGGCTCTCTTCTCCGGAACTCCGAAGCCATTTTCGTACAGGCGATAGAGCATGTTAAGATCTGATTCGGCAACGCTCCGACTCGAAATCATGACTGTCGTGTCGACCTCTCGGCTCCTGCCCCGGTTCCGGGTGTCTCGCGTACACTTGAAGGTCGGGCAGCGCTGGTCCGAATCAATAGCCAGGAGCGCCCGATGCGCCACGGCGAGTACAAGACACCTGGTGGCAAGCTCGTGCAAGTCGACTGCGAGGTGATCGGTGGGCGACTGCACCACGTGCAGGTGACGGGCGATTTCTTCCTGGAGCCGCCCGAAGCGCTCGATGCGATCGCGCAGGCGCTGGAAGACGCACCGGTCGATGCCAGCGAGGAGGAACTGGCCCAGCGGATCCGGCGTGCACTCGAACGCTTCGGTGACAGCCTGGAACTACTCGGCTTCTCTCCCGAAGCCGTCGCACGAGCGACCCGGAGGGCGATCGAATGACCGAGCTGGAACGCTGGAAGCGGTACCGCTGGCAGTTGATCGCTGGGGAAGCGTTCGATCCAGCGCTGCAGATGGCACTCGACGAGGTGCTGACACGTCGAGTCGGAACTGGCGAGCGCCCTCCCACGCTCCGCTTCTGGGAATGGACTGCCCCCGCGGTCGTGATCGGTCGCTTCCAGTCGCTCCGCAACGAGGTCGATTTCGCCGAGGCCGAGCGATACGGGATCACGGTCGTCCGCCGCATCACCGGTGGCGGCGCCATGCTGACCGAGCCCGGCAAAGTGATCACCTATTCGATCTACGCGCCGCCGGAACTGGTCGCCGGGATATCTTTCCAGGAATCGTACGCCTTTCTCGACCGGTGGGTCGTCGAGGCGTTGCGGGCGCTCGGCGTCGATGCCTGGTACCAGCCGATCAACGACATCGCTTCAGCGCGTGGCAAGATCGGCGGTGCAGCGCAAGCCCGCCGCTATGGAGCCGTCTTGCATCACACGACCATGGCTTACGATATCGATCCCGAAAAGGTTCCGCGCGTCATCCGCATCGGACGCGAGAAACTCAGCGACAAAGGAGTGCCGAGCGCAGCCAAGCGAGTCGCCCCATTGCGGCAGCAGACCGATCTGCCGCGGGAGGTGATCCAGGAACACCTCATCCGCACGTTCGCTGAACGACACGGCCTCGAGGAAGGCATGCTCCTTCCCGAAGAGATCGAAGAGGCCCGCGAACTCGTCCGGACCAAGTTTGGAACGTGGGAGTGGACAGCGATCCTGCCCTGAGGGCTACTGGAACAGCTTCGAGCCTGTTCCCCGTCGCCGGCGACCTTCTTCCAGGATCGCTGCGATCTCTGCCTTGCTGAATAGTCGCTCGCAGAAGGTGGAAGCCAGACGGGTCCCGGCATGGGGTCGCCGCATGCCCCGCACCAGGACACCCGTCTCCGTCTGCACGATCACCACGTCGGTGAGCTGCTCCTCGTCGATGAAGCGGCCGACAGCCCGCAAAATGTCCTCGTACCGGTAGACCAGTGTCTCACCGGTCGCACTCGTCGCGTGTGCCTGGATGACCACAGCTTCCGCATGGGGCACGCTTCCCTCGCCGTCCGGCGCGGAAGGCGATGCAAAGCCTCGTCCTGTCAGTCTCCGCAGCATGCTTCTTCCTCACCGCAACCGAAAACGCTTGTTCGCCACATAGTCCATCACGATGTACTCGCCGAGATGATCCGGCGTCGCAAAGAAGGCACGACCTTTGTTGATGCGCGTCATCTCGTTCACGAAACTCGCCAGATAAGGACTCCGCTCCAACATGAACGTGTTGATGACGATTTCCTCTCGCGTGCAGCGAGCGACCTCCTTCAGCGTCTCTTGGAAGGTCTGATAAGTTGGCGGATAGGAAAACCGCACCTGCTCGCCATCGAAGTAGGCCGTCGGTTCCCCGTCGGTGATCAAGATGATCTGCCGCGTCCCCCCACGGTGCCGAGCCAGAAGCTGTCGAGCCAGCATGAAGCCATGCTGCATGTTCGTCCCGTAGTTGTACTCGTCCCAGGTGATGTGCGGAAGTTCCTCCGGCTCGAGGACCGAGGCCAAGTAGGAAAAGCCGATAATGTACAGCACATCGCGGGGAAACTGGGTGCGGATCAGGCTGTCCAACGCCAGAGCCACCTTCTTGGCCGCCAGAAAGCAGCCGTTGTAGAGCATCGACCGGCTCATGTCGACCATGAGTACGGTCGCGGCCCGGGTCACTGCTTCGGTTCGGAACACCTCGAAGTCCACCGGCTGCAGCCGCACCGGTGTCCCCGGCCCCTCCCGCTGGATCGCATTCATGACCGTCCGCGGCAGATGCAAGAGGAACGGATCCCCGAACTCGTACGCCTTAGTCTCCTCCAGCGGCTCACTGCCGCGACCGCTCCGCTCGATCGGGTGCTGGCCGAAGCGATTTCGCTTGAGATGCTGGAAGATCTCGCGCAGCGCCTTTTGCCCGATCCGTCGGATGGCGCGGGGCGTCAGCTCATAGCCCCGGCGTGTTCGCTGGATATACCCTGCCTCCTCGAGAAGACGCGTGATCTGACGGAGCGCATCGAGCTGCGCGGTCAGCTCATCACCGTACAGCTCGCGCAGTCGCTCGAGGTCGACTCGTCCGAGATCGCGCCAATCGCGGACACTCTCCAGCTGCTCCTCGATGTCCTGCATCTCGCGTAGTTGCTCCATGAGCCGCAACGCTTGGCTCAGCGTGAGCTCCTCGCTCCCACTGAACGGCTGAGCCTGCCGATAGGGATTCTCAGGCATGAGTTGCCCAAGCAGCCGGCCGAGCTGGCGGAGTTCCTGCTGCAGTTCGGGATCGCGCAGCGCTGCTTCGAGCGCTTGCTCGAGCTGCTGCCGCATCTCAGGCGGCAGGGAATCGATCAGGCTCTGGACTGCTGCCATCTGGCGCGCCAGATGATCGAGTAGTTCCTCAACACTATTGAAATCGCGACCGAAGTAGTGTCCCCAGCGGTGCTTGAAGCGCTCCAGATCGGGCTGACCGCCCTGCGCGTGCTCTCGCAAGAGCTCATTGAGATCCCGGAGCATCTGCCGTAGTTCGCGGAGCGCCTCAGGGGTCACGTTCTGAATCGCCTGCTGCAGTCCCTGGAATGTCTGCTCGAGTACCTGCCGCTGCAGCGAGGCGAGAAGCTCCTGGAACTTCCGACGCGCTTCCGGGTCCATGAACTCGTAGTCGCTGAGCGCGCGGATACGCCCCGCGGGATCGGCCGGCAGCTGATCCAGGAAGGCCAGCTTCTGTTGAGCCATCCGTTCCAACAAGCGCTGCAGCGCCGGATCGGCCGGCGCATCGTCCCCGGTTTCCCCCTCGTGCGACTGTGTCTGACCTTCCTCTCCTGCCTCGGACACCGGTGCAGCACGCTCTCGAGCACGAGCGAGCCGCTCGCGTCCTTCCTGGACGCGGCGCTCGATCCCGGCTCGCTCCGTTTGGATCACCTCGTCCAAGCGCTGGTTGAGGTCGTCGAGAACCGAGCCGAGATCGTAACGCTGGAGTAGCTGCTGGCGCTGCTGACGAATCCGTTCCAGGAGTTCGCGGAATCCAGGCATCCGCCCATCGGGCCGATCCATTCCCCAACGGAAGAGTCGTTGCAGCGCTCGGTTGACGTCCCCTTCGGCCAGGAGGTCATCGGCCATCGCCTCGAGTAACTCCTCGGCCGTGAAGGCAGCGATCTCCTGGGTCCCGTCCCAGCGACTGTAGCGGAAACGATTCGGCGTACCGGCCACGGTGCACCTCCTGGCGCTCTCGTCGTCAGCTTCGGTAGCGGGCCGCACCACCTCCGGTGGCTCGCTCCTTGTTCACGCGCCGGTTCAGGTGCAGTCCCTCGAGCACGAACTCGACTGCTGCCGCGACCAGCGCAGGGTCCCCCGTTGCACCGAGCCGCTGCGTGGCGCGCCGCAGACTCTCGATATGGGCGACCTGATGAACATACCGCATCGCTGGCTGCAGATCGGAGGCCTCCACGGTCAAGCCGTTCTCGAAGGCGAGAATGAGATCGTCGAAGTCTCGCACCGAGAAGTAGCGATTGAAGGTCGCCACGACTGCCCCGTTGATCAACTTCTCGATGATCCGATCCTCCTGCACTTCGCCCAGCGTCTCGAACTCCAGCTTCCCGAGCGTGGAGGCGATGAGCGCCGGCAAGTCGCTGATCCGCGGCACCGCGTGCTTCTCGCCCAAGCGCAGAGCCCGCTTGACCGCATTGCTGATCAGTGTCTCGTAATTGGCCACCGACATACGCGCGCTGACACCGGAGCGCTGGCTGATATCCGGACTCCGGCGGGCGAGGTGCGTGATCTCGGCGACGATCTCGCGCATGTACTGCGGCACCGTCACCGTGATGCCGGGCACCTCGACCGGCATCCGCTCCTGCTCCATGATCGCGATTTCGTGCTCGATAGTCCGCGGGTAATGGGTCCGGATCTGCGCCCCGAAGCGATCCTTGAGGGGGGTGATGATTCGCCCGCGATTCGTGTAGTCCTCCGGATTGGCGCTGGCGACGACGAAGACGTCGAGCGGGAGTCGCACGCGATAGCCCCGGATCTGCACGTCACGCTCTTCCATGATGTTGAGCAACCCCACCTGGATCCGCTCCGCCAGGTCGGGAAGCTCGTTGATGACGAAGATGCCGCGATTGGTCCGCGGGATCAGGCCATAGTGGATCGTGAGCTCGTCGGAGAGATAACGTCCCTCTGCTACTTTGATCGGGTCGATCTCACCGATCAGATCGGCGATCGTCGTGTCCGGTGTCGCCAGCTTCTCAGCGTAGCGCTCCTCGCGCCGGATCCAAGCGATCGGCGTCTCGTCACCCATCTCCGCGATGAGATCCCGCGCGTACTTCGAGATGGGGTCGAACGGGTTATCGTTCACCTCGCTGCCCGCGACGATCGGAATCTCCTCGTCCAAAAGGTTGACGAGCAGACGCGCCATGCGCGTCTTGGCCTGGCCGCGCTCACCGAGGAAGATGATGTCCTGCCCAGCCAAAATGGCGTTTTCCACCTGTGGGATGACCGTCTCCTCGTACCCGATGATTCCAGGGAAAATCGGTTCACCTGCCTGAATCTTGGCGATGAGGTTCTTGCGCATTTCTTCCCGAACGGGAAGGACGCGGTAGCCGCTCTCGCGCAGCTCGCCTAGCGTTCGTGGTCTCTCCATGTTGGCTCCTCGATCGTCGTTCCCAGTTAGTCGACCTCGTCGTGGTGGAGTGCTTCCTCAATACTACTCCTCAATACTACTCCGAGCCGGCAACCCGACAACTCCTTCTGTCGAATGCCGGCGCTCTGCAGCGAGCGCGTTCCGGAAGGCATCGCGCCCACGGAGTCCCTCCGCAACCCAACGCGCGATCCTCCGCTGCCGTTGCGCGAGCTCGCGGCTGGCTACCTCGACCCGCAAACCGAAGCGGTCGTGCAAGGTCTCCAAGAAAACAGAGGGATACACCGCGAGCGGTGAGCGCAGTGTCTCGCGCAGCGCGAGCAACTGGATCGTTGAGCGGTTTTCCGGCGCGCGTATCGCCTCCACACGGACCACGCGTCGCAGCAGCCCCTCGCTCGTCACCCCCATACCGAGCGTCACCACCAGGTCGAGCGCGACCAAGTGCTCGACCGGTACCTCGAGCGGGAAGCTGGCCAGCAACGCGAGTACCTCGTCAGCGCCCTGGGCGTGCACGGTCGCCCCGAGCCGCCAGCCTCCAGCCAGGAGGGCGAAGAGACGTCGAACCCCTTTCCCCCACAGATAGATCGGCAAGTGATCGCTGATCTCGTTGACGAGGAGATAGGTTTTCTCAGGATCGAGCTCGCTGGCAAAAGCGAACCGCTCGTACCAGCCGCGCAGGTAGTAGCACGTCGTCCCCTCCGGAAGAAGGTCAGCCAGCGCGGTGAGCAGCGTCGTCTTCCCCGCCCCATGCTCGCGGGCTGCGACGATGACGGACGCCCGCTGCTCGAGCGCGATCCAGAGGAACGCGGCAGTGGCGGCATCCAAGCTGCCCAGGCGCACGAGATCGACCAGCGAGAGGTCGCCGGTCGCGCGTGCGCCGTAGCGGCCCCACCAATCGGCCTGAGGAAACTCGGTCAATTCCGGATCAGGTGGTCGCCTCCAGCGCTCCATGGGTCAAGGATACACGAGAGCCGGATCGCCTCGCCTGACCCGCCTTTCGTCCTCGGAACTGACGCGTCTCAGCCCCGCTGCTCCAGCGGCACGTAGTGCCGGTTCGTCGGCCCGACGTACTCGGCGCGCGGCCGGATCAAGCGATTGTCGGCTTGTTGCTCCAGGACATGCGCCGTCCAGCCCGCAACGCGGCTCGCCGCGAAAACTGGTGTCATGAGCTCCTTCTCGATCCCCAAATAGTGATAGACCGAGGCCGCGTAGAAGTCGACATTCGGAAAGAGTCCCTTTTCTCGCTGCATCACCTCGGCGATCGCCACCGAAAGCTCGTACCAGCGGAGATCGCCGCGTGCTTCCCCGAGTCGGCGCGAGAGGTCGCGGAGCCACTTGGCACGCGGATCTTCTCCCTTGTATACGCGATGACCGAAGCCCATCACCCGCTCCTTACGGGCGAGCTTTTCGGTGATGTACGGTTCGACGCGATCGCGCGTGCCGATTTCCTCCAGCATCTGCATGACGGCAGCGTTCGCCCCGCCATGCAGCGGCCCCTTGAGTGCTGCGATCGCTGCCGTGACTGCGGCATGCATGTCAGCCAGTGTCGCGGCCACGACCCGCGCCGCGAAGGTCGAGGCATTGAACTCGTGATCGGCATGGAGCACCAAGATCTTGTTCATCGCCTCGACTTCGAGTTCGCTCGGCTCACGATCGTGCAGCGTGCGCAAGAAGGCGCGTGCCGTGCTCGGCTCGTCAGCTGGCGGTGCCACCGGAGCCAGGCCCCGGCGCAGCCGACCGATGGTCGCCACGATGGTCGGCACCTGGGCGACGAGGCGCAACCCCTTGGCGATGGCCGCCTGCCGTTCCACGGTGTTCGGATCCACCTCATACCACGCCAGCGCCGAGACCGCGGTCCGCAAGAGATCCATCGGCACCGCTCGTGGCGCTTCCGCGAGGAGCCGGACGAAACCCTCGGGAAGCGCGCGCTGGCGAGCCAGTTCACCCTGGAGTGCTTCCAGTTGGGTACGTGTCGGCAACTCCCCGTGATAGAGAAGGTAGACCACTTCGTCGTACGAGGCGTTCGCCGCAAGTTCGCCGATGTCGATCCCCACATACGCCAGTGTCCCGTCGATGATCGAGCTCAGTCGCGTTGTCCCAGCGACGACGCCTTCCAGTCCTCGGGCCACCATGATCACCCTCCTCGAACGCACACAACTCGACGAATCTGGACGTTCTTTGACAAGGCTGGAACGTCCACCACACTTGTACCGCATCATGAACAGCCTGTGAAGCTCCGTTCGCCGCTCGTCGCCAGACCGCCGCTGACCCTGCGTGGTCGACCTGGCTATCGCTCGACCGACTGCGGTCGTCTCGCCTCGTCCGGCTCGGTTGTCTGCGGATACACTGGTCGGCCGTCTATAAAGAGTGTGGAATGAAGAAAGGCGCTTCCCGCCGAGAGAGGAACGTCCGATGCTCGATGCTGTTCGAACCCCAGCCGATCGATCCACCCGCCCGCTCGGGCTCGTTCCGACAGCTGCGCTCCTCGTGGTCGTCGCGCTGGCGGCAGGACTCCTCTTCGCCGCCTTGCCGCGCTTCTCCGCTGGATCGGCCGACCTCTCGCAGGGAGTCAAGACGACCATCATCGCCCAAACCGGTTCTGAACTCCTCGCGCTCGATCCGCGGAGCGGCCAGGTCCTCACCCAGCGGCCAGGAGCGGCTGCCGTCATCGCGGTCAGCGCTGACACGCGCACCGTTCTGGCCCAAATCGGTGAGGCTATCCACGTCTATCGCCTGCCGGATTGGGAGGAACGGTTCCGCATACCGCTCACGACCGAGATCCGGCCGGTCGCTGCGCTCGCTCGCCAGTTCCCCGACTTCGGCGTGAACCCCCCGCGTCTTTTCCAGGCCGCAGTCGCTCCTGACGGTCACTTCGCAGTACTCGGTTTCACCTCCTACGGGACGAAGCCCGACCCGCGCTTCTTCGACACGCTCCCCTGGGTCATCTGGGTGGCTGGCCTCGACCTGAAGACCGGGAAATGGTCAGAATGGATCTTCCCTGTACCCGGCGCGCAGAATCTTACGCTCCTCGCGACCTCAGAAAGTCTCCTGGTGCTGAGCCACGATAATCAGCTGTCGCGAGGAGGGCACATCGGCACCGTTTATCACCTCGACCCGGCTTCGGGGGCACTGCGAGACCGCGCGACGCTCGTCCCGGAGATTCCCGGCACCGCCCTGATCGCCGGTACCGAGGCGGCTCGTGCGCCCGGGATCGCCGGAGCACGCATCAGCGACGCGCGTCTCGTCGTCGTGACCGAACAGCTGGAGGTCTTCGTCCTGGACCCAGTGACCCTCCGTCTCGTCGAGCACCATCGACCGCTCAGCGAGAACATCCTCGCGCGCGAGACCCTCATCCTCCCGAACCTCGTCGTCGCGCTCACCCACACCGATGAACTCCTCGTCGTCGATCGGAACCGGCACGCAGTCGTCGCACGCCAGCCGGTCGAGGCCGACGAACTGGTCGCCTTCGATCCTGAAGACAACGCTGCCCTGGTGATGACCTGGCAAGACCGGGGAGCGTGCCTCGAGCGTATCGAGTCGAGCGGCGACCGCCACACGCTTCGCTGTGGTCTCGATACGAACCCGTACGAGCCGCGCTATGCTGTCGGAGGTCTCCCGTGATTCCCGTTACGCGCCGCTCCTGGCTCCGACGCATCGCTGCCGCCCTCGCTGGCATCGGTACACTGCTCGTCGATGCTGAGCCAGGTCTCGCACAGTCATGCCTGGATTGGCGGTTCTGTGGACACTGGGGATGCCGCTGCACCTGCCGCGGTGGCAGCGATTCGACTTGTCCTAGTGGGAGCACAGCCGGAGGCGCCTGGTACGTCTGCTGCCGCGATACGCCGGGACGGTACTGGTTGATACGGTATCGCGACTGTTGCCGGCCACTTCGCCCTGGTGAAAGCACCTGTCCCAGCCCGTTCGACGGTTGCCCCGCGTCGTGCGATTGCCGCCGCGGCAACCCGCAACAGTCCTGGTGTCCCACTGGAACCTGCGTCGTCTGCACCCAGACGCAGGTCTGGGCAACCTGCTGAGGACACCTCTCGCCTCTGGCCGCTGCCAGCCGGGTTCCGGCCCGCCGACCCGCTTTCCGGCCGACAAGCAGCGACGAGCGTCCTTCGTGCGCCCAGCCGAAACGAGCGTCCGTCCTCCCCTGCGCTCGCGACCTGCCTGCACCGAGCGACGAGGCCTGTCTGGAGGAGTGACCAGACGTACGGAGCGAGCGCCATCACTGACGTCGACCGCCATCACCGTCGCTCCGCCAAGAATGGAACCTGCCGAGGCTGACGGAAGCATCTTCGCGCTTTGGCCAGCTGCGGCGCGCTGGTGAGGGGCCGTCGCTCTCCCCCAGCCGAGCATCCTGCAGGCAGGCGCGACTCTCACGGCGATGGTCGCCTGCCATTCCGCCCTGCTCGGATTCCTCTCGTACCAGATCCGAGACCGGTGTACTCAGGAACCCTCTCGCCACCGCTGCTGGTGACTCGGCGACGAGCCGGACCAGCCTGTCCGGAAGCGCACGCGCTCGAGCGCGCTCGCGCTGGACCGCTTCCAGTTGGGTGCGCGTCGGCGACTCTTCGCGGTCGGCAAAATGGAGGACTCCGACGTCATCGATCTCGATTCCGACAGACGCCAGAGCCCGATCTCGGATCGAGCTCGGAGATCGTCCCGGCAACCTCATGAGCGAGCCCCGGGCACCCTCTGAGCACCCTCGTCCAGCGAGCACTACGAGACGAATGCGGACATCCCTTGACGGAGCCGGTACCTCCCTTACTGACACCACAGCGCGAAGGGGTCTGACCGCATCCATGCCACGAGCGCCGGACAAGACTACGCCGGCGCATGCGAGACCGTCTGCGGCACTGTTTCCGAGGCCATCCCCGCCGCGCACGCTGCCTGATCAGCAGAACCCGGCAAGGAGAACAGCTGAGCTAGCGTTGACGATGGGTCCGCTCGTTGCGGAGAGGCCACCAGGCAGCGAACGCTCGAACCCAGCAGGATCGGTCGACCAGCGGAGATGACCCTCGCACTGGTCACTGCCGATCTCGGCCGGCATCATCGCGCTCTGGCCGTTGACCGTTGCCAGGCACGTGCGTTGGTTCATGCCGGAGCCGCTGCATACCCGTGTACCGGAATGGGATCTCCGCTGGCGGTAGCCCACCCGGGGCGTCACCGTGCTCTCCCTGATCCTCTGGCTGCTCCTTCGCGTGCTCGAACGCCTCGTCGGCAGCGTTCACTGGCCGAACCCTCCTCTTCTGGCTCATCTGGAACCCTGCGCGGCGCGCGTCCTGGCCTTACATGCCGGGATCAGCCTGATCTGGTTCGCCTCTCGACGCCAGCTCCTCGCCCCGCCGTTACCGTAGCCCGCCTCTCCGCTCGGCTGGGACCTGCTCGCGGGAGTGCTCGTGGTCAGCTTCACCTTCATGACGGGCCGGTTCGACCGAGCGGGTGCGGCTCTCCTGGCTCTCGTCTACCTCGCCGCGTGTCTCCTCTTCCCTCCAGTAGCAGTCCTCGAGCAGCTCCTGTATTTCGGGATCGCCGTCACGCTGGCGGCCGTGGGACAGACGGTACTGCCAGTCACTGCGGCGCAGCGCCTGCTGCCGCTGGCTCGCGACGAGGGGCAGGCCATCAGCGCGTTGCGGGTGAAGGTAGGGCTGTCGCTCCTCGTCGTCGCCTTCTCGGAGAAGCTCCTCAACCCGGAACTCGGCGATACATTCCTCAGAGCGTGCCCGTACTTCAACGTCGTGGGGACGCTGTTCGGCTGGACCTGGGTCTCCGACCGGCTGTTCGGGGATATCGCTGGCATCGTCGTGGCGACGATCGGCATTCTCCTTCTTACAGGAGTGTTGACGCGCGTCGTCATCCTCGCGATGTGGGTCCCCTTCAACCTGACCGTCCGGCTCCTGCCGCCGATCGACCTCCTCGGTCATCTGCCGATCTTCGGCATCATGTCTCTGCTCCTCTTGTACGGTGCCAGCGTCGCCCCACGATCGGTCCTCCGCTGACTGCGCCCCGCCTCGATCAGTGAGCTGGCTCGCGTGCAACGCCGGCTACGGGGCGAGGACGAGCTGCCAACCTCGGTTGAGCAGTAACTGGCCGGTCTTCGCTCTCGCGTCCCCTCCCGGCCTCCCAAGAGAGAACGCGTCGGCCTCGTCCCGCGCCGGGTCGACGACGACCGCGTCGACCGCTCGCGGCCTGCAGTGCAGCACGCCTCGCCCCTGAAACTGTCTGCGCGACGGCTCCTCACCCGTCTAAAAGCGTGAGATGCGCGTAGACGCTCACTCGACGCAAGGAGGATGCCGATGCTGGCCCGCGGCACGAGCCGGACGATGAGACGACCGATCCCCTGGCCACCCGCCTGGCTGCTGGCGAGCGCGCTCTTGGTCGCGCTCTCCGCGCTCCTCGCTTCTCAGCAGCCGCGCCTGACTGCCTGGCTAGTGACCCAGCCGGAGCCGCTTCGCCCGACGGTGATCGCGCAAACGAGCACCCACCTCGTCGCGCTCGATGCCCGCTCCGGAGAGGTGATCGCCGACCATCCTGGCGGCGCAGCCGTCCTGGCGGCGAGTCCCGCTGGCGAGCGAGTGCTGGCCCTGACCGAGGAGGAAGCGACCGTTTATCGCTTCCCCGGTTGGACCGTCGAACACACCGTCGCGCTCGGCCCTTCCATGCCGCCGGCCCAGTCGCTGCCAGCCTTGCGCGAGGCATGGCCCCGTCCGGTCGTCGCACAAGTCTCGGCGGATTCCCGCCACGCCGCCGTTAGTCTCGTCTCGATGGGTACACCCCCTGCTTACACCTCGATCCTCTGGGTCACGCCTTTAGACCTGGAGCGGGGCACCTGGGCGAGCTGGGCCTTCCCCGTCCCCGGCGCCCAGTACACCTACCTCGTCGCCGGCAGCGAGCATCTCTTCGTGGTCGCTCGCGACAACGCGGCCTCACGCTTGGACACTGTCGGGTCGGTCTACCAGCTCGACCCAGCCAGCGGCACGCTCCTGCAGAAGCGCGAACTCCGCTCGACCGACCCCGGATTTGCACCGTTCCCTGACGGCCCCGGCGGGCGTGTCCCATCGGTGGCTGGAGTGCGACTCAGCGGTCGCACGCTGGACGTCGTGACGGAACGGCTGGAGCTCTTCCGCTTCGACGCCGCGACCCTCCAGCTGATCGAACAGCGCCCACCGCTCAGCGCGGCGATCCTGACCTGGCAAGTCGCCTGGCTCGGTCCCGACCGACTAGCCGTACTGACGCACACCGATGCGCTGGCCATCGCCGACCTGGCCGAGCGCACCCTCACGACCCGCCTCTCCCTCGAGGGGCTTGCCGGCGAACAGCTCGCCGGCGCCGACCCCGCAACCGACAGCGTGCTGCTCCTGGCCTACGACGAGAGGAGTCTGCAGGCCGCCGCGTGCCTCTTCCGCCTCACACTGACCGGGGAGCGCACCACACTGGCCTGCGGCCTTGACCTCAACCTCTACGAGCGCCGCTTCGCCCCAACGGGAGGGCTGTCATGACCCTAGGCACCCGGCGAAACCTGTTCCGGTGGCTCGTCGGCAGCCTCTTGGGGCTCGCAGGACACCTCACTGCTACCCCGATGGCTTCTGCCCAGCTCTCATGCAGTGACTGGCGCTTCTGCGGCCTCTGTGGCTGTCGATGCACCTGCCGAGGTGGAAGCGACGCCAGCTGCCCGAGCGGGAGCAGCCCTGGCTCGGCCTGGTGGGCCTGCTGTCGCGACGCCCGCGGGCGACTCTGGCTGGTTCGGTACCGCGACTGCTGTCGCCCGCGCCGACACAACGAGCCGCGCTGTCCGGACCCCCTGGTCCATTGCCCCACGGACTGTGCCTGCCAGCGAAACTGCCCACAGCCACACTGGTGTCCGACTGGCCAGTGTGCCGTGTGCACTCAAACGCTGATCGAGGCGCGTTGTTGAAGGCACGATGGTGACAGACAGCCGCTCGCGGCGGTCGATGGACGAGACCAGCGCGATCGACCCGGCCGAGCGCGCGACGAGCCGGCTTTCTGTTGCCTGTCTCGCTGACGGCTCCGCCGGCGACGAGGCCAGCCCAGGCAGGCCCATCGGGCAGGATACGCTCCGAAGCGCCCAGAGGGTCAGTGTCCATTCTTCCCACACGACCCGCCGAGCCCGTCTCTAACCAGCGCCACCTGTCTGCGTCGCAGCGGGAACTCCGTCGAAAAGAATCAAAAAGGCATCGACTCGAGGAGCTTCCCATGGCCCTGCCGCCGGCTCCACCTGCCTACTGGCCCAAGCGGCCACGCTCGCGCCGCGCCTGGCTCAAAGGCCTGGTCGCCGCCCTGCTCACCACCTGGACCCTGCTACGGGACGAGCAGGACCTCGCCGCTCAAGCCTCCTGCAGCCAGTGGCACCGCTGCGGCATGTGGGCGGGGCTGCCTGTGCTCCTGTCTCGGCGGCAGCGATTCCGCCTGCCCCTCGGGCACTCAGGAAGGCGGTGCGTGGTGGGCCTGTTGCTTCTCCAGCGGGAGACTCTGGCTCGTCCGCTACCTCGACAGATGCGGTCCGCGGGACCGGCGACCGGCCTGCCCCAGCGGCTGCTCCTGTAACCAGAACAACAGTTGCGGACAGTACCC
>Ga0308398_1000633_pt1 | contig 21559 bp, 16 predicted proteins | sample Hotspr20SampleT9_FD_202360 | JGI IMG/M metagenome (GOLD analysis project Ga0308398, IMG submission 202360) | Hot spring phototrophic mat microbial communities from Mushroom Spring, Yellowstone National Park, Wyoming, United States - 20051001_T9 ...
TTTTCAAAATAATACAGGTTGGCGAGGTATAAATGATAATACAATAGGTCCTGGTGCTAAGTTAAAGGCGAGTGCTCCTGCTTGGAATGGTACGAATGCGAGTGGATTTACTGCTCTGCCTGCGGGCGACCGCTACGGCGGCGGCGGCTTCGGCAACCTCGGTTCGAACGCCTACTTTTGGTCTGCCGCGGAGGGCTCGGCTACCCACGCTTGGTACCGCTACCTCTCCACGGGCAGTTGGCAGAGCTACCGGGTCACCGCCCCTTACAAGACTTACGGCTTCTCCGTCCGCTGCCTCCAGAACTGACGCTATTTTAATGGAACGTTGATGACGCTGATGGTTATGATAAAAAATGATTTAATTATCAGTGATCATCATCTAAATCAGCGTCATCTGCGTTCTATTGTATTTTAATGGAACGCTGATAACGCAGATGGTTATGATAAACTATGATTTTATTATCGGTGTATATCTGCTTAATCAGCGTCATCTGCGTTCTATTGTATTTCAATGGAACGCTGATAACGCAGATGGTTATGATAAGATATGATTTAATTATCAGTGATTATCATCTTAATCAGCGTCATCTGCGTTCTATGCATTTTAATGGAACGCTGATAACGCAGATGGTTATGATAAAATATGATTTAATTATCAGTGATTATCATCTAAATCAGCGTCATCTGCGTTCTATTGTATTTTAATGGAACGCTGATAACGCAGATGGTTATGATAAAATATGATTTAATAATCAGCGATCATCATCTAAATCAGCGTCATCTGCGTTCTATGCATTTTAATGGAACGCTGATAACGCAGATGATTATGATAAGATATGATTTCATTATCAGCGATCATCATCTAAATCAGCGTCATCTGCGTTCTATTGTATTAGTGTTTCCTGAGTTTGATACTTGTTATTTTTATCAAGTAAATTAGAAAAAGCAATTATGAATGTTGATTATCAAAAACGAATTACATCGGTTGTAAACTCATATCTTGGAATGATGGTTCATTACAATACCTTTAATTTAAGAAAAAAGATGTGTAAAAAATTGATACCAGCGCAATTTAAGGATTATATTAGCACAGATAAAAACTTTAGTAAAGTTGTAATAGAAAAGATAACTTTGGCGGCAATGTTTTTTCTCCCGACTTTGACGGTATGTACTTAAAAAGTGGCATTAAAGCAACCTAAAGTGGCTGTAAAATCAATAAAGTGTTTTTAAATACTCTATGTAGTGCCTAACCAAAAAGGCATTAAATTGATAATCATTGTTTTATGGATAAAAACCGTCAAAGTCGGGCGTCAAAGTCGGGTGCCTCTAAAGTACAAAATCTTGTGTATTTTTTACTAAAAAAATCTTATTAAGTTATTAACAATCAATCGTTTATTGTGTTAATAAGGGTCAACTAATTAGAAAAAACGATGATAAAAAAGTAAAAAAATTTGGTGATTTAAAAAAACATTTTATTTTTGTACAGATAATTTTTCAGCAAAGCCTAATTATATGTTTTTTGGCTTTAACCATCTATCGAGCCAGGAAAAGAATTCTCGTTGCCAGAGAATACTGTTTTGTGGCTTAAGTACAAAATGTGTTTCATCGGGGAAAATTAACAATTTGCTTGGAACTCCAAGTAATTGTGCACAGTTAAAAGCTTGCAAGCTTTCGGTATAGGGTATTCTAAAATCTTTTTCACCGGCTATAATTAAAATGGGCGTATTCCATTTATGCACAAACTTATGAGGACTGTTAGCATACGATTTTTGTGCAGTTTTATTTTCATGTTCCCAGAATGGTCCGCCTAAGTCGAAGTTTGTAAAGAAAACTTCTTCTGTTGCGGCATATTGACTTTCTAAATTAAACATACCGCAATGAGCAATAAAAGCTTTGAAACGGTTTTGGTGATTACCAGCAAGCCAGAATGCAGAAAAACCTCCATAACTAGCACCAACACAACCTATATTATTACCATCAACGTAAGGCAATTTTTTAGCATCATCAACAGCTGTTAGATAGTCTTTCATATTTAATCCGCCGTAGTCGCCAGAAATTTGCTTGTTCCATTCGTGTCCGAATCCTGGTAGTCCTCTTCTGTTTGGTGCTATAACAATGTAGCCATGTGCAGCCATTATTTGGAAATTCCAACGATAACTAAAAAACTGACTTACCATACTTTGTGGACCACCTTGGCAGTATAATATTGCTGGGTATTTTTTTGTAGAATCAAAATTAGGAGGTAAAATATGCCATACAAGCATTTGTTTGTTATCGACTGTTTGTACCCAGCGTTTTTTTATTGTTGCAAGTTGAATTTTATCGTATATATTCTTATTTATAGAAGTTATTTGCTTATTGTCGCCAGTATTCAAATCTACATTAAATATTTCTGTAGCTAAAGCCATTGACATTTTTGTAGCAACTAAAGAATTATTTCTAATTTTTATAGCCGTAAAATCGTGTAAGCCATCGGTTAATTGTTTTATGTTAGCTACAAATTTATCTTTATCTTTTACATCTGCTTTTAACAATTCATCAACATTAATATAATATATTTGTTTTGTTCCTCTAATTTCAGAAATAAAATAAAGCAACTTATTATCGCTACTCCATTGAAAGTCGAAAGCATTTTGATCGAAATATTCAGTAAGACATTTCTTTTCTTTACTATAAAAATCATATATTATTACATTCATTTTATCCGACTCATAACCGGGTGTTTTCATACTCATCCATGCAAGGTATTTACCATCGTTTGAGAATATTGGATATTTATCGTAGCCCATCATTCCTTCGCTGAGGTTTATGGTTTCTTTTGTTTGAATATTATATAAATAAATATCGCTATTTGTAGATGTTGCGTATTCTTTACCAGATAATTTTTTGCAAGTATAAGCAATAAATTGTCCGTCTGGACTCCAAGATATTTCGTTACTTTCGAAATATGGTGATAATGGACTATCATAAGGTTCTGCATGCATAATATCTATGTGATTTATAAGGGAATCGCCAATTCTATCGGCAATAAATATGTGGCTGTAAGCACCATCTTCCCACCTATCCCAGTGACGATACATTAATTCTTCTGCCATGTATACGTTAGCTTTTGGCAAATCGGGGTAAATATCTTTTAATGTTGATTTTATTTGAACGTCTTTTGTGTATAAAATTCTTTTACCATCGGGAGAATATTCAAAGCTATTTATTCCGTCTTTTATTTTGCTAATTTGTTTAGCATTTGTTCCATCTGTATTTATTTCCCAAATTTGGGCTTCGCCAGATTCAGTACATATAAAACCTATTTTGTTGCCATTTGGATGCCATCGCGGATTATATTCATTTCCTTCGAATTTAGTTAAATGTTTAATTTCTCCGCCATCTGTTTTAACTACAAACAAATCGGTAAAGCCTTTGTTAGCAGCAATTGAATAACGTGTAACAGTAAAAACAATTAGTTTGCCGTCTGGTGAAAGGTCAAAATCGCCAATTCTTCCAAATTTCCATAATAATTCCGGAGTAAAAACTTTTTCTGTAATAGGTTGATTCGACAACGAATCGAATGTACTTTTTTGAATATTTTCTTTTAATATTGTTTTTTTCTCATTACAAGAAAAAATGAGAACTATTGTACTTAATAGTAATAAATTTTGTAGTTTCATAATTTATCTTTTTTTATCAATTCTATTTAATCCTTCAATAGCTAATTCATAATTTGGTATAATTGATTTTGCTTTTATGTAAAGACTTCTTGCTGAAATAATGTCGCCTAATTGTTCGTAACAATAGGCCTTATTGCAAATTGCTTCAACCTTTTCTGGTTGTAATTGAAGTACGGAGTCGTAATATATAATGGCTTTTTCGTAATTTTTTAAGTAAGCCATGTAAATATATCCTTGATTAAAATAAGCATTAACGTAATTCTTGTCGATAACTCGTAAAATATAGTTGTATATTTCAATGGCTTTAGCATATTGTTTATTTTCTTGATAAAAATATGCCATGTTGTAAAAAGGTTGTGGATCTTTTCCTTTTAGTTGAGCAGCTGTTTTATAATAATGTATAGCTAATGTATCGTTCATTTCTTGATGTATAAGTCCTAACATCATATATGCTTCTGAATCTTCTGGATTATATTGTATTACATCTTGAAAAGCTTTTATTGCGTCTTTGAATTGTTTTGTTTCGTACAATACCATTCCCTTAACGAAGTATGCATCTGCGTATTGTGGATTAATAGTTAAAGCGTTATCTACATAAATTTTAGCATTTTTGTAATCTTTTAAATAACTGTAATATTTTGCAATTCGTGTTATGATTTTAACAGATTCTGGTTTACGTATTAAAAAGTTTTTTAAAACAGTTATAGCTGTATCAGATTTTGAGGTTCTCAATAGGTATTCTGCTAGTAGTAAAGTCCATTCTTCATTTGTGCTATCAATTTTTGTTGCAATTATAGCATCGTTTATTGCGCTATCTCGTTTAAAAATATTCCAATATAATTTGGCTCTTTCGGCAAAAAGTTTAGCATTAAAAGGATTTTCACGTATTTTTTTACTTAAATGTTCAACACTTATATTGTTGCTTTTAGCTTCTTTATCATTTGTTGAGTTACAAGACCATAAAAAAAACAGTATATTCAACAATGAAAATAAACGAAACAGCCACATATCTTTCTTTATTGTGTTATTATGATTTACTGAGATTTTCTTTAATTTTCTCAGTAATTTCTTTCATTATTTCTGGTTTTTCGTTTAAAATTTGTTTAACAGAATCGCGTCCTTGTCCTAATTTTATATCGTTGTATGAGAACCAAGAACCACTTTTTTTAATAATGTTCATTTCTACTCCTAAATCAATTATTTCGCCTATTTTAGAAATACCTTCACCGAAAACAATATCGAATTCTGCTTTTTTAAAAGGTGGAGCAACTTTATTTTTAACCACTTTAACTTTTACGCGATTGCCTGTAGCATCTTCGCCGTCTTTTAATTGACTAATTTTGCGGATATCTAATCGAACAGAAGCATAAAATTTTAAAGCATTACCACCTGTTGTTGTTTCTGGATTTCCGAACATAACGCCTATTTTGTCTCTTAATTGGTTAATAAAAATACAACACGTGTTTGTTTTGCTAATATTTGCCGTAAGCTTTCTTAGTGCTTGAGACATAAGACGTGCTTGTAAGCCCATTTTAGAATCGCCCATTTCGCCTTCTATCTCGGCTTTTGGTGTAAGCGCTGCAACAGAATCAATTACAATAATATCTATAGCTCCACTACGTATTAAATGATCAGCTATTTCTAATGCTTGTTCGCCATTATCTGGTTGCGAAATATATAAATTATCGAGGTCAACGCCTAATTTTTCAGCATAGGTTCTGTCGAATGCGTGTTCTGCATCAATATAGGCAGCAATACCTCCCATTTTTTGGGCTTCTGCTATAGCATGAATGGCTAATGTAGTTTTTCCAGACGATTCTGGTCCAAAAATTTCAACTACTCTGCCTCTCGGATAACCACCTATTCCTAAAGCAATATCAAGACCAATGCTACCAGTAGGAATAACATCTACACTGCTAAAGTTTTCATCGCCTAATTTCATTATTGTTCCCTTGCCATAATCTTTTTCTATTTTTTCTATTGTAGATTGAAGGGCTTTTAATTTATTTTTTAATTCTTCGTTATTTTTCTTGTTTTCCATAACTTATATAGTTTTTAAAATTTGAAATGCATGATTTTTAGTATCAACTTTATCTATGATTTCTTCTATAATTCCTTCTTCGTTGATGATATATGTTTTACGAATTGTTCCCATAACAGATTTACCGTACATTTTTTTCTCTCCGTAAGCGTTATACAATTTTAATATTTTTTTTTCAGGATCAGAGATTAAGGAAAAAGGTAACTGATACTTTTCTGCAAACTTTTTATGTGAAGGGATACTATCGGCACTAACTCCAACTATATCGTAATTTTGCTTAATAAAATAGTTGTAATGATCTTTTAAATTACAGGCTTCTGTCGTACACCCAGGAGTATTATCCTTTGGATAAAAATATAAAACAAGTTTTTTTCCTTTAAATTGATTTAAATTTATAAAATTTTCGTTTTGGTCGTAACCCTCAAAGTAAGGAGCTTTCATTCCAACTTTTAATTCTTTCATACATTAACTTAATTTTGTGTATAAAGGTAAATAATAATATCGTTGCTTACAAGAAATTTTTTCAACATTTAACATGTGAATAAAATGGTGAATAAATCGTGTTTTCAGTAGTAACTACATAGATTTATTTTAACTAATTTTGCAAAAATATAAAACAATGCTCAATAATTACACAGAAGATAGTATTAAAACCCTTGATTGGCAAGAACATATTAGGAAAAGGCCTGGCATGTATATAGGCAAGCTTGGTGATGGTAGCCTTCGCGATGATGGTATATATGTGTTAATAAAGGAAATAATGGACAATTCCGTTGACGAATTTGCAATGGGATTTGGAAAAATAATTGAAATTGATGTTAATGAACATCAGGTTCGTATAAGAGATTATGGTAGAGGCATACCATTAGGAAAACTTGTAGATGTTACATCTAAAATGAATACAGGTGCCAAGTACGATTCAAAAGTTTTCAAAAAATCTGTCGGGCTAAATGGTGTAGGAATAAAAGCTGTTAATGCATTATCTAAGTCGTTTATTATACGTTCTTTTCGCGACAAACATTGTAAAGAGCTTGTTTTTTCGAAAGGAATTTTATTAAACGAAACCGATTTTTCTACCGACCAAGCAAATGGTACAGAAGTTATTTTTATACCAGATAATGAACTATTCGAATCATTTAAATATCGTTTCGAATATATTGAAAGTATGATTAAAAATTATACTTTCTTAAACAGAGGTTTAACAATAAAATTTAATTCGCAAACATATTTTTCTAAACAAGGTCTTGCCGATTTACTTTTAGAAAATATAAATACAGAAATTCTTTATCCGATAGTCCATTTAACAGGTGAAGATATAGAAATTGCTTTTACACACGGCGACAGTTATGTTGACGAATATTTTTCTTTTGTTAATGGACAGCATACTACTCAAGGTGGCACACATTTAGTTGCATTTAAAGAAGCTTTTACAAAAACAATACGCGAGTTTTACAAAAAAGATTTTGATGCTGCAGATATAAAAATGTCATTAATTGCAGCTTTAAGCATACGTATTGAAGAACCAATTTTTGAATCTCAAACAAAAACCAAACTTGGTTCGAAAGATGTAGGTCCTAACGGACCAAGCATAAGAAATTTTATTGGCGACTTTGTAAAAGAGCAACTCGATAATTATTTGCACAAAAATCCAAAAATAGCGGAAGTTATATTAAATAAAATTTTAGAATCGGAAAAAGAACGTAAAGCTATTTCTATTGTACAGAAAAAAGCACGTGAAACAGCTAAACGTGTTAGTCTTCATAATAAAAAACTTAGGGATTGCCGTATTCATTTTAATAGCAATCACGAACGAAAGCTCGAATCAACACTGTTCATTACAGAAGGCGATTCTGCAAGTGGGTCTATTACTAAGGTACGCGATGCAAACACACAAGCTGTTTTTAGTTTACGTGGAAAACCAGAAAATATTTTTGGAAAACCAAAACGAATTATATACGAAAACGAAGAACTAAATTTGCTTATCGCTGCCTTAAATGTAGAAGAAGGCATTGATAATCTTAGATACAACAACATAATAATAGCGTCTGATGCCGATGCCGATGGTATGCATATTAGATTACTTCTTATAACATTCTTTTTACAATATTATCCAGACATAATTAGAAATGGGCACCTGTACATATTGCAAACGCCATTATTCAGAGTTAGAAACAAACAAAAAACAATATATTGTTACAACGAAGCCGAAAAAGAAAAAGCATTAGCCGAACTTGGTAAAAATGTAGAGATAACACGGTTTAAAGGATTAGGAGAGATTTCGCCCGATGAATTTAAAAGATTTATAGGAAAAGAAATGCACTTAGAACCCGTAATACTTAGTAAACTCGATAATATTCACCCGTTGCTTTCTTTTTATATGGGGAACAATACTCCGTATCGTCAGGAATTTATAATTAATAATTTAGTTTTAGTAGAAGATTAAAATATGTCGGACGAACTGAACCATAAAGAAGAACAAGAATATCTAAAGCAACAAGAAGCTACTTTTAATATATCTGAAACAAAATTATCAGGTCTTTTCAGAGAATGGTGGGTTAATTATGCATCTTATGTAATTTTAGAACGAGCTGTTCCTCATATTGACGATGGTTTAAAGCCTGTTCAGCGTCGTATTTTATATGCGATGAAAAAAATGGACGACGGACGTTACAATAAAGTAGCAAACATTATAGGTTATACTATGCAATTCCACCCTCATGGCGATGCAAGTATTGGCGAAGCACTTGTTCAATTAGGACAAAAAGATTTGTTAATAGATACACAAGGTAACTGGGGAAATATTTATACAGGCGACTCAGCTGCAGCTCCAAGATATATAGAAGCACGATTATCGAAATTTGCTAATACTATTTTATTCAACCCTAAACTAACAGAATGGAAATCGTCGTACGATGGCAGAAACGTAGAACCAGTAACATTACCTGTAAAATTCCCTTTACTTTTAGCCCTTGGAATAGACGGAATAGCTGTTGGCCTCGCTTCAAAAATTTTTCCACATAATTTTAATGAACTTATTGATGCTTCTATTGCTTATTTAAAAGGTGAGGAGTTTGAATTATATCCCGATTTTCCAACAGGTGGATTAGCAGATATATCGCGTTATAACAACGGTTTACGAGGTGGTTCTATTAAAGTAAGAGCTCGAATAAAACAAATAGATAACAAAACATTAGCTATATACGACCTACCTTATGGTATAACAACAGATAAACTTATAGAATCTATAATAAAAGCCAACGATAAAGGAAAAATAAAAATAAAAAAAATAGACGATAACACATCTGAAAATGTAGAAATTATTATTCAACTTGCACCAGGTGTATCGCCCGATAAAACAATAGATGCTCTTTATGCTTTCACACTTTGTGAAATAACATTAAATCCAAATGCTTGTGTAATAAGTCAGAATAAACCAGTATTTATAGGTGTAACAGATATATTAAAGTATAGCACTGACAGAACATTACAATTATTAAAAAAAGAACTTGAAATTCAATTACAAGAATTGCAAGATGAATGGCATTTTGCATCATTAGAAAAAATATTTATCGAAAAAAAAATATATCGAAAAATTGAAGATTGTGAAACTTGGGAAAGTGTTATTTCAACTGTATTCGATTCTCTTAAGCCTTATGAAAAACAACTTCACAAACAAATAACACAAGATGATATTGTTAAATTACTGGAACTTCACATTAAAAGAATATCGAAATACAATTCGCTTGAAGCTGATAAACATATTAAAAACATAGAAATTAACATAGAAGAAGTTAAAAATCATTTAGATAATATAATAGATTATACTATAAACTATTTCAAACAACTAAAAAAGCAATTTGGAAAAGATAAGCAAAGAAAAACAGAGATTAGAAGTTTTGAAAACATAGAAGCAAGCCGTGTAGTTATTGCAAATGCAAAATTATACGTTAATCGTGCCGAAGGATTTGTTGGTATAGGTATGAAAAAGGATGAATATGTTTGCGATTGTTCTGACATAGATGATATAATTGTATTTTTAAGTAATGGAAATTATATCATTACAAAAGTAAGCGACAAAGCTTTCATAGGTAAAGACATTATACACGTTTCGGTATTTCAAAAAAACGACAAAAATACAGTATATCATATAATGTATAGAGATGGTAAATATGGACCTGTTTATTTAAAGAGATTTCAGGTTGTAGGAATTACAAGAGACAAATTTTATCAAGCAACACAAGGAAAAGAAGGGAGTAAAATTCTGTGGTTTTCTGCAAATAAAAATGGAGAAACAGAAATAGTTAAAGTTATATTAAAACCTAAACCTAAATTAAAAAAGCTCGTATTTGAAGTTAATTTTGCTGATTATGCAATAAAGGGACGTTCTGCTCAAGGCAACTTAATAACACGTCACGAAATTCATAAAATACAACTTAAAGAACAAATAAAATCGCAAACTCAAGGCATTCATTTGTTTTACGATGATCAAGTTAAACGCCTAAATACAAATGGTATTGGTAAAGACATAGGATGGTTCAACGAAACCGACAAAATATTAATATTAACACAATCGGGCTGTTATAAAACTTATCCACCTAATATCGAAGTTCATTTCGAAGATGATTTAATACACATTGAAAAATATCAACCACATAAAGTTGTAACTATTATTTATTACGACGGCGAAAGCGGATTTCATTATATAAAGCGTTTTAAACCAGAATCAAACGATAAACTTGTAAAAGTAATAAACGACCATCCAAAAACTAAGCTTGTTGAATTCTCTCTTGATATGTATCCTCGCGTTCAATTGTCTTATGGAGGTAAACATAAAAATAGACCAGATGACATTATTGATGTAGAATCGTTTATAGGAATAAAAAATGATAAAGCAATAGGTAAGAGAATAAGTCCGTATTCAATTTCGAAATATACTTGGTTAGAACCAATAAAGAAGGAAGAAGTAAGACCTATTATTGAAGAAATAAAAATTAATGAATTTTTGAATAATACCACACTATCCGAAACAGATATGTATGATAAAAACTTTGATTCTGATAATATAGAACAAATGAAACTTGATTTATGAAATTATTTTTTGTTGGTTTTATGGGTAGTGGCAAATCTACTTTTGGAAATCAATTGTCGCAGTTTTTAAATTTAACATTTTTCGATCTTGATAATTATATTGAAAATAAATACCAGTGCAAAATAAGTGTTATTTTTGAAAAACAAGGTGAAGATTTTTTCAGGAAAATAGAACATAATAGTTTACTAGAAATTATTAATCAAAATTCTTCGTTTGTATTATCAACAGGGGGAGGTACACCTTGTTATTATAATAACATGCAAATTATGCTTGAAAGCGGCATAGTAACATATCTAAAAATTCCAGTAGAAACTATTTATCAAAGATTAATATCATCTAATAAAGTTCGTCCGTTAGTTAAGAATAAAACAAATAATGAATTAAAAGAATGGATAAATAAAAATCTTGCTTTTAGAGAAACATACTATAATAAAGCACACATAATAATAGATTCTTTAAATTTGAAGCCAACAACTTTTGTAGATTATTTAGAACAGCTTAATATTTCACTGAATAAATTACAATAATTTTTCTATTACTTGTTCAAATTCTTTTTTTGTAAATGGTTTTGCTAATATAGCGTCGAAGCCTATATTATTTTTTTTATTAACATTTATCAGGTAAATATTTGAGCTAATGCCAATAAGTTTCATAGCATTTTTACTTTTAACATAAGCAATAAACTGAGCAACATTAGTTATAGGAAAATCCATATCGAATATAATAAATTTTATATCTGAATTATTTTCTATAACCTCTATTATTTCTTCCTGATTGTTAACTATATTAACCTCTCCATTGTAACTTATTATTATTCTTTTAATAAATTCGTTTGAACTTTTATCTTGATCGGCAACAACGAATTTTATTCCATTCCAATTTTTGTTATGCAATTTATTATTGTCATCAACTTTAGGTATTTTTTTAAAAGGTAACACAAAGTAAAAAGTGGAGCCTTCATCAATACTTGAAATTACGTTTATATTTCCGCCCATCATTTCAACAATTCTTTTGCTGATAGATAAGCCCAAACCAGAGCCTTTGTATTTGCTTTTTTTGCCTTCTATTCCTTGGGCGTAATAATTAAACAATATTTTTTTATCATCTTCGCTTAATCCAGGACCTGTATCTTTTACATAAAATTTAATTTCATTTTCAATAATTTCATAACCAAATTCAATATATCCATCTTGTGTAAACTTTAAAGAGTTAAATAATAAATTTGTTAAAACTTGCTTTAGTCGAAGTTCATCAATGTATATAATTGCGTTTTCATCGTCTAAAGATTTTTTTACTTTTATTTCAATTGATAATTTTTTACGTTTAACTTCTTCTTCGAGCCATAACTTAAATTGATTAATTAAAAAATTTAAGTTACATTGTGTTTCCTTTAAAACAAATTGTCCTGCCTCTATTTTAGAAAAATCAATTACATCATTTAATAGTAATAATAAATGCTCGGCATTGGTTTGAATAATATCAAGATATTCTTCTTTTGTTTTTGAATCTAAGGTGTCATTTTTTATAATATCTATAAAACCAATTATAACATTAAGCGGAGTTCGCATTTCATGACTAAGACTAGAAATAAAGATTGATTTTCGCTGCAGTAATTCTTCTACAAACAATTTTGCTTTTGCAAGTTCTTGCAAATACATATTTTCAGTAGAATTATCTTCTATTATAATAAGGTACTGCTTATTTGGTTGATTTTCGAGCAAAAAGGCATGTACTTTACAATCTATTTCACCTTTTTTTGTTAAAAGTTTCATAGAGTAGTTGAGAACGGCTTTTTTTTCGTCGGTTAATGAAGCTAATTTTTCAAATTCGCTTACACTTTGAAAAAAAGGAATTGTAAATATAATGTTATTTTCAACTATACTATTAGTTTTTCCAACAAAATCTATAAACTTATTGTTTGCTTCAAAAATCTTTCCATATTTATCTAAAATTATTACGGGAACCATAATATTGTTTAAAAGAAGCGAATATTTTTCTTCTATTTGTTGAAATTTTTGATAAGATTGTTTTCGTAAATCTTGTTCGTGTATTGCTTTTAATTCTTTTTCGCTTATTTTAATAGTGTATTGTTCTTTAAGTAAATTATGATATTTATACAAAACCCAAAAAATTGGTATTACAATAAATGTGAAAAAAATAGCTTTAATGAAAATAAAAAGTATATTATTCCATAATTTTTTGTCTATGTAACTAATTTCTATATCAGCACATAATAAATATTTATTCCCTGTTAGAGATGTTTTCGGAATTAAAACACTGCGAAAAGTTCCCCACCTGTCGGTGTAATCTATATATGTTATTTTATTCGATGATAAAGCATTAAAAAACATTTGATTTGCTTCGGTATATTCTTGCCAATAGTACGAAAGGTTTTGTCCTGTTTTAAGCTCGTAGCTTGTTGCAGATGAAGAAGTGAAATAAAATTTACCATTACTTTCTACTACCGAATATACATAGTTGACGCCTATATTATCTGCATGATTGCTCAATAATTGCATAATTTCTCTGAATTCTATTTCGCTTATTGCTTTTCTATTCGTTGCCCTGTCGTGATAATTTATAGGCAATAAATATTCTATGCTTTTTGCGGCTTTAATTAATTTTTGATTTATTTCATTATTAAGTTCTTTTTCGGATAAATTGTAAGAGACTAATAAATACGTTGAAATACTTATTATATAGATGAATAAAGAAGCTAAAAAATAAATCTTAATATTTGATTTTGTTATTATAATTTTATTTTTTAATAATTTAATAATTTGCTTATTTAGCATTAGCATCCATTATTGATAGTGTAAAATTACAAAATATTCCAAAAAAATAAATTATTTATAATTTTTTTGTATTGAAACTATATATAAAATTCCTTTAAATCGAACATTTTATTTTAACAATATTTATCGTAATTTAACTAATGTGTCTAAAAAAAATAAATTTTTTTGTTGTAACTTTACTTACAAAAAATGAAAATACTTTTTTTAAACATAATAATAACCACTTGTCTATATACATTTTCACATCCTATACATGTTACTGTTGTAAATATAGAACCTAATGCAAAAAATGCTCTTTTTGAAGTTTCGTTCAAAATATTTACTGACGATTTAGAACTTGCAATTTTTCAACATAGTAATAAAAACATCGGACTTACTCAAAACAAACCTATTCAAAATATTGAGCATTACCTAAAAAATTATATTAACGACAATTTTAAAATTATTTTAAACGGAAAGAAAATTTCATTCAATAAAATTATCTTCGTAAAATATACAATTATTGAAGATGCTACTTGGATATATTTGAACTTTAAAATAAGCTCAAAAATATATGCACTCGAAATATATAATAATCTTTTAAATGATCTTTATCCCGATATGACAAATTTGCTAATTATTAATTGGGGGAATAGCGAAAAAGGTTATACTTTTGCTAAAAACAAAACATTGATAAAAATATTATGAAAATATTATTTTTAACTTTTTCACTTTATATTTTTTTTGCTCAAATACTGTATGCAACACATAACCGTGCAGGCGAAATTCGTTATCGTCATAAAAGTGGTTATACCTACGAAATTACAATGGTAACTTACACTTATTCATTATCTCAGGCAGACAGACCTGAATTAGAAGTTAGCTGGGGCGATGGAACTTCGTCTATTGTGCCAAGAGTTTCTAAAATTGAATTAGCTGATTATTACGTAAAAAACACATATATTGGTGAACATACTTATCCAGGTCCTGGAATATATAAAATAACAATGGAAGACCAAAACCGAAATTACGGAGTAAAAAATATTCCTAATTCAGTTAATATTCCTTTTACTTTGCAAACAATAATCAACATAAATCCTGCATTTGAAGGAAATTCTACACCCATACTTACATATCCGCCAATAGATAAAGCTAAACTAAATACTACTTTTATTCATAATCCTGGTGCTTTTGACCCCGATGGAGACAGTTTAGCTTATAGATTAACTATTTGCCTCGGAGAAAACGGCTTACCTATACCAAATTATACATTTCCTTATGCAAGCGATTCGTTAGTTGTAAACAAAACTACAGGAGATTTAATTTGGGAACGCCCGCAGCAAACAGGTATTTACAATGTAGCTATGATTATAGAAGAATGGCGATACTATAGTGAAACAAAATCTTATATAAAAATAAGCGAATTATTACGCGATATTCAAATAGAAGTTATTGAAACTTCAAATATGCCGCCAATTATTTCAAATTTGTCTGATATATGTGTTTGGGCTGGCGATTCTGTTGTGTTTGCAGTTACTGCTACCGACCCGCAAAATGAACTCATAACGTTAAATGCCTATGGAGGTCCATTTGAAGTTGACGAATCTAAAGCTCGATTCGATACAATTACAGGTTATAGTCCTCTTACAGGATATTTTCAATGGCGCACCAAATGTTCGCACGTACGTCATTTCCCATATCTGGTTGTTTTCAGAGCTAAAGACCATAATCAAACGGTTAGCCTTGTTAAACAAGTAAAAACATATATTAAAGTTATATGCCCACCTATTGATTATTTATTTTTAACACCAACTTCAAATTCTGTGTTTCTCCATTGGAATAAAGCCCCTTGTCAACAGGCTATAAGATACGATATATATCGCAAAATAGCTCCTTCGGGCTGGAATCCCGATAGTTGTCAAACAGGTATTCCACCTAATTTAGGATTTGTAAAAATACACTCTACAAACTCAATACAAGACACATCGTTTTTAGATAACAACAACGGAATAGGTTTGCCACAAGGTTACGAATATTGCTATAGAATTGTTTCCGTTTTTGCCGATAACGCTGAAAGTATTGCATCGGATGAAGTTTGTACTAATCTTGTTAAAGGAATACCTGTTATAACTCACGTTAGTGTTGATTCAACAGATTATCAAAATGGTAAAATTTATATCGAATGGTCTAAGCCCACAGAATTTGATAGTATAGCAGCACCAGGTCCTTATCTATACCTTATATATCGTTCTAACGACTTATGGGGACAAAATTTTCAACTTATTGATTCACTTAATAGTATAAACGACACTATTTATTACGATGTAAATATAAATACGGCAGATTATCCTTATTCTTACAAAATAGAATTTTATAACAATCAACCCGATAACCGCTATTTGATAGGATCCCCTTCAATAGCATCTAGTATTCGTTTAAATACTGTTCCCGACGATAATAAAGTGCATTTAAACTGGCAAAAAAATGTACCTTGGATAAACCAAAAATATGTTGTATATCGTTACAACACTTCAACTTTAGTATGGGATTCAATTGGACAAACATTGTTAACAACTTTTACAGATACTGGTTTAATTAATGGAGTAGAATATTGTTACAAAGTAAAAGCTTATGGTTACTATCAATCTGGCAATTACAATATGCCATTTATTAACTATTCGCAGGAAAAATGTCAAACTCCAGCTGATACAACACCTCCTTGTTCTCCTATATTAAAAGTAAAATCTGAATGTATTTTATATCAAAATATTTTACAATGGAATAATCCAAATCTAACTTGTAGTGACGATGTTACTGGTTATAATATATATTATTCACCTACTTTATATGGCGAAATGACGTTAATTGCAACAAAAAATTCTGCAAACGATACAACTTTTATTCATATACCAACGTATTCTCTTGCGGGTTGTTATGTAGTTACAGCCATAGATTCGTTCTTTAATGAAAGTTTAACAAAACAAAAAATTTGTATTGACGAATGTACATATTATGAATTACCAAATGTTTTTACACCCGACTTTAACAATCATAACGATCTTTATAGACCAGGACCATATAAATTTGTTGAAAAAGTAGATATGAAAATATACAACAGATGGGGAAAACTTGTTTTTAGAACCGAAAACCCTGATATATTATGGGACGGAAGAGATATGGATACAAAAAAATTTGTTACAGACGGAGTTTATTATTATATATGCGATGTTTACGAACGACGATTAACAGGTATTGAACCAAGAGCAATTACTGGTTTTATTCATATTTTTAAGACTATAAGAAAAGAAAATGAATAATAAAATAATTATTATTATACTTGTTTTATCTTTTAAATGTGTATTTTCTCAACCACCTATAAAACTTATAAAAGCTCATCTTGCACTTTTGCATAAAGATACTATGCTTGCAATTAATTTACTGGAAGACACTTTAAAAGAGAACCCAAATCAACCTGAAACAATTCGCATCCTTGCAAACATTTATAATAAAAAAAAGCAATATTCAAAATCTATTGAATATTATAAAAATTTACTTTCATTCGACAAAACTGTTTCTTATCAAATAGCCTTGTCTTATGCTTTATTGAATAATCCCGATAGCGTAATATTTTGGTTAAAAGAATATTTGAAATTAGAAAACAAAATTCCTGAGAACAAAATAAGAACACAGGCAGAGTTCTTATTTTTAAATAAAAACAAATTATGGAACGATTTATGGAAACAAAATTGGTTCAACGATTTTGAAATGCGCTTAGGTGAAATAGAATATTTGTACGAAAAAAAAGAAATAAACGAACTTATTGAAACTATTGAAAAAGCTTTAACAACTTATAAGCAAAACCAAGTGCTTCTTTTTTGGAGAGCTAAAGCATATTTTGAAGCAAATAATTACAAAGAATCTTTAAAATCAATAGAATTATTACTTAAAATTAATCAAAATCACGAAGAAGCGTTACAACTTAAAACACAAATTTTTGAATTACAAATGAATTATAAAAAACTAGCTGAATCATATATTCAACTTTATAAAGTGCAGCCATACAATATTTATTGGATATATTTAGCAACTATACAATACAATAATTCTAATCTTTACAAACAAGCATTAGAAAGTATTAAGTATTATTTAACTTACGATACATTGTTTGACCGTGCATATTATCAAGCCGGATTAGCTGCAAAAAATTTAAAACAATATAAATTAGCTATAGAGTATTTTACAAAAGCAATAAATATTAATTCAGGTTTTTCAGAAACATTTTATGAACGTGGATGTTGTTATTACGAGATGAATAATCTCGAAAATGCCTTTAACGATTTATGTATGGCGATGGATTTAAAAGCAATGCAAGGTAAATATTTTTATCAGCGTGGTTTAATAAATTTTGCAATGAATAAGTCTATTGCAGCTTGCAGAGACTTTGAACGTGCTAAACAGCTTGGTTTTATTAAAGCCGAAAGCTATATTCAGCGATATTGTTCGGGAAAGTGAGTTAGTGCTACTAATTAGTTGACCCTTATTAACACAATAAACGATTGATTGTTAATAACTTAATAAGATTTTTTTAGTAAAAAATACACAAGATTTTGTAATTTGGAGGCATAAAACTTGCAATTTTTTTTAAAATGGCACCAAAGGAAAAAGATCAAAAACAGGGAAGTTTATTTTTCTCATTAAGAAATACGTTGCATACTAAACATTCACTTTTGTATTAGGTCATAAAATTCAAATGAATATTTGGCGATAACATCAATATCATGTTGGCTGCAGCAGCATTCAACTTCAAAAGAATGATGAATAAGTGGAAGAAAAAATTTTTTCATTTTTTTCAGACGCTCTTTTTACAATTTCAGATATTATTTTTTCATTTTCTTCTCTACCCTTTATCTTCAAAAAAAAATTAAAAATCACTTTTTAAGGGTCAACTAAATATTTTACCATATTATTTTTTATTATAAAGTGTTAAATCTGTTTTTTGTCCTACGCTTGCACCTAACGGTTGGCGGATAAACGAAGTTTCCCGAAGGGAAATTTGGGTGAGGCTCTGCAAGAGCCGAACCGTTTATCCTCTGTTATGTGCCCCGAGCCGACAGGCAAGAGTGCAACGTGGCAAGGAAGCCGTAGGCTTCCGCAGAGTTCGAAAACCTGCCTTAAATTATATTGTTGCTGTAGTTTTTTCTTGTTTTCCCGTTATTCAATTACTCCGTAGGGCAGAGTTTTAGTATTTTACTTCCTGAAACTTAAGATTATTTTCTTCTAATTCATATTCAATATATTTTAGAGGCATACAGCGACTGTTTTTTTTATTGAATTGTTCAAAACTTTCTATAATTTTTTTGTAGTTTTCTGATGTCTTGTTGGATATTTTTTTAGAAATCAAAACTGGTTGTATATCACTTATTCTATTAGGGATATAATATTGTTCCAACCAATCAACATATCTTTGAATTTGAATTACATTTTCAGTACTTGCTTCAACGGATTTTAGTTCAATAGGTAATACAATTTTGATATTTCCATTAACTAAAGAAAGCATTACATCTATTCTTTGCATTCCTACACCACAGGAAACTTCATTGCCCAGCCATTCGAAACTCAAACCATTAAGCAAACTAGTATCCAAACTTTTATTAGTTCCTCTACCAATATTTTGGACAATATACGCCTGTAAATGAGTTTCAAAAGCTCTATTATCTTTATATTTTTTAATTAATCTCGGAAGAATGTTTATTTTTTCTTTTCTCCCCGTATAATTGTGTGTAGTATTGTACTGATTTATTTCTTGAGTTTGGACATTAAAAGTAAATTTATCCCCTGAAAGTGTTTGGCGATTATTTTTATCTCTTAACAATTTAAAAAGTCTTTCACTTTCATATATTGTAATCATCGTATTGCCACGATTACCTTTTAGTTTTCTATAAATTAAACTCCAAAGCATTTGATTGGGTGATTGAATATATTTAATTTCATCTAATGCTTCCCACTCAGTAACACCTTTTGGGTAAACTTCAAAAGGCTCAAGTAAAGTTAACAATTTTATATGCTAATGAATAGACAGGACTGTCATATCTCCCTATTAAAAGTAATTTAGTTTTTTTATTAACTTGTATTGTTTTTAATGGATTTTCAAAGTATTCTCTATAAACCGAAAATTCTACAAAACCATCTTCAACAATAAATTCTCCAATCTCTCCATATTCTTTTTCAATGGAATAAATAATTTCCTTATATTTTGGATTTACTGTAAAATTAATCATATTTAATCTCTCTAAATGAAATATCACTATTATTACATACTTGGTATTTAAATAATTTAATTTTCCTATTATTAAATTCAATCATCTTAGCTTTTTGAATAGCGTTCTCATTAAAATCATATGCAATTACAATAGGTTGCACAGTTTCAATCTCGCTATTAGCCAATCTTGATGCCACCCATTTAGAATAATTAATAACTTGGCTTATGGCTTGTTCGTCTGCCTTGTCTTTTTTTAGCTCAACAACTGAATATTGATATCTTAATGGATATCCTGTATATCGCATATTTTTATGATAAACTAAAATATCTATATTTTTCCCACTTACATGATAAGGAACATTATTTGCAAACCATTCTATATCTTCATTTTTTCCAAAAATGTTTTCTGAGAAATCGTTCATTTTAATATATTTCATTATAAAATACCTCAATGCAGCTTCTATAAATACTTGTGATTCATTGTTCCTATTTAAAGGGAGAATTATATTTGTTACAGCATTCGTGGTATTATATAAATTTACATTTGATAAAGTGATTGAATTCCCATTTATTTTTATTAATAATTCAACTAAAGATTGGGCTGCTTCCGGAGTAATTGTATTAACTCCTCTGGCTCCCTGTATTTTTCTATAAAACCAACTCCAAAATCGTGACTCATATTCTTTTGTTGAAAACAATAGTTCTTCTGGCACTGGTTTTTCAAAATAATTTATACATTTAATTTTGATTCTTATAGGAAAAGATTCATCAATATTATCATACATTGTAGTATCAAAAAAAGGGTCGCCTTCTATTTTATAAATTCCAAAGAAACCTACTTGTCTTTTATATAAAAAAATTAAATCGCCGTCTCTTAAAGAAAAAAAATCACACAACATAGCATAATATGGCTTTTTTGTATTTTGAAATTGGGCATTTATAATTTCATTGATATTTTTGGGTTTTAAATCACTAAATTTTAATGCCCAAAAGGAATTTTTCACAACTGTTTCGTGGGTTGATTCGTCCGTTATTAAAATATGTGAATTCATAATTTTACCTCGGTTCTAACATTAAATTTATTTTCCTCGTTAGATATGTTTTTATTTGCTATATCTACTACCTCTGGTAATAATTCTATACCTATTCCATTTCTACCTAGCCTTTTGCATTCAATTAAAGTTGTTCCACTTCCAAGAAAAGGATCCAAAATCCATTCGCCTTGTTTAGTGTATCTCCGTAAAAATTGGTTTGGAATTTGCGGTATAAAATTACCCCAATAACCTGCATTGTGGGCTCCTGATTTGTCTCGTTTATCTAAAATCCATAAGCTTTCTGTCAGTATGTCATTATATTCTTTCCAACGATTGAGATTTAAATCATTTATTTTACTTGTTTTAATTTCTGTTAAACTTTTCTTTAAACGATTAATATAATATTTTGCTCTTTCAATTGTTTGTGCTTCTACTATTTGGTTTAAATCTTCCAAAAGTACCTCTTTATTAACTTTCGCAGTGTCACCATTGTGAGAAATATTTAACAACCCAAAATTATCTTTTCTTGGATTTTTAATAATCTCAATAATTTTATGTATTTCAAGTTTTATTTTATTATTTTCCTGTAACTCTTCAATTTTAGATAAAACCTCTAAAAACATGTTTTGATTTATTATAGATTCTTTTTTCCAATCTATTTTTTCATCAGAGCCGCTATTAAAATCAAATAAGGTAATAT
>Ga0308398_1000653_pt1 | contig 20870 bp, 19 predicted proteins | sample Hotspr20SampleT9_FD_202360 | JGI IMG/M metagenome (GOLD analysis project Ga0308398, IMG submission 202360) | Hot spring phototrophic mat microbial communities from Mushroom Spring, Yellowstone National Park, Wyoming, United States - 20051001_T9 ...
TTCCTATAATACTGATTATATAATAAAGGAAGAATTTATCAAACAACATTCATCACCCACTTACAGAAGTGGGCGACTTCTGTTGCTGTTTAAGTTAAATAGTTCTCTACAAAATTATAAAAGCATACATTACTTTATTGTATTCTGCCCAACAAAACAGCTCCATCAAATCCTTTGTCAAATCGTTTCATTTCTAAGGATACAGGGGACTGTCTACAGTATGAATACATTTCTCATTAAGAGAAAAGAAAAATCAAGAATGCAACACGAACTTGTACAACTAAGATTATATCATTTCCCTTTTTTCATGTCAATGAACCCTCTCATTTTTTTCTTGCACTGGTTCCATATATATTGTTGCCATGAAAAATGCAAAAAATACAGCAATGAAATTCAAATCACAGCTGTATTTTTTATTAAAGTTGACGCTCATGTTTTATTATTTTACAAGGCTTTTTCTATATTTTTCGCTCTCCCAGTTGTTGATGAAAGCAACTCCTTCACTATTCATAGTCTTGATATTTAGCCCGGTCTCTCTTATGCAATTTATTACATATGCATATCCCAGAAGTGTTTCATGTATCGTTATTGCCTCATTCTCCGAAGTGTTGTAAAATACACTCCCTGTATTTTTATCAATATGGATTTTTTTATCTCCTTCATTGCTTGCGATATTTTGATTAAGGTAAACAAGCTGGTCGGGGTAAAGCTTTATTTCTTTAATAAAATCTTCATCAATGCTGTTGTTTATTATTATTCTAGATAGTTCAGGGTTATTGCTCTCAAATCTGGCATATGATTTCTGATTATTGTTATTGCCGGGTTCTAGTTCTTTTATAGAAGGTATCGGGAAAGGTTGTTTTATTCCTAAATAGCTAATAATTTTTTGGTTTATTTCTTCATGAATTCTCAACACTTCGCCGGCATCGTCGCCTGCAACAATCAGACCATGATTTTCCATGAATATCGCATCTGGTTTAGTATTATATAAATGTTTAAACTCATTCAACATCTTGCTTATTTTGAGTGTGAGCATAGCACCGGGATTGGTATATTCAAGCCATGCGCACCTTATCTGATCATCATCAAAAATTGACTCGACAAGTTCTTTGCCTTTGTCACAACAGCATAGTATATTGACATATACAGAGTGTGTATGAATGACATATTTGTTCAAAATAGAATGAAACCCTGCTTCTACGGAAGGTCTTAACTCTTTTAGTCCCTCCGCCCTTATTATATTATCCTTGACTATGCTGTTTCCTTCTTTATCGAGCTGTTCGCCCGATATCCGGCAAGGATAATCAATACTCATAAAATAGTCTTTAATATTATTATAATTCACAAGAACATATCCATCTGTTGTTCTAATCTGATTCAATCTGTATCCTGAAGCTTTAACAGCCATTACAGTGTCGTTAAGCTTTACGGAAGTATTTCCACCCCCTCCTTGAACATAATCTGCCCTGTTGCCTACAACATTTGAAATATATTCAAACTTTGAAAGCTCTTCATTGAACACGTCAAATAATTCGTGCATCGTCTTCCTCCCCCTATTTTAATAAAACATTACTTTAAATGTTTTCTCAACAAATGTTTTATCAACGCTTTGATAGGATTTTTTCCTCATATTCACGTACTTGTTCAATCCATGAAGCACCTACAGGTACTCCCATGTCAAGACAATATTTATCCCATACCGCAGAATAAGGAAGACTCTTAAATTCTTCATTAAGAGCAAGCCTGTCTCCAAGTCTGTTTTCAATTTCAGCTTCCCAGAGCAAATGAGATGGCTCAAGAAGAGCAATCAATATAGATTTCAATGCTGCCCTTGTACCTGTAACCCATGCTGTTATACGATTTATGCTTGCATCAAAGAAATCCAGGGCATAATATATGCGTTTAAATGCATCACATCTTTTTACTTCCTGGGCTATTGCCAATATTTCATCGTTCAATATAACAACGTGGTCGCTGTCCCAGCGTACCCCTCTGCTTACATGCAGCAAAAGTTCTTTGCAGTAAAGAAGCATCGATGAAATTTTATCAGCTATGCTCTCCGTAGGATGAAAATGTCCTGCATCAAGACATAAAGCAATATCTTTATGCAATGCATAACCCATGTAAAACTCATGTGAACCAACAACATAGCTTTCAGATCCTATGCCGAACAATTTGCTCTCAACGGCATCTACAAGATATTTATTGTCAAAATCCTCATGCAATATTTCATCAAGAGACTCTTTTAAAATCTTCCTGTATTCCATCCTATTCGCAGGTACTTCTTTGCTCCCGTCAGGTATCCATATGTTGTTGACACATGGCACGCCAAGCTGTTTCCCCATTTCCGCAGCGATCTCGCGGCTTCTCTTGCCATGCTCAATCCAAAATCTTCTTATTTTTTCATCCCTGCTTGACAATGTCAGACCCGAAGAAGCATAGGGATGTGAGAAATATGAAGGGTTAAAATCCAATCCTATCTGGTTTTGTTTGGCCCATTCAATCCATTTTGAAAAATGATCCGCTGACAATTCATTTCTGTCAACTTTTTTGCCGTCTGTTTCAGCATATATTGCATGAATATTAACTTTGTGCTTTCCAGGTATAAGGCTCATTGCTTTTTCGAGGTCAGCTCTCAATTCTTCTCCATTTCTGGCTTTACCCATATAATTCCCGGTGGCCATAATTCCTCCGCCGGAAAGACCATTTGCTTGATTTTCAAACCCGGTAACATCATCGCCTTGCCAGCAATGCAGAGAGATTTTAAATTCCTTCATTTTATTAAGCACTTTTTCAGTGTCAATCCCATATGAAGCATACACTTCTTTTGCATAGTTATAAGCTTTGTTTACCTTGTCTTCATAATATTTATACATGTTGAAACCTCCATTGTAATATTTTTATAGTAAATACAAATATTTGCGTTTAAACCGGATATGCAATAGTTGTCATAAGTGCCATCTCTGCCTGAGAAGTATCCATTCTGCTGTACTGAACAATTATTTCGGTGTTGCTTTCTATCATCATCGCATAAGGCACTCCGCAAGGTACCGGGTTGCCTTTTTCATCAGACAGGCGATCCATTCTGATATGTTTTGTTCTATCTGACGGGCAGTGAGCTCTAAAGCCTGGCATTTTATCTCTGTCTTCAAAATAAAGCGTTATTTCAATATTAGCATCATAAGGCGAAGCATTAAGAACACATATAGCTTCATGACTCGGATAATTGCCCTTGCTTTCTTGAGGCCAGTATCCATCAGGAACAAACCATATTTTGCTGCCTGGATATTTAACCATAACTTTCATCCTTTCATTTTTAAAATTTTTATAAATCTTGCATACGCCTCATCCCAAAGCTCTTTGTCACAAGGCATATATTCATGTACAGGGAACGAACGCTTAACAAGTTCTCTTGCTTCGTATATGTCTTTTAGTTCTCCTGCTGAAATCAGCTGGCAGAGCAAATTGCCTATCGCTGTTGCCTCTATAGGTCCCGTTATAACAGGTTTATTAGCAGCATTTGCTGCAAAACTGCTCAGCATCTTATTCTGAGAACCTCCACCCACAATATTGAGCTGAGGAATTTGCCAGCCTAATATGTCTTCAAGGCCGTCTAAAGTGTATCTATACTTTAGAGCCAAACTTTCCATTATACACCTTACAATCTCAGCTCTGCTTTCAGGCAGCCTCTGTCCTGTATCTCTGCAAAAATCAACAACTTTCTGAGGCATTTTGCCAGGAGAATAAAATATGTCATCATCAGGATCAATAAAGCACTTGAATGGCTCTGCAGCTTCGGCAGCATTCTCAAGCTCATCAAAAGTAACAGGTGTGCCCTCTTTTTCCCAAGAACGCCTGCACTCCTGATATATCCAAAGCCCCATTATATTTTTCAACAATCTGGTGGTATTATTAAACCCGCCTTCATTAGTGTAATTTAATGCATAAGTTTTTTCATTAATAACAGGTTGATCAAGCTCAACTCCAAGCAAAGACCATGTTCCGCTGCTTAGGTATCCATATCTCCCTTTTGAAGCAGGTACAGCCATTACGGCACTTGCGGTATCATGCCCTGCTACCGAAATCACAGTGATACCCTTTAAGTTAAGTTCATCGTTTATTGCATTTGATGTTTGCCCAAGTTTTGTGCCCGCATTTACTACCGGTCTTAGAATGTCAGAAGGCAAATCAAGTTTTCCCAGCATTTCAAAAGCCCATGTTCCCGCTCTTGCATCGAGCATCTGGGATGTGCTTGCTATAGAATACTCACAGTGCATCTCTCCGGTAAGAAAATATCCTAACAAATCAGGCATGAATAGCAATGTTTTGGCATTTTGCAATAAATGTGGCTGGTTTTTCTTAACCGCAAGCAATTGGTATAGTGTATTAAATTTCTGAAAGGCTATACCCGTAGTATTAAAAATTTCTTCCTTAGGTACTTTGGCTGATGCTTCTTCTATCATATTTTGTGTTCTTAAATCCCTGTAGTGAACTGTGTTGCCGATAAGATCACCCTTTTTGTCAAGAAGCCCGAAATCTACTCCCCAGGTGTCTATGCCTATTGAGGCTATATCTTGCCCGTAAATTTTTACAGCCTTGAGTATCCCTTGCTTCATTTCAAAAAAAAGCCTCAAGATATCCCAATACAAAGTACCATTAACAGATACGGGGTCATTTGAAAATCTGTGTATTTCTTCAATTTTTATAGTATCTCCGTCATATAATCCTCCTATTGCTCTTCCGCTGCTTGCGCCATAGTCAAAAGCAAGTAGTTTAAGCATATAACTCTCCTCCTATTGAAATATGAATATATGATAATAATATCACTATATTGGTTTAAATTAAACTATTCTTCATGTAAAAAACTAACTAAGAATTGAAAAATACTAACATGTTTATGTTCATATATTAGTGTACATCAAATATATTGAATATTTCCATGGTATATGTTATTTTTTTATTAGGCAGTTATTATTCTTTATAATTTTATTACTTTATGAGGTATGCCATGAGTGAAGCTTACCCAACTTTAAGAGGCAAGAAGCTATTCAGAAAAGATGAATTAATATACATAAACAGGTCTGATGAACTCGAAGAATTTTGTGAAATAATGCACAAACATGACTTTATAGAGATTGCATACGTCGTTGAAGGTTGTGGAATTCACGTTGTTGGAGAAAATCATTATAAAATATCCAAAGGTGATCTTTTTGTTATAAACTATGATGTTCCTCATAGATTCTTCTTAGATAAAAATAAGAATAGCAGGAATATTATTTACAATTGTGTTTTTATGCCTGAATTTTTAGATTATGCACTTTTAAGCCGCAATAACTTTGAAGATATAGCAACTTCTTTTCTCTTCAGATCCCTTTTTCCCGAAGATCATCATTTATGTGCTGATCTCAAATTAAGTGGAACAGAGTTTGATGAGATAGGTTCTTTGTTTTATAAAATGTATACTGAATATAAAGCTATGCAAAAAGGCTATATTGATTTGTTAAGAGCATATTTGATTGAACTCATTATTAAAATATTCCGCTATCTTGATATTCAAAAAGAAAAAATCCCTGTGTCAAGAAATTTTAATATAGTTAGAAAAGCTCTGGAATACCTCAGAGAGAATTATAACTCCGATGTGAAGCTGGAAGATCTTGCAATGAAATCTTTCATCAGTAAAAATTATTTCAGCAAGCTTTTCAAAGAAGTTACAGGAACAAATTTTATTGATTATGTACAGCAGTTAAGAATAGACCAAGCCATATCCCTGTTGAAAAGTACAGATATGAAAGTGGTGGATATCGCATATAATGTAGGGTTCAAAGATATAAAATTCTTTTATTATACCTTTAAAAAAATTACCGGCAAAACACCAGGAGATTATAGAAAAAAATATTGACAAACCTTTTAGATGCCATGTATAATATGTGTTGCGTGGTTCCCATTGGGCAATATGATGCTGGTGTAGCTCAGCAGGTAGAGCAGCTGACTTGTAATCAGCAGGTCGGGGGTTCGATTCCGTCCACCAGCTCCAGATGTATAGTACAAGGGCATTGAGATAACTACTCAGTGCCCTTTTTGATATGGAAACATCGCTTTTTGTGTGATATAATAATCCAGCATAAAATTAAGTTGTAAATATAATTAATATTCAATACGCGAGGTGCAAAATGTTCGACAAGCTCGAAGCTGCTGAAAACAGATTTGAAGAAATAAATATAAGGCTTAGTGACCCGCATGTTATCTCCAATCAGGAAGAATATAAAAAATTGATGAAAGAATACACGGAGCTAGAGCCAATTGTTCTAAAATACAGGGAATATAAAAAAACAAATAAGGAAATTGAAGATGCTCTAATAATGCTTGAAGATAAGCTGGATAAAGAGTTTAGAGAACTTGTCCAGTCTGAGCTGGAGATATCAAAAATAAGAATTGAAGAAATTGAAAAAGAGCTAAAGCTCCTGCTTGTACCCAAGGACCCTAATGATGATAGAAGCGTTATTGTTGAAATACGTGCAGGTGCGGGAGGAGAAGAAGCAGCTCTTTTTGCGGCAAGCCTTTTCAGAATGTATAGCATGTATGCAGAAAAAAAAGGTTGGAAAACTGAACTGCTTGATTCAAATCCTACAGAAATAGGTGGTTTTAAGGAAGTTGTCTTTTCCATAGAAGCTAAAGGAGCGTATAGCAGATTAAAATTTGAAAGCGGTGTTCACAGAGTTCAGAGAGTGCCGGAAACTGAGTCGAGTGGCAGGATACATACATCAACAGCTACCGTTGCTGTTTTGCCCGAAGTTGAAGAAGTAGATGTGTATATAAATCCTGCAGATCTTGAAATAGATACTTACAGAGCATCAGGTGCCGGTGGTCAGCATGTTAATAAAACAGAATCTGCTATACGAATCACACATAAACCCACAGGCATTGTAGTAACATGCCAAGATCAAAGATCCCAGCATAAAAACCGTGAAAAAGCAATGAATATACTCAGATCAAAGCTTTATGAACTTGCCCAGGAACAGCAGAACTCAGAAGTCGCGCAAGCTAGAAGAAATCAGATAGGGACGGGCGATAGAAGCCAGAAGATAAGAACATATAATTTCCCCCAGGGAAGAGTGACAGATCACAGAATAAACCTCACTATATATAGAATTAATGATATAATGGACGGAGACCTTGACGAAATAATTGATGCATTAATAACTACTGATCAATCACAAAAACTTGGAAACTATGACGATGAAGATTAATATTTACCATTCTTTCAGAATACATATATCTTGAACTGTATTCTGGAGGAAGAAGCATGGAATATTTGGGTGAAATATTTTTTTTTGGTACGATATCGGGAATAATAGGAACAGGTCTTGGTGGATTGATTGCTTTGTTTGTTGACAAAGTATCAAACCGTTTTCTTTGCTTTATTATGGAATTTGCAGGTGGATTGATGACAGCAGTTGCTTGTTTTAAATTATTCCCTGAAGCCTTTGAGTTAGGTGAAGTACGTACTGTGTTTGCCGGTATCGTGATAGGCGTTTTTGTAATAATATTTATTGAAAATATTATTGACAAAAAAATGAAAAGTAAAAAAGGATTGATAAAAACTGGTTTTATGGTAGCCATAGGCATTGCTCTTCATAATTTCCCGGAAGGGTTTGCTGTCGGCTCAGGGTTTCAGGCATCAACGTCACTTGGTATTGCTATAACAGCGGCCATTATTATGCATGATATACCTGAAGGTCTTGCCATGGCTATACCAATGAAAGCAGGAGGAATGCAATCATATAAAGCTTTTATAATTACTGTTCTTTCCGGCTTGCCAATGGGTCTCGGTGCTGTTCTGGGAGCAGCACTGGGCAGCATCTCAAAAATATTTGTTTGTGCTTGTTTGGGGTTTGCCGGAGGAGCAATGCTTTATATCGTTTATGCAGACCTTATTCCTGCATCCAAAAAGCTATATAACGGAAGATTAACATCATTGGCTAATATTGCAGGCATCTTATGTGGAATGCTTGTTTCATTGTAGGTATAATATAAATAAACAGAGGTGCAGTTGCATTGGAAAAAAAACAAAACATAAGACAAACAAAAATTATTAAAATTTCAGATGATAAAAAAAACGACTTGTCTTTTCTTGAAACAAACACCGAACTGCAGGCTGCGGCAAAATCCTTGTCAAAAGGATGTCTCGTTGCTTTCCCCACCGAAACGGTTTACGGCCTGGGGGCAAACGCACTTGATTCTCATGCTGTCAATAATATATTCGTTGCTAAAGGCAGGCCTTCAGATAACCCTCTAATAGTTCATATATGTTCAACAGACGAGCTATCCGGTATTGTTCAAGATATTTCAGAACCTGCAAGAACTTTAATGAACGCATTCTGGCCTGGTCCTCTTACAATAATAATGAAAAAAAATATTTCTGTTCCTTCTGCCGTCACAGCAGGTCTGAACACTGTGGCTGTTAGAATGCCCTCAAACAATGTAGCAAGAACGCTTATCAAGCTTTCAGGTGTTCCGGTGGCAGCGCCAAGTGCAAATTTATCAGGAAAACCAAGTCCAACATGTGCAGAGCATGTTATCGAAGACTTATATGGAAAAGTCGATTTCATAATTGATGCAGGCTGCTGCGAGGTTGGTCTTGAATCTACAGTTATTGATGCTACAAGCAATCCTCCTGTTTTGCTTAGACCCGGCGGCATAACACTTTCTCAGCTGGAAATGGTATGCGGAAGCATAAAAATTGATCAATCCATTCTTTCTAAAATAGACAAAAATTTCATTCCACGTTCGCCAGGAATGAAATACAGGCATTATTCCCCTAAAGCTCCACTGTACATTATAAGAGGTTCTTTGCAAAATACTGCAGCGTGCATTACCGAATTGACTATTGAAAATTTATGCCAGAATAAAAAGGTTGGAATACTGGCATCAGAACAATCACTTCCCCTCTATAAATCATTGCTTGATAAATTTTCAAACAACAGCAATATATTTATAATTTCAGCAGGAAGCAGAAACAATCCGGCAACTGTTGCATCTGAACTATTTAAAATCCTTAGAAGATTTGATAATATTAATGTAGACATAATATTAAGTGAATACTTTGATGATTCAGATTTGGGGATGGCTATAATGAACAGGTTGCTTAAAGCATCAGGATACAATATTATTGACGCTATGAGAACCATATTGTTTGTCTGCACGGGGAACACATGCAGAAGCAGTATGGCTGAAGCCATATTCAACAGCACCATATCTGCAGACAAAGAACTTTGCAATAGATATATTGCAAAATCCGCAGGTACTCATGCTTTTGATGGAGATGGCGCGTCTGTTCACTCCCAAAACGTATTGAAGAAACTTTGGAATATTGATATCTCAAACCATAGAGCAAGAAAAATAACAAAAGATATGCTTGAACATTCGTTCCTTGTTTTGACAATGACTCTTTCCCATAAACTGCATCTTTGTTCATTGTTTCCGGAGTATAAACACAAGATTTTCACACTTGGAGAATATGCAATGTGTGAAGGTAATTGCGAGAAACCGAATGTATATGATATCCCTGACCCCTTTGGCCAGTCTGAAGAGAGTTATGAAAAATGCGCTCAAAAAATAAAAATGTATATTGATAAAATAATTTACAAATTATACGATTTGTGACAAAATAATTGCAAAGAAATAACAGTATCCAGGGACAAGCTAATTTTTTTTGACTTTGAATAACTAATACTATAAAATATTAAAGAGATTAAACGGAGGTTGTGGCGATGATAGCTATAGGTAGTGACCATGGTGGTTTTGATTTAAAAAAAGAAATTATGCATTTTCTTAATCAGAATGGCTATCAATATAAAGACTTGGGTACGTTTGATGGCTCATGTCCTTCAGATTATCCGGATTATGGTCTTGCAGTAGCCAAAGAAGTTGCAAGCGGAAATTGTACTTCAGGTATAATAATCTGCGGAACAGGAATAGGAATTTCTATATCTGCCAACAAAGTGCCGGGAATCAGAGCAGCATTATGCACAGATGCTTATATGGCACGCATGAGCAGAGAACATAATAACGCTAATATTTTAGCGCTGGGAGCACGTGTAGTTGGCCCCGGACTCGCTCTTGACATAGTTGAAGCATTTATTAAAACTTCTTTTACAGGAGAAACTCACCCCCGGCACAAACAAAGAGTGGACAAGATTATGCTAATCGAAAAAACATATTTAAAATAATACCATAAATAAAATTATTAAGAAGAGAGGAAAATAGATAATGAAAAATGTATTTATTTTTGATCATCCATTGATACAACACAAAGTCTCTCTGTTGAGAGATAAAAATACCAATACAAAAGAGTTTCGCGAGCTTGTTTCAGAGATAGCCATGCTCATGGGGTATGAAGTTACAAGAAATATGCCGCTGAAAGAAGTTGAAATTGAAACACCTGTAGGAATTGCAAGGACAAAAGTTATTTCAGGCAAAAAATTGGGTATAGTCCCAATTTTAAGGGCCGGGCTGGGAATGGTTGACGGAATGCTTAAACTCCTTCCCATGGCAAAAGTAGGACATATTGGCCTTTATAGAGATCCTGAGACTCTTGAACCTGTTGAATATTACTGCAAATTGCCTGTAGATGCCGAAGAAAGAGAAATAGTAGTTCTTGACCCCATGCTTGCAACTGGTGGCTCAGCGTCTGCAGCTATTAAATACATCAAAGACAGAGGTGTAAAAAGCATTAAGCTCATGTGTCTTATAGCTGCAAATGCAGGTATTGAGAGGATAAACAAAGATCATCCTGATGTTGAAATATATTGCGCAGCTGTTGATGAAAAGCTCAATGACCATGGGTATATAATACCAGGTCTTGGTGATGCAGGCGATAGATTGTTTGGTACAAAATAGTTTTGTTTTGTAATGGGGGTAGAGTGTATGAGGCCTTCGTGGGACGATTATTTTATGCAGATAGTAGAGATAGTAAAAACGCGTTCTACATGTTTAAGAAGACAAGTTGGGGCTTTGATTGAAAAAGACCGCCGCATTCTTGCTACAGGATACAACGGAGCTCCTACCGGATGCCATCATTGCATTGATGTAGGGTGCATGAGGCAAAAGCTCAATATCCCTTCCGGAGAGAGACATGAGCTATGCAGGGCTATTCATGCGGAGCAAAATGCCATCGTTCAGGCAGCTTCATCAGGTGTATGCATAAGCGGAGGCACATTATATGTTACCCACCAGCCTTGTTCACTCTGCGCAAAACTGGCAATCAATGCCGGCATTAAGAGAATTGTTTTTAGAGGCCATTATCCTGATGAACTTGCTATGCAGCTGCTGGAAGAAGCAGGTGTGGAAGTAGTCAGTTTGTCAGATGATGAAAGAAGGTAGTAAAATGGCAGTTATAGAATATGTTATTACAATTGTGCTCGCTTTTATGATATCTTTTTGTGCAACGCCTATTGCTAAAAAAATCGCTTTTAAATTAAATGCAATAGATGTTCCAAAAGATGAAAGGCGCATGCATAAAAAACCTATTGCTCTTATGGGCGGATTAGCTATTATTGCAGGCTTTTGCGTAGCTATAATATATAATATAGCCAGCCCTTCGGAAATTTTTGTTCCCGACAGGGAACTGGCAGGTCTGTTTGTTGGGATTTTGATTATCCTTGTTTCAGGCATCATAGATGATATATACCATGTAAAAGCTAGAGTGAAACTGATTTTTCAGGTTGCCGCAGCAATATCTGCTGTAGTTATTTCTGATTCAAGGATTTTGAGAATAACTAATCCTTTTTCCGAAACAGGAATGACTGAGCTTAATATATACATTTCTTATGCTGTAACGATACTGTGGATAGTGGGCATAACAAATGCCGTAAACCTTATTGATGGTCTTGACGGCCTTGCTGCCGGTGTTTCATCAATATGCTCCCTTTCCCTATTTTTCGTCTCAGTATTAGGCTTGTCTCCCGAATCGGATGCTTACACAGCTATCATCACTGGAGCCCTTGCGGGAGCTACTTTGGGATTTCTGCCTTTTAACTTTAATCCAGCCAAAATTTTTATGGGTGAAACAGGTTCTGCTTTCCTTGGCTTTGCTCTTTCAGTGATTTCCATACAAGGAACTTTGAAATCTTATACAGCAATATCGATAGCAATACCTATACTTGTATTAGGCATACCTCTTTTCGATACTACTTTTGCAATACTGCGAAGGATTTTAAACGGCAAATCACCTATGGAAGCCGACCGGGGTCATCTGCATCACAGATTGATAGACATGGGTCTTAGCCATAAACAGTCTGTAATAGTGATGTACATCGCCAGTGCATCGTTAGGCTTGTGTGCTGTTGTTCTGGCAAATAAAGGAGTGCTCAGCGCCATTATCCTTCTTGTATCTGTTTCTATTTTCATAGTTGCCGGGGCTAAATTCATGAATGAAGTTAGCCAGGATGATGCTCCTGATGAAAATGAACACAAGGATGCAGATGCAGTAGAACAGATTGCTGCTTCAGTGACTCATGAGGAATCTGATGAACAAAAAAACACGTCTGAAGAAGGTATAGTCATTGACGCTAAAAACTGAGTTTATTTCAATGTGTTAAATAATTACATTATTAAATTGACAATAATATTGATTAGGCAAAAAAAGGAGACATTGTTAATATGGCTGCAATAAAAGTTATGAGTGTATTTGGAACAAGACCAGATGCAATAAAAATGGCGCCTTTAGTCAAAGAACTTGAAAAATACTCTCAAATCCAATCTTTAGTCTGCGTTACAGCTCAGCATAGGCAAATGCTGGATCAAGTTCTTAATATTTTTAACATAAAACCAGATTACGATCTCGATATAATGCAAGAAAGGCAAACCCTTGAACAAATAACGGTAAAAGCCCTCCAGGGTCTTAGTGATGTCTTTAGAAAAGAATTGCCTGACATTGTGCTTGTTCATGGTGATACAACTACATGTTTCGTAGCAAGTCTTGCCGCTTTTTACAATAAAATTTCAATAGGGCATGTAGAAGCAGGTTTGAGAACTTTTGACAAATACTTTCCCTATCCTGAAGAAATGAACCGCAAGTTGACAGGAGCAATGGCTGATCTTCATTTTGCTCCTACAAATTCAAACAAAAAAAATCTTTTGAATGAAGGTGTAAAGTCAGAAAATATTTATGTTACAGGCAACACGGTAATAGACGCACTAAAAACTACTGTAAAAGAGAATTATATTTTTGAAAATCAACAGTTAAAAAATATTCAAATGAATGGTCAAAAAATTATTTCTGTAACCGCTCATAGAAGGGAAAATCTTGGCAAACCTTTGGAAAATATATGCTTTGCATTAAAAGAAATAGCCCAGGAACATCCATCATGTACTATAATCTATTCTGTTCATCTTAATCCTGCTGTTCAGGAAACTGCCCACTCAATACTGGATGGATGTGAAAGAGTTCATCTTATTGACCCATTAAGCGCACAAGACATGCACAATCTTATTGCAAGGTCTTACCTTGTGCTTACAGACTCAGGAGGGCTTCAAGAAGAAGCTCCCTCCCTCGGCAAGCCTGTTCTTGTACTTAGAAATGAAACCGAACGCCCTGAAGCAGTGGAAGCAGGAACTGTCAGACTGGCAGGCACTAACTTTGACAGGATTGTGTCAATGGCTTCCGAGCTGATCGAAAACGATGATGAGTATCAAAAAATGGCTAAAGCTGTTAACCCATATGGTGACGGATTTGCTTCAAAACGAATTTGCGAGGCCATACTCCATCATTTTAAGATTATTGATAAAAGGCCTGAAGATTTCAGTTATTAATTAGTTTTCAGGAAGAACTATTTACTATTCCGTTCGGATAGCTTCCAAAGCACTTAATTTTGTTGCTCTGCGTGCGGGATAATAACCGGATACTATTCCAACCAGCGTTGCAAAAGCAATTGAAGCTAATGAAAGCCACGCCGGAATAATTGATATCTGGTTTTGTTCCCCACCAGGTATATACATCATATATTGCATACCGCCCATCATATTTACGGCTACTTTATTAAGTACAAATGAAGCTAGCAAACTAAACGACATTCCAAATATGCCTCCAAAGAAACCTATTAACGCAGACTCAAGAAGGAACAATTTTTTGATATCCTTTACAAGACATCCCAATACTTTCATGATGCCTATCTCACGTGTTCTTTCATATATAGACATGACCATCGTATTAGTAATGCCAAGAGCTGCTACTAACAATGCAATAGCTCCTATTCCTCCCAATATAAGCTGAAGTGTTCTCGCTGTCTTCTGCATGCCTCTTAATATATCGCCCAGGCTTCTGGCACCCAGCTTCATTTTCTTGATTTCATTCTGAACTCTCTCTACATCTTTGATGTCCTTGACCTTAACCATTACCTGCTGATATCCGTTTGAAATGTCAGGTACATAATAGTCCATTCTTCCGCCTTTGCTTCCTGAGCTTTTTGAATTCTCTTTAATATATTTTTTGAGTGTCTCAATGTTTATATACGCTGAATAGTCTTTTTCGTTATTAGACTGCTGAAGTATGCCTACACCGTCTATCTTATACAACTTCGGCTGCTTATTTGACTGTCCTCCCATTCCAGGCACCCTTCTTTCCCCATAGCTCATATCAAACGTGGCCTGAAGCTTTGCAGTCAATACATCAACAGGGGGCTTTGGCTGGCCTTCTCCCCCAAAGTAGAAATATCCCCTCTTGGGGTTATAAAACTGCATCGGAATAGTATAACCAAATACAACCCCATTTGTGTCAGCACTTGTAAGCAATCGTCCTTCAGAAACAATAAAGTCAAAATTTTTCATAACATCAGGCTTTAAGCCTATAAGATTCACATATGCAACATACTTTCCTGACACAAACTTCATAGAAGTCTGTATGACAGGCGTCACGGCTTCAACACCCTTTATTCTCTCAATCTGCTCAATAACTTTATCATCTATTTTCACAGGTTTGGAAGGCATATACTTTCCTGCTTCAGGTCCTTCAGGCACATAATATGGGTCAACGTTAATTATATTAAGGCTTCCCATCCTCATAACTTCCCTTTTGAAACTCTCGTTCATGCCAATCCCCAATGAAAGCATGATTACAATGGAAGATGTGCCTATCAGTACTCCAAGTATTGTGAGAAATGTTCTTACTTTTCTTCGCATGAAATTTTTAAAAGCCAGTCTAATTATATCAATATTATTCATCAAAAGTCAGTTCCTTTCTTCTTTTGATGTTTTTCCTGATAATCAGCAGCACAACTGTCCCAATTATTGCAACTCCTCCTATAGCTCCCAGAATCAAATATAAGCCTGGTGTTTTTTTCTGTTCCGGATTAACAGGCTTATCAGGGAAACCTTCGGGTGGGAATTGGGGCTGCTGCATCTCTATTGCTTTAAAACTGAATTCCTTTCTTATTTCAGATTTGTTGCCTAAAGAATCTTCAAATTCAAAAACAATATATCCTTTGCAATCTCCCGCTTTGTTTGGAACTATTTGCGCCTCAAATGAGTCACTTCTGCCCGGTTCAAAATTCCCCACGAAATAGCTTGCGTTTTGCGCCTCAAAATCTCCTTCTGCTTTAACTGTAAGATTATAAAGTATTGTTCTGCCCATGTTGTAGAAATCAAGCATTACAGGCATTGGTTGCCCTATCATCAGCTCCGGAGGCATCATTATTTGGCCTGTTGTCAGCCTTGTATTCTGAACCACAGGGATACTTATATTTTCTGCTGAAGTAAACTGGTTGCCTTTAGAATCTTCATACTCAAAATTTACCGCTATTATATATGGTTTTTGTTCCAAATCATGCTTTGAACGCAGTTTGATAGATCTTTCGACATAGCTTTTTACCGGTATTGAATCCACAAAAAACGTATTTACGCCTTCTACCGGTATAAATGCGCCATCTGAAGAGTTTACAGTGATCTTTATATTGCTGACATCAGAAACCTTGCTTGTATTAAGAAAAGACATATTTAATATAAACTCCTGTCCTGCCTTTACACCTTCCTGAGAACCAAAATTAAACTTGCTAATTATAATTCTAGGTGTGGATTTTGACTGGTTTTCTGCTGCATTTTTATTGCTTACCAAAACCCCTACATATTGTGCAAAAGATACTTTATTTGCATTTGTACCCTTGCCCTGTTCATATTCTACACTTATTGCTATAGGATAATTTTTAGTTGACGCATCGGAAGTTGCAAAAAATGCAACTTCAAAATGTTCACTTTTACCCGGCTTTATTTCATTGCGGTATAAATTATTTAGTGTTTTTGGTACTATAACGCTGTCACCCGACACAACAACTTTTACATTTCTGACATCCTCAGAACCGGTATTTTGCAAGTCGAATGCCACAGTAAAATCTTTATTGGGGTTTATTTCACTTTGAGGCGATACTATATTATTAATTTTTATAAAGCCTTTGGCTTCTTCTTTTTCCTGCTTCTCTACAGGTATAAAAACCTGCACGTCTTCTGTGTAGCTTGTACCTGTACCATCTTTATACTCAATTTTTAGTTCCACGGGCTGACTTGGAGCTTGAGCAGATTGAGAAAGAAGAACATTAAAATCTGCATCAAAAAAACCATATGAATCGATTTTCTGCGCAAATCTTGTATTCAATCCCTCAACAATCGAAAAACCATCCTGCTTGGAGCTGTTAAAAGTTACTTTTACTGATTTGACAGGAATTGATGTTATATTTTTAACTCTGAATGTTAAAATTGCTCTTCCTCCAGGCTTTACAGGTGACGCAAGAGCCAGGTTTTGTACTGTCAATTTCGGTGTAGGACTATCATTCTCAATTTTAATAAACAATGTATCATTATACGTGAAAGTATCTCCGAATCCATTCTCTCCATAGAAGATTACTTTAAAAGGGTGTATTCCGTCAGGAGCCGTATTTAGAACATTTACATCAAAGGATATCGATTTTGACTCTCCAGGCTGAATATAATCTATATTTTTTGATAATTTCGGCACATCAAAAATAATAGCTGCCTTGCTTTTATCTTCCATTTCAAGCTGCATTCTTACATTCACGCCTGAGTACAAAGAATTATTCTTAACATTAAATTTTATGGTTTGCTTTTTGCCTGCATACAGCACCTGCATAGCGTCATCTGTAATGCTTAAATTTGGAACTATCTTGCTTGTATCAATTATCTGAGGCTGTGATGGTATTTTTTCTTCAGGAACCGCATTCTTAATATATAATGTTTGTGAAAACTGCCCTGTTCCCCCATCTCCAAAAGTGTAGCTGAAATTTATGATAAGCTTGTTTCCTGTTCCCTTGTATATAAGTTTTATAAAATTTGAAATCCGATATGGTGCATTAATGGTTGAAGTGTTTATCCCATCAACAGCATCGTTACTCAATTTAATTATGTTAACCTTTTCGCCATAAAAATCTGAAGAATCATCTATTTCAATGAAGATATGTCTAAAATCTTTATCTGAGTTTTTATAAACATCTATAGTCATATCAAACGAACTATTTTTGTAAATACTTCCTGATATGCCCGTACTGAAATCTTTAATTATTATGTCCATAGCAGCGTATACATCTGTTGAGCCAAAACAATTAAACAATATGTAAAACGAAAAAATCAGCAGCATGCCAATAATGGAAAGCTTGCCTATTTTATTGTTAACAAAATATTTTGTCATGCAAATTGCCTCCTCACATTTATTTCTTCTTTATCAATCCTACCATCCAATATATATATTATTCTATCGGCATATGACGCTATGTTAATATCATGCGTTACAATTATCAGCGTCTGATTGTTTTTTCTGGCAAGATTTATGATAATATCCATAACCTCTTTTGTAGTTTTTGAATCAAGATTGCCTGTGGGTTCATCTGCAAAAACTATGTCAGGGTTTGCTACAAAAGCTCTTGCTATTCCTACTCTCTGCTGCTGTCCCCCACTCATTTGCGACGGCTTGTGCCTGATATGCTTATCTAAGCCTACTGCTTTGAGCATTTCATATGCTCTTTTTTCCCTCTCTTTTTTGCCCACTCCTTTAAACATTAATGGAAGGCTTACATTTTCCAGAGCAGTCAGTGCAGGAAGCAGATTGTATGATTGAAAAACAAAGCCCAAATGCCTCTGTCTGAACAATGCCAGCTTTTTTTCATTCATAGAATGTATATCATAACCTTTTATCTTAATTTTGCCTCGTGTGGGTTTCTCAAGCCCTGCCATAAGATTAAGAAGAGTTGATTTGCCTGAGCCGGATGTGCCTAACAAACAGCATATCTCTCCTTTTTTCACTTCAAGATCTATGTGATCCAATGCAACTACTTTTTCTTCTCCAACTCTGTATACTTTTCTAAGGTCGTTTATGACTATAATATTCTGCTGCAGTTCTTCTTCATTTTGTCTGCATGATTCACTCAAGTTCATTTTTTCACCCCCTCGGTGTTAGACGAATAAATTTTAAAAAAGTTCCACTTTAATAAATTTGAGCGTGAAAATTCTATTTGAATTCACACGCTCCTCCGTATTAATATATTAGTTTTGGACTAATCTATGCTAGGAATCTTTATATCTATTTCTACATCTTTGGAATAATCTATTTCATCAAACCCAAAGCCAAACAATCTGAAAAAATCTGCCCTGAAACCTTCTATATCAGAGATATCCTTAATATTAGAAGTATCAACAATTTTCCACAACTTGCACACCTCTTCCTGAACATCAGGTCTCATTTCAAGATCATCAATGCAAATCCTTCCTTCGCTGTCCAAGAGTATGCTTTGCGCATAAAGCCTGTCTCTAAAAAGCCTGTGCATCTGCTCAATGCATCCTTCATGAATTCCTTTTTGCTTCATAACTTTATACAACAAAGAAATATATAGCGATACTACAGGTATAGCTGAGCTTGCTTGCGTAACCAGAGCCTTGTTTACAGATACAAATGCTCTGCCTCCTATATCACTCAGGTAATCTGTCAACTCTCTGGAAGTTTTCTCTAAATGATTCTTTGCAAGACCTATAGTTCCATTTCTATAGATTGCATGTGTCAACTCAGGCCCTACATATGAGTAAGCTACTGTTATCACATTATCTGCAAGAACATTTTCTTTTTTGAGTTCTTCCATCCATAATTTCCAGTCATATCCTCCCATGACTGCAACTGTTTGTCTTGCTTCATCTTCAGATGCTGGTTCTATAGTAATCTCTGATACTTCTCCGGTGTGAAAATCTACGGTTTTGCTTGAAAATGGCTTGCCGAACGGTTTTATTACGGAATTGTATATTTCCCCCGTATCGGGGTCTGTTCTTCTTGGCGAAGCGAGGCTGTAAACCACAAGATCAACTTTGCCAAGATCTTTCTTGATAAGTTCAATAGTTTTTTGCTTTATTTCTTTAGAAAACGCATCCCCGTTTATACTTTTTGCATAATATCCATTTTGCAGTGCATATTCCTCAAAAGCCGCTGTATTATACCAACCGGCACTTGCCGTGCGGTTTGCTGACGCAGGCTTCTCAAAAAACACTCCTATTGTCGAGGCTCCTGAGCCAAAAGCAGCCACTATTCGTGAAGCCAGTCCATATCCCGCTGAAGCTCCTATTACAAGCACATTCTTAGGGCCCTTTATATTTCCTTGACTTTTAACATAATCAATCTGTTTTTGTACATTAAGCTTGCAGCCTTCCGGATGTGCAGTAGTACATATGAATCCCCTGAACTTAGGATTAACTATCATAAATAGATTCCCCTCTTTTTCATTTATTTTATCATTAATTAATAATACCAGCTTTTAATTAAACATGCAATAATATATGCATAAATTGCTTACAATTTTTTCTATTGAACAAAAATTAATTGAATGTTATAATATCCTGAGGGAATTTGGTCGCGGAGAGATGTCCGAGAGGCCGAAGGTAGCTGACTCGAAATCAGCTGTGCACGAAAGTGCACCGGGGGTTCAAATCCCTCTCTCTCCGCCATTTATTTATAAATGTTTAAAAACTATAAAATCAATAATTTATACGATGATGTATAATTTGCCTGAAGGCAGATTTTTTGCTTTTTATTGCTAAATTTTATTTTTTATTACTAATTTATGGTGGTGAAACATATGATAAGAGTTGGGATACTAACTGCCAGCGATAAAGGTTCAAAAGGCGAAAGAATTGATGAAAGCGGCAAAACTATAGAAGATTTGGTTTCAAAAATAAACGGGCATGTACTGGCATATAAAATTGTTCCAGATGAACGTACTGAAATATCAAAGGCTTTGATTGAAATGAGCGATGTTCTTAATCTTGATCTTATTCTTACAACCGGAGGCACCGGATTTTCTTCCAGAGACGTCACTCCTGAAGCTACTCTTGACGTTATCCAAAAAATCGTTCCAGGAATACCAGAGTACATGAGATACATCAGTTTCAGCAAAACTCCGAGAAGCATTCTTTCAAGATCCGTCAGCGGAATAAGAGGAAAGACACTGATTATAAATCTTCCCGGAAGTCCAAAAGGTGTGAAAGAATGCCTTGAAAGCATTCTTGCGGTTCTTCCCCATGCCGTTGAAATACTGCGTGGCGAAGCATCAGAATGTGCACAAAATAATATAACATAATACAAAAACTAAAAATAGAAAAATAATAGAAATATGTAGCAGTGTGGAGGTTGAAAAAAATGTTGGATTATCATTTTTTGCTTGATTTGGCAATAATTCTTTTGAGCACTAAAGTACTGGGTATAATAACTAAAAAAGTACATATGCCGCAAGTGGTGGGAGCTCTCGCAGCAGGTCTGATACTTGGTCCGGCCGTATTTGGAGTAGTTCATGAATCTGATTTCATAAAACAGGCTGCTGAACTTGGAGTTATTG
>Ga0308398_1000657_pt1 | contig 20862 bp, 20 predicted proteins | sample Hotspr20SampleT9_FD_202360 | JGI IMG/M metagenome (GOLD analysis project Ga0308398, IMG submission 202360) | Hot spring phototrophic mat microbial communities from Mushroom Spring, Yellowstone National Park, Wyoming, United States - 20051001_T9 ...
GCGCCTGGCCGGCGTTGAGGTCGAGGAAGCCGAGCACGAGCGAGGAGGCAAGCCCGAACAGAGAGGCGGAGAACGCCGTGCCCATGCCGCGAAGCGGCGCCTCGAGGCCCGATTTGAGCTGGTTGAATAGGGTCGGCAGGTCGCCCGAGCCGACCGTCATGCCGCCGATCACCTCGGCGATCGCACCGATCGTCTGGATCAGGCCCCAGAACGTGCCGAGCAGGCCGAGGAAGATCAGAAGCCCCACCGTGTAGCGGCTGATCTCGCGCGTCTCGTCGAGCCGGCTTCGGATGCCGTCGAGCAGGCTGCGCATCGCGAGCGCTGACAGGGTGAGGCGATCGCGCTTCTCCGCGATCATCGCCGCCATCGGCGCGAGCAGCCTCGGCTGCCCGAGCCCGGCAAGGCCGGGCCGGTTGCGCCGGAAGGTCTCGAGCCACTCGACCTCGCGCTCGAGCGCGATCACCTGCCGGAAGGTGTAGATCACGCCCGCGAGCAGCACGCCGAGGATCAGCCCGTTGAGAAGCGGGGTGGCGAGGAAGGCCTCGATCAGCGTCCGGTGCAGCACCGCGGCGACCGCGAGCACAACCGCGACGAAGAGAAGCATGCGCAGGACGAAGCGTCGCGGCCGGGTGATCATCGGCCCGCTCCGGCGAGAATGTCGACGCGGTCGGCAGGGCCGTCGCCGGAGCCGAGGCCAAGAGCGCGCACATCGATCCGTGTCGAGCGTATGCCGGCCTCCATCAGCGCCGCGCGCACGGCGAGCGCGCGGGAGAGCGAGGTGCGGCGTGCGCGGGAGGGGTCGGACGGGTCTCCCCCCGCATAGGCGTTGACGGTGATCCGCACCTGGTCGTCCTCCGCGATGCCGCTCGCGAACCGGAGCACCTGCTCGCGCGCCGAGGGGGTGAGCTCCGTCGCCCCGCCCGCGAACTCGAGCCTGAGCGAGCGGGCTGCGGCGGTCGCCGCCGCTACGGGCGTCGCCGCCGCGGGGCGGGCCGGAGGAGCCGCCGCGGGTGCCTGGGCCTGTTGTGGCGCCTGCCGGGCCGGAGCGGCCGCCGACGGAGCCGGTGCCGCAGCCTGTGGGTCCGCCGGGGCAGAGGCCGGGGGTGGCGCGCCGGGAGCCGGAGCGGTCGGTGGGGCTTGGGCCGCACGCAGGGTGGGCGGCAGGAGAGAGGGGGCGAGCGGGCGCGGCGCCTCCTCCTCACGCGGCGGCGCGGCGGCGATCGGCGGAGGCGGCGGAACGCGCACCACGCCGTCCTTGGTCTCCTCTGCTGCCGGGCGTTGGGGCGGCGTGCGCCGGACACTGCGCCTCGGCTCCTGCGCGGCGGGCGGCTCGAACCCGGGGGCCAGAGGCTGGCGCGGCGCAGGCCCGAGCGCATCGAGCACGGAGCGGTCCACCCGCACGCCAGGGTCCTGCGCCGCCGCGCCGAGGGGCGCGAGCGGAAGCCCGAGCCCGAGCAGGAGGCCAGTGAGGCGAGCGAGCCGCGCCATCGTCTCCGCGCGTCAGAGGTGAACGATCCCGTGGCGGGACCTTACGCGATGACGCGCGGGCACACCAACCCGCGCCGCCTGTCTCATCCGCGTACCGCGGCGATCCCGCTCGCCACCACCTCGCGCAGCTTCGGGTGAAGTGCCGGGTTCGCCGCCACGACATCGCCGGAGGCGAGCGGGTCGCCCCCGTCGGGGGCGGTGACGAAGCCGCCCGCCTCGCGCACCAGGATGATCCCCGCCGCGATGTCCCACGGGTTGAGATTGAGTTCCCAGTAGCCGTCGTAGCGGCCCGCCGCCACCCAAGCGAGATCAAGCGCCGCCGCCCCGGCGCGGCGTATGCCCGCGACCTCGGGCATCAGCGCCGTCAGAGTATGCGTGAACTCGCGCTTGTACGGCATCGAGCCGAAGGGGATTCCGGTCGCGAACAGCGCCTCCCGCATCTCCCGCCGTGCCGAGACGCGCAAGCGACGCTCGTTGAGGAAGGCGCCGACCCCCTTCTCCGCCACGAACAGCTCGCCCTGGGCGGGGGAATGCACCACGCCCGCCACGATCTCCGAGGTCTTGCCGAGGCGACGCTCGAGCCCGATCGAGATCGCCCAGTGCGGAATCCCGTGCAGGAAGTTCGTCGTGCCGTCGAGCGGATCGACCAGGAAGCGGAACTTCCAGTCCTCCGGCCCCGAGCTGCCGCGCTCCTCCATCAGGAACGCGTGGTCGGGGCGGCCCTTGGAGAGCTCGGCACGCAGCGTCTCCTCGGCGCGGAGATCGGCTTGGCTCACGAAGTCGGAGGGGCCCTTTACCGACACCTGGAGGTTCTCGACCTCGCCGAAGTCGCGCAAGAGGCGCTTCGCCGCCTTGTGGGCGGCGGCGATCATCACGTTGACGACAGGCGAGAAGCGCGGGACGACCATCGGCGGGCGCGGCCGGGCTCAGCCGCGCGCCCGCTCCACGTAGGTCGCGTCCTCGGTGCGCACCACCACCTTATCCCCGCTCTCGATGAACGGCGGGACCATGATCCGCACCCCGTTGGCGAGCACCGCCGGCTTATAGGAGGAGGCGGCCGTCTGCCCCTTCACCACCGGGTCGGCCTCGACGACCTCGAGAACCACCGTCTGCGGAAGGTGAACGGCCACCGGGTCGCCGTCGACGAAATCGACCGTGAGCGTCATGCCCTCCTGCAGGAACTGCTTCGCCTCGCCGGCAAGTTCGGAGGAGACCTCGATCTGCTCGAAGGTCTCCTTGTCCATCAGCGTCAGCATCTCACCGGTGGCGAACAGGAAGTCCATCTCCCGTTCCTCGGTCTGCAGACGCTCGACCGTGTCGACCGTGCGCCAGCGCTCGTCCTTCTTCGCACCGGTCTTGAGGTCGCGCATTTCGACCTGAATCACCGCCGCGCCTTTGCCAGGGGTGTTGATGTGGCTCTTGAGGATGGTCCAGCGCCGGCCCTCGTGCTCGATCACGTGGCCCGGGCGCATCTGGTTCGCCTGCATCTTCATGGCAGAGCCGTTTCCGTCGCTTCTGTCGGGGGTCGCGCGGGGCTTTAGCCGCTTTCGCCGGTATCGGCAAGGCGATGGCGCGACCCGTCTGGCGCGGTGAGCAGCCAGCCCTCGCCATCCCGCTCGGCATGGCTCTCGCCCACCGGCACCTTGCCGTGGCCGCCTGCGATGTCGACCACATAGATCGGCAGGGCATGGCCGGGGATGCGCCCGCGCAGGCGCCGCATCAGCGCGCGGCCGCGTGCGAGCGGAACGCGGAACCGCGCCGTGCCGGGCGCGCGGTCGAGGTGGTGCAGATAGGCGGGCTTGACCCGGGCGGCGATCAGCGCGCGGAAGAGCTGCTCAAGCGCCGCCTCGCAGTCGTTGACGCCCCGGAGAAGAACGCTCTGGGAGAGGATCGGCACGCCCGCGGCGCGGATCCTGCCGAGCGCCTCAAGCGCCGCGGGGCTGAGCTCGCGCGCGTGGTTGACGTGCACCATCAGCCACAGCGGCTTCTCGGTCGCGAGCGCTGCGGCGAGGGCCGGTGTGACGAGCGAGGGCTCGGCCACCGGAACGCGGGTGTGGATCCGAAGCGTCTCGAGGTGCGGGATCGCGTCGAGAGCCTGCAGGATCGCCCCGAGCCGTCGTGGCGACAGCATCAGCGGGTCGCCGCCCGTGAGGATCACCTCGCGGATCTGAGGCCGCGCCCGGACATAGGCGTAGGCCGCCTCGAGCTCTGCGTCCGCCAATACCCCGCCATCGGGGCCGACGCTCTCGCGTCGAAAGCAGAACCGGCAGTAGACGGGGCAGGCGAGCAGCGGCTTGAGAAGCACCCTGTCGGGGTAGCGGTGGACGATCCCTCGAACCGGGCTGTGCCGGTCGTCGCCGATCGGGTCAGGGTGCTCGTCTGGGCGCGTCACCGCTTCGTCGGGATGCGGGACGTATTGCGCGGCGATCGGGTCGGCCGGGTCGTCGCGGTCGATCAGCGACGCGACATGCGGCGTGACGGCGATCGCGTAGCGCTCCGCGACCGCCTCGAGCTTGGGAAGCTCATCGACGCGCACGAGGCCGGCCGAGGCGAGCGCGGCCATGGTCCTCAGCGTCTTGGGTGGCGCGGCGGGAGCGGCGGTGCCGTCGGGCATGGCGCGAGGGTTTAGGCCGGCGCGCCAGAGCGGGCAAGCGTCAGGCCGGCTGCGGCGGCGCCCCGAGCAGGAGCCGCGCGAGCAGCGCAGGCAGCGTGCCGCGCGCGGGCGCCTGGGCGAGCACCGGGTCGTGCGCCTCGGAAAACAGCCGCCTGATCAGCGCCGCGCGCGCGGCATCCGACACCGCCTCGAACCGCAGCCCGAGCCGCGCGCCGCGCACGCCCACGATCGTCGCCTCGAGCGTCGGCACCTTGGAGAGGGCGACCGTCACACGGTCCCCGCGCCGGAACGGGAGCGACGCCCTCGGCTCGACGAGCGCGCCTGTGACGGAGAGGTCGATCAGCGCCGCCTCGAGCCGCTCGCCGTTCACGATGAGTGCGGCCGGTTCGCCGCCCATCGCGAAGCGCTCCTCTGCGCGCCCCGAATGGCGCGGCACCGCAAGCACGATCACGAGCAGAAGCACCACCGCGTTGACGATCGACCATCCCGCCACCACGGGGATCAAGGCCATCCGCTCGACGATCCTGACCTCGAGCGCGGTGTTGAGCACGAGGCCCGCGAGCGTGGCGGCGATCACGGCGAAGGCCGTTCCGACCACCAGCCGGTCCGCCACGCGGGAAGCGGCGTCACGCCCCTTCGGCGTGACCCGGAACGCGTGCCCGTAGGGCCGGAACAGCGTAACGAGCACGGCCGGCAGAAGCCGCACCGCGGAGAAGGCCGAGAGCACCACCGCGGCGAGCGGGTGGTAGGCGCCTCGGGAGAGGAGCTGCAGCCCGCCCATGTAGGCCAGCACGACAGGGATCTGGTAGGCGAGCACCTCGGGCACGCCGACATTGGCGATCGGCACGAGGCCCGTGAGCATGAACACCACCGGCGCGACCAGCGAGAAGCTCTGCACGAGGCTCCCGGAGAGCCAGTGCGTGGGCAGAAAGAACAGCCGCTGCAGAAGGGTGAGCCCCGGGCCGAGCGGCCCTGCGCGCAGGTAGAGGATCTGGATCGCGCCGCGGGCCCAGCGGGCGCGCTGCACGAAGAAGGCATCGGTCGATTCCGGGGCGAGGCCGAGCGCGAGGGTCTCGTTCAGGTAGCGCGTGACGTAGCCCTTCCGAAGCATCACGAGGGTAAGCAGCATGTCCTCGGTGATCGAGCCGGTTGGGAGTTTTCCGCCCACCGCGTCGAGAGCAGCGCGGCGGATGATCCCGTTCGAGCCGCAGCAGAACGCGACGTCCCAGGCGTCGCGCGCCGGCATGATCACGTCGAAGAAGAGCCTCTGATCGTCGGGCAGGACGCGCTGCAGAGCGAGGTTCTGCTGCATCGGGTCGGGGTTGAAGAACCGATGCGGGGCCTGGACGATGCCGACCCGGGGGTCGTCGAAGAACCCCATGGTGCGGCGGAGGAAATTGGCGCGGGGCGCGAAATCGGCATCGAGCACGAGCACGAAGGGCGCATCGGTGCGCGCGAGCGCGGCGTTGATGTTGCCCGCCTTCGCCCCGTTGTTGTCCGGCCGCGTGAGGTAGCCAACACCGCGCGCCGCGCACCAGGCGCGCAGCCAGTCGCGCCGGCCGTCATCGAGCACCCAGACGCGCAAGCAGGGCCAATCGAGCGCCATCGCCGCGACGATGGTGCGTTCGAGCACCTCGATCGGCTCGTTGTAGGTCGGGATGAACACATCGACCGCCGGAAGCGCCGAGGGGTCGAGCGAAGCGAGCCGTGCCTCGTGCCGGTCGGCCTCGGCCGAGTTGTCGCGCCGCCGGGACAGGAGAAGCATAAGGATCATGCCGTCGGCGAAGGCGAGCAGCTCGACGCCGAGGAAGGCGAGGATGAACACCCTGTCGGCCGGGCCGAGGCCGGGCCCAGAGAGCGTGCTCGCAAAGCGCCAGGAGAGGTAGTAGGCGACGATCACGGCGACCATTGTCGGCACGATCGCGCGGGCGAGCCGCTCGTCATCAGCGCCTCTCAGAAGCAGAAGGAGCCCCGCGACCGCGAACAGCGGCCAGAGCGCCTCGCTCGGGATGTCGAGCAGCATCCGCCTGGCCGGCCCGGGTCAGGGAGCGGCGCGGGCGGCGAGCCGCTGCGCGAGGAGGTCGACCGCCCAGTCGGCCGTCTTGCGCAGGCGCAGGGCCAGGGCGCCGAGCCGATCGGCCAGTTCGGCGACGGGGCCGGAGGCGGCTGGGAAGCTCACCTCGGCGAGGCGGCCGATGCCGCAGAACCCGCCCTCCGCCTCGCGCGCGATCCGGGCGGCGGCGTCAGCGGGCAGCACCACCTCGACGGTGAGCTGGCCGCGGTCCTCGATCGGGCGGTCGGCGGCGAGAAGGGCGGCGCGGTTGCGCGCCCCCGCACCACGGATCGAGCGGATCGTGCCCTCGAGCTCGGGGCCGCCGCGCAGCCGAACCTGCGCGACCTGCCCAGGCAGGAGCGCGCTGTAGGCGAGATCGGGCAGGGAGACCTCGACGAACAGCCGGTCGCAGCGAACGAGGTCGAGCAAAGCCTCGCCCGGCTTGACCGGGGCGCCGGGGGTGGCGCGACGCTCCCACACGAGGAGATCGGCGGGCGGAGAGACGTCGTAGCGCGCGCGGGTCCGCTGCGCCTCCTCCTCGGCGGCGAGCGCCGCAGCAAGCGCCGGCTCGCGCGCCACAGCCTCGGCCAGACGGTCGGCAATGAGCCGCCGCTCGAAGAGAAGACGCTCGCGCTGCTGCACCGTGTAGGGAACGTCGTTCTGGCCGTCGCGCAGGTGCAGCCCGGCTTCGGCCGCGCGGAGCTCGACCTCGAGCCGCGCGATCCGCGCCGCGAGCGCCTCGGCCGCGGCGTCTGCGCGGCGAAGCGCCGACTCGGCGGCCTCGACGCGCACGGCAGCGACGTGACGTTGCGCGTAGAGGGTGCGCACATAGTCAAGCTCGGCGCTTGCCTGGTTGACGACGGCGAGAGCGCCCGCGTGCTCCGCCCGCGCCTCGGCGAGTTCCGCGGCAAGACGCGCGCGCGCCGCCTCGGTGTGGACGCGGGCACGCTCGGCGAGCGCTCGGTCCTGCGCCTCGAGCTCGGCAAGCGCGCGCCGCGCCTCCTCCGCCTGGGCGCGGACAAGAGCGAGGTCATGCGCGAGACGATGCAACTCCCGATCCTCGGCGACGAGGCGCCGGACGAGCGGCGTCGCCACGCCGGCGGCAAGCACCGTGCCGGGCCCCGGCAGGCGCTCGTCGGCGAGCCCGTCGATCGGCGAGACGATCCGCACCACCTCGCTGTTGACGACGGCGTCGGTCGAGATCCGGTTGGTGAGGTGGGGTGCGAACGCATAGCCGGCCGCGCCGAGCAGCCCGGCACCGAGCAGGATTCGGCTGAAACGTCGGGTCAGCATGGCCTCGCCCTTTTCGTCGCGAGACCAAGTTTCGGCCGAGAGGGGTTAATCGGGCGTTGACGTCGGCCCCCTCGCCCCGCTTCCTCGGGCCCATGTCCCCCCCCTGGGCTCCCGAGCGTCTCGCCGCGCGCCTGCCGTTTCTGCGCCGGCGCGCGCGGCTTGTGGCTGAGATCCGCGCCGTCCTCGCCGCGCGTGGCTACACCGAGGTGGAAACGCCCATCCTCCAGGCCTGCCCAGGGATGGAGCCCAATCTCGACCCGTTCGTGACGCGCTACTCGGCCAAAGTCGGCTGCGAGCAGCGCACGCTCTATCTCCAGTTCAGCCCCGAATTCGCGATGAAGAAGCTGCTCGCCGGCGGGGCGGGCCCGATCTTCCAATTTGCGCGGGTGTTCCGAAACGGCGAGGCGGGGCCGAACCACCAGCCGGAGTTCACCCTGCTCGAATGGTATCGACCCGGCCTTTCCCTTGCCGGGCTGATGGACGAAACCGAGGCGCTGATCCGAACGGTCGTGCCCGAAGGCCTGCGCACGAAGCACCTCTCGGTGCCGACCGACGTGCCCTTCGAACGGATCACGGTCGCCGAGGCCTTCCTGCGGCACTGCGACGGGCTCGACCTCCTCGCCACCGCCCCCGACCCGCTCGCCCCCGAGGTCTCCCTCCTCGCCGAGGCGGCGTCGCGCATCGGCGTCCGGCACCGCGCGGGCGAGACCTGGCAGGACCTGTTCTTCCGCCTGCTGCTCGAGCGTGTGGAGCCAGCGATCGGGCGCGACCGGCCGACCTTCCTGACGCATTGGCCGGCCTCCGAGGCGGCGCTCGCGCGGCGCGACCCCGCCGATCCGCGCGTGGCACTCCGCTTCGAGCTGTTCGCCGCCGGGCTTGAGCTCGCCAACGCCTACGAGGAGCTGACGGATGCGGCCGAGCAGCGCGCCCGCTTCGCGGCCTGGGCGGAGGAGCGGCGCCGGCTCACGGGCGAAGTCCGGGCCGTGGACGAGGACTTCCTCAACGCGCTGGAGCACGGGCTTCCCCCCTGTTCCGGCATCGCGCTCGGGATCGACCGCCTCGCGATGCTCGCGTCAGGGGCGGCGCGGATCGAGGACGTTCTCTGGCTTCCGGCGGTCTAGAGCACCCTGGCAACCGGCGTCGTCGCCTCCTTTTGTCGGTGCGCGCGTCTTGACGGCTTGGGCCGATGCGAGGCGGGTGCGATCAGCTCGGGGCCTGCCGGCTGGTGATGGCGAGCGCGGCGGCGAAATCCTCGGCGATCGTGAAGCCGGGGGTGGCGTCGGTCAGCCCCATCCGCGCCATCACCGCGCGCGGCTTCGGCTGGATGCCGGTGACGATCACGTGCGTGCCGTTGGCGCGGCAGCGGCGGACGACGTCAGCAAGCGCGGCCACCCCCGTGCTGTCGATGAACGGCACCTTGCGCATACGCAGGATGAACCAGCGCGGGTAGCGCGGTAGCAGCTCCACCACGTCAGCGAGCCGGCCGGCCGCGCCGAAGAAGAGAGGGCCGCGGAGCTGGAAGACCTCGACCCCCTCGGGCAGCGCGTCGCGCTGGGTGTAGCGGTCCTCGCGCGGCCGGGCGAAATCGTCCTCGTCGGCGATCACGACGCGCCGCCCGTCCTGCATCAAGGACACCGCCTCTGCCATCCCGTGCATAAAGAGGATCGCGGCGAGCACGACCCCCACCTCGATGGCAAGCGTGAGATCGACCAGCACGGTGAGCAGGAAGGTGACGGCGAGAACCACGCGCTCGCCCGTCGGGGCGGTGGCCAGCATGTGGCGCACCTTGTGGTGCTCGCTCATGTTCCACACGACGATCACGAGCACCGCGGCGAGCGAGGCGAGCGGCACGTAGGCCGCGAGCGGCGCCGCCACCATCATGAATGCGAGCAGGAACACCGCGTGCAGCATTCCCGCCACGGGGCTCTTGGCGCCGGCGCGGATCGAGGTGGCGGTGCGGGCGATCGCCCCGGTCACCGGCAGGCCGCCGAAGCAGGCGGAGGCGAAGTTGGCGATGCCCTGGCTCACGAGCTCGGCGTTCGAGCGGTGCCGCCGCCCGGTCATGCCGTCGGCCACCACGGCGCAGAGCAGGCTCTCGATTCCGGCGAGGAAGGCGATGGTGAAGGCAGGCTCGACGAGTTCCCCCATCCGTTCGAGCGAGACCTCGGGCAGGCGCGGTGCCGGCAGCGCGGAGGGAAGCTCGCCGAAACGTGAGCCGATCGTCTCCACCGGCAGCCCCGTCGCAGCGACAAGCGCGGAGGCGGCGACGACGGCGATCAGGAACCCGGGCAGGCGCGGGGCGAAGCGTCTGACCGCGAGGATCAGCCCAAGCGCTGCGGCAGAGACCAGGGTGGCCGCGAACGAGACCGTCCCGCGCGCCGCCCAGTAGGTCTGCCACTGCGAGGCCACACCCCCGGCAGCTTCTCGAGCGAGAGGCCGAACAGGTCCCGCACCTGCGAGGAGAAGATGATCACCGCGATGCCGGCGGTGAAGCCGACGACGACCGGCTCGGGCACGTACTTGATCCAGGTGCCGAAGCGAAGCAGGCCCGCCGCGACGAGCATGATCGCCGCCATCATGGTGGCGACCACGAGCGCGTCATAGCCGTGCCGCTCGATCACTCCGAACACGACGACCACGAGGGCGCCGGTAGGGCCTGAGATGTTGAACCGAGCGCCGCCGAGCGCAGAGCCCAGGAACCCGCCGACCACCGCGGTGACGAGGCCGACATCGGGAGTGGTTCCGGAGGCGATGGCGAGCGCCATCGCCAGCGGCAGGGCGACGATCGCGACGGTGAGGCCGGCCAGCAGGTCGGCTTGGAAATCGGCCGGCCCGTAGCCCTGCCGCAGAACGGTGACACGCTTCGGCACGAACAGGCGCCAGCCGGGCGCGGCACCCTGTCGCGGCTCGGCGGCAACAGCGGCTGATCTTTCGGCCATGCGCCATGCTCGCGGCGCTCGGGAGCGCGTTCAAGTCCCGATCAGGCGAGCAGCGAAACTCCGAAGGCGCCGGGCGCCAGCATCGCGGCCGACCAGACGGCTGCCGAGGCGACGGTGGCGAGCTTGAAGCGCACCGGACACATCGCCGTCAGACCGGCCGCGAGCGGAACCGTCGCCCGCATCGGGCCGAGGAACTTGCCGAAGAACACCCCGGCGATGCCCCAGCGCCGGAAGAACGCCTCCGCCCGCGGCAGGAGAGAGGGATCGCGCGACAGCGGCCAGAGCCCGGCGACGCGGCGCTTGAACCGCCAGCCGAGCCAGTAGGAGATCACGTCCCCGGCCACCGCCCCGGCCGCCGCGGCCGCCCAGACCGGCAGGAACTCGACCGCCCCGGCGCAAACGATCGCGCCGAGCCCGAGCAGGATCACCGTCGCCGGGACGAGGAAGGAGACGAGAGCCACCGACTCGCAGAAGGCGACCAGGAAGGTCAGCGGCACGGCAAGGCCCGCGTTCTCGCGGATCAGCGAGGTGATGTCAGCGCCGAGCTCGTGCATGCGCGGCGGAGATGGGCTCGCGCTGCCGCCGCGGTCAAGGCCGCGAGCGCATCGCCTCGTTCACGACCGAGCGGAACTCCCTCCGGTGCAGCTCCGCAAGCACCGCGAGGCTTGCCGCGATCAGGGCGACGGGGTGGATGATCCAGGCGAGCGCGGCGAGCCCAAAATAGTAAGCCCGAAGCCCGGTGTTGAAATGCCGCGCGGCACGGTTGGCGATCTTGGCCGCCATCTCGGCGCGGGCGAAGGCGTCGTCATCGGCCGTCGCGCCGATCCCGCCCATGATGATCTGGGCGTAGTTGAACTGGCGGATCGACCAGGTGAGCGCGAAGAAGGCCTGGATGAAGATGAGGATCAACAGCGCGACCTTGATCTCCCACAGGAGCTCGGTCCCGGTCGAGGTGAAGGGCAGGGCGCCGACGACGCGCAAGCCGAGGTCGGAGGCGCCGAGCATGGCGACGAGGCCGCCCAGGATGAAGATCGCCGTCGTGGCGAGGAAGGTCGCCGACGACATCAGGTTGCCGATGATGATGGCATCGACGACGCGCGGGTCGCGCGTCACCATCGCCCGCATCCAGCGGCGCCTGTGCTCGTCCATCGCCGCGATCACGCTTCTCGCCCGGATCGCGGGCACGCGGTCGACCACCGTGGCGTAGCCAACCCAAGAGGCGACGAACACTGCAAGCGCCACGAGATCGAGCGGCGAGAACGGGCCGAGCATCGACGCCGCGCGAGGGGTCAGCGACGCCGCAAGGGCCGGGCCGGCGCTGCGGCGCCTCGACGCGTCCCAGGTCGCCGCGCTGCCGCCCCCGTCCCGATCATCGCCGTCGTGGCGGTCGGAACGTGCTCGAGGTCGAGGCCGGTGCAGGAGAGCGTCACCTCCTCGAGCGGCGGCAGCGGCAGCAGGCTCGCCGGTTGCGCATCAAGCCCGATAAAGCGTCGCAGCCCGACCACACGCGCGCCGTGGAGCCGCACCCGCTGAAGGATCGCCTCGATCCCCTCCTCGGTCGTGCGCACGAACTCGAACGTGACCTCGGTCAGCGTCTCGCCGGTGGCAAGCGCGGCGAGCAGGAACGGGCTCGCCGCGCCCCAGGCACGGGTGAAGCGCACCGGGCCAGCCACAGCCCGTGCCGCCGCGCGCCCGCGTGAGCCGTCCGGCACGCTGCTCGACAGTTCGAAGGCAAGGCCGACCAACTTGCCCTCGTGCGGCGAGGGCGCCTCGCCGGGGAAGGCGCCCTGACGCGCGCCGACGATCCTCACATAGAAGGGGTACATCCAGGGCGTCGCCTGCTCCGCCCGGGCCTGTCAGCCTACCAGGCGGCCATCGCCGCCTTGAGGTTGGCGTCGATCTTGTCGAGGAAGGCCTGGGTGTTCAGCCAGGGCTGGGTCGGCCCGATCAGCATCGCGAGGTCCTTGGTCATGAACCCTGCCTCGACCGTCTCGATGCACACCCGCTCGAGCGTGGTCGCGAACCGCTCGACCTCGGGCGTGCCGTCGAACCGGCCGCGATAGGCAAGCCCCCGCGTCCAGGCGAAGATCGAGGCGATCGGGTTGGTCGAGGTCTCGCGACCGGCCTGGTGCTCGCGATAGTGGCGGGTGACCGTGCCGTGCGCCGCCTCGCTCTCCACCGTCTTGCCGTCGGGGGTGAGCAGAACCGAGGTCATCAGCCCGAGCGAGCCGAACCCTTGGGCGACGATGTCGCTCTCGACATCGCCGTCGTAGTTCTTGCACGCCCATATGTAGCCGCCGCGCCACTTGAGCGCGCAGGCCACCATGTCGTCGATCAGGCGGTGCTCGTAGGTCAGGCCGCGCTTGTCGAACTCGGCCTTGAACTCGCGCTCGAAGACCTCCTGGAATACGTCCTTGAAGGTGCCGTCATAGGCCTTGAGGATCGTGTTCTTGGTCGAGAGGTAGACCGGGAAGTTGCGCATCAGGCCGTAGTTGAAGGTGGCCCGCGCGAAGCCCTCGATTGAGGCAACCGTGTTGTGCATGCCGAGCGCCACGCCCGGGCCCTTCATGTCGATCACCTCCATCGCGAGCCCGGGCGTGCCGTCGTGCGGCGTCCAGGTGATCGTGACGCTGCCGGGGCCAGGGATCTTGAACTCGGCCGCCTTGTAAATGTCGCCATAGGCATGGCGGCCGATCACGATCGGCTTGTCCCAGTGCGGCACGAGGCGCGGCACGTTGCGGCAGATGATCGGCTCGCGGAAGATCGTGCCGTCGAGGATGTTGCGGATGGTTCCGTTCGGGCTGCGCCACATCTTCTTGAGCCCGAACTCCTTCACCCGCGCCTCGTCGGGCGTGATGGTCGCACATTTGACCGCGACGCCATATTGCTTGGTGGCGTTGGCGGCATCGACGGTGACCTGGTCGTTCGTCCGGTCACGATTCTCGATGCCGAGATCGAAATATTTCAGGTCGATGTCGAGATAGGGAAGGATCAACTTCTGCTTGATGAACCCCCAGATGATGCGCGTCATCTCGTCCCCGTCCATCTCGACGACGGGGTTCTTCACCTTGATCTTCGACATCGCCTCTCGTCTCCGGAACGCGCATTGGCTCGAGGCGCCGGCTCCGGCGCGGCGGCACCATAGGTAGGCGGCACGCCCCGGGCAAGGCACAGGCCCGCACACCTGCCCCGGTTGTTGCGCCACGCCGGCCTGCCCGGCAGAGTGGCAGGCGCTGAGGCAGCGAGGCATGACGCGCGACCGATGACCGGTCAGGGTCAGACAGGAGCGGCCGCGGCGGCGCCGGCGGCGACGCCGCCCTCCGGTGAGGAGGCGGCGCGTCCGGCCTCGGCGCGGGCGCTCGCCCGGCTCCTGCGCCGCTGGCCGACGTCGCTTGGGTTTGTCGCCGCAGGCGCGCTCGCGATCGCCGTGCTGTGGGTCGGCGTGATCGGCCAGCTCGCCGCCGAGAGCGAGGCGCAGCGCGAGGAGGCGGCCCGGCTTGCCGCCACCACCGCCGCCACGCTCGATGCCCATGCGCGTCGGGTGTTCGGCATGGTGCACGCCCAGCTCGCGGCCGCGCGCGACCAGCTTCTGCGCGAGGCACCCGGCGAACCCCCCGCCGTCTCCGCCGTTGCGCTGTTCGAGCGGCTCCGCCAGATCGATGAGGCGGTGGCGCAGGTCCTGCTCGTCGGGGCCGACGGCGTCGTCGCCGGTGCAGCCCCGCTCGCCCCGCGTGGGCTCGTCGTCTCCGGCGACCGCGACTTCTTCCTCGCGCTCGCGTCCGGCGAGGGACAGCGGCCCTATGTCAGCCGGCCCTTCGCCAGCCTGCTGAACGGCCGGATCTCGATCGCCGTTCCCGCCCGGCTGACGCGGCCCGACGGCGCCTTCGCCGGGGTGATCGCCGCGGAGCTCGACCCGGTCGATCTGCTGCGACCGGTGATCGACGCCGAGCGCGAGACCGGACTCGAGCTCGCCCTCGTCGGCACCGACGGTGTGGTGCGCGCCTCCTCCGGCCCGCTGCTCGGCGAGGTGGGCCAGGACATCGGCGCCTCGCCGCTGTTCCTCGGCATGCGCGCCGCCCCCCGCGGCACGCTCGCCGTGGCCGCACCAGCGGAGGCGGAGGCAATGCTGCACGTCTCCTTCCGCCACGTTCCCGAGGTGCCGCTGATCGCGGTCGTGGCGATCCCGGAGCGGGTGATCAGTGCGGGCATCACCGGGCGCTGGCTTGCCACGCTGCTCGCCGCGGGCGGCATTACGCTCGCCCTCGCCGCGCTCGTCGGCGCGCTGTTGCTCGAGGTCGGCCGCCGCGCCCGGCGCGAGGCGGAGCTCGCGCGCGAGCGCGTCGTGCTCGAGGAGGCGAACCGCGAGATGGCGCGGGCCAAGCGGCTTGCGGACGAGAAGTCGGCCCTGCTCGAGACGACGCTCGCCAACCTTTCCGATGGCGTGACGGTCTTCGACGCGAGTTACCGCCTCGTGACCTGGAACGACCGGCTCGAGGACCTCCTCAACCTGCCGCCCTCGGTTCTGTTCGAGGGGGCGAGCTACGAGAGCATCATCCGTGCCCAGGCGGCTGAGGGCGAGTTCGGCTCGGGCGACATCGAGGCCGAGGTGCGCCGGCGCCTCGACATGGTCCGCGCCGGCTCGTTCGGCATCTACGAGCGGACCCGGCCGGACGGGCGGGTGATCGAAGCGAAGCGCACCGGCCTGCCGGGCGGCGGCTTCGTGACCGTCTATACCGACATCACGCCGAGGCGCCGCGCCGAGGAGGAGATGCGCCGCGCCCGCGAGATCGCCGAGGCGGCCTCGGCTGCGAAGTCCAGCTTCGTCGCGGTCGTCAGCCACGAGATCCGCACGCCGATGAACGCGGTGATCGGCACTCTGGGCCTGCTCGTCGACACGCCGCTCGACCCGGAACAGCGGCGCTATGTCGAGACGGCGCGGGAGAGCGCCGAGCACCTGCTCGCCATCATCAACGACATCCTCGACCTCTCGAAGATCGAGGCGGGCAAGCTCGTGCTCGAGCCGTCGGATTTCGCGCTCGCGCCGCTCGTTGCCGGCGCGGTCGAGCTGTTCCGGCCGCAGGCGCGCGAGCGCGACCTCGACATCGCGGTCGAGATCGGCGCGGGCGTGCCGGCCGCTCTGCGCGGCGATTCGGGCCGGATCCGGCAGATCCTCCTCAACCTGATCTCGAACGCGGTGAAGTTCAGCCAGAGAGGCCAGATCGCTGTCTCCGTCACTGTCGCTGGCGGGCGGAGGGACGGGTCGCGCACGCACCTCCTTCGCTTCGCCGTCGCCGACCGCGGCCCTGGCATCCCGCCGGAGCAGCGCGCGCTCCTGTTCCAGCCGTTCTCGCAGCTCGAGGGACCGGATGCCCGGCGCACCGGCGGAACCGGGCTCGGCCTTGCGATCTGCCGCCGCCTCGTCGAACTGCTCGGCGGCACGATCGGCATCGACGCGCGTCCGGGAGGGGGCAGCGTCTTCTGGTTCATCCTCGAGCTGCCGGAGGCCGAGGGGGCGCCCGAGCCGCAGGCCGAGCCCCTCTCGCTCGTTCCCGTCCGCCGCGCCCGGGTGCTGCTCGCGGAGGACAGCCCCGCCAACCAGCTCGTCGCGGCAACGCTCCTGCGCAAGGCCGGCCACCACGTCGACGTGGTCGGCAACGGCATCGAGGCGGTCGAGGCGGTGCGCGCCCGCCCCTACGACGTCGTCTTCATGGACATGTTCATGCCGGAGATGGACGGGCTCGCCGCGACGCGCGAGATCCGCTCCCTGCCGGGGCCGGCGGGCCGGGTGCCGATCATCGCGCTGACGGCAAACGTTCTTCCGGGCGACCGCGAGCGTTTCCTCGCCTCCGGCATGAACGGCGTGCTCGCGAAGCCGTTGACGGCACGGATGCTGAACGAGGCGCTGGCGCGGCAGTTGCCGCACGGCCCGGCCGAGCCGCCGCCTTCCGCCATGCCAGGCGGCATCGACGAGGACCATTTCGCCCGGCTTCGCCGCGGCCTCTCCCCTGACACGCTCGCGATGCTGATCGGCGCCTGCATCGACGAAGTGAAGAGCCGCGCCCGCTCGCTCGAGAGCGCGGCGGCGTCAGCCGATCTTGTGATGCTGCAGCGCGAGGCGCATGCGCTGCGCGGCGGGGCTGCGAACTACGGCCTGCGCGAGCTCGCCGAGCGTGCCGGCGAGATCGAGGCCGCCGTCCGCGAGGGCCGCGGCCAGGAGGCGATCGCGCTCGTGCGGACGCTCGCCGAGGTGCTGGACCGCGCGATCCTGGCCTTGAAGGCGCAGAGCCCGGCGAAGGCGGGATGAGCGCGGCAGGCGATTCGGCCCGGGCCGCGGCGCGGGCGCTGGCGAAGAGCCTCGACCGCGCGACCTATGCCGGCTATGTCGCCGGCTTCGAGGCGGCGCGCGACGCGGCCGCCCGCCTCGCCCGCGGTGCACAAAACGAGGCGCTAGCGGAGGCCATCGCCGCGCTCAGGCCGCTTCCCGATCGTGGCCGCGAGGAGGAGGGCAGGGGATGAGTCGCGAGGTGGTTCTCTGCCCGCACTGCGAGGAGCCGACGCTGCCGAACCCTCTCGCGGACGGAACGGTCGTCTGCTCCTGCGCCGCGGAGCGTGAGCTCGGCGGCGCAGGAGGCGTCGATGCTCAGAGGTCGGTGCCCCAGGGGGCCGGATACCACCCGAAGCCCTCGCCCTCGGCGGCAACATGGCCGACACCCGGGAAGGGGAAGTGGTAGGCGACGATGCCCATCCGCTCCTGCGCGAGCATTCGCAAGACCCGAAGCCGAGACTGGGCGGAGAGCCGCGGGTCGGTGTCGAAGGCGAACTCGATCTGCGGCCGGCGCAGCATGATCACCTGGTGGTGCGCGAGGTCGCCGATGAACATCGCCCGCGAATTGCCCGACTGGATGGCATAGACGGTGTGGCCCACCGTGTGCCCCGGCGCGGAGACCGCGATCACGCCCGGGACGACCTCCTTGCCGTCCTCGACGAAGGTGATCCGGTCACGCACCGGCAGGAGGTTGCGCCGCGCTCCCTTGACGAAATCGCCCACCCAGCCTTGAGCGTTCTGTCGGTCCTCCGCCGTCCAGAAGTCGAAATCGGCCTTCGAGATGAAGATCCGCGCGTTCGGGAAGTTCGGCTTGCCGTCGGCGCCAATGATGCCCCAGCAATGGTCGATGTGCGCGTGGCTGATCACGACCGCATCGACCTGCTCGGGCTGCAGGCCGGCCGCCCGCATGTTGGCGAGCAGGAGCCCGGTGCCGAGGCCGAACGGCCGGGTGACGCCGACGCCGCTGTCGAACAGGATGAGCTGCCGACCGGTGTTGAGGAACAGGCAGTTCTGGTCGAGCGTCAGCGCATTGGTCGGCAGGAAGTTCGACCGCAGGAGGGACGTCAGGTCGTCGCGCGGGTGCTGCGGGAAGCCGCCCGCGGGCTCGCCGAGCGCGAGCGGCCCGTCCTGAACGACGGTGGCCTCGAACTCGCCGATCCGCAAGCGATACCAGTCGGGCGCGCGGATGCCGGTGATCGGCGCCGCTGCCTCCGCGCGGCCGAAAAGTGGCAGCGCCGCGGCGGCGCCGAGCGCGCCGAGCGCGGCGCGACGGGAGAGGCTCACAGGAGAGGTCTCGTGCATCGGTTTCCTCGCATCGTTTGCTGGTTCTGGCGCCGTTGGGGGCTGCGTCCCCCAGCAGACGGTAGCATGAACGCGGCCGGGTGCACGCCCCCCGTGCGGCCCGATCACCTTGGCCGATGCCGAACACACAGGCGGCAGGTGCCGCCGCATGCGGCATCGCCCCCTCACGCCGCACGCCGAAGGCCGCCTCCTCGCGTGGCACGGCGGCTGCATCCACACGCCACGCGCTCCGGCCGCCCGGCCGGAGCGATCCTGATCGGAGCCGACACGCCATGACCCTCCGTCGCCGCAGCGCCCTCGCCGCCCTCGCCGCCGCCCCGGCCGCTCTCGCCGCCCCGGCGGTGTTCGGCCAGCCGGCCACACGGATCAGGATCGCCGGCAACTTCGCGACCGAGCACTCCTCCTCGATCGCCATCGAGGGCCTCAAGGCCGAGGTGGCGCGGCTCTCCGGCGGGCGCATGGAGGTGGACACCTTCCCCGCGATGCAGGTCGGCGGCGCGCAGGAGAACGTGAGCCAGGTGCGCGCCGGCACGCTTTTGATGACCTGGGTGGGCATGGCGTTCCTTCCCGGACCGTTCCGGAGCTTGAGGCGATCAGCCTGCCGTTCCAGTTCCCTTCCCGGGAGGCCGCCTTCAAGGTCGTGGACGGCCCGGTCGGCGAGCTGCTCGATCAGCGCATGGCCGACAGGGGGTTCATCTCGCTCGGCTTCATGGAGCTCGGCTTCCGCCATGTGACCACGGCCGCCAAGCCGATCCGCAGCGTCGATGATCTGCGCGGGCTCAAGACCAGGCTTCAGCCGAACGAGACCCATCTCGCCACCTTCCGCGCGCTCGGCGCCAACCCGGTGGCGATGGACATCCGCGAGCTCTACTCGGCGCTGCAGCAGCGCGTGGTCGATGGCCAGGAGAACCCCTACGCCATCATCCTCGCGAGCCGCTATTTCGAGGTGCAGCGGCACCTGACCAACACCGGCCACGTCTTCGACTTCATCTCGGTCGTCGCCAATCGCCGCGGCTTCGGCGCGCTGTCGGCCGAGCAGCAGGGGATCATCCGCACCGCGATGGGCAGCGCGATCAAGGCGCAGCGCGAGCTCGCGGCGCGCACCGACGGCGAGGCGCTCGCCGTCCTGCAGGCCTGTGGCATGCAGTATGACCCGCTTCCGCCTTCGGAGCTTGCGCGGATGCGCGCCCTCACCGCCGGCGTGGTGGACGGGATCAAGGCGCGTATCGGCGCCGATCTGGTCGATCGCGTCCAGGCCGAGGTCGCCCGCGCAGGCGCCTGACCGGTGCCGTGGACCGGCTGCTCTCCCTGATCGACCGGGGCATCCGCGCCGTCCTCGTCCTCGTCGTCGCCGCGATGGTGGCCGTGGTGTTCGCGCAAGTCGTGGCGCGCTACGGCCTCAACGCCTCGATCGGCTGGGCGGACGAGATCGCGCGGCTCGCCTTCGTCACCACCGTGTTCCTCGGCATCGCGGTGGCGGTGCGCGCGCGTGCCCATATCGCCATCGAGCTCGCGGCCGCCATGCTGCCTGCCGCCGTCGCGCGGGCGGTTCGACGCCTCGTGCTCGCAGGCGCTGCGGCGCTTGCCGCGATCGTCGCCTGGCAGGCCGGCCTGATCGCCGCCGAGCAGTGGGACGAGCGGATGATCTCGGTCGAGCTTTCCTCGGGCTGGTTCCTCGTCCCGGTGGTGGTCGGCATGGCGGTCTCGGCGCTCAACCTCGCCGCGGCGGTCGCCGGGGAGCGGGGGCGCGCATGAGCCTCTCCGTGATGCTCGTGTTCCTCGGCGCCGCCCTGCTCGGCATGCCGCTTGCGTTCGCGCTCGGCCTCGGTGCGGTCGCTGGCGTGCTCGAGAGCGGCTTCCCGCTGAACATGCTGCCGACGCGGATGATGAACGCGGTGAACGCCTTCCCGCTGATGTCGATCCCGTTCTTCGTGCTTGCAGGCGAGCTGATGCTGAGGGCCGGCATCATGGAGCGGCTGATCGACCTCGCCAACGCCGCGATCGGCCGCGTGCGCGGCGGGCTCGGCCATGTGACGGTGCTCGCGGGCATGGGTCTCTCCACCGTCTCGGGCGCTGCGGTGGCCGATGCCTCCGCCCTCGGCTCGACCATGCTCCGCCCGCTCGAGCGTCACTACGGCAGGGGCTTCTCCGCCGCGGTGATCGCGGCTTCGGCCAATCTCGGCCCGATCATTCCGCCCTCTGGGGCGATGATCGTCTATGCCTACATGGCGGGCTCCACGGTCTCGGTGGGCGGGCTGTTCCTTTCGGGTGTCATCCCGGGCCTGTTGCTCGTCCTCGGCATGCTCACGATGTGCTCGGTGATCGCCCACGCCCGGGGCCTGCCGCTCACCGGCGAGGCGTTCAGCGCGCGTCGCGTGCTCTCCGAGCTCAGGCGCTCCTTCATCGTGCTGATGATGCCAGTGGTGGTGATCGGCGGCATCGTCGGCGGCGCCTTCACCGCGACCGAGGGCTCTGCCGTCGCGGTGGTCTATGCGCTCGCGGTCGGGTTCCTCGTCACCCGCCGGCTGAGGCTGGCCGATCTTCCGGAAGCGATCGGCGCGACGGTGGTCACCACCGCCGTGGTCGGCGCCATGATCGCCTTCGCCTCCGCCGTCACCTACATGCTGACGATCGACCTCTTTCCGCAGAAGCTCGCCGCCTGGCTGAAGGGGATCACCACCGACCCGCTCACCTTCATGGCGCTCGTCGCGGTGGTGCTTGTGGTCGTCGGCTGCTTCCTCGAGAGCAATGCCGCCTACATCATGCTCGTGCCGCTCCTGCACCCGATCGCGGTCGACTACGGTGTGGATCCGCTGCATTTCGGGTTCCTGTTCGTGTTCAACCTCGT
>Ga0308398_1000659_pt1 | contig 20847 bp, 18 predicted proteins | sample Hotspr20SampleT9_FD_202360 | JGI IMG/M metagenome (GOLD analysis project Ga0308398, IMG submission 202360) | Hot spring phototrophic mat microbial communities from Mushroom Spring, Yellowstone National Park, Wyoming, United States - 20051001_T9 ...
GCGGTCGCGCCGACATCAAGCGCGCCGCGGAAGATGAAAGGGAAGCAGAGGACGTTGTTGACCTGGTTCGGGTAGTCGCTCCGGCCCGTGGCGACGATCGCGTCCGGACGCGCCGCCTTGGCGAGCTCGGGCCTGATCTCGGGCTCGGGGTTGGCAAGAGCGAGGATCAGCGGGTTCGGCGCCATCGCCGGCAGCCACTCCGGGTCGAGCACGCGCGGGGCGGAGAGACCGAGGAAGATGTCGGCCCCCGTGAGCGCTTCGGCGAGGGTGCGCGCCGGCGTTGCGCGCGCCCACTTCGCCTTCCACGGGTCCATCAGCTCGGTGCGCCCCTCATGCACCACGCCCTTGATGTCGGTGACGATGACGTTCTCCGCCCGCAAGCCCATGGCGACCAGCAGGTCAAGGCAGGCGAGCGCGGCCGCACCGGCGCCAGAGGTGACGAGGCGCACCTCCTCGAGCCTCTTGCCCTGGAGCATCAGCGCGTTGCGGATCGCGGCGGCGACGATGATCGCGGTGCCGTGCTGGTCGTCATGGAAGACCGGGATTCGCATCCGCTCGCGCAGCGCCGACTCGATCACGAAACAGTCCGGCGCGCGTATGTCCTCGAGATTGATCCCGCCGAAGGACGGCTCGAGCGCGGCCACGACCTCGATGAACTTCTCGGGCTCGGTGGCATCGACCTCGATGTCGAACACGTCAATGCCGGCGAACTTCTTGAACAGCACCGCCTTGCCCTCCATAACCGGCTTGCCGGCGAGCGGCCCGATGGCGCCGAGGCCAAGCACGGCGGTGCCGTTGGAGATGACGGCGACGAGGTTGCCGCGGCCGGTGTAGTCGAAGGCGGCGGCCGGGTCTGCCGCGATCGCCTCGCAGGCGGCGGCCACACCGGGCGAGTAGGCGAGCGCGAGGTCGTGGTTGGTGGCCAGCCGCTTGGTCGGCTCGACGGAGAGTTTTCCAGGGCGCGGCAGTCGGTGGTAGTCGAGCGCCGCCTTGCGGAAATCCTCCCGGTCCATCGGTTCCATCCTCCCCGGATCAGTTGGAAGCGAAGGGATGCATGCGGTGGGCACGGGCGCAACCGGCGGCCGTGGCGGTTGTGTCGGAGAATTTTACAGAGGGGCGGTCGGGGCTCCGCAAACCTTTGGCAAGGCCTTGAAAATAAACGCGACATTCATTGGGCGCGAATTTTGCTCGGGATGCGGCTGCGGGGCTGGAGCGGGTACCGCGCCCGTGATTGGAGTGAGGATGGGACGATGACGAAGCGCTTCCTGAACACACTTGCTGCGGCCGTGGTCGCAGGCATGGTCGCAGCCTTGCCTGCCCAGGCATCGCTCAGCCATCTGAACGCCAATTGGTAAACGATCGCCTGGGGCCACGCGGATACAGAGAAGTCGATCGACGGTTTCACGGCCGGGCTCGTGCTCTCGACGCTGGGGCCGAACGGCCTGCCGGTCCGGTCGCCGTTTTCGCTGACCTTCCCGGCCACATCGTCGAACAACATCGTCGATGTCGATTCTCTCACGAGCGAGATCCTGTGGTGGACGCCGGGGGCGCGCACAGGCGTTGCCACAGTGACGGTGGATAGCTTCTATCCTAACCTGGTGACACTCCGGTTCAACGTGCCGTCCAACCTCCTCCCTGGCGGCGCCTCGAGCAACGGCAACCCGAACGGCTACACGGCGGCCGACTTCTTCGGCACGTTCGATGCTGGAGCGGGGGGCACGATCACGCTCACGCTCGGCGCCGACGATGACGCCTGGGTGTTCATCAACGGCCAGCTTGTGGTCGATCTCGGTGGCGTGAAGCCGCTGACGCCCGCGCCCATCACGGTGACGGGCCTCACCCCTGGCGAGAACAGGATCGACCTCTTCTTCGCCGACCGGCATGTTGTATTGTTTAGTCCGGCCTCGTGTTCTCAACTGACGTGGTGTTCCGGCCGATCCAGGTGCCCGAGCCTGCCTCGCTCGCGCTGCTTGGGCTGGGGCTCGCTGGGCTCGGTCTCGCCCTGCGCCGCCGCGCGGCCTGAAGCTTCCCGAGAATGTGTCAGGTGCGTGGGGCGGGGGAAACCCCGCGCCGTTCGCGTCTGGGCTATCGAGGGCTCTGCCTCCGGAAGGGCAAGCGCTCGTTACCAAGGGCCGCGGTTGGGGAATACGGCCGGTCCATCGCCTTGGTCATCCCAGGTAGAGCGCGGCGGCAGGAGCAGGGCAGCACCCGCGCGGGCACAACGCGAGATGGCGAGTTTCCTGTCGGAAAATTTTACACCTGCCCTCGCGAACCTGGAAAGACGCGGGCAAGCCCTTGATCCGTCGCGGCTCCCAAGCGAGGCACGTCGGTTGCTTGGGTGTGACTCGGTGTCCGTTGGCGCATGGATCATGACGCGCCGGCGCGCTCCGGTCATGACAACACGCGGCCGTGGCCGCGGAGGTTGGACGGCCAATCGAAGGGGCGGCGCGCGAGTCACGCGTCAGGCCTCGTGTGAACAGAAACCTCAGCAAACGGGAGATATCACGTGACCCACACCATACTTCGCCTCGCGGTTGCCGGAACGATGATCGGCGCCGCCGCAACAGCCAGCGCCTCGCCTCTGTTCGTCGTCTTCGACAACTTCACCTACAGCGGCACGGTCGTCGCGCCTTCGGCCGAGGTCATCATCGGCACGGCCACAAACGGCCCACGCGAGACACGTCCCAACGCGCGTGACGGGCTCGTCTCCGTGCGCAGCGGGGCAACGCCGTACAACAGCACCGCTCCGGATTACGCCCAGATCTCCACAGCGTGGTACTTCACGAACATCACGCCCTTCGTGACCAACGGCTGGGGCAACCCGAACAACACCAATTACGGGTTCTTCCAGTATCTCGACACCTTCCCCCGGAACGCTGACGTCACTGTCGAGGGCGGCTGGCAGCCGGGCAACCAGGTGTTCAAGCTCAAGCTCACCGGCGGAAATGGCGATGACAGCGACGCCGCCCGACTTTGGAACGCGCCCGTGACGACGGGCGGGCCTGCGGGCGACACGGCCGGGTTCTTCACCTCGTTCACGCTCGACCTCACCGCGACCTTCGCCTCCCCGGCGGTCTTCAATGCGCTGACCGGCTGGTACGAGCAGTGGAACGTGATGCCCATCTCCGTCACCGGCACGATCTCCGGGACCTTCGTCAACGACAGCACGACCAACCCGGCGGCGAATGGAAGCTATGCATTCTCGTTCACGATCACGGGCCCCGGCTCCTGGGCCGAGGACACAGGGGCATTCTGGGGCAGCGGGGAGAACCCGATCTTCGTGCGCAGCCGCTGGGCCGCGCCTGGCGCGCAACCCGTGCCCGAGCCGGCGTCGCTCGCCCTCCTCGGCCTCGGCCTCGCGGGCCTTGCGCTCGCACGGCGTCGCCGCCGCGCCTGACAGCCGCCGGAGCGTCTGACAACGAGGGGTGGGGCGAACCCCCACCCCTTTCGCGTGCGCGCCCCGCCTTGGCGCACGCGACGCGGTCGGCCACATGAGAGGAGGCGGCGCTTTCTCGGGGATCAGGCTGGTGCGGTCGAGAAGACTCGAACTTCCACGGGGTTTCCCCCACAAGCACCTCAAGCTTGCGCGTCTACCAGTTCCGCCACGACCGCGCCGCCAGCCAGGGCGCGGGGTATAGCCCATGACGCGCGACCCGGCAATCGGCGAGGGCGGGCCGGAGTGGCTCATCTCGGACGCGCTCGTTCCCTACCCAGAAGCCGTCGCAGCGATGGAGGCGCATGTCGCGGCGATGGCGCGCGGCCAAGCGCGAGAGCGCATCTGGCTCACCGAACACCCGCCCCTCTATACCGCCGGCACCTCCGCCCGCGCGGAGGACCTCTTCAACCCGCTCGGCCTGCCCACCTTCCGCTCAGGACGCGGGGGGCAGTGGACCTATCACGGCCCCGGCCAGCGCGTCGGCTACGTGATGCTCGACCTCCGCCAGCGGGGGCAGGACATACGCGGCTTCGTGCACGGGCTCGAGGCCTGGCTCATCGCCGCGCTCGCGAGGCTCGGGATAGGCGCCGAGCGGCGCCCTGGCCGCGTCGGTCTCTGGGTCCTGGACAGGCGCACCGGCGGGGAGAACAAGATCGCCGCCATCGGCGTGCGCGTCACGCGCTGGATCACCTGGCACGGGTTTGCGATCAACATCGATCCGGAGCTCGGGCACTTCGAGGGGATTGTGCCCTGCGGACTGCGCGAGCACGGCGTGACGAGCCTCAGGCGCGAAGGCGTCGCCGCGACGATGGCGGAGGTCGATGCCGCTCTTATGGCGACCTTCGCGGAGGCGTTCGGTGGGGCCGGAGCCGGCCCGGGCGACGAGCCGACACCCCACGCCGCCGCGGTACGCTACCCCGTCGGCTGAACGAGGGCGCGGCGCAGGCCCGCCCGGCGAGCGAGCCGGGAGGGGTTGCGCGCCCGAGGCCTTCGGTCACACTCGCCGCCTGGCCTGACGGGAGGGGGCATGGCGTTCGAGGGCTTCACGCTCGAGGAGATCACGGTCGAGACCGGCGTGACCTTGCGCGTCCGTCGCGGCGGGGCGGGGCGGCCGCTCGTGCTGTTGCACGGCAACCCGCAGACGCACTGGATGTGGCACAAGGTCGCGCCCGCTCTCGCCCGCCATTTCACCGTCATCTGCCCTGACCTCAGAGGCTACGGCTTCTCCTCCAAGCCCCCGATCACGGCGGACCATTCGGCCCACTCCAAGCGGGCGATGGCAGCCGACATCGTGGCGCTGATGCAACACCTCGGCCATTCCCGCTTCCTCCTCGCCGGGCATGACCGCGGCGCGCGCGTCGCCCATCGCCTCTGCCTCGACCACCCGGAGGCGGTGGAGAAGATGGCTCTGCTCGACATCATCCCCACCCTCGAGCACTTCGAGCGGGCGGGGATGGACTTCGCCATGGGCTACTACCACTGGTTCTTCCTCGCCCAGCCCGCTCCGCTGCCGGAGCGGATGATCGGCGCGGACCCGCGGTTTTGGCTCCTCTCGCACAGCGGCGGGCACGGCATGCCACCCGATTTTTTTCGCCCCTGAGGCCGTCGACGACTATCTCGCCGCGCTCATGCTCCCCGGAACGATCGACGCGATCTGCGAGGACTATCGCGCCGCGGCGACGATCGACCTCGTGCATGACCGGGAGAGCCGCGCCTCGGGCCGGCGAATCACCGCTCCGGCGGCGGTGCTGTGGGGGGCGAAGGGGAAGGTCGGCGGCTGGTACGATGTCGCGGCGATCTGGCGCCTCTACGCCGAAGACCTCAGGCTCGCCGAGCCGGTGCCGTCCGGCCACTACCTCGCCGAGGAGGCGCCGGAGGCAGTGCTCGACGCGTTCGGGCGCTTCTTCGGCTGAGGGCTACTCGACCCGCTTCCACCAATAGCCCTCATCCACCGGCTCGCCGGTGGGGCGCATGGCGTAACCGGGGATCACGCCGACGAACTGCCAGCCGAGGGACCGGACGATCGTCTCCGCAGGCCCGCCCGGCCAGGTGCGCAGCACGAGCAGCCGCCGGCCGTGGGCGGTCGCCGCGCGGTCGATCCGCGCCATCAGCTCCCGCCCGACGCCGCGCCGACGGAACTCGGGGTGGACGAGGAGCTGGCGCACCTCGGCGCGATGCGTCTGGTTCTCCGGTACGTCGAGATCGAGCTGCAGGCAGCCCGCGATCTCGCCATCGACCCAAGCCGCGAGGATGACGCGCCGCGCGGCGGCGACCTCGGAGGCGCGCTCGCGCCAGAAGGCGCGCGCCTTCTCGATCGACAGCGGCGCGAGGAAGCCGACGACCGCGCCGTCATCGACACAGGCCTTCAGGACCTCGGCGAGGCGTCGTTCGGCGGAGACGGCCGCGGCCGGGTCGAGGATCTCGACGACCGTTCCAGAGATCGGCTTGGCGTAGCGGAACTCGAGCGAGCGCGAGCGGTCATCGAGCACGCGGATGGAGCCCGCGCGCACATAGGAGTGCTTCTCGTAGAAACGGTGCGCGGCCTCGAAGCGCGTGTCGGTCCAAAGCACGATCCGCTTCGCGCCTCGCGACCGCGCATGCCCCTCCGCCGTGCGCAGGAGATCGGCCGCGAGCCCGGTGCCGCGATGCGGAGCGGCCACGTACATGCGGGTGATTTCCCACGCATCGTCGTGGTTCAGCGGCACGGTGCCGACCATGCCGACAACGGCGCCCGCGACCTCCGCGGTCCAGAGAGCGCCGCCGCGCGCGGCGATGTGGCTCGCAAGGGCGCGAAGCTCCGGCGCCTCGTTGTCGACGTCGAGAACGCAGCCCGGATATTCGCCCCAGCAGGCGCCGATCAGGGCGATGTAGCCTGCTGCATCGGCGTCACGTCCTGGGCGTATGCTTCCCTCGTAAGCAGCGTCAGGCAAGAGCGGCGCAGAAGGCTTGAATGCGGCGGCAGGCCTCACGGAGATCATCCGTCGACGTGGCGTAGGACACTCGGAAATACGGGCTCATACCATAGGCGGCGCCGTGCACGGCGGCAACGTGCTGCTCCTCGAGCAGGGCGAGGACGAAGTCGAGGTCGGTCTCGATCCTGCGCCCCGAGGCGGAGGTCTTGCCGAGGCAGCCGGCGATGTTCGGATAGACATAGAACGCCCCCTCAGGGCGGTGGCAGACGATCCCCCGTGCCTTGTTCAGCTCCGCGACCACGAGGTCGCGGCGCTCCCGGTAGATCGCCGCGCGCTCGCGCACAAGGTCCTGCGGGCCATCAAGCGCTGCGGCGGCGGCCGCCTGCGCGACGGTGCAGACGCCGGAGGTGAGCTGGCCCTGCATGTTGACCATCGCCTTGATCAGATGCTTCGGCCCGCCGCAGAACCCGACGCGCCAGCCGGTCATCGCATAGGTCTTCGAGGCGCCGTTCACGGTCAGCACCCGGTCCCTGAGGTCGGGGCAGACCTGGGCGAGGGTGGCGAAGGCGAAGTCGCCATAGACCATGTGCTCGTACATGTCGTCCGACAGCACCCAGACCTGCGGGTGCCGCGCGAGCACGGCGCCGAGGCCGCGCAGCTCGTCGGCCGAGAGCGCCGCGCCGGAGGGGTTGTTCGGGCTGTTCAGCACGAGCCACTTGGTGCGCGGCGTGATCGCTGCCTCGAGGTCTTCGGGACGAAGCTTGAAGCCGTTGTTCTGCGGGCAGGGAACGAACACGGGCCTCGCCCCCGCGAGCTTCGCCTGGTCGGCATAGCTGATCCAGTAGGGGGCTGGGATCACCACCTCGTCGCCCGGGTCGATGGTGGCGAGGAAGGCGTTGATGATGATCTGCTTGCCGCCGTTGGCGACCATGATCTCGTCAAGCGCGTACTCAAGACCGTTATCGCGCCGGAACTTCCGCTGCACCGCAGCCTTCAGCGCGGGCGTGCCGTCCTGCGGCGGGTAGTGGGTGTCGCCCGCAAGAGCGGCCGCATGCGCCGCCTCGATGGCATGCGGCGGAGTGTCGAAATCGGGCTCACCGACCGCGAGGCTGATCACCCGGTGGCCGGCGGCGGCAAGAGCGCGTGCCTTCGAAGTCATCACCACCGAGGCGGCGACCTCGACATCCGCGAGGCGTCGGGCAAGGGCGGGCGCGCGTGCTGCCACGGTCAGGTCGGTCTCCATCCTCTCTCGTCCAGCGATATCCCCTTGAGCCCGCCTCGGATTCGGCTAGTGCAGCCCTTCGCAGAAGCGGCGTATCCGTGCGCAGGCCTCGCGCAGGCTCTCGGTGTCGGTGGCGTAGCTGATCCGCATGTGTCCTGGGGCGATGAAGGCCGTCCCGTGCACGGCCGCGACCCCCTCCTCCTCGAGGAGCGCGGTGACGAAGTCCTCGTCCGTCTCGATCCTGCTGCCGCCGCGCGAGGTCTTGCCAAGGCAGCCGTGGATGCCGGCGAAGACGTAGAACGCGCCTTCGGGCTTGCGGCAGACGATGCCAGGGCAGGCATTCAGCGCCTCGACCACGAGATCGCGCCGCGCCTTGTAGGCAGCGACCATCACCGCGATGCTGTCCTGCGGACCGGTGAGCGCCTCCACCGCGGCGGCCTGGCTGATCGAGGAGGTCGAGGAGGTGGACTGGCTTTGCAGCTTGTCCATCGCCCGGATCAGCGGCTTCGGCCCGCCCGCGAAGCCGATCCGCCAGCCGGTCATCGCATAGCCTTTGGAGCAGCCGTTCATCGTCAGCGTGCGGTCCTTCAGTTGCGGCTCGACCTGAACGATCGTCGCCGCCTTGAACCCGTCATAGGCGAGGTGTTCGTAGATGTCGTCGGTGAACACCCACACCTGCGGGTGGCGCAGGAGCACCTCGGTGAGCGGCTTGAGGTCGGCGGCGGAATAGGCCGCCCCGGTCGGGTTGCAGGGGTTGTTGAGGATGAACCAGCGCGTCCTCGGCGTGATCGCCGCCTCGAGATCCTCGGGCCGGAGCTTGAAGCCGTTGTTCTGCGGGCAGGGCACGAACACCGGCCTGCCTTCCGCGAGCTGGACGATGTCGGGGTAGCTCACCCAGCAGGGGGTGGGGATGATCACCTCGTCGCCCGGGTTGAGGGTGGCGAGCATGGCGTTGAAGATCACCTGCTTGCCGCCCGTCGAGACGATGATCTCCTCGGGGGTGTAGTCGAGCCCGTTGTCGCGGCGGAACTTGAGGCAGACGGCCTCGCGCAGGGCGCGCGTTCCGGCCACATCGGTGTACTTCGTCTCGCCGCGTTCGATGGCGGCGATCGCGGCGCGCTTGATGTTCTCTGGCGTGTCGAAATCGGGCTCGCCGGCAGAGAGGCTGATGATGTTCCGCCCGGCCGCGGCAAGCGCGCGCGCCTTCTGGCTGATGGCGATGGTCTGCGAGGGGCTGATCCGGTCGAGCCGCTCGGCTGTCAGCGACATGCAGTGTCTCCGCGCGCGTCACCCGCGGCAGGGCCGCGAGAGGTCCGAGGCCGAAGCCTCGCCGATCGCCGGACTTCCTAGACGCGCGTCAGGCTGGTTGCAACCCGGCCAAGGCGCAGGGCGAGCAGGAGTGCTGCGGAGACCACGGCGATGATGATGGTCGCCAGCGCGAAGAGTTCGGGCGTGAGCCCGAGCCGCATGGCCGAGAACACGACCATCGGCAGGGTGGTGGCGCCCGGGCCGGAAGTGAAGGACGCGATGACGAGATCGTCGAGCGAGAGGGTGAAGGCGAGCAGCCAGCCGGAGGCGAGCGCGGGCGCGATCAGCGGAAGCGTAATGGTGGCGAACACTGTCCAGGGTCGCGCGCCGAGGTCCATCGCCGCCTCCTCGAGGCTCTCGTCGAAATCGGCAAGGCGGGCCTGGACCACCACCGCCACATAGGCGGTGGCGAAGGTGATGTGGGCGATGGTGATCGTGGTCACGCCGCGTTCGCCTGGCCAGCCGACGGCGGAGGCGAGCGCGACGAAGAGCAGGAGCAGGGAGAGGCCGGTGATCACCTCCGGCATGACCAGCGGGGCGGCGACCATCGCGCCGAACAGCGCCCGGCCGCGGAAGGCGCCGAGCCGCGCGAGAGCGAAGCCGGCGAGCGTGCCGATCACGAGCGCCCCGGTGGCGCTCACCGCAGCGATCCGCAGGGAGAGAAGGGCAGCGTCGATGAGCGCGGTGTTGTTCCAGAGCGCGAGATACCAGCGGAAGGAGAACCCGGTCCAGCTCGTCACCAGCCGGCTGTCGTTGAAGGAGAGAAGGACGAGGAGAGCGAGCGGCAGGTAGAGGAAGGCGTAGCCCACGCCGAGCGCGAGGCCGAGCCAGGGAAGGCGCCGGCTCATCGCCGCGCCCGCTGCGCGGCGAGGTGCTGGAACAGGGCGATGGGGATCACCAGCAGGAGCAACAGCGCCACGGCAAGCGCCGAGGCCATCGGCCAGTCCCGGTTCTGGAAAAACTCGACCCAAAGAACGCGGCCGACGAGCTGAGCCGACGGGCCGCCGAGGAGTTCAGGGATCACGAACTCGCCGACGGCGGGAATGAAGACGAGCATGACGCCTGCGGCGATCCCAGGGAAGGAGAGCGGCAGCGTGACGGTGAGGAAGGCGCGGAAGGGCCTGGCGCCGAGATCGGCCGCCGCCTCGAGCAGAACGGGGTCGAGCTTGGCGAGGGAGGCGTAGAGCGGGAGAACCATAAAGGGGAGGTAGCAATAGACGATGCCGAGATAGACCGCCCCTTCCGTGTAGAGCAGGCGCAACGGTTCGCGCACGAGGCCGAGCGAGAGGAGAAGCCCGTTCAGAACGCCCTGCTCCTGCAGGATGCCGATCCAGGCCATCACACGGAGGAGGAAGCTCGTCCAGAACGGCAGGATGACGAGCACGAGCAAGAGGTGCCGCCGGCGCTCCGGCGCGCGCGCGATCGCATAAGCCATCGGATAGCCGATCAGGAGGCAGAGGAGAGCGGAGACGGCGGCGACGCGAAGCGACCGGAGATAGGCCTCGAGATAGAACCGGTCCTCGGCAAGAAGCGCGAAATTGCCGAGGTTGAGCACGAGGGTGAGCACCTTCTCCTCGGTCCAGCGCAGGACCGGCGCATAGGGCGGGATGCCGAGCGCGGGTTCGGACAGCGCGATCTTCGCGACGATCAGGAAGGGCAGGAGAAAGAAGAGGAAAAGCCAGGCGTAGGGCAGCACGAGCACGGCAAGCCGCACGAGCCTGCCGGAGGCGACAGCGGCAGGCGCGCTCATCGCACGCCCCTCACTGCGCGAGCAGGACGGTGGCGAAATCGGGCCACGTCACGGCCACCGGATCGTTCCAGGTGATCGGGAGTTCGGTCAGCCGCGTCTCGGTGGGACGGCTGACGCGCACGACCGAGCCGTCGGGCAAGGCCACCACGTACATCACGAAGTCGCCATAGTAGGCGATGTCGCGCACCGTGCCGTCGAGGCGATTGGGGCCGTTGCCCCCGGCCTCAGCCACCTTCTCGATCCGCATCTTCTCGGGGCGGACGGCGACGAAGACCCGCCCGCCGACGGGCTTGGGGGAGTCCGCGTCGCTCCGGAACAGGGCGTCGAGAGCGGTGCTCTCGACGAGCGCGCCGGGGCCCTCGGCACGCCTCACGATCCCTTCGAAGATGTTGGCGGTGCCAAGGAAGGCAGCGACGAAGCGGCTTGCGGGGTATTCATAGACCTCCGCTGGCGTGCCGACCTGGGCGAGCCGCCCCTCCGCCATCACCGCGATCCGGCTCGCCATCGTCATCGCCTCCTCCTGGTCATGCGTGACCATGATGAAGGTCGTGCCGGTGCGCTCCTGGATATTGACGAGCTCGAACTGCGTCGCCTCGCGCAGCGACTTGTCGAGCGCGCCGAGCGGCTCATCGAGCAGAAGGAGTTTGGGGCGCTTGACGAGGCAGCGCGCGAGCGCGACGCGCTGTCGCTGGCCGCCCGAGAGCGCCGCTGGCCGCCGTCGCTCGAGACCGACGAGCTGGACGAGCTCGAGAGCCTCCGCAACGCGCGCCGCGATCTCGGCCCTCGGCAGCCCTTCGCGCCTCAGCCCATAGGCGATGTTCTCCGCAACCGTCATGTGCGGGAACAAGGCGTAGGACTGGAACATCATGTTCACCGGCCGCTCGTAGGGCGGCATGGCGAGGAGGTCCTCGCCATCGAGGGTGATCGTGCCGGAGTCGGGCCGTTCGAAACCCGCGAGCATGCGCAGAAGCGTCGTCTTGCCCGACCCCGATCCACCGAGGAGAGCGAACAGCTCGCCCCGGTAGATGTCGAGATCGATTCCGGCGACGGCGGTGACCTCGCCGAAGCGTCGGGTCACGCCCCGCAGCCGGAGATAGGGCTCGGCGTCGGGGTCACGCCACGGTTCGGGCGCTGCCGGCCGCGCCTCGGGACCGGCCCCGACCATCGCCTCCGGTGGCCTCCGGCCGCGTCAGCGCCCTGCCTTGAAGCGCGCCCAGACGCGGTTGCGCGCCCGGTCCGCCGTCTGCGGCACCGCCGACACGGTGAAGAACCGGGCGAAGTCCTCCTCGGCGGGATAGACGTTCCGGTCGGCGAGGATCGCCGGCTCGATCAGCGGCTTGGACGCCGGTACGGCGTTGGGGTAGCGCGTGACGTTGGTGATCGCGGCGATGTTTTCTGGCTTGAGCACGAAGTTGATGAAGGCATGCGCGTTCTCCGGGTTCGGCGCATCACGGGGGATGGCGAGCACGTCGAACCAGAGCTGCGCGCCTTCCTTCGGCGCAACGTAAGCCACCGTCACACCGCGATTGGCCTCCGCCGCACGCGCCTGCGCCTGGATCACGTCGCCCGAATAGGTCATCGCGAGGCAGGTCTCTCCGGTTGCGAGTTGCTCGAGCGCGCCGCCCGAGGCGAAGCTTCGAACGAAGGGGCGGATGCCAAGCAGCGTCTGCTCGACGCGGCGCAGATCGTCGTTGCTCGTGCTGTCCTGGTTGAGGCCGAGATAGCGCAGAACGGTCGGGATCACGTCGGTCTGGCTGTCCATGATCGTGATGCCGCAGCGGGAAATCGCGCGCGCATGCTCCGGCTTGAACAGGAGATCCCAGCTGTCGAGCGGCACGGTCCGCGACAGCGCCCGGATCCGCTCGACATTGAGGCCGAGGCCGATCGTTCCCCAGAGATAGATGACTCCGTGGCGGTTGCCCGGGTCGGAACTGCGAAGCCGCTCCATCAGCGTGGGGTCAAGGCCGGCGGCGGAGGGGATCCGCGCGAGGTCGAGCGGCTGCAGCGCTCCTGCCGCAATCAGCCGCGAGAAGGTCGGCTCGTTGGTGGGCGCGATCACGTCATAGCCCGACCGGCCCGCCGACAGCTTCGCCTCGAGCGTCTCGAGGCTGTCGAAGGTGTCGTAGCGGACGCGGATCCCGGTCTCGGCGGTGAAACGCTCGAGCAACGCCGGGTCGATGTAGTCGGTCCAGTTGTAGACGTTGACGACGCGCTCCTGGGCGAGTGAGGGCAGGGCGAACAGGCCGAGGGCAAGGCCCGCAGCGAGCGCAAGCGAGCGGCGGGGGGCGGCGCGTGTCATGCGTGTCTCCTCGTCGGTCGGCATCGGGAGCGGACCCTAACACGGGCGGGCGGGCGCGCGAGAGGCGCGCGGCGCTCCCGCAGACCGGCGCCTGAATATTTTCCTTGACGGAATTCCCAAATAACGGCATCGTCCGGGCCGTCAGCGGGAGGCGTGCGTCCTGGGCCGCCCCGCCGCTCCATCCAATCCCAGCGCTCCGCACCTCCTCCTCCGGCGCCCGGAGGGGGTGGGCGGCGCGCGCCTCTGCGAGGACCCAAGCGGCATGGCGTTCGATCCACGGAACCTCGGCGTGTTGGCCTACGCCGCCGGGTTCTCGCTCTGGCAGTACCGGAGCACGTCCGACGACGCGTCGTCTGTCGCGGCGCCCGGGCACTTCGATCCGGTCGCCGCGATGCTGAGGCCGGACGATCTCGTGCTCGTCTCCGCGCCCGACCGGGGACTCATCCTGCGAATCCTGTCGGTTGCCGGCGGCAGCGTGACGACCGCCGAACTCGCCGCCGGCCCGCCACCCGAGCCGCCACTGCCGCCGCCGGACACCCTCCTCGACGAGTCAGGCGCCCCGATCCTGACCGAGGCGGGCGAAGCGCTGCGCCTCGAATGATGCCCTTCCGTCTGCCGTCAGGCCCGGCACGGCCGCCGCCGCGGACGATGCGGTCAAGACATAACGCCAGAGCCCGGGCCGCTACGGCAACCGCGCATGGGCGCTTGCCGACCACCGCCCACAGGCGGCAGTCGCCATCAGCTTCGGCCCGGTCACGCCTGACCCGGCCGAGAACCGCGGCGTCGCGCGCGTCGCCGAGGACCGAGGCAGCACTCCGGCGCCTCTCCTTCCCCCAAGCCAGCTCAAGGAAACGACCGACATGCCCTTCGATGTCCAGAAGCTCAGCGTGCTCGCCTACGCCAACGGATTCACGCTGTGGCACTACCGGAACGATTCCGACGACCGCGCCGCGATGCTCTCGGCCGGCTACTTCGACCAGAGCGCGCACCTCCTCCGCCGCGGCGACATGCTGCTCGCGCGCGCGTCGGACAGCTTCGCCATCCTGCATGTGACGGCCAACACCGGCACCGCCGTGACGGTCGCTGCGATCGTCTGACCGCCTCGAGCACGGGCCGCCGGCGCGGCGTGGGGCTCATCTCCGCCCGTCGGCGCCCTGCGGCAGCGCGGCGTGATCCGTCGCGAACCGGTCGCGGCCCGGCCGCGCGCGGCGATGCCGCGACCGCCATGGAGTGATCAGAGATGCCGAAGATCAGTGAACTTGCCGCCGCTGCGAGCGCGGCGGATACGGATCAGCTTGCCGCCAATCAGGGCGGGACGACCCGTCGGGTCACGGTGGGGCAGGTGCGCGCGGGGCTTGCCAGCGCCACGCACACGCACGCCATCTCCGAGATCGCAAACCTCCAGGCAAGCCTGGATGCGAAGCAGCCGATCGACCCGGACCTGACCGCGCTTGCGGCGAACACCACGAACGGGCTCTGGGCACGCACCGGCAACGGCACGGGCGCGGCGCGGACGATCACCGCAGGGTCCGGCATCACCGTCACCAACGGCGATGGTGTCGCCGGCAACCCGACGATCGCGCTCAATTTCACCCTCGCGAACATCCCGCAGTCGGGCGCGACCGCAGGCCAGGTGCTGAAGTGGAACGGCAGCGCCTGGGCACCGGCCAACGATGAGGTGGGCAGCGGCGGCGCGGCGGCTCCCAGCATCATCACTGCTTCGGCGGCCTCGACTTATCAGGCGACAGGTCTGACGGGAGACCGGGTCATCAAGTTGACGCTGACCGGCAACGTCACCATCACCGCGCCGACATTTACGGGGCTTGCCCCCAACAGCGTCTACTTCGTCCGTTACGAGCTCACGGCCTCCGGAGGTGCCCGCACGCCCTCCTTCTCCGGCTACACGCTCGCAAGCGGCGTCGATCCGGCCCGCACTATTCCTGATGGCGGTTCTCTCTTCATCGACACCGAGGCGCATACCGATGCGTCCGGCGCGGTGTCGCTGCAGCGACTTATCGGTGCCTACGACGTCGGTTCTGAACCGGCGGCACCGCTGGCACCGGATGATCGGATCGTCTTCTCCGACACGTCGGAAGGCGGGCGGCCAAAATCGGCTCCCGTCTCCGACATCCGCGATCTCTCCGGCCGCGCCGTGGCCTTCACCGACCACATCCCGATCTCGGGCAACGGGACCTACGTCATCCTTGAGGACAACACGATCCTCGGAACAATCACGGGCGTCACCTATCGGTGCAATACGGGCACCCTGACAGCGACCTTGCAGATCGCGAATCACACCAGCTCTTCGAACCTGACTCCTGCAGGAGCGGCCTCGATCTCGGGGCTGACCGATCTCGCTGTCAGCACGGCAAGCGCGCGCGCGACGGCGACAGGAGCGAACACGATGGGTAAGAGTGGCACGACGGGCCGTGTGCTCCAGGTCGTCGTCACTAACGCGACTGGTTCACCCACGGTTCTGACCCTGACGGTGAGGGGAACGACCTGATGTTTCGCTCAACTTTGCGGTCCGGCGTGGGGCGTCGCGGTCGCTTTTCCGCTTCGGGGCAGGGCTCCTCAAGCGGCGAGATCGCTCTCGGCCTCATCACGCTGCACAACAATGGAACCGTGGCTGTGGAGCCACGGGCGCGCTTTGGCATGGCCTGGGTGAAGGGGCGTTTTTATCTTTCAACGCATCGCCTTCGCATCCGCGTCTCCGGTGGCAATGATGTTGCGTTCGCGGCTCTTGTGGGGCGCAACAGCTACACCGATGGCAGCGTGCATACCACTGCCGATGGTGGTGTCGTTCTTCATGACACAACGCCTCTCGCAGCGGGTGCATCGCGGACCTATGAGGTCTATGCTGCGCCTGGTTCACAGCCCGAGGGCACGTTCGATCCATGGGCATGGATCAGCGCGCATGCGAACGACTTCACGGTCGAGATTACTAACCGCACGGGCTCATCTACTGGTGCGCGCAGCAATCTGACCTTCAGCCTCAAGACGGCTGTTTCGAATACGGCGCGCCGCGAGATCGTCAACCGCACGGCGCAGTTCGTCCGCACCAAGGTATGGCAGAAGCTCGACGGAGAAGAGCATCTCATCTGCGAGTTCCACCACGACTTCTGGCTTGATGCCTCCGGTGATGTGCAGGGCATTGAGTGGACGGCGGTGATGTCGCAACACTGGTGGGTCAATGACCCATTCGGTGTGTCGCAGCCGAGAGAGCGTCAGAATTACGACGCAACAGTGCGGTATGGATCAACGGTGGTCGATTCGCGAACAGGGCTTGCGCACGCTTATCACTGCCGATGGGCATCGCTCCGTCCTGACAACGATCCGCAGCATGCGCGCAAGCACTGGGTCAATGTGTCGGGCGCGCCGATGCCGACGATCCGTGTGCAGTATTCGGATGCCGTTTGGCGTGAGATGATCCGCGCTGGTGCTGCGCCTCCGCAGGGTGATTCGCCGATCAGAGCGCCTGTTTCTCGCACCTACACCCCGCTTGGCACCAACGGGCACAACTCAAGCATTATGTCTGGGGGTGGCTATCTCGGCCGGGGTGTGTGGGACGAAGATTCGGCGAAAATCATCTCTCACAGCCCAGGCGGTTCTGGGCGCAATCCGGATGGCGCGTGGCGTGCTGCACGTGTTTCCGCACAAGGCGGCCTTGGGTTCTACGGACATCTGCGTGATCATCGCAGCGGTTCCGTCGGCAAAATTATCCCTGCACCGTTCCGCCAGATTACGGGCGGGACACAGAGCTACGCCGGTCTCGGTGCAACCGTATTGCGCTCACGGAACAACTCGTTTTCGCCGTTTCCGCCGCATCCGCAGTGGACATGGGTAGACCCGCACGGCGGGACCGGCGCGTTTTCCGGATACGATTCCGCACACGCGACGAACTACAGCACAGCAATCGCCTTTCTTGAGGCAGAACACTACTTAGCTGATGCTGCTCTGTCCTCGCTTGACTTCAATCTTTGGCATTTTCACTTCAATGAATACGTGCATGATGCGCAGATTTACTATCAAGGCACAAGCTACAATCCTCCCCCCACCCGGTTTGGAACGCTGCCGAGTGGCATACGCAATGAGGATCGGGCGCTCGCTTGGAGCCTGAACTTCCTCGGGCGCCAGTGGATACTGACGGATGACCGAAGCATCGAGCGGCCCTATGTGCTCAACGTCATCCGGAACGTGGAGAACTATCTGACAACAAGCGCGAACTATGTATCTCCTGCCCACTACAATCGTGGCCTGCTCAGAATGCACCGTCCCTATGCGACCGGGCAGTGGCAGGTCGGGATGCGGATCATGACCGCATATATGGCGCACCTTGCACTGCGCGATCATCTGCCGGTCAACACGCGCGGCATGAATGGCATCCAGGAGTCCGCATTCCTCGATGCGCGCTTCATTCGGCAAATGTTGGCGCAGGGCCTTTACTTTTTGGGTGCAAATCTAATTGGCGTATCTCCAAGCGACGACCCGACTATTGTCTTCTCGGACAATTGGTATCCGGGTGCATTTAGCTTCGCAATAGACAACGGGCTGTTTACTGTGAATGGTATGCTGCAAGGACTAGAGACCCTGGTTGACGGCCTGCGTGTGCAGTTCACGACGCACGACGGTTATGCAAACCCCAAGCCGACGCCTGCGCCGTTTCAGGCTGGCGTCGATTACTGGACTGTGCAGACGAGCGGCAACACGTTCCGGCTGGCTTCAACGCCTGGCGGTTCTCCCATTGGATCGACTGTGGTGCAATCGAGCAATCTGCCACTCATTCTCATCGCACCCCCAAGCTACAACCGAACGCAGATTGGGCCCAATCCACCATACTTCATGCCACCATCAGACCACTTCTTGCTCATTGCCCATGCGGCCGTCCAATATGCGCGCGGCATGGGTCATCCTGACTATGACGCGGCCTTCTGCAATGCAGTAGACACGTTCATGGCTCCATACTTCACGCCGACCCGTGACGTGTTTGTGAACTGGGTGGTCGACTACACCAAGCTGCAGGAGTCGTGAGATGAGTGTCCATAACGGAAACAACGGAGCGAACTATCTCCAGACGACGAGCCTCAACATTCCGTGTAATCAGACTTTCTTTGTTGGGGTATGGACGAAGCGCGCCAACCTAGATACCAGCGTCCTCAGCAGGCATACGCACTTTTCGACCAACGCGACACTTAACGACCAGCCGCGCGTGATTGGCCAGCAGTCCGCAACGACGCGCGACTGGCTCGTCACGTCAACCACCGGGCAAGGCGGCTCAACGATCGTCGATACATGGGTTCATCTCGCGCTCTGGTTCGGCGGCTGGACAGGAACCTCTCAAGAGCAACGTTCTTTTCAGAACGGTGTATCGGTTGCGCACATGTCTGGGACCTCGAATTTCCCTTCGAGCAACCTGTCTTACCTTCGCCTGCTCACAAGATGGGAGGAGAGTCCGACAGGTAACTACATGCGAGGCAAGATTGCAGAACTTGCCGTTTACACCGGTATCACGGTAGCGCAGCGGGACACCATCTTGGCCGAGATGCAGACGACCCATGTCGGGGCGCTCTCGATTACGCCAACCTATGCTTGGAGACTGCTTGACAACGCGAACGCGACGGTCGGCGGGGTGAACTTGACGATGGTCGGCACGGTGACGTTCGACGCGGACGATCACCCGTTCGCCACTTCTGCGCCTCCTGCGCGACGGCGGACATTCGTGCTGATGTGATGGCGCCCGTCGCCGGCTCCGCTCCGCACCGGCCGTCGGCGTGGCGGCCCCTGGCCGGCTGTTCGCGCCAGTAGCTCGATCCTGAAGCGACGCGAGGCAGGCGCGGGGCCGCTCAAGCCTGTCCCCACCTCGCCGCAGGCGGTGATCCAGCGATCGGCGTCAGCGCTGGGTTCGAAAGGATGACGGGCTGGCTCCTCCACCCCAGCCGCCCAAGCGCTGCGCGCGACTTGGGCGCGCGGCCACGCGGTCGAACGAGCGGCTGGAGGCGTGTTCCGGCAAGCCACCCAGCCCTTGCTCTTCCTGGGTGCCGGGCCTAATCAGGGGACGCGCAGTTGGGAGACGCCGCCATGAACGTCGTGCAGCCGATCGCTCAAGCCACGCGCAAGCGCGGCTGGGCCAAATTCATCTGGGACGACCCGCTCCTCCTCGAGGATCAGCTGACCGAGGACGAGCGGATGATCCGCGACGCGGCGCGCACCTACTGCCAGGAGAAGCTCTTCCCCCGCGTGCTCGAAGCAAATCGCCACGAGCGGTTCGACCGCGAGATCATGAACGAGTTTGGCGCGCTCGGCTTCCTCGGCGCCACGCTCGACAGCCATGGCTGTGCCGGCATCTCCTACGTCGCCTATGGTCTGATCGCGCGCGAGATCGAGCGCGTCGACAGCGGCTATCGCAGCGCGTTCTCGGTTCAGTCCTCGCTCGTGATGTATCCGATCTGGGCCTTCGGCTCCGAGGCGCAGAAGGATCGCTACCTGCCCAAGCTGCGCACCGGAGAGTGGGTCGGCTGCTTCGGGCTGACCGAACCGGACGCCGGCTCCGACCCGGCTGGCATGCGCACCCGCGCGAAGGCTGTCGAGGGCGGCTTCGTGCTCAACGGCTCCAAGACCTGGATCTCGAACGCGCCGATCGCCGACCTGTTCCTCGTCTGGGCAAAGGATGATGCGGGGGAGATCCGCGGCTTCCTGCTCGAGAAGGGCATGGCAGGGCTGACCGCGCCGAAGATCGAGGGCAAGTTCTCGCTGCGCGCCTCCGTCACCGGCATGATCATGATGCAGGATGTGTTCGTGCCAGCGGAGAACATGCTGCCCAATGTGAAGGGGCTGAAGGGTCCTTTCTCCTGCCTCAACAATGCCCGGTATGGTATCGCGTGGGGGGTGATGGGTGCGGCCGAGTTCTGCTGGCACGCCGCCCGCTCCTACACGCTCGAGCGGAAGATGTTCGGCCGGCCGCTCGCCGCCACCCAACTCATCCAGAAGAAGCTCGCCGACATGCAGACGGAGATCGCGCTCGGGCTGCAGGGTGCGCTCCGGCTCGGGCGGCTGCTCGACGAGGGGCGTGCCGCGCCTGAGGCGATCTCGCTGATGAAGCGGAACAACTGTGGCAAGGCGCTCGAGATCGCGCGGATGAGCCGCGACATGCACGGCGGCAACGGCATCGTCGACGAGTACCACGTCATCCGCCACCTCATGAACCTCGAGACGGTGAACACCTACGAGGGAACGCACGACATCCACGCGCTGATCCTCGGGCGGGCGCAGACGGGCATCGCTGCCTTCGGCGGGCCCTGAGGGCCGAGCCCCACGCGCTCTGCGCGCCGGTTCAGGCTGCGGCCCGCTGAGCCCCCACGCCAGCCTGGCGGGCGAGCAGTTTCATGCCGCGCATGGTGAGATCCTCCTCGCTCCGCTGGCGGAACGACGGATGCAGCTTCTCCCGCGGCGTCGGGATCGTCGGCCAGCGATCGGTCGACAGCACCACCGTCTCGAGCCCGGCGTCGCGGAAGAGCGCGAGAACCTCGGAGGGGGCGAGGCGGTTCGTATAGAATCCGGCCTCGGAGAAAAGACGCCCCTCCCAGGTCTCGGGCGAAAACCGGAGATTGTTGAGCGCCTGGGCGAGATGGTCGCGGAAGTCGATGCCATGCACCATCACCCCGCCGGGCGTGAGCAGGCGCGCGCACTCCCGGATGGTCGGGGCGAAATCGGCGAGACGCACATGCTCCAGCACGGCATTCGACCAGATGAGATCGAAGGACGCGCCGGGCAGGGACGCGAGACCCGCAAGCCCGTTCGTCTGGTAGGTCACGCCGATCCGGGCGAGCACCTCCTCGGCTGTCGCCGCTCCCGCAAGCGGCAGCGGCCGAAGCCCGGCGTCCCGAAGCGCCTGATCGAGCCCCTCGAGCATCGCAAGCGTCG
>Ga0308398_1000661_pt1 | contig 20835 bp, 22 predicted proteins | sample Hotspr20SampleT9_FD_202360 | JGI IMG/M metagenome (GOLD analysis project Ga0308398, IMG submission 202360) | Hot spring phototrophic mat microbial communities from Mushroom Spring, Yellowstone National Park, Wyoming, United States - 20051001_T9 ...
AGAGCAAACTATGTAAAAAACTATTTCATAGCAATAGGAAAATGATAAAAATAAAATTAGCTATTCTTATAAAATAATTTTATATATACAAAATATAGGGGCGATTAAGAGGTCGTCCCTACATATTTATAAAAGGGGAGAAAATCGTTTGAGTCTTTTTATAAGATTATGTCAAGGAATGTTAGTTTCTCTTGAAATTTTTTTCCTGACGCTTTTGTTTTCATTGCCTTTGGGAATGCTGGTCGCGTTGGGCAGTATGTCGGGTAAAAAGTTAATAAAAAAGCCAATAAGAATTTATATTTTGATTATGAGAGGAACACCTCTTATATTGCAGCTGGTGTTTGTGTTATATGCGCCATTTTACTTGTTTGGAATAAATCTCAATAGGTTTACTGCTGCAATTATTGCTTTCGTTTTGAATTATGCTGCTTATATGTCGGAAATTTACAGAGCAGGAATCGAATCAATACCCATAGGTCAGTACGAAGCAGCAAGTGTACTAGGATTTACCAAATTTCAGACGTTTTTTAGGATTGTTCTTCCTCAAGTTGTAAAAAGAATACTTCCCCCTGTGAGCAATGAGGTGATTACTTTGATTAAAGATACGGCATTGGTGCAGGTGGTAGGTATTTCTGAACTGTTTAGGGTGGCTCAGAATGAAGCATCAAGAGTTTTTTCTACTAATCCATTGTTTATTGCAGGTATTTTTTATTTTGTAATGAATTGGCTTGTAACTAAGGTATTCCATAGCATGGAAGAAAGACTTTCTTATTATAGATAGGAGGCAAATCTACTAGAATGCTTAAGGTAAGTAATGTTTACAAGAGTTTTGACGGCAAAGAAGTACTTAAAGATGTCACTTTTGAAATTAGAAAAGGAGAAGTAGTTGCTATTATAGGTCCTTCCGGATCAGGTAAAAGCACGTTGCTAAGATGCATCAATCTATTGGAAAGAATAGACAAAGGTGCTATTGTGGTAAATGGAAATGTAATGGTGAGGACATCTGATAGTGGTAAAGCAGTTTACGAAAATGATAAAACATTAAGGAAGATTAGACTTAATTTGGGGCTTGTTTTTCAAAACTTTAACTTATTTCCGCATTTTTCTGTTTTGCGCAATATAACAGAAGCGCCTATTCATGTTGCGGGAATGACTCGTTCTGAAGCTAATAAAATAGCCTTTGAGCTGCTTGAAAAAATGGGCTTAAGTGATAAGAAAGACGCTTACCCTCATCAGCTGTCAGGGGGACAGAGCCAGCGAGTTGCAATAGCAAGGGCTTTGGCACTAAAGCCGGAAGTATTGTTTTTAGATGAACCTACTTCAGCATTAGATCCTGAGCTTACAATTGAGGTGCTTAAAGTTATAAAAAAACTTGCAGCTGAGAAGATGACAATGGCTGTGGTAACTCATGAAATGAATTTTGCAAAGGAGGTTGCCGATAGGATTATTTTCATGGATAGAGGTCAAATTATTGAAGAAGGCACGCCAAAGATGTTGTTTGAAAACCCATTGAATGAAAGGACAAGAGCATTTATAAGAGGTTTTAATAATTAGTTTTAGCTGAAAAACTCCTTGTGCTAAAGTCTCGCTGCAATATAAAATTTTCAGCATAGGTCTGCATAAATTTTATGCATGGGCTCTTTTATTTTTGCTCCAAACTTTCTTAATGCAGCATCAAGACTTTTAAACAGGACATATAGTTTTTCTTCTCTGCAATTTTCTCCCATGTGGCCTATTCTGAAAGTTATATCTTTTAAAAATCCGAAATTTGAACCTATCATTACTTTATGATTATAAAGCAGATATCTGTAAAGTTCATCAAAATTTATGCCTTTGGGAACATTCACAGTAGATACAGTATTGGAGAAGCCTTGCAGAGGATACAAACAGAGACCTGAAATTGCAATTGTTTTTCTTACTAAGTGAGATATTTTGCTATGACGCTCTATACTGTGCTTTTCAGAAATAATTCTTTGGACAGCAGTTTCAAGCCCTGCAATATCATTTGTTGGTTGTGTGTAAGGGAACCATTTTTTTTCATACCAGCTTTGCCAGTTTGAAATGTTGCAGTAGAAGCTTTTAATAGGGCTTTTTCGATTATTAATGATTCGCCATGCGTCTTGGCTTAAGCCCAGGTGGAGCGGATAAACATTTTTGGGATGCACCCAATACAACATCCATACACCATTCATCTGCCAGAAGCTGTTCACCGCCTATTGCAGAGACTGAATCAACTACTGTGAGTATGCCATGCTTTTTAAGAATGGGGCATATAATATCTACTTTGTTGGTTATACCGGAAGGGGTTTCACAATGTACCAGTGTAGCCAGCTTGAAATTGTTATTTTTCTTAAGGAATTTTTCAAGTACCTCTGCATCTATATCTTTCCTGTAGTCAAATTCCAGGATTTGTACATCAGCACCATAAATTTGAGCAAAATTTGCAAATCCTCTTCCGAATATTCCATTATCCAAACATAACACTTTGTCACCTGGCTCGATCAGCGATGCGCATGCAGCTTCGAGACCAAGTATGCCTTCGCCGCACAATATTAGAACGTCATTTTTTGTTTTTAAAAGCTCTTTGATTTTACAGCACGTGATTCTGTAAAAATCAAAAAATGATTGATCTATGTCGGGATTGAGAAATTTTTGTGATAAAGCTTTTCTTACTTCTTCATGCACTTCTGTAGGGCCAGGAGTCATTAACAAAACATCATTCATTAAACATCACCTTTCTTTAATTTTAACTGTATCGATACGATAATAAATTGTATCGAATATTTTGATAAATTTTAAATTCTTAATTTATATTTGTCAATAATATTATTTAGTTTTCGCTGAAAAACTCCTTGTGCTAAAGTCTCGCTGCAATTGGCACCGGCTTACCTTGCAATTTATCAGGCACGCTCCGAATCGCCAATGGCTAAGCGGCTGCTTTACGTGCCATCCATGGCGCTTCAGCCTGTTAAAATGTTAGGGGAAACTATTTAATGATTAAACCACATGAATAAAAGCAAATGCATGTAGCTAAAAATAAGCACATCAGGTACACGACAAAAAAACGGAGGTGCTTTTTATGGGTTGCTTTACAGGACATAAGCTGGAATATACAGACAATGGAAATATACTAATACTATTTCTTGACCCCGGGTGTGTGGAGTTTGCAAAAGAACTTGGGAACAATGATGATCAAAGAAAAAGGAACATATATGATTCAATATATGAATACATTAAAAACAATATAAAAGAAAAAAGTATAACTGCGATAAAAATAGCAATAGGCGCGGTAACGATAGCTACTCTTCAATTTTCTCAAATTCAGGCATATGCTTCTGGCACTACGCAAACAACAGCGGCTTCTTCAGATGTATATATTGTAAAATCCGGGGATACTTTATGGAAAATTTCTCAGCAGACGGGAGTATCTGTAGATAGAATTAAGCAATTGAACAACTTGACCGGCAATACAATTTTCCCGGGGCAGACTCTTAAATTGACTGATACTGCAAGTTCCGTTTTTATTTATCATACCGTAGAAAAAGGAGATACTCTTTGGGGCATTTCCAGAAGATATGATACCACGGTAGATAATATTAAAAAACTTAACAATCTCCAAAGCGATTTGATTTATCCCGGACAAACACTTAAAGTTAAACAAATACAAGGAATAGAGTATATTGTTAAGGCAGGGGATACTTTGTGGGGGATTTCCATGAGATACTCTACCACTGTGGACAATATCAAACAGGCTAACAATTTAAAAAGCGATATCATTTTTACTGGTCAAAAATTATTTATACCTGCTGTTCCAAAAACTTCTGATACACCTGGGCAGCAAACGCCGTCGCCTGTATTTGAATGGCCTTCTGTAACGTATATTGTACAGCCAGGCGATACGGTTTCTTCAATAGCCGCAAAATTTAATACAACTCAAGAGTTAATAATGAAATATAACTATATGTCTCCAGGGGAGTGGTTCAGTGCAGGAGAAAAAATAGCTATAAATGGGTATGCACCGCGAATTTATACGGTAGTTCCAGGAGAAGCGTCCGCACCTTCCAGAGTAGGAAAGCTTGTTGATTGGTTTTTGGAAGGCAGATTTATATTGCGAAGGGGGAAAGTATTCACTGTAGTTGATGTTGATACAGGAATGAGTTTTAGGGCAAAAATGATGGGTGGATATAATCATGCTGATATAGAGCCTCTTACAGTATCGGATACAGATACCTTAAGAAAAATGTTTGGTTCATGGCAATGGTCTCCAAGGGCAGTAGTAGTTTTTGTTGACGGAATGAATATAGCGGCTTCGCTTTCAGGAATGCCGCATGACGTAAGCTCTATCCATGATAATGGTGTAAACGGGCATTTTGATTTATATATGTTAAACAGCACTTCTCACGGCTCAGCATCAGAATCTTATATTTCATTGCATAGAAACATGGTTTTAAAAGCTGCCGGTCAGAAATGATTATTGTGTTTTATAAATTTGATTTTTTATAAGTTTTGGTGTAAAATTCTCATGTGTCTAAATTTATTACATTATATGTATTTGAAGAAGGAGAAAAATAAAATTGAAAATAAAAAAAGGTGATAAAGCGGTATTTATATTTGTGATGCTGCTGACCCTGGCTTTACTGGGAGCTTATTATGTGAGGGAATATTTCGTCAATAATCGATACGGTGAGTTAAAGGCTTTAATAAAGGTTGACGGCAAGATATACAGAGAAATATATTTGAGCGATCATGAAGAAAGATTTACAATAACCACTGATAAAGGCTACAATAAGATATGGGTGCATGATGGGGGCATTGAGGTCGAAGAAGCTGATTGCCCGGATCAGATATGCGTTCAGACAGGATTCATCAACAAACCCGGACAAATGATTGTGTGCCTGCCACATAAGCTTCTTATTACAATTCAAGGAGGAAAAGTGCACGATATAGATGATATATCGCAGTAAAGTTGTTATTATATATGAACAAAATAAATATTACTAAAACAAAAAAGATTGCGTTTATTGGTATTTTGGTATGCCAGGCTATCGTATTAAATATTTTTGAAAGATTAATACCTGTAAACTTAGGCGTACCGGGGGCAAAAATTGGACTCGCTAATATAGTTACATTGACTGCATTATATTTTTTTAATTTTAAAGATATTTTGATTATTGTGGTTTTAAGGACACTTTTGGGCTCGTTTTTTGCAGGGTCATTATCAAGTTTTATGTACAGTTTTGCAGGTGCTTTGTTTAGCTTTTTTGTCATGTACTTTATTCTGCAAAAGTTCAAGGAAGAAGTGAGCCCTGTTGCGTTAAGCGTAGCAGGAGGAGTATCGCACAACATTGCACAACTGTCTGTAGCTTCAATGGTTGTAAACAATGCAGGAGTGTTTTATTATTTGCCTTTTCTTTTATTGACAGGTATTGCAACAGGAGTTTTTGTAGGAGCTACTTCAAAATTTCTTATAAAATATTTAAACAAACAGCAAATATTATAAAATAATTTTTTGATAAAGAATGATGACTGATTGTTTTATAAACTTTTAAAGGTATCAGCAAGAAACGGGAGCGATGAATATGCTTGATTCGGTCTTGGCGCAAAAGCTTGTAAGAAGGATAATGAAGCAGTTGGGGTATAATGTCAATATAATGAATGAAAAAGGCATCATCATAGCTAGTGGAGATTCAAACAGAATTGGAGACTTTCATGAAATAGCATACAAAATAATAAATGAAAAACTTGATATAGTTTGTGTAGCACAAGATGACCCGTATTATATAGGAGTAAAACCGGGTATTAACATGCCTATTTATCACGAAAATAAAATAATAGGTGTTATAGGCATTACAGGAGAACCCGAAAAAATAAAAGAATTTTCCTATATAGTAAGATTAGCTGTTGAAACAATGGTTGAGCACGAATTATACAAGCAGCAAATTCAAAACAGATATTATGCAAAAAATGTTCTCCTACATTCACTGATTTATGAAACGCCTATTGATGAAAGTAAAATAAAAAGGCTTGCCTCAGATATAGGTTACGAAGAAAAATATCCCAGGGTTTCGATATTGGTATGTATGAGCAAAACTGAGAAAGTCTCTCAAGTTATTAATATAATTAAATCAAGCCCGAAACATACAAAGCAAGATATTACACTGGATATGGGCGACGGAAGAATATTAATACTAAAGACATTGCCTGTAGATTCTGTTGTTTCGTACAAGGCAATTATAAGAAAATATGTATATAGTTTTTTGGATAGTATTTTGATTCCAGATGCAGGCTGCAGTATTTTTGTAGGTACACCGGAGTTTAACTATAGAGATTACAGAAAAGGATTTGAGCATGCTTTATGGCTTCAAACACAGAGCTTGTACGGGGATGAAAAAATTCATTTTTTTATTGATTATGCAACGACTTTTTTGAGGCAGAAGATAAAGAAGGAATATTTAGAAGAAGTTTTTGGTGTATATAAGGATAAAATAAATGACTTCAATAAAAACATATTTATTTCTACTATAAAAGCATTGGCGCAAAATGGAATGAATATTAATAAGGCATCAAAAGCTGCTGCAATACATAGAAATACTATGAATTTCAGGCTTTCAAAAATAAAAAATATTTTTAACATGGATCCTGCAAACGATGTGAAAGATCTTGACTTCTTATTGTTTCTTGTGCATTATATTGAAAACAATGAAGAGTAATTTTTTCGCATTGTGAATATTGCACAATAAAATATATGTTTTTTACAAATAAAAAACAATAAATCTTTATGTTCCCTAACAGATAATGATGTATAATTTATTGCATAATCATATATGGAGGGTATGCAACGGTATGAAATTTAAGATAGTCATAGCTCCTGATTCTTTTAAAGGCACAATGTCTTCTCTGCGTGTTATATCAATTGTAAAAGAAGCAGCATTAAGACATTTTCCTGAAGCAGAAATAGTTGAAGTGCCTATTGCCGATGGTGGTGAGGGTACGGTAGAAGCACTTGTAACTGCTTGCAAAGGGGTTTATAGAGAGGCTGAAGTTTTAGACCCTTTAGGCAGACCTGTCAGGGCACGGTATGGGATAATAAAAGGGAATATTGCAGTAATTGAAATGGCCGAAGCATCAGGGCTTCCTTTGCTTAAAGAAAATGAAAGAAATCCTCTTATTGCAACGACTTTTGGAACAGGGCAGCTAATAAAGACAGCAATGGATGAAGGTATACGGGATTTTATTATAGGCATAGGAGGAAGTGCAACTAACGATGGAGGTGTAGGAGCTCTTCAAGCTCTTGGAATAAGTTTTAAAGATTATTTTGGTCGTGAAATAGGATTTGGAGGAGTCAATATTAAACAATTATCTGACATTAATTTGGATAATGTGGATAAAAGAATTTCAGAAAGTAGATTTACGGTCATGTGTGATGTATCAAATCCTTTGACAGGACTTGAAGGATGTTCTCATGTTTATGGTCCTCAGAAAGGTGCTGATGCAATAATGATTGAACAGCTTGAAGAAGCAATGATAAATTATCGTTCTGTAATAAAAAAGATAAAGGGAATTGATGTTGACGAAATACCTGGAGCAGGAGCGGCCGGAGGTATGGGTGCAGGTCTTGTAGCTTTTTTGAATGCGGTTCTTAAACCAGGTATAGATACAATACTTGATATTGTTGATTTTGACAGTGTAGTAAAAGATGCAAGCTTGGTAATTACAGGGGAAGGGAGGATTGATGAACAGTCTGCATATGGCAAAGTACCTGTAGGGATTGCAAAAAGAGCGAAGATTCATGGTGTTTGCGTAATTGCATTATGTGGGTCAATGGGCAAAAATGCTTCAAAAGTATATGATTGTGGAATAGACAGCATAATGTGTACGGTTAATAAGGATATGACCCTTCAGGAAGCTTTATCAAATGCTGAATACTATCTTCAGGATGCATCAGACAGGTTGATGCGGTTTCTAAAAACAGGAATGAAAATTGCACTTAGGGAGTAAAACTATTTGTAAGCATTAAAGTACAAAATTAACAGGGAGGAAAACGATATGGTTCAGGGACCAATGTTATTGTTTATTCTAGCTTTAGGAATTATTTTCATAGTAGTGATGATATCCAAATTAAAAGTTCATCCTTTTATATCTTTGCTGCTTGCAGCTTTTGGGATAGGGCTTGCATCAGGACTACCACTAAAAGAAATAGCTCTGGCCATAACAGGGGGATTCGGAGGACTACTAGGCAATATCGGTATAGTAATTGTATTAGGAACAGTAATAGGATATATACTTGAAAAATCAGGTGCAGCACTCAAAATGGCTGATACAATAGTAAAAATAGTGGGAGCCAAAAGACCTGCTCTGGCTATGTCTATAATAGGATATATAGTTTCAATACCTGTCTTTTGTGATTCAGGGTTTGTTATATTAAATTCACTAAGAAAATCTTTAAAGAAACGTACAGGAGTATCATCTGTTGCGATGACAGTGGCTTTGGCAACAGGCCTGTATGCTACGCATACCCTTGTACCTCCTACACCTGGTCCTATTGCAGCAGCTGCAAATATAGGAATAGACAAAAATCTTCTACTTGTAATTATTATAGGTCTCATTGTAGCATTTCCAGCCGCTTTGGCAGGATATGCATATGCTTCATGGATAGGAAAAAGACTTAAAACTGAAGAAGACTTTGAGGATACGGGAGAAAGTTATGAGCAACTCTTAAAAAGTTATGGCAAGCTTCCTTCAACATTTAAGTCCTTTGCTCCTATTGTAGTGCCGATTATTTTTCTTGCGCTGGGATCTATAGCAGCTTTTCCAAGCAAACCTTTTGGAGAAGGCATGGTAAAAGAGTGGCTTACATTCCTGGGTTTGCCAATAAATGCTTTGTTTATAGGATTTTTCTTCTCGCTGCTTCTCCTTCCAAAGTTAGATGAAGAAACAATGACAAATTGGGTAGGTGAAGCATTAAAAGCTTCAGCTGTAATTCTTCTTGTAACTGGGGCAGGAGGTGCGCTTGGAGGTATTCTAAGAGCTATCAAAATAGGTGATTATATAGGAACTTCTCTTGCAGCCTATAATATTGGTATCTTTCTTCCTTTTATAATAGCAGCAGCAATGAAAACAGCTCAGGGTTCTTCTACAGTTGCTCTTGTAACGACTTCTGCATTGCTGGCACCTATGCTGCCTTCTTTAGGCTTCAACAGCGATATGGCAAAAGTACTTGTAGTTATGGCTATTGGCGCCGGAGCAATGACAGTGTCACATGCAAATGATAGTTTTTTCTGGGTTGTATCACAATTTGGAGGAATGAAAGTAAATCAGGCATATAAGGCTCAGACGGTTTCGACACTTATTCAAGGTATTGCGGCTATAATATTTGTGTTCATACTGTCTTTGTTCTTAATTTAGTACAAAAAGTATGTTAAATAATTGACAACATAATAATTATGGTATAAAATAATAGTGCGATTGATATATTTTTAACAATCGCACTATATGTTTTTATAAGGTTGGTGACGATATGGCAAAAGCTTTAGTATCATCTGGAATGAATAAATGTATAGGATGTTTTACATGCCAGAGAGTATGTGCGGCAGTTAATCACAAAAGCTTCACAGATAATAAAAGTGCTATAAAGGTACGTTCTTTAGGAGGATTGTCAGGTAAGTTTTTTGCAACACACTGCCTAGCGTGCAAAGATGAAAGAGCCTGCATGGAGGCTTGTCCTACAGGCGCATTGGCTAAACGTCGCGGTGGGGGGGTAATATTAAACAGAGACCTTTGCATAGGTTGTAAAAAATGTGAAGATGCTTGTCCGGTGAGAGCTATTCATTTTACAGCTGATGAGAAATACCCTATAATATGCAAGCACTGCGGAGCCTGTACAAGATATTGCCCGCACGAATGTCTTGAAATGGAGGAAAGATCAGATGTTGAGTGAAAAAAGCATAAGAGTGTTGTATATCAACCTTACAGATGAAAAAGTCAGGATAGAAATAAGATCTGATTTGTACGATTATCTCGGAGGAGTTGGAGTAGCTTCAAAACTTCTTGAAGAAAATATCAAGCCAGGAAAGCCTCCTCTTCATGAAGACCAGCCTATTGTTTTTGCTATAGGTGCCTTAAGCTCTGTAATGCCTGTTGTTACTAAAACAGTAGCTATGTTTGTTTCCCCTGTCACGGGTGAGTTAGGAGAATCCTACGCAGGAGGACGTCTTGCATACACGATGTTTAATGCAGGATTTGATGCGATTGTCATAACCGGAAAAGCAAAAAGACCATCTTATATATCTATTACAAACAACAGAATTGATATTAAAGACGCCAGAGCTTTTTGGGGTGTGGATGCAGACAAGACCGGACAGTATATCAGGACTATTGAAGGCGGTAGTGGCAAAAGGTCTATAATACGTATAGGTCCCGCAGGTGAGAACTTGTGTGCTATTGCAAACGTGAATGTAGACTCATTCAGGCATTTTGGAAGAATGGGACTTGGCGCTGTGTTTGGGAGCAAAAAACTTAAAGCTATACAGGTTACTGGAGATAGAGTTGAATTAGCCAAAGATTTCAAAAAGTATTTTCAGGTATATAATGAAATATATAAGAGAGTTACCGAAACGCCTATTATGGCAAAATATCATGATTTGGGAACACCTATTAATGTTAAGGTATTAAACGGAATAGGTGCTCTTCCTACAAGAAATTTACAACAGACTTCATTCGAGCACGCTGACAGCATTTCCGGAGAAGCATTTGCAGAAAAGAATCTGGTTAGAAAAATAGCTTGTGTAGGGTGTCCTGTAGGGTGTATTCACATAGGTCAGGTCAGGAGAGAATTTGACAAAGGTCATGAGTATGAATGTCTCAATGTGAGTTATGACTATGAATTGATAAGTACACTCGGTTCTTATCTTGGCATTGCATCTACCGACGAAGTATTGGAGCTTATTAATGCGGTGGAGGAATATGGATTGGATGCGGTGGCAACAGGAGTATGTCTTGCCTGGGCTACAGAAGCACTTGAAAAAGGTGTTGTTTCTAAAGACGATACTATTGTGGAACTCAAGTTTGGAGATAAAGAGTCATACCTCAAGGCGATTCATTACATGAGCCATAAAGAAAATGAGTTTTATGACGCTCTTTCAGATGGATTGGCATGTGTGACTGAGAAGTTTGGCGGTTTTGATTTTGCTGTGCAAGTTGCAAAAAATGAAATGCCTGCATATCACACCGGATATGGCTCAGTAGTGGGGTATGCTTGCGGAGCAAGACATTCTCATTTGTGCAATGGCGGATACTCATATGACCAAACTATCAAAGAATTTGACAAAAAGAAAACCGTAGATGATCTGTTTGAGGAAGAAATTAAAAGATGCATACTTAATTCATTAGTAATTTGCCTCTTCGCAAGAAATGTTTATGACAGGGACACCATAATAAAGGCTCTTGATGCTGTGGGAAGACCTACTTCAGTTGAAGAGCTTGATGAGATTGCAAAACGCATATATGCCTCGAAACTACGCGTAAAAGAGAAGCTGGGTTTTGACTTGTCATCCATAAAGTTGCCCAAGAGAATATTTGAAACTCCTGCTATGGGTAAGAAACTGGATGAAGCCACAGTTTACGAAATGATAGAAATGTTTAAGAAAAAGAATCAAGAATTGCTAAGAGAAATCGAAAGCAGTAATATAAAGTAAATATGCCTATGTTTTTGCTATAATTGTAAAACAAGATCAACATTCAGCTCCGGACTATTAGAAGTCTGGAGCTGTTTTTATATGCAACTTTTAGCTGAAAAGACCAAAACTATATAGTCCACCCTGAAAAACTATATAGACATTATTTTATGCCGGTGCTACAATATTTTTCGTGTAGTTAAGTTTTTTGGGGGTAAATATGATAACAGTTATTTTACTATTCATTTCAAACATATTTATGACTTTTGCGTGGTATGGACATTTAAAACATAAAAGTGCCGCTTTGCCTGTTGTTATTCTTACAAGCTGGCTTATTGCATTTGTTGAATACTGTTTTCAAGTACCTGCAAATCGTATCGGGAGCAATTACTACTCCGCTACGCAGCTAAAAGTAATGCAAGAAGTTATATCATTAACTGTTTTTGCTTTTTTTAGTGTACTGTATCTCAAAGAAACATTTAGATGGAATTATGTGGTTTCTTTTTTACTTATACTTGGGGCAGTATATTTTGCGTTTAAAAAGTTTTAAAGAACATTTATATATGAAAGGCTGGTAATAAATATGCTAAGGCTGATTACCTGGAATGTAAACGGATTGAGAGCTTGTTTAAAAAAAGGATTTGAAGATTTTTTCCGTTCTGTTGATGCAGACATATTCAGCATACAGGAAACAAAGCTTCAGGAGGGACAGACGGATTTTAGCCCTCAAGGGTACTATGATTATTGGAATCATGCTATAAAGAAAGGATATTCAGGCACAGCTGTTTTTACGAAGATAAAACCAGTCAAAGCTATGTATGGGATAGGAATACAAGACCATGATACTGAAGGAAGGGTAATAACTCTTGAGTTCGACAAATTCTATCTTGTAAATATTTATACTCCTAATGCAAGAAGAGAGCTGGAGAGGCTGGACTACAGGATGATATGGGAAGATGATGTGAGGAAATATCTGAAAATATTGGATCAAAGCAAGCCTGTTATAATATGTGGGGATCTGAATGTAGCGCATAAAGAAATTGACCTTAAAAATCCTGCTGCAAACAGAGGAAATGCAGGATTTACTGATGAAGAGAGACAAAAATTCTCTGAACTCGTTCAATCCGGATTTGTAGATGCCTTCAGATTTTTATATCCTGACAGACAAGATGCTTATACTTGGTGGTCATATATGGGCAATGCAAGAAATAAAAATATAGGTTGGAGAATAGACTATTTTTGTGTTTCCCAAAGAATTGCCGATAAGATAAAAGATGTTATAATTCATGACAAAATAATGGGTTCGGATCACTGTCCTGTAGAGATGGTAATAAATATATAAATAGTTTTCGCTGAAAAACTTTTTGTGCTTTGGTCTTGCTGAAATTAGCCTGGGTTTGCTTTGCATTTTATCAGGCACATACCCGATAGCCATCTTGACTAAGCAGCGTGGAATATCAAAATTAAAGAAAAAATGAGAAATAATAAGAATTATTTAGAAATCAAGAGATATTTTGTTTCGGGTTAATATAAAGGTCAAAGAAAGTCAAAGTTAAATTTTGAATAAAAAATTTTTCTATGGTATAAAATAATTGAAACTGATGAACAACAAAAATAAATCATAATAATAAAATAATATTGCGGAGGTGGTATTATGTTTGAACTAGTGCCATTTGACAGAAGACGTTCAGGATTGCAAAGAAAAATGAACAGCTTGTTTGACTTTGACAATTTATTTGAAAGCTTCTTTAATGACTCTTTCTTCCCTGCATTTTACAGAAACAGCGCTGATATGAAAGTAGACATCAGGGAGACAGATAAGGAGTATATTCTTGAAGCTGAACTCCCTGGAGTGAAAAAAGATGACATTAATATCGACATAACAGATGACAGGCTTACTATCTCAGTAAACAAAGAAGAAACTAAAGAGGAAGAAAGACACGGATATATAAGAAAAGAAAGAAGAAGCAGCTCTATTTGCAGATCATTTGCAATATATGACGTAGATGCTGATAAAGCTTCAGGAAAATTTGAAAATGGATTGCTTACGCTTATTCTCCCTAAAAAAGAAAAGGCTGCTCCTAAAGGAAGAAGAATAAATATTGAATAGTACTCATATTGCTGCTCCGGGAACTATTACCCCGGAGTTTTTATTTGTTTTGTTTATATAAACAGTTTATGGGTATAATTATTACAGCTGGACTGAAACACAAAGAGCTTTTCAGCGAAAACTGCATAGTAAAAATCAAATAAAATCAATCAATGATATTGACTAGTATAAAAAATATGTTATACAATGAAGCGTAGACTTTGCAAAGCGTTGGATAGGAGTTTTTTTTAAATTTTTATAAAATGTTAGTCTTTTTAATATATGATGGGAGGAACGGCAATTGGGGAAAGAAATAAATGTTCTTAAAGTTGAGGGCATGTCCTGCTCTCATTGCGTAGAATCTATTAAAAATGCTTTATGTATCTTGAAAGGGATAGAACACGTGTCTGTTAATCTTGATGCTAAAACTGTCACAGTCGAATATGAAAGTGAAGTCATTAGTATCGATGTTATAAAAGATGTTATAGAAGGACAAGGGTTTGATGTAAAATAGACAAAATATATATTTATAAAAAACGTTTTTTATATAAAGATGTGGTGCAGCCAATATTTAGAACTCTTCGAAAAGAGTAAAAATATTGGCTTTCTTATATATTGATATGAGGGTGTATTTTCTGCATATGACCCATATTATGGAAAGAACATTTGCGCAGAGGCTGTAGAACCTGTTAATCCGGCCGAGGAGAAGGCAAATCACTGTTTGAGCAAAATAAATTCCCCATTTTTTTAAGAATTATTTTACGAGTTTGATTTGCCCCGAGGTGAATTTACAGGCTCTAAGACTCGTAGCAATCAGTTATTGGAATAATATGGGTCATATAGAAAAAATGCACCCATTGATATGATTTTAGCTTCATTTTTCATTAAGAATAATCTATAATATTATTTAGTTGAATAAAATATAATGAAATTGTTTAGTAAGCTATTTTCTTTATTACATGTAAAAGAGAAGCTGATTTTATATAAATGACAGGGGAGAATTTGATTGCATTTAAATATTGATGGTTTAAATATTAATTATGAAATAGAAGGACAGGGCAAGGACGTACTTGTATTGCATGGATGGGGAGCAAACATGGATGTCATGCGTCCCATTGCTTCTTTTCTTTCAAATCATTTCAGGGTGGCAAGTTTTGATTTCCCTGGTTTTGGGATGAGCCAGGAACCGCCGGTGCCATGGTCGGTATATGACTATGCGGAATTTACAGAAAAGTTTATAAAAGCTGTTGGCCTGAATTCTCCGGTTCTCATAGGGCATTCGTTTGGGGGAAGAGTAATTATTTGTCTTGCAGGAAAGATGGGTATGAAAGTTCCTAAAATTGTGCTGGTGGATAGTGCCGGTATAAAGCCGAGAAGAAGTGCCAAATACTATTTGAAAGTTTGCACATTTAAAACTCTGAAAAATATTTTAAAACTTCCTTTGTTTGGGAATAATTCAGATAAACTGATTGAGAAAGCAAGAAAAAAGTTTGGATCTTCAGATTATAAAAATGTTTCAGGTATAATGAGACAAACCATGGTTAAAGTTGTCAATGAAGATTTAAAACAATTTCTTCCTTCCATTAGAGTGCCTACTCTTTTGATTTGGGGAGAAAATGATGCGGCCACTCCATTAAGAGATGCAAAGATAATGGAAAAGCTTATACCTGATTCGGGTTTGGTGGTATTAAAGAATGCAGGCCATTTTAGTTTTCTTGATAAAACATATGAATTTAATACGATAGTGTATAACTTTTTGAGCAACTAAATTTTATTATTTTATAATATGTGGAGGGTTAAAGAGTGGGCAAAGAATTCATAGCCGGCATTAATATTGCTTTGTTTGTTTATGCTGTTTATATTTTTTCATTAAGCAGAAAGTATTTGCATATGCTTCAGCTAAATTCGTATATGAACAAAAGATTTTGGAAGTGGTATAGGCAAAATATTGACGGAGAAATACAGATTGCTGTTTTGGCAGGATTGCTTATTGTTTCTCTATTTGTAGACAAACCCGCTGTTTTTGTTGCTGGTTGGTGTTTACTGTTTTTGTTTGCAGTATTCACACGCAAAAAGACATCAGAAAAGAAGAAATTTGTTGTAACTGCAAGAGTTAGAAGACTATATATCACCTTGTGCGTTCTGATGATTTTAATAATAGCTCTGGGCAATATTATTGCTTTGAGATTTTCAGAAAATTACCTGGTTCTTTTTGCATATTGTTTTATTATTGCAATGCTTGCAGGTTTCAAGATTCCCTTCTTTATTTTAGCCAATATAATAAACTTGCCCGTTGAGAAATCAATTAACAATTGGTACGTAAATGATGCTAAAAGGATTCTTGATTCTAACAAAAATCTTATAAAAATTGGCATTACGGGGAGCTACGGTAAAACAAGCGTAAAATATTTTTTAACCAGGATTTTATCTGAAAAATATAATGTTCTTATGACACCCGAAAGCTATAATACTCTAATGGGAGTAGTAAGAACGATAAGGGAGCACCTTAAGCCTTCTCATCAAGTGTTTGTAGCTGAAATGGGAGCCAAGCAGAAAGGAGATATAAAACAAATATGTGATGTCGTTCATCCTCAATATAGTATTTTGACTGCAGTTGGACCTTGCCATCTGGACACTTTTAAAAGCATTAAGAATGTAGAGAATACAAAATTTGAGATAATAGAAGCTTTGCCTGAAAATGGAGTAGGTTTTCTGAACTATGACAATGAAATAATTAGAAGAAGAAAAGTAAAAGGCAATATTGTCACATACGGTATAGATGATAGCTCGTTGGACTGCTATGCCAGTGATATTAAAATAACAAACAAAGGCACATCTTTTGCTCTAAACTCAAAAAGATACGGTTCTTTGGCTTTGAATACCAAACTTCTGGGGAGACACAACGTTCTTAATATAACAGCTGCGTGTGCAGTTGCCATTGAATTGGGCGTTGCTCCTGAGAGTATTCGCTATGCAGTGAGTCAGCTTGCATCAGTCCCTCATAGAATGGAGCTTAAGCCTGCTCCACAGGGAGGAATTACTATCATTGACGATGCTTTTAACTCCAATCCGGAAGGAGCCAGGGAAGCCCTTAATGTTCTTGGAAACTTTGACAGTCCTATGCGCATATTAATAACCCCAGGAATGGTTGAGTTGGGTGAAAAAGAATATGAATGCAATTTCGAATTAGGAAAATATGCTGCCTATAACTGTGATTATGCTGTTCTGGTAGGCATCAGGCGTTCAGTTCCTTTAAAGGAAGGGCTTATGGCTTCAGGTTTCAATGAAAACAATATAATAGTAGTTAAAAACCTAAAAGAAGCATTGGAAAAAATGAAGCAGATAGCAATCCCGGATAGCGTGGTATTGTTTGAAAATGACTTGCCCGATAATTATGAGGAGCAGTAAAATTTAATTAGTCTGTTGTGCTGGCACAACAAGTTAAATTTGTAAATATAAAAATTGCAAATATATAAAAGGAGATGGAATTGCTGTATGAAACAAAGTGTGGGTGTTTTTTTTGGAGGAGCATCTGTTGAACATGAAATATCTGTTATTAGTGCGTTGCAGGCGATTAATGCCCTGGACAGGCAAAAATATAATGTTGTCCCTATTTATATAACTAAGCAAAGTGAAATGTATACAGGCGAAAAACTGTTTGAAATTGAAAATTTTAAAGACATGAACAAATTGCTATCTGCATGTATCCAAGTGTCAATTTGCAGGATAGCAGATCAAGTAAAAGTGTTGAGGGCGGCTCCGAAATTGTTTGCGAAAAATGAAATTGCGACTATTGATGTTGCTTTGCCTGTAGTTCATGGTACAAATTGTGAAGATGGCACACTGCAAGGGTTTTTTGAAATCTTAAGACTGCCTTATGCGGGATGTGATGTTATTTCATCAGCAGTTGGTATGGATAAGGTGGCAATGAAGCAAATTCTTCAGCAGAATGGGATACCTGTAGTTGAACACATATATTTCTACAATAGAGAGTGGGCTAAGCACAGCGAGGCTATAATTGATATGTTAGAAGAGCAGCTCGGATATCCTGTGATTGTAAAACCGGCTAATCTAGGCTCAAGTGTAGGCATATCAAAAGCTTCAAACAGATATCAGCTGGAAGAAGCTATTAATATGGCTCAGCAGTTTGCAAATAAAATTCTTATAGAAAAAGCAATTGTAAATCTCAAAGAAATAAATTGCTCGGTTCTTGGAGACTATGAAAAGGCGTGGGCGTCAGTTTGTGAAGAGCCTCTAAGCAGTGATGAAATATTAAGCTACAAGGATAAATACCTGAGCAAAGGAAATTCTTCCAAAGGAATGACTTCCACAAAAAGAAAACTGCCTGCAGAATTGCCTGAACAAGTTGAAAAATACATAAGGGAGATGGCTGTTGAAACATTTAAGATATTGGGATGCAGCGGTGTTGCAAGAGTAGATTTTTTAATGGACATGGAGCAGACGAAAGTATATGTTAATGAAATAAATACCATACCAGGCTCGTTATCGTTTTATTTGTGGGAAGCATCAGGCAAATCTTTCAGTCAGCTGCTGGATGAACTGATTGGCTTGGCATATAAACGTGAAAGAGAGAGAAATCAGCTGATGTACACATATGAAACAAATATATTAAGCCTGAGAGCATCAAAAGCAGGCAAAGCTTAAAAATTATACACAATTAGACAAGCACGTATTATGCTTATTCACAGACTTATGCACATTATCCACACACATTTATTCCACAACAGCACTTTATACACAATACTAATAAATCATACATAGATTTATCTGTTGTGCTGGAACAACTGATTAAATTATTAAATCAGTTCTTGGAATAATATGGGTCATACAGAAAAAATGCACCCTATTAAATCAATGTACTTGAAAAAAAACAATGTGTATAATATAATCTATTTGCTGCAGCTTATAATATTTTTTGACATTTGTGTCAAGGTGCAGCGGTATAAATTATACTGGGGTTTTTCCAGGAAAAGTGAGGCGAAGTATAATGTTAACGTATCAAGACAAAATTTTGGTTTGCAAAGACTGTGGAAGCGAGTTCACTTTCACAGCGGGAGAGCAGGAGTTCTACTCCAGGAAAGGTTTTGAAAACGAGCCTTCAAGGTGTAAAGAATGCAGAGATGCAAGAAAATCTCAATCCCAACGGAGAAGCTCTTCAAAACCTCAAAGGGAAATGTATGAAGCTATGTGTGCTGAGTGTGGGAAAACCACCAGAGTACCGTTCAAGCCGCATCTTGGCAAACCTGTTTATTGCAGCGAGTGTTTCGCTAAGCGTTAAAAATAAAAATGGTTTTTATGACCGGGAATATTTAATCCCGGTTTTTATTTTTTCCACAATTATATACAAGCAAACAATAGTTATTCACAATGTTATCAACATTATCCACAAGCTTATATACACAGTATTTTTTGTTTGTGGAAAAATTGTTAAACATTTTGTGGACAAGTAAAGAGGATTTTAAAAAATAATGTTGAATATATAAATATATATTAAGTTTTTGTAAATTAAGTTTTAACAATAAGTTTATGGGGTATAACTTATATATATATAAGCATTATAAATTATACTTCATAGTTGACTTCATAATATGAAAGGAGCTGTCTTGTATGAAATTCATTATCAGTGGTAAAAATGTTGAAGTTACTGATGCTCTAAGGCAAAGGTGCATCAAGAAGCTTGGAAAGCTTGAGAAATTTTTCAGCCCCGATACTGATGTTCATGTAACGTTAAGTGTTCAGAAAAACAGGCAGATTGTTGAGGTTACAATCCATTTTAATGGCTCTGTTCTTAGAGCAGAAGTAGAAAATGACGATATGTACGCTGCAATTGACAAGTCTGTGGATGTTTTGGAGGGGCAGATTAGAAAGAATAAAACCAGGCTTCAGAAAAAACTTCATGAATATGCTTTCAGGAATGAAGAAAAAGTCGAAGACAGCAATGAAATTGAAGAAGAATACAAGGTTGTAAGGACAAAAAGATTCACGATAAAACCAATGGACATAGAAGAAGCTATCTTGCAGATGAATCTTCTTGGGCATGAGTTTTTCGTGTTTATTAACGCAGATACTAATAAGGTTAATGTAGTATATAAAAGAAAGAATGGAGATTATGGCCTCATAGAGCCGGAGTTTTGATTGTTTTGATTTTGTGTAATTTGCAAAACGTTTATTGATGATATATAATTGATAATGCTGCTTTATGCAGCATTATCTTTTTGTGATGTTTTTCATCACATGTGAAAGGAATGGTATTAAAGTGGCGGATTTGTTGAATGGTTTGAACTTGCCCCAGAAAGAGGCTGTGCTTTGCACAGAAGGCCCTTTGCTTGTGCTTGCAGGTGCAGGTTCAGGCAAGACAAGGGTCTTAACACATCGCATTGCTTATTTAATTAAAGAAAAGGGCGTTAATCCTTCAAATATACTGGCTATCACATTTACAAATAAAGCTGCAAATGAGATGAAAGAAAGGATAATAAATCTCCTTGGAGAAATTGCCGAAGGCATGTGGATAGGTACTTTTCATTCTATATGCGTAAGAATGTTAAGAAGAAGCATAGAACAAATAGGATATGGCTCGAACTTTGTTATTTATGATACATCAGATCAGCAAACACTGATAAAAAACTGTTTAAAAGAGTTGAATCTTAATGATAAGCTCTTTCCGTACAGATCAGTACTGGAGCAGATAAGCAAGGCTAAGAACGAACTTATTGAGCCTGATGTTTTTGAAAGAATGTATGAAAATGATTTCAGGATGAGCAAAATAGCAAAGGCATACCAGCTTTATCAAAAAAATCTTAGAAGCAATAATGCTCTTGATTTTGATGACATAATAATGTTAGCTATAAAACTGTTGGCTGAGAAATCTGAATTATTGGAGTACTATCAAAACAAGTTTAGATATATACTTGTGGATGAGTATCAGGATACAAATACCGCACAATATACATTGATAAGCCTTCTAGCCCAGCAGCATAGGAACTTGTGCGTTGTCGGTGATGATGACCAGGGGATATATAGTTGGAGAGGAGCAAATATACGAAATATACTGGA
>Ga0308398_1000666_pt1 | contig 20738 bp, 22 predicted proteins | sample Hotspr20SampleT9_FD_202360 | JGI IMG/M metagenome (GOLD analysis project Ga0308398, IMG submission 202360) | Hot spring phototrophic mat microbial communities from Mushroom Spring, Yellowstone National Park, Wyoming, United States - 20051001_T9 ...
TTTACCTTTTAACTAATTAAAAATATAAAGTAGTCTATTTTATCAAGACTAATTTTAATATTTTTGAAGTTGTAGTTTTTTTAAAAATTGATTTTTTAAAAGAGCAAAATTTTTTTATAGCCCAAACGCTCATAAAAGCGTTTAGCTTTTTTATTAAAGGAAGAAACACAAAGAAAAACATTGGGGGAGTAAGAGAAAATTATTTTCTCCGCCTTTTCCATAAGCTTTCGGACTAAGCCTTGGCCGCGAAATTTTTCCGAGATGCAAAGAACTTTTATGTATCCTTTTAATAGCCCTTTGTTTTCTATGAGAATAAATCCGACTAATTTCTTTTTCAAAAAAGCGGTTAAACTCGCTCACTCCAAAGAAGCCTCCAATTTACCCGGCTGGATTCCATAATTTTATAACTGATGAGTCTGTAAATTTAATTGATTTAAATTTTTTTGTTGACAAGTATTTAACTATTTAGTAAAATAGTTTTATGAAAAGTTTATTCTCGTTTTTCTTACCGACTCTTTTAAAAAGGAAAATATATGTATAAAAATATAACAAAGGAGCAAGAGAATTGTTCCAAAATACTTAAAGCATTAGGACATCCTGTAAGATTTTATCTTGTTGAGAAAATATTAAAGAATAAAATATGCGTATGCGCTCTTGCAGATGAATTGGCTATGAGCGTTCCTTCTATTTCAAAACATTTTTCGGTATTAAAAAATGCTGGTATCGTTGAAGAAGAAAGGGAAGGGAATAATATTTATTATAGAATTAAATCCAACTGTATAACGGATTTATTGAGTTCAGTTCGTAAAGTAAATAAGTGTATTAACAGGGTTCACTGAAATTAAGTAAAAATTAGTAGATGTATTAGAGGATATAGAAGTGATAGAAGTTATAGAAGAATAGGAAAATTCCTCTCTTTCCCCCTTTGACAAAGGGGGATGAAAGGGGAATTTTACTTTTCACTTTTCTACTCCTCACTTTTCAATTATTTAGCTAGTTTTTTCAGCGAACCATAAAAGGTTCTTTAAAAATAATTTTTGAAGTTATCAGCGTTTTAATGATTAACTATTTAGGTAAATAGTTAAAAATCTTTAAGGTTCCCTGAGGAAGTCTATTTGAGTAGGAGAAGAGAAGTTATAGAAGAATGGAAAAAATCCCCCTATATCCCCCTTTTCAAAAGGGGGAATAAAAGGGGATTTATTGTAGTGGCACCTGCCTGACGGCAGGCAGGAAGCTTGCTTTCCATAGTCATTGCGAATTAACATCTTGCAGTGACTTCTGAAGCAATCTCTTCCAATTCAGAGCAAGCTCTGAAACTACTTTATAGTTGAGTAATAGATTAAGGAGGCAATATGGAGTGGAAAAAGGAATATAAAATACTTTTAAGTTTTGTGATTGTTTTTTTTGTTTTGTATTTTTTGCCAGTAGGACATCCTCGTTTTGACGGGGCTATAACTGAAGCTTTAGAGCTTACTAAGTGGTATGCCAGAGAACATATTGTTTTATGCCTTGTGCCGGCGCTTTTTATAGCCGGGGGAATTTCCGCTTTTGTAAGTCAGGCCTCTGTTATGAAATATTTCGGCGCTGGGGCAAATAAATTACTTTCATATTCTGTGGCTTCGGTTTCAGGAACAATACTTGCGGTTTGCTCCTGCACGGTTCTTCCGCTTTTTTCTGGAATATATAAAAGAGGGGCTGGGCTTGGTCCTGCTATTGCCTTTTTATACTCAGGTCCTGCTATAAATGTCCTTGCCATAGTTTTAACAGCAAGGGTTCTTGGATTTGAACTTGGAGTTGCAAGGGCTATAGGCGCGGTATTATTCAGTGTTATTATAGGTCTTATAATGGCTTTTATATTCAGGGATGAAGAAAAAGTAAAAAAAGAAACTCAGAGTCAGTTAGATGTTGAGGTTAAAAGGCCTCTCTGGCAGAATATTATTTATTTTGCTTCTATGGCTTCGATTTTGATATTTGCAAACTGGGCTAAAGCGGATGAGACAGATAAATTCTTTTATTTTATATATAAAATAAAATGGATTTTGACATTTATTTCAGCATTTTTTCTATGGCTTTCACTTAAATTATTCTTTAGAGCGGATACTAAAAAACTAATAATCTCATTTATCCCGCCTTTGTTTTTAGCTATATTTTTGCCACAGTATCCAGTTATTTCTTTCTCAGCAGGTTTTATTTCACTTTCCTGGCTTTTAAATAATGATAATGATGAGTTAAAGGACTGGTTTTATTATAGCTGGGATCTTGCAAAGCAAATATTTCCGCTTTTAATTGCCGGTGTTCTTGTTTCTGGCTTTTTGCTTGGTAGGCCGGGTTATGAGGGAATAATTCCTTCAAGGTGGGTTGCTTGGGCAGTAGGCGGGAATTCTTTTGGCGCAAATTTCTTTTCTGCAATAGTTGCCGCTTTTATGTATTTTGCTACTCTTACCGAGATTCCAATACTTCAGGGCTTAATTGGCTCTGGTATGGGAAAAGGTCCGTCTTTGGCGCTTTTGCTTGCAGGACCTGCATTGTCTCTTCCCAATATGCTTGTTTTAAAAAGTATAATGGGAACTAAAAAAACGGTAGTATATATCTTTCTTGTAGTTATTATAGCGACTCTTACCGGTATGTTTTACGGAGCATTTTTTTAAAAAGGAGGAAAAATGAAAATACAAATACTTGGAATGGGATGTCCTAAATGCAAAAAACTCTATGAGGCAGCCGAAACCGCGGCCAAAGAGTTAGGTCTTGAGTATGAAATGGAAAAGATAGACGACATAGACAGGATAACAGAGATGGGCGTTATGATGACACCAGCTCTTGCGATAGACGGAGAGGTTAAACTTGTAGGAAGAGTCCCGACTGTTGAAAACTTAAAAGAGATTCTTAAAAATAAATAAATCCAGGAGGAATTATGCCTGACTGTTGCGCTGGTAAAACTAAGATAGTTTATCCTTGTTCTGGTGCGGCTGATGTAGGAGAGATGGCTGATAAAGTAGCAAGAAAGATCTCAAAAGAAACCGATGTTAAGATGGGATGTCTTGCAGGAGTTGTAGGGAATATAAGCGGTTTTGTACTTTCTTCAAAAGAAGCCCATTTCATTTTTGCTATAGACGGCTGTCCGATGGAATGCGCTAAAAAAACGCTTTTATCCCATGGCATAGAAAAATTCAAGCATCTTAGAATTACTGATCTGGGTTTTGCTAAAGGTAAAATGCCGGTTAGTGAAGAGAATATAAATAAGGCGTTTGATAAAGCAAAAGAGTTGATTTAGTTTTTTGCACTACGAAAAGAGGTATTATGAAAAATAAATATATTAAATTTATTCTTGTTGTTTTTATTTGTTTAAGCGCTATGACTCTGATTTATAAAAACAGAAATTGCTGCGATTCAAAAGAAAATCCTGAAATCAATAAAACCGAAAACTCTGTTTCTGTTTTAAATGAAAGCAAAACTGATATAAAATTGGATGAAAAGAAAAAAAATGTTCAGACAAAAGCAAAAAAGGATAAAATAGAAAATAAACTAATAAATGTCTATTACTTTTACGCAAATCCGAGATGCTATTCCTGTCAGATGATAGAAGATTATACCAGATTTTCGGTTGAATCCAATTTTAAAAGCGATTATAACGAATATAAGGTTGTTTTTAAGGCGATTGATGTGGGTGAGCAAGATAACAGGCATTATATACAGGATTACTGGCTTACTTCAAAATCCGTGGTTATTCAAAAATTCATAGACGAAAAGCCGATTAAATGGAAAAGACTTGATAAGGTCTGGCAGCTTTTGGGAAGCAAAGATACCTTTGTAAATTATGTTACTTCAGAAATAAAAAATCTTGCGGATGAAAAATGAATTTTGAATTTCTTTTTTCTATTTTCACTGCTTTTTGGGTTGGAATTATAACCTCAATAAGTCCTTGTCCTCTGGCTACAAATATTTCAGCTCTTACCTATATCTCGAGACACTCTAAATTTTCGGTAATATTAAACGGTTTTATGTACTCTCTTGGTCGTTCTTTTACTTATATAATAATTGCTTTTCTGTTAGTAAAAAGTTTAATAAGCGCTCTTTCATTTTCTTTTTTTATTCAGAAATACGGCAATCAGTTGATATCAATTCTTTTGATACTTGCTGGTATGTATATGCTTGATATGTTTTCAATAAATGGAATTAATTTTATAGATACTTCTAAATTAAAGTTCAGTGGCTTTACCGGTTCTTTTTTTATGGGCTTGGTATTTGCTCTTGCCTTCTGTCCTATTTCTGCCGCTCTTTATTTTGGGACAGTAATTCCGCTTTCAATTAACAATTCAAGTCCTTTCATTATTCCCTTTTCATATGGTTTAGGGACTGCTATTCCAATAATTATAATTGCCATACTTATAGAATTTGGTTTTAAAAAAATTTCACTGATTACAAAATTTATTGGCCGCTTTGAAAAGAAATTAAACAATCTCACTGCTTATGTTTTTATAATCGCCGGAATCTATCTTGCGCTAAAATATATATTTGAAATAATTTAGTTTTTTATAAAGTTTAATTTGCTAAAACATTTATAAATAGAATGAGTATTTGTGATTGGTGAAAATATATTTAAATTTATAATTCCAATAATTCAAATTTGTTAAAAGCAATTCCCAAGAAAATGCTCAAATTGCGGAAAAGAATTTATTAATTTTAGAGAATTTGTTTTGAATACCAAACCGATAGGTAAACTGCAATTGCCTTATAATGAACAAAAAGATATTATGGCAATTGTGACTTATACTAATTGTAAATGTGGTTCTACTTTAACCCTGTCCTGTATAAATCCTGATATGCATACTCATTTTGAGAGAATTTTAAAAGAAGAATCAATTAGAACTAATAGAAAAATAGAAGATATTCTTTGAAATTAAGGGAGAAAACAAAAAAAGTAATTTTCAGATAATGAAATTTAATAAACTAATTTTTGAAATTTATGGCTCTATTATTTTAGGTCTTTTTATACTCCAAGTTACTTCACCTATTTTTTCTATTAATTCAGGATTATCTATAAAAGGATTCCTATTACCTTGATATTTATATACTAAATCGTTTCTTCTTTTTTCATTATCATCAGGTGGGTCAAGCATATTCCATAGCATATATGTTTTTATTTTTGAAATAAAAAAATTATCATAATCAATTGAACTTGAGATACTCTTGTCATAATATCTTACTACAAAGTAAAATAAAGCTCTTGCTACATCTCCTTTTACTTTATCTGGTGGTTCAAAATAACCGTTACCTAATCTTGCTCCGCTTGAACCTACGATATATACAGGATTTGTTACATAATAAAAAGGGAAATTAGCTCTTTTATTATTTGGTGTTATAAATGTAGGCCTTAAATGATTTAAATCTGATAACATTGGATAATTGTGATTAAAATAACCCTGTGGCCATATATGTTCAGTATTCATACCTTTTGAGTCTATATATCCATCTAAATTCATATCTCCATACTCAATATATTTACTGCCACTATTATATTTACCTTCAACACAAATATTTGAATAAAATGCCCATACACCATTTTTACCCCATGGACATAAGGTGTTGTCAACTTCATAGAATATTTTTTGTTTAGCTTCATAATAAGTAAGAACAACTTGTTGTTTTGTTATTTCGTGTAAATAGTCAAATAATTTTTCACCTTCAAGATTTTCTGGTATTGAATATTTTATTGGTTCAAAAGAAATAATTGGAGTTGTTATTTTTATATCTGGCTCTTTTATAGTATAATCGTTTATGAAATTAAACTCAGAGTAGAGATTGCTTATAAATAAAAAGACAAATAATAAATACTTCATAAAAAAGTTTTAATATATTTTTAATTTTTTGTCAAAAATCTTTTGATCTATTGATTTTTTCATATAAGTCCCTTGTTCTGTCAATAAATATTAAGCATTTGAATCTTAGTGTTAGCTAATGCGAGTTATTAAGAATTTCAGAAACATATTGGACAGTTATCCACAGGGTAAATAAGGCAAAAATTAAGTAAAATGGAATTATTGATAATATGAAATCAAGCAAATATTTTTAAGTATTTGCGGATGATTAGTATGCAACAAATAATTTATAATTTAATCAAACTAAAAGCATTACTAAATCCCCAATCAAATGGATGTGTTGAGAGATTTAACCGGACAATAAAGGAGCAATTTGTGTATAATAATTTAGATGAGGATAGGAGATATAGAAAGTTTTAATAGAATGATGATGGAATATTTGATATGCTATAACACGAAGAAGGCGCATAGGTCTCTGAATAACAAACTGTCATTAAAATATTATCTTGAAGAAGTTATCAACAATTCTAAAAAGTCCAATATGTTATGGACGCTTACATAACTGCATATAAATCTCAAAAAAGAAGTATAATACTATTAGGAGGATTTATGGAAGGTTTATCACTTAGAAAAACTCATTTAAATGAGATTCATAAAAAATATGGTGGGAAGTTAGTTGATTTTCATGGTTGGGAGCTTCCAGTTCAGTTTGAAGGAATAATAAAGGAGCATCTAACTGTTAGAAATGGAGTTGGTCTTTTTGATGTAAGTCATATGGGACAGATTTTTGTAAGTGGAAATGATGCAAGAAGATTCCTTGATTGGGTAAATACAAACAATGTTTTTAAACTTAAAAAAGGGGAAGGTTGTTATTCTCATATTCCAAATGAAAGAGGTGGTGTTGTCGATGATGTTATAAATTTTTGTCTTGATGATGATAGGTTTCTTGTAATAGTTAATGCTACAACAACAGAAAAAGATTATAATTGGTTTTTGAAAAACTCTAAAAATTTTAATGTAAAGATTGAAAATAAATCAAATGAGTATTCAATGATTGCAATTCAAGGGCCAAAATCTGTTGAGGTTATGAAAAAATTTTTTCCAGAGATTTTAAAGTATCAAAGGTTTGGAATAGTTGAGGCAGATATAATGGGAAAACATTGTTTTGTTTCAAGAACAGGTTATACTGGCGAGGATGGATTTGAGGTAACAACACCAAATGAGATAATAGTTGATATATGGGAAAAACTTATGGAACTTGGGAAATCATATGATATAAAGCCTTGTGGGCTTGGTGCAAGGGATAGTTTAAGGCTTGAGTCAGGATATCTTTTATATGGGAATGATATTGATGATAAGAATTCAAGCTATGAAGCAAATTATGGATGGGTTGTTAAATTAAATAAAGGTGATTTTATAGGAAAAGAATATCTTGAGAAGCAAAAAAAGGAAGGAATTAAGCAAAAACTTACAGGAATAGTTATGGAAAATGGCGTTCCAAGACAAGGTTATAAAGTTTTTAAAAAAAATGTTTTGCTTGGCACTCTTACAAGTGCAACATATTCACCATCACTTAAAAAATCAATAGGTATGGGGTATATGCCTCCTGATTTAAAAATAGGTGATGAGGTAGAGGTTGAAATAAGAGGAAATAAAATGAAGGCAAAAATATCTGAGGTACCATTTTATAAAGGTGGTGTTTTCTTTTTTAAATTGAGTTAAAATGAATAAAGAAGTTAAAAGAATTTCAGAGAAAATCAAGGTCTTAGAAAAAGAGATAAAAGAAAAATATAAAGCAGAGGTAATTGGTATTTTTGGATCTTATGTTCGTGGAGAACAAAATAAAAAAAGTGATATTGATGTTCTTGTAAAATTTTATGATGGAGCAACATTGTTTGAATTTGTTGGACTTTCAAATTTTCTTGAAGAAAAACTTAATGTTAAAAAGGTCGATGTTGTTTGTTATGATACGGTGAGAGAAGAATTAAAAAAACAAATTTTAAGCGAAGTTTTCTATATATGAGAAGAGATGTGATAATTTATTTAAAGGATATATTAGAAGCAATAAATGCAATTGAAAATTTTGTTAATGATATTGATTTTGAAAAGTTCAAATTGGATGATAAAACTTCAAGTGCTCTTATAAGAAAATTTGAAATTATTGGAGAAGCAACAAAAAATATTTCAAAAAGTATAAAACAGAAATATCCTGATATTCCATGGAAAGAAATGGCTGGTTTTAGAGATAAACTAATACACTTTTATTTTGGGATAAAATATGAAATTGTTTGGGATACAATAAAATTAAAACTTCCAGATTTAAAACAAAGATTAACTAAAATTATAAAAGAAATAAAAAATAAATGATTAAAAATTGGTAAAATAATTTTAGAGGTAAGTTAATTTTATAAAAAGGAGTGTTTATGAAAAAAGAAGAACTTAAATATACCCAAACACATGAATGGATAAAAATAGAAGGAGATATCGGCACTGTCGGTGTAACCGATTTTGCCCAGCATGAAATGGGTGATATAGTTTTTGTTGATCTTCCAAAAGTAGGATTAAAATTAGAGAAAGAAAAACAAGCATGTGTTGTTGAGTCAGTAAAATCTGCTTTTGATATATACTCACCTGTAAATGGCGAGGTTATTGAGGTAAATAATTCTCTTTCAAATGATCCGGCAAAAATAAATCAGGATCCATATGGAGAGGGATGGATATTTAAAATAAAGATTTCAAATCCTTCAGAGGCAAACTCATTAATGAGTTATTCGCAATACGAAGAGTTTTTAAAAAAACAGTCCCATTAATTTTTAGTCATTTAGAGGTGAAATGTGATTAATATCTTACCTCTTTATTTTCACTTTTCACTTTTAATTAGGAGGAATTATGTTTATCTCAAATAATAAAGAAGAAAAAGAAATTATGCTAAAAGAGATTGGTGTTTCATCTTTTAAACAGCTTCTTTCTTCAATTCCTGAGAAATTTTTAAACCCTTCTTTTAATCTTCCAGATGGCTTAAATGAGATGGAAGTATATAACAAAATGAAAGAGCTTTCAAAGAAAAATATAATCACTAAAAGTTTTGTTGGTGGTGGTCTTTATGAAAGATATACACCTGCTGTTGTAAAGCATATAATAAAGAGAGGTGAGTTTTTAACTGCATATACTCCATATCAAGCAGAAGCAAGCCAAGGAACACTTCAAGCAATATATGAGTATCAGAGTTTAATGGCAAATCTTTATGATATGGATTACTCAAATGCTTCAATGTATGATGGATCTACTGCCCTTGCAGAGGCTGTAAAAGCCTGTGTTAGAATTTCAAACAAAAATGAGATACTTTACTCTTCCTTTATAAATCCAAGACATATTGATGTTATAAAAACATACTTTGCAAATTCGAAAAATTATAAGTTTATAAAAATTCCACATAAAGATGGTCAAATGGATTTAGATGAACTTAAAAAAATGATAAATGATAAAACAGCATGTGTCGTTGTTTCAAATCCAAATTTTGTAGGAGTTATTGAGTATATAGAAGAGATTGCAAAGATATGTAGAGAAAAAAACGTTTTAAGTGTTTGTTATGCAGATCCAGTTTCTTTATCTATTTTAAAAACACCTGGTGAAGCAGGTTTTGATTTTGCAGTTGGTGAAGGGCAATCACTTGGGCTTCCAGTTTCTTATGGTGGACCATATCTTGGAATATTTACATGTAGAAAAGAGCATTTGAGACAGATGCCTGGAAGGATTTGTGGAATAAGTGTTGATAAAGATGGGAAAAGAGCATTTGTATTAACTATTCAGGCAAGAGAACAGCATATAAGAAGAGAAAAAGCGGCATCAAATATCTGCTCAAATCAGGCTTTATGTGCACTTAGTGTAACAGTTTATTTAACACTTCTTGGAAAAGAGGGATTAAAGGAACTTTCTCTTTTAAATCATAATCTTGCAAAATATGCAGCAAAGAAGTTTAGAGAGGCGCAAATAAAAATAAAGTTTAATAAACCATTTTTCAATGAGTTTGTAATTGATATTGATAAAAATCCTATTTCTTTTAGAAGGAAACTTATTAAAAAATATAAAATAGATCCAGGGCTTGATCTGTCAAATTTAGGTAAAGAGTTTAAAAATTCACTTCTTGTAACATTTACTGAGACAAAAAATGAAAAAGATATAGATGAACTTGTAAATGCAATTCACAATGAGGTTATGGTAAAGAAGTAAAGGAGGTTTTATGAATTCAATTGAAAAATTTGAAATGAAACTTAGTATTGAAAAATCAAAAGATGGTAAAAGAGGAGTTCATTTTAAAAGAAGTATTGAAGAAAAATTAGATATAGATGAAAAATATTTAAGAAAAACAACACCTAAACTTCCACAGATGTCTGAGTTTGATGTTGTTAGACATTTTACAAGATTAAGCAAAATTAATTTTTCAATAGATACTCATTTCTATCCGCTTGGCTCTTGCACAATGAAATACAATCCTAAGATAAACGAAGAGACATCATCTCTTGAAGGTTTTTCAAATCTCCATCCTTATTCTCTCCAAGAATGCGCACAAGGAATTCTTGAGATATTTTATGATGCAAAAGAGAGGTTTTGTAAGATTTGTGGAATGGATGATGGAACACTTTGGCCAAGCGCTGGTGCTCATAGTGAACTTTGTGGAATACTTATAGCAAGAAAATATTTTGAAATAAAAAAGGAAGATAGAGATGAGATAATTGTTCCAGATTCTGCACACGGCACAAACCCTGCAACAGCATCTATGGCAGGATTTAAGACTATAAATATGAAATCAAATTCAGATGGTGAGATAGATATAGAAACACTTAAAAAAACGCTAAATCCAAAAACAGCTGTTTTAATGTTAACACTTCCAAATACACTTGGTGTTTTTGAAACAAAAATAGAAGAGATTGTAAAACTCTGTCATGATAATGGTACGCTTGTTTATATGGATGGAGCGAATATGAATGCTCTAATTGGGCTTGTTAAACCTGGGGATTTTGGCGTAGATATTATGCATTTGAATCTTCATAAGACATTTTCAACACCTCATGGTGGCGGTGGCCCTGGAAGTGGTGCTATTCTTGTAAAAAAACATCTTTCTGATTTTCTTCCAATACCAATTGTTGAAAAAGATGGAGAAAAATATATTTTAAATGAGAAAAAGCCAAATACAATTGGGAGAATAAAATCAGAGTTTACAAACACTGCTGTTCTTTTAAGAGCATATACGTATCTTTTAATGCATGGGCTAAAAGAGTTTATAGAGATCTCTGAAAATGCGATAATAAATGCAAATTATATAAAGTCAAAGCTTGAAAAAATATATCCAGCTTATTCAAAAAAGTACTGTATGCATGAGTGCGTTTTAACTCCTCCAAAAGAAATTCTTGAAAAAGGTATAAAAACACTTGATATTGCAAAAAGATTGCTTGATTATGGTTTTTATGCTCCAACAATATATTTTCCTCTTATAGTTCATGAAGCAATAATGATAGAACCAACTGAAACAGAAAATAAAGAAACACTTGATTCTTTTATAGAAGCAATGATAAAGATATACAACGAGGCAAAAGAAAATCCTGATACTTTAAAAAATGCTCCGCAGACAATGCCAGTTAAAAGAATAGATGAGGTTAAAGCTGCAAGAGAACCAAATTTAAGATGGTAGTTTTATTGAAGTTTAGTTGTTTTTTATGTAAAATAAATTTGATGGCGCGGTAGCCAAGTGGTAAGGCCGCGGTCTGCAAAACCGCTATGCGTCGGTTCGATTCCGACCCGCGCCTTTTATTTTTTTAGAGGCCTTTATGAAACTTAGCAAACTTGTTATTTCTCTAAAACCATCAGCAACACTTAAATTAAATGAGATTGCAAATAAACTAAAATCAGAGGGGAAAGATATTGTTCATTTAGGTGGTGGGGAACCAGAATTTGATATACCTGAAAGCGCTCAAAAAGAAGTTATTGAAAGACTTAAGACCAAACGAGTAAGATATACTCCAACTGCAGGAATAAAAAAACTAAGAGAAGAGATTGTAAATTATGTAAATGATATTTATAATTTTAAAGTGGATATTGATAATATTGTTGTTTCAACTGGTGCAAAACAGGCGATATATAATTTTTTATTATCTGTGCTTGATCCTGGTGATGAAGTTCTAATAATTGCGCCTTACTGGGTAAGTTATACTGAGATGGTTTCTATGGCTTATGCTCATCCTGTTGTTGTAAGACCATCACAAGGACTTATACCATCAATAAATGATATTAAAAGATGTATTTCTTCAAATACAAAATTGATAATGATAAACTCTCCAAACAATCCCACTGGTCTTATCTGGACAAATGAACTTATTAAAGATCTTATAGACCTTGCAGAAAAAAATGATATATATGTTCTTTTTGATTCAATATATGATCAGTTGATAATAGATGATTTTGATTATAAAAATCCATTTAGTTTTGTAGATGATATAGAGAAATCAAATGTTGTTGTTGTAAACGGTGTTTCAAAAGCATTTTCAATGACAGGTTTTAGAATAGGTTTTTCAATCGCATCAAAAGAGCTTTCAAAAGCAATGACAAAAATTCAAGCACAGGTTACATCTTGCCCTTCTGAACTTTCACAATATGGCGCAGTTGGGGCGCTTAGAGAGGGAAAAAAATTTTCAAAAAAACTTGTTGATGACCTTAGAAGAAAAAGAGATATCCTTGTTGATGAACTTTCAAAGATTAAAAAAGCTAAATTTATAAAGCCGCAGGCAACATTTTACTCTTTTGTTGATTTTTCTGAGTATGAAAAAGATAGTTCAAAACTCTCATCAACTCTGATAGAAAAAACAGGTGTTGTAACAGTTCCAGGAATTGAGTTTGGTATGGAGGGTTATTTGAGAATAAGTTTTTGTTCTGATGTTGATAGTATAAAAAAAGGGGTATCAAGAATAAGAGAGTTTCTTGATGGAGAAAATCTATGATTTATCTTAATTTAACAGAGGCAGAGTTATACGAACATTCTATTAGAAATGGTGAAGGTATAATTCTAAATACAGGGGCTCTTTCTGTAAGAACTGGAAAGCATACAGCAAGAAGTGCAATGGATAAATTTATTGTGAAGAAAGAGCCATCATCAAATCATATATGGTGGGGCGAAAATAATGTAGCAATTTCTGAGGAAGTTTTTTTAAATCTATTAAAAAAGATCAATGATTATCTTTCCAAAAAGGATCATTATGTTAGATACTCATATATAGGTTCAAACCCAAAATATAGATTAAAAACAAAGGTGATAACTGAACTTGCATGGCATAGCCTGTTTGTAAAAAATCTTTTTTTTGATCTTCCTTCTAATTATGATGGTGAGTTTGATTTTACCATAATAGATGTTCCAAATTTTAAGGCGGATCCCAAAATTGATGGAACAAGAACAGATACATTTATAATAATAAGTTTTGAACATAAAACTGCTATAATAGGAAACACTGGTTATGCAGGAGAGATAAAAAAAACAGCATTTACTGTGATGAATTATCTTCTTCCATTGAAAAATGTTTTTCCAATGCATTGCTCTGCTAATATATCAAAGGAAGGGAAAACTGCAATATTTTTTGGGCTTTCAGGAACAGGAAAAACTACTCTTTCATCAGATCCAGATAGAAATCTTATAGGTGATGATGAGCATGGCTGGGGTGAGGATGGGATTTTTAATTTTGAGGCAGGATGTTATGCAAAGGTAATAAATCTTTCAAAAGAGAATGAGCCACAGATATATTCTGCTGTAAATAGATTTGGAACTGTTCTTGAAAATGTAGTCTCAGATAAAAATAGAATGCCAGTTTTTGATGACTCATCTATTACAGAAAACACAAGAGCAGGATATCCACTTAATTTTATAAACAATTCTGTTTATGGTGATGTTTTTTCTCATCCAAATAATATAATAATGCTTACATATGATGCTTTTGGAGTTTTGCCTCCTATTGCAAAACTAAATTTTTCACAGGCAATGTATCATTTTATCTCCGGTTATACTGCAAAGGTTGCAAATACAGAGATTGGAATAAAAGAGCCCAAAGCAACTTTTAGTACTTGTTTTGGTGCTCCATTTATGACGCATCACCCTCTTGTATATGCGGAAATGCTTAGCGAAAAGATGAAAAAATATAATACAAACTGCTGGCTTATAAACACTGGTCTTTGTGGTGGTCCTTATGGAGTTGGAAAAAGAATAAGTATAAAACTTACAAGAGAAATTTTAAACTTTGCTTTGAATTTCAAAGATGAGTGTGAGTTTATAAAAGACAATGTTTTTGGTTTTGAAATTCCACAAATTCCTGGCATTGATAAAAATCTTTTAAATCCAAAAACTTCTTGGAAAAATCCATCAGATTATGATATAAAATACAGGGAACTTGCTGCAATGTTTAAAAAGAATTTTGAAAAGTTTAATATCACTGATGAAAATATAATAAAAGGTGGGCCTATTTTATGAGTATAAGATGTTTGTTAATATTTAGAGAGATTACCAATTCTCCAAATAGAGAGAATGATGATACACTTATTTTAAAAGGTGTTGCAGATGAACTTGTTAAACTTGGAATAAGGGTTTATCTTATTGAGCCGGAGGTTATAGATGATGTTATTGATGAAAAATGGGATTGTGTAGTTCCAATGTGCGAAAATCCTGAAAATCTTGAAAAGATTAAAAAAATAAATTCCATTTTCATAAATCCTGTTGAGTCAGTTTATAATTGTTATAGAAGAAATATGTTTTTGCTTGTAATGAAACACTGTCCTAGAATTTTTCCAAAATCTGAGATGAGGAATATGAAGGACTTTCCAGGAAATCCACCTTCTTTTTTAAATTCTCATGGTGCTTGGGTTAAAAGAGGAGATGTCCATAATACTTGCCTTCATGATGTTCATTATGTAAAGAAGTGGGATGGCGCTGTTAGAGTTAAGGAAGATTTTGAAAAAAGAAACATAAAAGATGTTTTGATTCAAGAACATATAGAAGGGGATCTTATAAAGTTTTATGGTGTTGGTCCTGGTAGGTGGTTTAGTTGGTTTTATCATAAACCACAAGTTGCAAGAAAATACCCTTTTGATCTTTTAGAGCTTCAAGAAAATGCAGCAAAATTTGCATCTGCTGTTGGTGTTGAGATTTTTGGTGGGGATGCTATAGTTACACCTGATCTTAAAATCTATGTTATTGATATAAACAGCTGGCCATCTTTTGCAAGGGTTAGAGATGAGGCGAAAAAACAGATAGCAAAACATATTTTTTCTAAAATTAAAAAGGAGGAAAAATGAAAACGAAAACAATTAAAAGTGAGAATAAAAAAGATGTTAACAGATTTACACCAGGACCAAAATCGTTAAAGATCTTTGAAGAGGAGCAAAAATACATTGCTCCTGGTGTTCAATCTATTGCTCTTTTTTCCAAACTTGTTATGGAAAGAGGAGAAGGTTGTTATTTTGTTGATGTTGATGGAAATAAGTATCTTGATATGTATGCAGGTGTTGGGGTTGCATCACTTGGGCATGGTCATCCAGATTATGCAAAAGCAATAAGCGAGCAGGTTTCAAAGATAAATACTGGAAGTTTTTGTACTCCAAGAAGAGCAAATTACTGTAAAACACTTGCAAAATACACACCAAAAGGTTTAACAAGAATTCAATTTTATTCTGGAGGGGCTGAGGCTGTTGAGGCTGCAATAAGACTTGCAAAGAGTTACACAAAAAATTATGAGATAGTTGGATTTTGGGGTGGGTTCCATGGAAAGACAGGAACAGTTTTAGGACTTCTTGATGATTTTAAAAGAGAACTTGGTCCTGTTATGAGTGGTACTCATTCAGTTCCTTATGCTTATTGTTATAGATGTCCTTTAAAAATGGAATATCCAAGCTGCGGATTATACTGTGTTGAGTTTATAAGAAAGCAGTTAAAACAGGAAAGTGCTGGTGAGATTGCAGCATTTATAATTGAGCCAATACAGGGAACAAATGGTAATGTTGTTCCACCAAAAGAGTTTTTAAAAGCGGTTAAAGAGATTGCAAAAGAAAATAATGCTCTTCTTATATGCGATGAGATGATATGTGGTTTTGGAAGAACTGGAAAGATGTTTGGTGTTGAGCACTTTGATGTTATTCCTGATATAATGACAGTTGGTAAGGGAATTGCAAATGGATTTCCTGTTGCAGGTGTTATATCAAACGATGAGATAATAAATGCAAAACCATTTGCAAATCCAAGTGGAAGTTCATCAAGTTATGGTGGAAATCCTCTTGCAGGATGTGCTTGTGATGTAACACTTGAGGTAATAGTGAGAGATAACCTTGTTGAAAACTCAAGGAAGGTTGGTGATTATTTATTAAATGAGTTTAAAAAACTTCAAGAAAAATATAGATTTATAGGAGATGTTAGAGGAAAAGGATTGATGATTGGTGTTGAGATGGTAAGCGATAGAAAAATAAAGAAGCCTCTTGAAAAGCATATAACAAGAAGACTTTTTGATGAGTGCTTAAAAAGAGGATTAATTTCTATGTGCTATTCATCAACAATAAGAGTAAATCCACCTCTTATAATTACTGAAAAAGAGGCAGAGACAGCAATAAGAATATACGATGAGGCATTTGGAGTTATAGCAAAAGAATTTAATATTTAAATGGCGTTATTAAGAAAAAGTAATAAACACAGGTGGTGCTTTGACGATAATACGTCGGAGTAATAAAGTGAGAAGTTGAAAGGGTAAGAGGTGAGAAATTAAGAAATCCCACCCCCCCCCGACGTAAAGTCGGGTGGGTGAAATAAAAAGAGGGATTTTTGAATACAAGATAAAGCATTGCCCTACAGTTAAAGGATAGAACTATGAAAACTATTTGTATTGTTGGATTTGGTGCGGTTTGTGAAAATGCACATATTCCTATTATAAAAGAACTTAGAGAAAATTATATTTTGAAAGGAATTTTTGATGTAGATAAGGAAAGAAGAAAAAAGGCATCTGAGATTTGTGGAGTTAATGTTTATGATAATCTTTTGCAAATGCTTGAGAAGGAAAAACCTAATTGTCTTGTAATAACAACACCACCATCATCGCATAAAGATATAATACTTAAAGCAATTGAGAGAGGGATTGATGTTTTGTGTGAAAAACCACTTGTTACAAATTTAGAAGATTTTAAAGAGATTCAAAAATTTGTAAATAAAACATCAAGAATTGTTTATACTGTTCATAATTGGATATACTCGCCTCATATAATAGAAATTAAAAAATTTATGGATGAGATTGGGAGTGTTAGAAGAATTAACTGGGAGACACTTAGAAAAAAACCGTCTCAAAGTGCATCAGCAAATTGGAGATTTGATCCTAAAATTTCAGGTGGTGGTATAATATTTGATCATGGATGGCATGTTATATATATAATGAGATCGTTTATTGGAAAAAGGTTTACTGATGTTAATCCATTTTTTTTAATGAATGAAAGTGGAATTGATGAGGTTGCGGATTTTAGAATAGAATATGAAGATGTTGTTTCAGATATACATTTATCTTGGAGATCTCCAATTAGAAAAAACATAATGACGGCATATGGAGATGGTGGGGTTCTTGTTTTTGATGATGAAAAGATTTATATTTATAAGGAAAATGGTGAGGTAAAAGAACATTTTTTAAATGAAAAAATATCTCAATCATCAGCACATCCTATTTGGACAAAAAATGTTTATATTGATTTTTATAATTCTTTTAAAAATAGAAAAAAATTTGAGGAAAATTTTGATGAAGCATTAGAATGTATTATGATAATAGAGAAGGCATATGAAAAATATAAACAAAGAAAAACTCAAAAACTACATAATTGAAATTATCAGGGGTGGTATAAATATCATTGTTGTTTATTTTTTAAATTATTTTATATCATCCCTTCCTTTTATATCAAACCTTACTATATTTAATGAAAAAATATATCTTTTTGAGTTTATAACATTTTTGATGATGATGATTTCTTGTTTCATAATATATGAGTTTGCAAAAAGAACTAAAAGTATTGTTGATGAGATGGTATTATTTATCCCAAATTCAGGAAAAATTCATTCATATTCTGTTTATTTAATACTTATTATAGTTGCATATTTTTCAGCAAATACAATTTTTATTAAATTTTTTGGAGAAGAATGGATTTGGGTTTATAATCTTTTCTTTATAGCATTTTCACTTTATTTTGCTGCAAAAATTTTTGTAATTTTTTATCAAAACTCTCATACTATAAGCTCAAATATATTTGATATGTTTTTAAATCAGACAAAGGAGTAGTTATGATTAGAATTATTCTAATGTTTATTTTAAGTGTTTACTCTAAAAATAATGCTCAAATTGATAGGTCAAAATACTCAATTGAGCCATATTCTGTTATAAGTGATACAAAGATGGTAGATGAAGGATCTGCTCTTGCAAAAAGCCTTGTATATGATATTATTTGGACTTTAAATGATTCGGGTGATATTGCAAGAATATTTGCAATGGATATTAATGGAAAGTTAATAAAACCATTCTGGGTTAAAAAATATAGTGGAGTTAAAATACTTGATGCTATAAATATTGATTGGGAGGCAATGACATTTGATGAAAATGGAGATATTCTTATATGTGATTGTGGAAATAATTATAATTATCGAAGGGACCTTTCAATCTATAGAGTTCCTGAACCAAATCCATATTATGCAGATCAAACTGGAATAATAGCAAAATATCCTTTTAAACTTCCAGATCAAAACAAATTTCCACCAGAAAATAAACTTGATTGGAATTTTGATATTGAGTCAATTTTTGTATATAACGGCTATGTTTATCTTATATCAAAAAACAGAGGAAATACCAATGCAAAAATCTATCGTTTTAAAAATCTAAAACCTTTTGAGATGAATATTCCAGAGATATATAAGACATTTGATTTTAAATCAATGGTTACTGATGCAAGTGTTTCACCTGATAAAAAAAATATAGCAGTTTTAACTTATAATTATATATGGATTTTTGAAACTGATGGAGAAAATCCTTTTGGGAAATATTATTATAAGGATATTTCTCTTGGACAATGCGAAGGAGTTTCCTTTCTAAACAATGAAGAGATTATTATCTCAAATGAAGAAGGATATCTTTTTAAAATTAGTTTAAAAGAAATCAAAAAATAAACATAATTTATCTTTAATAGGTCTAAAGTCCTACTTATTATAGGACTTAATGGCTTGACAAGTCAATATTTTTATGATAAAACATTTTTAAGGAGGAGTTATGATTAAAATAGTTTTGATAGCGATGATGAGTTTTGTGGTTAACTCTTTTTCTAATGATTTCGGTAATATTTCAAATGAGAAGATAAAACAAGCAGATGTCTCTATTCCAACAACACAAAAAGGGGTTGTAAGTGATTTGGGAAATGATGTGAGTAATTCTATAAATGATATTCTTATAAAAAATACTGTAAAAGAGATTACTATAATGGTTTTTATCAATGGAAAAAATAATCTTTCTGATGCTGCTGTTTTGAATTTAAATGATATGGAGAGAGTTGGATCGACTGATAAGGTTAATATAATTGCAGAGACAGGAAGAAGATATATAAATCTTGATGGAAAGTGGGAGCAAGGAGTTAGAAGATTTTATATTCAAAAAGATAATGATACTGCTCAGATTAATTCAAAGATAGTTTTTAAGGCTAATTCATATGATATGGGAAATTATAAAAGAGCAATTGAGTTTGTTAAATGGACAAAGAAAAAATTTCCTGCAAAAAGATACATTTTAATCTTATGGGATCATGGAACTGGATGGCTTGATCCAAAAAAAGAGGCAAATAAAAATACAAATAAAGGAATCTCATTTGATGATGAAACTGGAAATTATATAAGCACTGAAGAGATAGGAAAAATTGTTAAAGAGAGTGGAGGTGTTGATATACTTGCTTTTGATGCTTGTTTGATGCAGATGGCGGAGGTTCTTACTGAGGTTAAAGATTATACAAAAATTGTTGTTGGTTCAGAAGAAACTGTTCCCGGTTATGGCTATCCATATGCGCTTTTTCTTGATGCTATAGTTAAAAATCCATATATGAATAATGAAGATATAGCAAAAGTAATTGTAGAGTCATTTAAAATTTTTTATGACTATGTTAGACGACCTGCAACACTTTCCGCTGTAAGATCTGATAAAGTTGCAAAACTAAATACCCTTCTTAGTGATTTTGCAAAATCTGCTATGCAAGTAGATGAGATTGAAGCATTAAAGAAAGCAAAAAATGAAGTTATAAGATTTGATATACTTGGCGAATCAGATGATCCTTATAAAAAGCTTTCATTTTTTGCTGATATATATAATTTTGTAGACATAGTTTCTAAAAATATATCAAAAAATGATGAAAAATCACTTAAACTTAAAGAAAATGCAGATTCTTTAAAGAGATTTATAGAAAATGAACTTGTTATTATAAGAAGAGGTTCTTTGATGGATAGGACTGGTAAATCATATGAAGAACTTGCATACGGTGTAAGTATATTTATACCACCTGTAAGTCCTGTTCTCACTTTGGATAAAATAGATTCAATCCTAAAAGCACCTTATTCAAGCTTTAAATTTGCAAAAGAGACTGGATGGAGTGATTTTGTAAAATTTATATACGAGAAAACAAAGTAAATAAATTTAAGTTTTGGGAGATAGTTTATTAAAAAAATTTTAAATGTTGAATTATAAATTATAGATTAAGTTTTAAAAATTTCTCAATCAACGCATCAAATCATATATAATCTAACCATGATATATATCATCTTGTCAAAAATAATATAACCGAAGGCTGGCTTGGTTAGGTATAATTTTATTGATATTAAACTAAGTTTAGGAGGTCATATGATAA
>Ga0308398_1000669_pt1 | contig 20683 bp, 17 predicted proteins | sample Hotspr20SampleT9_FD_202360 | JGI IMG/M metagenome (GOLD analysis project Ga0308398, IMG submission 202360) | Hot spring phototrophic mat microbial communities from Mushroom Spring, Yellowstone National Park, Wyoming, United States - 20051001_T9 ...
TGCGCCGACGCTCGAACCCGCGCTGTAACCGCACAAAGCGATATTAGCACGCGGGGCGGCAGCGATAAAAAGGCGACACAAAAACATGCACCGCAGAGTCGCCGAGGCCGCAGAGATGACTTAACAAGGTCTTGGCAATTGGCAAATACGTCATCACTGCTAATCGGAGCACTCCTTAAAAAAGGGCGCGCAAACCCGCGCGCCCTTTGCACAACTTTAGCTAGACCTTCTCCGGCTGATAGAGCATCCCGTCGAGCAATCGCTCGACAGCCATGGTGTGGCTATCTACGCCGTGCTTCTGGAAGTACTCTGAGTTGCAATGCCACTGGCCGTGGTCGTAGGTGACCAGATACTCGCCGTTGTCCCCACGCACCATCACTTGGAAGGTGAGGAACTGAAAACGGTCGCGCTCCTGAGCATAGCGAAGGGCCTTCTCGATCTTACCGATCATGCTCGAGTCCATCATTTGTAACCTCCTGAAACAAAAAGCACGCTGCGCCTGTTAGCGCGCGTGCTCGTCTTCCGCTCACGATGCAGTTTGGCTTCGCAGGCGGTCAGCTCCGCCATCCACATAGCCTGATTGTAAGGAAACCTTAAGCGTTGTCAACTGGCCGCTTGGGCAGGCTCAGCTTCTTCAACAGGTCTGTCAGCGCGTTGCGCGAGAACCGACACCACAGCGCCGTGGCTGGGCGCGCGTTCAGACCTTCGCTACGCTCGGGATGGCAGATGCACAGGCTTTGGTAATCAGCAAGCGCATCTCTCACGTCATCACTGCTAATTTGAGCGCAGCTCGCTATGTGCAGGCCAGCCGCGATACCCATGGGGGTGCCGGCTGTGCCACGCCCACGCGCTGCGGATGATCGCTTCTAAACTGGTGTAACGTGGCGCCCAGCCCAGCTCGCGCTGGATTGCCTCTGACGAGGCGACCAATACCGCGGGATCGCCAGCGCGGCGCGGGCCAACGACGGCCGGGATCGGGTGGCCGGTCACCTGGCGCGCCGTCTCGATCACTTGCTTCACGCTATAGCCTCGGCCATTACCTAGGTTGTATTGGCGCGTGCCCAGGTCGTCCAGCGCCTCCATCGCCAGAATATGGGCCTGAGCCAAGTCCTCAACATGGATGTAGTCGCGAATGCAGGTGCCATCGGGAGTGGGATAGTCGTCGCCGAAGATGGTAATGTGTGGGCGCTGCCCCAGCGCCACTTGCAAAGTCAGCGGGATGAGGTGCGTCTCTGGATCGTGATCCTCGCCGCGGTCAATCGCGCCGCCGCAGGCGTTGAAGTAGCGCAGGCAGGCGTATCTCAACCCGTAGATGCGGTTGAGCCAACCCAGCATGCGCTCAATGGTGTGTTTGCTCTCGCCATACGGCGAGCCGGGGATGATCGGGAAGTCCTCGCTGATCGGCATTCCCTGTCGCTCCACCGGCAAATCGAATAGATTAGCTGTGGAGGAGAGGATAAAACGACGGACGCCCCGCGCGATCGCAACTTCCAGCAAGTTGGCAGCGTTGCTCACGTTGTCGCGCAAGTAGAGGAACGGCTTGCTCACGCTCTCGCCCACCAGCGTGTAGGAAGCGAAGTGAATGATCGCACCGATGTCCGGATGCGCGTCGAAGAGGGCAGCGATGGCTGAGCGGTCGGCGAGGTCGCCCTGGACAAAGATCGCCGCCGGCGGCACTGCCTCACGGTGGCCTTGATAGAGGTTGTCAAGGACGACGACTTGATAGCCGGCGTCCACCAGCGCCTGGGCAGTGAAGCTGCCGATGTAGCCGGCCCCGCCGGTGACTAGGACTTTGTCGGGTGGTTTCATTGCGCCGCGATTATCCTAGCCCAGCGCAGCGTCGAGCGCCTCGCCCAGGCTGCGCACGGCGATCAGCGCAAGTCCATCAGGGGGATGCGCCGGCTTGTGCGTGGTTTTGGGCAGGATGCAGCGCCGGAAGCCCAGCTTGGCTGCCTCGTTCAGGCGCTGGCTCAGTTGGCCGACGCTGCGCACCTCGCCGCTCAGGCCCAGCTCGCCGACCACTGCGATGTCCTCGGGCACTGGCGTGCCTTTGTGGGCGCTGGCGATGGCGACGGCGGCTGCCAGGTCTGCTGCTGGCTCGTCAATCGTTAAGCCGCCCACTACGTTCACGAACACGTCCTGGTCGCTCAGGCGAATGCCTACCCGCTTGGCCAGCACGGCGATCAACAAGAAGAGGCGGTTGTAGTCGAATCCATTTGCGGTGCGACGCGGCATCGGGTTCTGGGTATGGCTGGTGAGTGCCTGCACTTCCACCAGCAGCGGGCGCGTACCTTCCATCGTCACTGCCACTGCGCTGCCCGGCGCGTGCAAGAGCCGCTCCGCCAAGAATGCCTCGCTGGGGTTGCGCACCTCGCGCATGCCGTCGCTGGTCATCTCGAACACCCCCACCTCGCTGGTAGGCCCGAAGCGGTTCTTGATGCTGCGCAGCACGCGCAGGGCGTGGAAGCGCTCGCCCTCCATCTGGAGCACAGTGTCCACGATGTGTTCCAGCACTTTTGGGCCGGCGATGCTGCCCTCTTTGGTGACGTGGCCGACGATGAAGATCGCCACCTCCCCCTGCTTGGCAACGGCTTGAAGGCGCTGCGCGCTTTCGCGCACTTGCGTCACTGTGCCCGGCGAGGCGTGAATGCCTTCGAGATACATGGTCTGGATCGAGTCCACCACGCACAGCCTGGGCTTGAGCTGGTCAATCGCGTTGATAACGGCATCTAGGTTTGTCTCGGTGAGCAGGTAGAGGTCGCTATCGCCGAAGCCCAACCGCTCAGCGCGCATCTTAATCTGCTGGGCACTCTCTTCGCCGCTGACGTAGAGCGACGGCCCGATGTGCTTGGCCGCCAGCACAGCGCTCTGCAGCAGCAGGGTGCTCTTGCCGATGCCAGGATCGCCGCCGATCAGCACCAGCGAGCCGGGGACAATGCCGCCGCCCAGCACCCGGCTGAATTCGGCGATCGGCAGCGGCCAGCGCACCAGGGCATCGGCCCGCAGATCGGCCAGCCTTTGCGGCACTGGCTTGCTGACTGACTGCTTGCGGTTGGTCACGGCGACCACTTCCTCGATCAGCGTGTTCCATTGATCGCAGACTGGACATTTGCCAGACCAGCGCGCGTGCGTGCTGCCGCAGTTTGTGCAGACGTATTGCGTCTTGAGTTTCGGGCCGGCCGACCTGGACATTGTCCGCGAAGTGTAGCACAGATGTTCTATCGCCAAGCGCTTGATAATCCGCATAGTGGTTGGTGCTCCATCAGCGCGGATTAGTGCTGTGGTGCTCACGCTGAACGAAGCGCGCCACATCGCGGATTGCTTGGCGACTTTGGCCTGGGCCGATGAGCGCCTGGTGTTTGACTCTTTCAGCACAGATGAGACAGTAGCGATTGCCCAGCGAGTCGGCGCGCGCGTCGTTCAACATCCCTTTCAGAACTACGCGCAGCAGCGCAACGCTGCGCTGGCCGCAGCGCAGGGCGAATGGGTCTTCTTCGTGGATGCCGACGAGCGCTGTCCGCAGTCGTTGGGTGAGGAGGTTCGCACGGTCGTAGCAGCGCCGCGGCACGACGTATACGCCGTGCCGCGGCACAACTACCTATTCGGCCGGCTGACGCTTGGAGCGGGGTGGTATCCCGACTACCAGGCGCGCCTGTTCCGCGTCGGGCGCGCCGGTTTCGACCCTCACCGCGAGGTGCACGAAGTGGCGCGTTATGAGGGGACGATGGGTTACCTGCGCACTGAGCTGATTCATTACAACTACGATACGGTTGAGCAGTTTCACGCCAAGCAGCGCAAGTATGCGCAGTTCGAGGCCAGCATCCTGTTCAAACAAGGCGTCCGCCCCAGGCCGCACAACTTCATCCTGCAGCCGTTGCGTGAGTTTCGCCGGCGTTTCTTCACCCTGCGCGGTTATCGGGACGGTTGGCATGGCCTGCGGCTGAGCGCGCTCATGGCCTATTACACGCTGGACACGTATCGTCGGCTTGCGGCGCTCTGGCAGGCACCAGGAGCGCCGCGACCGTCCGACGTTTGACCAGGCCGTTTACACCAGCAACCGCCCGCCGTCCACAAAATACACCGCGCCAGTGGCGAAGTCCTCTTCGATGAGATAGCGCACCGTGCGCGCGACGTCCTCCGGCGAGCCGATGCGCTTGAGGACGGACTTCTCAATGGCCCATTGGCGCTTGGCCTCATCGGCGTCGTCGGGCAACAGCACGGTGCCCGGCGCGATGGCGTTGACGCGAATCTGGGGCGCCCACTCGACAGCCAACACCCGCGTGAGCGCCACCAGCGCCGACTTGCTGGCAGCGTGATGAGCATAGCCTGGCCAGGCTTGGAACGCGGATAGATCGGCGATGTTGATGATTACCCCATGGCCCTGGCGCATCATGTGAGGCGCGACGGCCTGCGAAAGGATGAAGGGCGCCTTTGCGTTGAGCGCCATCTCTGCCTCCCACGTGCCTTCGTCGATCTCCAGCGCCGGCTGCTTCAGCCAGATCGAGGCGTTGTTGATGAGCACGTCTATTCGCCCGAAGTGGTCGAGCGCTGTTTGGACCAGCGCCCGCGCCTGGGCGGACTGCGTGAGGTCAGCCTGCATTGCGACGCCGCGCCGGCCAGCGCGCTTGATCTCAGCCAGCGTCTCTCGCCAAGGCTCGCGCTCGGCGTAGTAGCTGAAAGCGACGTGCGCACCGCGCGCTGCCAGGTCGAGCGCTACTGCGCGCCCAACTCGCTGCGCCGCGCCAGTGATGAGGACGACAGCATCGGCGATCTCCATGTCATCATTATCGGGCAGCGTCCCTCTTGCTTTATGTGCGCTGTTCAGCGCACCTGTGATTTCCCGCTCGCACCGACATCTGGCTATATTGGCCAGGGAATGCTCAATTTTGGGATGACCTGGCTTACTGACATCTCACCGCCGAGGCACAGAGCGCGCGAAGAGAAAAACTGCACAACCAGCCCTTTAGATGCTTCGCTTGCGCTCAGCATAGCAGTCTTTCATTCCGAGTTGGAACACTCCCCTTCGTTAAGTCATCTCTGCGGCCTCGGCGACTCTGCGGTGCGTCTTTCTGTGTTGCGTTATCACCTTCATGTAGCGCACTCCCCTTGGCCAGGCTCCCTCTCGAATTAAGCTAAAATAGGCGTTGCTTGTGTCGGCCTGCCGCTGATCGACACAAACCCACATCTCCAGAAAAAGTAAGAGAAGAGGAATAGACCGGTGGTCGAAGAGACTCAGACGATTCCAGTACTGAATGGCGCCTTCAGCGCGAACGGCGCTGGCCATACCGAAGACGCTGCGCCGCGCAGCCTGGATGCCCTCAAACCACGGATGGGCTTCACAGGCAAGGTTACGCGCGTCGAGCTAGGTGGTGTCTTCGTGGATATTGGCGTCGGCGTAGATGGCTTTCTGCACATCTCGCAGATCGTGAGCGACAAGCCAGTGTTCCGCGTCGCTGACCTGTTTCGCGTGGGCGATGAAGTCGTCGTCTATATCCACCGCGTCCAGCCCGAGCGCAGGCGGATCGACCTCACCATGCACAAGCCGCCGGCGTATTACTGGGATAACCTGCCGATCGGCACCAAGCTACACAACGTGCGCGTGGTCTCGGTCGAGAGCTTCGGCGTCTTCGTGGACTTTGATGGACCGAAGCATGGTTTGATCCCGTTCAACTTGATGCCGAAAGGTGTGCGACCAAAGGTCGGCGAGCAGATTGATACGGTATGGGTGGTCGAGGTAGACGAGAGCAAACGGCGGATCGGCCTGACGATGATCGAGCCGCCGGCGCTCCCCTGGGAGAAGATCAAAAAAGGTGAGGTTTACAGCGGCAAGGTGACCCGTGTGGAGCGTAACATGGCCTACATAGACATCGGCGCCGAGCGCGAAGGTATCGTGCGCCTGTCGTCTCTGGGCGTCAGCCATGCCGACATGCACACCTTCGTCAGCGTCGGCGAAGAGGTGAAGGTGCGGGTGCTCAAAGTTGAGCCGAGCAAGCGCCAGCTAGAACTCACCTTGGAGGGTGTCAACGCCAAAGATTACGCCCTCTCTTCAGGCCCTGAGGAGGAGCTCAGCCCGTTCGCTGCTGCGTTCCAGCGTGCGCAGCGCCTGAAGCGTGCGCAGATGGCGATCGCTGAGGCTCGCGCGGCGCATACCGATGCCAAGGCAAGCGAGGACGGCAAATCCTGAGCTTGTTGGCTGACTGCCGTGAGTTAACCGCTGATCTGCCCTGCCTTACCCCTCGCCGCGCTTGCCCGTTTGCTGTCAAGCACATAGCCCATGGAACTTTCTGAGGTTGAGCGCGAGCGCCTGGCCAAGCTGGAACAGCTGCGCGCTCAGGGCATTGACCCTTATCCTCCGCGTTGCCAGTTTGCGCGCCAGCGCGTCATGGCCGCTGATGCAGTTCAGCGCGCTTTGGAAGCAGCACAGCGCGCTGGGGATGGTGAGGCCGGGGATGCATCAGCGGTTGCCATCATGGGTCGTGTGGTCGCCCGTCGCGTGATGGGCAAGGCGGCCTTCCTGGGCCTGGAGGACGCCAGCGGCAGGATTCAGTGCTATGGTCGGGTAGGGGAGGATTCGCTGGACGCCGAGGCCTTTGCCATGTTCAAGGAACTGGACTTGGGTGACTTCATCGAGGCCAGAGGGGTGCCGTTCGTGACCAAGACCGGGGAGCCCTCATTGCGGGTGACTGCTTGGGGCCTGCTTGCCAAGTCGCTCAGCCCGCTTCCGCTGGCCAAGGAGGAGAAGCTGCCCGACGGCCGGCTAGTGCGCCACAGCGCCTTCAGCGATCCGGAGCTTCGCTATCGCCAGCGCTATGTGGACCTGGCCGTTAACCCCGAAGTGCGCCGAATTTTTGTCATGCGCGCAGCGATTATCAAGGCCATCCGCGCCTTCCTGGACGACAAAGGCTTCTTGGAGGTCGAGACGCCCATCCTCCAGCCGATCTACGGTGGCGCGGCCGCTCGCCCATTCATTACTTATCACAATCAGCTTAATCAAAATCTCTACCTGCGCATCTCCTTTGAGCTGTACCTCAAGCGGCTGATCGTCGGTAACCTAGAACGGGTCTATGAGATCGGGCGCGACTTTCGCAACGAAGGGGTGAGCTTCAAACACAACCCGGAGTTCACCCAACTGGAGTTTTACGCTGCATACATGGATATGTATTCGGTCATGGAGCTGGTGGAGGAAATGCTCCAGGATGTTGCGCGTCGCGTGCTGCCGGCGGAGGCGAACGGCACAACGCAGTTTCGTGGCCATGTCGTCAACTGGCTTCAGCCCTTTCAGCGCATCAAGCTGCGCGATGCGCTGCTCGAGCGGACCGGCATAGACTATCTCCAGTTCCCCGATCAGCGTGCGCTGGCTGATGAGGTGCTACGGCGCAGGCTAATGCCCCCAGATCTGGTTCACGGCAAGCCCTGGGGCAAGATCGTGGACGGCCTCATCGGCGACTACGTTGAGAAGACGCTGGTCCAACCAACCTTTCTCTACGAATACCCACGCGACATCTCGCCTTTCGCCAAGAGCGTCCCCGGTAGCCCGAACCTCGTTGAGCGCTTTGAGCTTTTCGCCGGCGGCGTCGAGCTGGGCAATGCCTTCAGCGAGCTGAACGATCCCCTTGACCAGCGTCAGCGCTTCCTGGACGAGGCGGTCAACGCCGAAGCTGACGAGGCGAATCCAGTGGACGAGGACTACGTGCGCGCACTGATGTATGGCATGCCGGCGACGGGTGGGTTCGGGATGGGCATTGACCGGCTAGTGATGATGTTCACCAATCGCGATTCGATCCGCGAGGTGTTGCTCTTCCCAATGCTGCGCCGGGAAGATAGCGTTCAGGTCGTTACCTGAGCTTCATCCACTGCCATACCCATCGCAGGGCTGCTCGCGGCACGATCGCCTGGGCAGCGACGATAGCCCGATTGTGCAATCCGGGCACACACACGACCTCGCGCCCCAAGGCATTCAGCGACGCCTCGGCGACCTGCTCGGCCGTCTGCCAGATGAACTTCGGCAATCGCTCGCGCCGAAACCCGCTGGCGCGGTATCCCTCTGTGTCGTGGAACTCAGAGTAGGTGAATCCTGGGCAGAGCGCTTGGACATATACCCCGCTGCCGATCAGCTCGGCCTGTAACGACTCCGAGAAGTTGATGAGGAAGCGCTTCGTGGCGCTGTAGGTGGCATTGCCCGGCAGCGGGTACCAACCGGCGATTGACGCGACGTTAATGATGCCGCCTCGCCCGCGGCGCAACAAGCCCGGCAACGCTGCTTTGATCAGATGCAACGCAGCCGTGACGTGCACGTTGAGCATCCCGATCTGGCTATGCAAGGGCAGGTCGGCGTAGTGGCCTACCGTCCCAAAGCCCGCGTTGTTGACGAGCAGATCGAGCTGCCCTGCGTCGCTCAGGTCAGCGACAACCCCAGCGACGTGTTCAACGTCCGCCGGGTCGGCCAGATCGGCCACGACCACCTGGCTGGTGACGCTGTGCTCCCGGTTTAGCTCGTCGGCTAGTGCCTCCAGCCGCGCCCGTCGCCGCGCTACCAGCACCAGGTGATAGCCGCTGCGGGCCAGCCGGCGGGCGAATGCTGCGCCGATCCCTGACGACGCGCCGGTGATCAAAGCAGCGCCAGGCCGTCTGTTCCGGCTGGCATCGCTCAGGAAGCGCGAGGCCCTACGCTGGGCGAGCGCTGGCCATACCAGCCACCAGGCCAACGCGCCACCGGCAGCAGCTAACATAACTTGCTTCACGCGACTCACCTTGGCATCATACTGCGCGCAATCTTCGACTGCGAGGCGGACTGGCCTATAATCGCGCGCGATATGAACGTTTTTCTGGGTATCGCCCAAATTTTGCTCGGCGTCGCGCTTATCGCGGTCATGCTTCTGCAGTCCAAAGGTGAAGAGCTTGGTGGCGTGTTTGGCGGCGGACAAGGCATCTATCAAACACGGCGCGGGTTTGACCGCATCCTCTTTAACATCACCATCTTCATCGCAATTGCCTTCTTCGTGCTCGCCATCGTCAACGTGATCTTCTTCTCTGCCAGCCGCTAGTCAGGCGCCGGCTGCGCGCTGTGCGCGCTAAGACATGCGGACGCTACGGCTGACCCTGCTTTTCGTCTTCCTCGGCGTCGCTGGTCTGGCCTTCCTCGGCTATCAGTTCATCGTCTCCCGCAATAGCGCCCTGCTTGCGGGCGAAGGGGGGACATACATTGAAGGCGTCGTCGGCGCCCCAAAGCACATCAACCCCTTGCTCTGTCCGCTGAACGAGGCCGAGCGCGATGTGTGCGCCCTGGTCTTTCGCGGGCTGACCAGGTGGAACGAAGCCGGCGAGGTGGTGCCCGATCTGGCCGAGGGTTGGACCATCTCAGCCGATGGCATCAGCTACACCTTCAAGCTCCGACCGAACGAACGCTGGGAGGATGGCGTCCCCGTCACGGCAGACGATGTGCTCTTCACCGTGGGGCTGATGCAGAATCCAGCCTTTCCAGGCCGCCAGGACTATAGCGAGCTTTGGCAGCGCGTCGAGGCTGTTAAGCTCGACGAACGCACTGTGCAGTTCGGGTTGCCACAGCCTTATGCGCCCTTCCTGGACTACACCACAGTTGGGCTGTTGCCGGCGCACGTTTTGTCAAACACGTTAACCACTGCCCTCGAGGACACCCCGTTCAACCGTCAGCCCGTGGGCAACGGCCCGTGGCGCGTCACCGACCTGAGCATCGTCGGCGGGCGCATTGCCTCAATCGCGCTAGAGCCTTCGCCCAGATATAGCGGCCCAAGCCCCAAGATCCGCAGGCTGGTGCTGCGCTACTACCCAAGCTGGCAGAGCCTGTATAGCGCCTTTGAGAACGGCGACGTGGATGGTATGACCAGCTTTGCTGCGCCTGAGCCAATTGCAGACGAGATGCCGACCAGCGCCACCGTCTACAGCATGCCCAGCGCGCGCTTCGTCGCCTTAATGTTCAATCTGCGCAAGGACAACGGCGCGTTCCCGCTCACCGAGCTGCCGGTGCGCCGCGCGCTGATGCTAGCGCTGGACCGCGAGGCGATCATCCGCGATGTGCTCCGCGGACGCGCGGTCCTGGCGGACACGCCGTTCATACCAGGCACCTGGGCTTACCATCCCGATGTGCCGTCATACCGCCGCGACCTAGAACAAGCCAAGCGGCTGCTGCGCGAAGCCGGCTACGAAGTCGCTGCGGTCGCGCCCACCAACGTGGAGGTCTGGCAGAAGGATGGTGAGCCGATTGCGTTCACGCTACTCACGCCGGAGGGGATGACCCCACGGCGCGTGGCAGAGGCAGTGGCCAGGCAGTGGCGCGATCTGGGCGTCCAGGTGACAGTGATCCCTGTGCGCAACATGGTGACGAACTTCCTGGCCACGCACCAGTTCCAAGTTGCCCTGGTCGAGACCTTGCTGGATGGTGATCCTGACCCCTTCCCGCTCTGGCATCGCAGCCAGGCTATCAACGGCCAGAACTACGCCGGCTGGGACGATCCTGAAGTGAGCGAGTGGCTGGAGCAGGCGCGCCAGACTACTGATCGCGCCAAGCGCGTCGAGCTTTATCGTCGCTTTCAAGAAGCGTTTGCCGAAGCGCTGCCCGCCCTCATGCTTTACTATCCAGTTTACGACTACGTGATCTCCTCGCGCGTGCGCAACGTGCAAGTCGCACCTGTAATTCACCCTAGCGACCGCTTTCGCAACCTGCACGAGTGGTCGCTCAGCGCGCGCTAGGCGCTGGTCGGTTCGGGCTTCCGAACGCCTGTACAGCCCGGACGTTCGCACTCGCGGTCTGCACATTTGTTACAGCCCGCCAATCCTCGCTTGTCATCCGCCCCTTCCGCGAGTATTATCCTTCGCACACCCGAGACCTCTTGAAGGCTGATGGGTGGCTGGAGGTGAGCCTATTGAGAAGGATAGTGAACTTCTGAGCGTTGCCCTTAAAGGTTTTGACTGACTAAAGTACCACGCGCACTTTATCTACCTTCCAGACTTGTGAACGAGGAGTAAGCTGAAATGTCCGAGATGAGATTCACGAATCGTCGTTTGAGCCGCCGCCAGGTGTTGCGCGGCGCGGGATTGCTGGGTTTAGGGACAGTGGTCGCTGCCTGCGCGGCGCCGCCGCCGCAGACCGGCACGCAGCCCTCCGCCGGCACACAGCCCACAGGTGCAGAGGACAAGGCCAAAGGCACCTATGCCACCGTAGTCAAGATCGCTGGCATCAACTGGTTCAACCGCATGGAGGAGGGCGTGAAGGAATGGGGTCAGCAGAATGGGGTCACCGCCTTCCTAACAGGACCTGAGAAGGCCGATGCTGCGCTACAAATCCCCATCATCGAGAACTTGATCGCGCAGAAAGTGTCTGCTCTGTGCGTGGTGCCGATGGACCCAGACGTACTCGACCCAGTGCTTAAAAAGGCAATGGACGCCGGCATCACCGTGATTACCCATGAGGCTTCCAACCAAAAGAGCATGCACTGGGATATCGAGGCCTTCGATAACACGGCCTATGGTGCGCACCTGATGGACTTCATCGCCGAGCAGATCGGCGGCGAGGGTGAGTATGCGGTCTTCGTCGGCAGCCTTGGCTCCAAGACGCACAATGAGTGGGTGGACGGCGGCATCGCGCGGCAGAAAGAGAAGTATCCGAACATGAAGCTGGTGGCCGATAAGCAGGAGACCAAGGATGACTCGCAGATCGCCTACCAGAAGATGAAGGAACTGATCAAGGCCTATCCCAACCTGCGCGCTGTCCAGACGAGCGCCTCAACTGATGCCGCGGGCGTCGGCCAGGCGATCGAGGAGGCCGGCCTCGTGGGCAAGATCGTGGTGGCCGGCACCAGCCTGCCCTCCATCACGGGCAAGTTCATCGCCAGCGGCGCTGTGCAGATGATCAGCTTCTGGGATCCAAAGCTAGCGGGCATCGCCATGAACAAGCTGGCTATGATGCACATCAAGGGCGAGCCGATCGGCGACGGCATGGACCTGGGCCTCGAGGGTTACAACAAGCTGATCGCGCGTGGCAACGTCCTCTATGGCTCAGCTTGGGTGGATGTGACGAAGGCGAATCTCGACCAGTACAACTTCTAGAGCCGGCTTTGAGTCGTTCGTGAGTGCGCCACTTGAAGGTGATACAAGAAACATGCACCACAGTGACGCCGAGGACGCAGAGGTTATTGCTCTGCGCCTCGGCGGTTTAAATGTCGGTGAGCCAAATCACCCCAGAGTTGAGCACTCCCGTCGTTCTATGACCGCGAAAGGGCGAGCAGATCATTGCTCGCCCTCCGCATCTTTAGGAGAGTGGACGCTTTTCTAACACTAAACCGCATTAGCAAGTCGTTCGCCGGCGTTCAAGCCCTGGACGATGTCAGCCTGGTTGTCAAGCCCGGAGAGGCCCATTGCTTAGTGGGCGAGAACGGCTCGGGCAAATCCACGCTCATCAAGATCATCGCTGGCGTGGTGGTCCCAGACCAGGGCGAGATCATCATCAACAATAAGCGTTTTGACTGCCTGCAGCCGATGGATGCCATTCGCGAGGGCATCCAGGTCATCTACCAGGACTTCTCTTTGTTCCCCAACTTGACCGTTGCCGAGAACATCGCGCTGAACTATGAGCTGTCGCGCAACGTCAAGGTGGTGCGTTGGGGTCAGGTGCGCAAAATCGCGCAGGCGGCCGTGGACAAGATCGGCGTGCAGTTACCGCTGGACGCCGAGGTCGAGTCCATCTCGGTGGCCGATAAACAGCTCGTAGCGATTTGTCGTGCCCTTGTGCAGAACGCGCGCCTCATCATCATGGACGAAGCCACCACCGCTCTGACGGAGAAGGAGATCCGCGCACTCTTTCGCGTCATTCGCAACGTGCAACAGGAGGGAGTCGCTGTGCTCTTCGTCAGCCACAAATTGAATGAGGTGTTGGAGATAGCCGACAAGGTGATGATCATCCGTAATGGCAAAGTGGTGGTGGACACCGATGTGGCCTTGCTCGACCGCAGCAAGCTCACCTACTACATGACTGGCCGGCAAATCGAGGAGGCTGACTACGACTACCAGCCGACTGATGCACGCCCGCTGTTGGAGGTGCGCCGGCTCAGCTCGCGCGGCAACTTCGACGACATCTCCTTTGCTCTACACAGGGGCGAGATCCTGGGCATCACGGGCTTGTTAGGGAGCGGCCGCACCGAGCTGGCGCTGGCCCTGTTCGGCATGCTGCCCGTGGATGCGGGCGAGATCTTGATAGACGGCCAGCCTGTTCAGATCAGCGATGTGCAGAGCGCAATACGCCATGGCATCGGCTACGTGCCTGAGGACCGCTTAACCGAAGGCCTGTTCCTCGACCAGTCCATTGGCCGCAACATTGTGATTCGCATCATTGACACGCTCACCCATCGCGGGGGCCTGTTGTCGGTCGAGAAGTTCCGCCAGCAGGTGCGCCGTTGGGTGGATCAGTTATCTATTAAGACGCAGAACCCTGACCTGCCGGTGAAGAGTTTGTCGGGTGGGAATCAACAGCGCGTGGTGTTGGCCAAGTGGCTGGCCAGCAAGCCGCGCATCCTGATATTGAATGGCCCGACCGTCGGCGTGGATGTCGGTTCCAAGATGGAACTACACGAGATCATCAAGGACTTGGCTCGCCAAGGATTTGGCATTCTGGTGATCTCCGACGACATCCCCGAGCTTTTGCACCTATGCAGTCGCATCCTGTTGATGCGCCGAGGCCGCCTTGCCGGCGCCTTCAATCGCCCAGAGATCACAGAAGGTGAGCTGACCGCCCGCTTGACCGAGGCGACTGCGATCGCCTCTGCGCATTAACGTGTTCGCTGCCATGCTTAAGAAGATCCTCTCTCGACAAGAAACCCTGGTTGGCATCACGCTGCTGGGGCTGTGCTTGCTCATTGGATTTATCAATCCAGTCTTTTGGACGCCAGGCAACTGGTTTGACCTGGCGCGCAGCGCAACCGTCACCGGCATCTTCGCCATTGGTGTGCTGATCGTGTTGATATCCGGTGGCATTGACGTGTCGTTCACCGCGATCGCCGTGTTCTCGATGTACACGACCACGGTCGTTATGAAGAACATCGGGTTTGAGGGCGGCATGTTCGCCTTCTTCCTAATGTCCGCGGTGATCGGGGGCTTGCTTGGCTTGATCAACGCCTTCTTCATCGCCCGCTTTCGTCTGCCGACGCTGATCGTCACCCTGGGCACTCAGAGCCTCTTTCGTGGTTTTTTACTCTTCGTGATCGGCAGCAAGATCATCCGCGACCTGCCGCCCGGCATGGCGGCCTACTCGGGCGCCTTTCTGTTCACGGTCACCGATGATCGCGGGATCACGGTCGGGCTACACTCAGCGGTGCTCTTCCTCGTTGCTGTGGCCGTTCTGGCTCAGATCATCCTGCGCTATACCATGCTGGGACGCAGCATTTACGCGCTGGGCGGTTCGCGCGAGGCTGCCGAACGCGCGGGGTTCAACATCCCGCGCACCCAGGTCTTCATCTACGCCTTCGTCGGGCTGTTGGCCGGCCTGGCCGGCATGATCTATGGCGGCCTCAACCGCCAGGCCAACGCGCAGGATATCGTCGGCCAAGAGCTGGACGTGATCGCGGCCACTGTGCTGGGCGGCGCTTCGATCGCCGGCGGGCGCGGCAGCGTGATTGGGACGCTGCTCGGCGTGATGCTGGTCACCGTGCTCAGCAACAGCCTGATCCTGATGGGCATCCCGTCCACCTGGCAGCGAGTGGTGATCGGCGCGATTATCATTATCGGCACTGCCGTGCCCACGATTCGCACCCTGCGCAGCAGCCGGCGCGCAAATGTGGAAATTGAACCAGTGCCAGTGGAGCAGCGAGCATGAGCGCCCCAGAAGTCAGCTATAAGCCTGCCCCCAGAATCCAGTTCGTCGTTGATGGCAACCTGCTGCGCCTGCTGATCGCCTGTGTTGCCATCTTCGTGGTGATGAGCCTGCTGAGGCCGAATGTCTTCCCGACGGTGGAGAACTTCCTCTCCATGGGCAGCCAGTTCCCGGAGATCGGCATCCTGGCCATCGCCATCATGATCACAATGCTGACCGGCGGGATTGACCTCTCGGTGGTGAGCACGGCCAACCTTGCCGGCGTGCTGGCCGCGATGGTCATCCGCGCGCTCATCCCCGCTGACGCGCCGGAGGGTCAAGTGGTCGTCGGGCTGGCGATAGCGATCGCCGTCGCGTTCGTCACCGGCGCGCTGGCCGGCTTGTTCAACGGCCTGTTGGTGGCCTACGTGAACCTCACGCCGATCCTGGCCACGCTGGGCACGATGACGCTATATACCGGCCTGACGGTCGCCATGACGCGCGGGAATGCGGTCTTCGCCGAGAATCGCCTGACCTTCATCGGCACCTCGAACGTGCTTGGGGTTATCCCGATCCCGCTTGTGATCTTCGTCGTCGTCGTAGCGATCTTCGCCGTGATCCTGAACCGGACGCCCTTCGGCTTGAAGCTCTACATGATAGGGAGCAACGTGAAGGCAGCGCGCTTCTCCGGCATCAACGTCCGGCAGGTGCTGCTGATGACCTACGTATTGAGCGGGGTCTTGTCGGCGGTCGTCGCTATCATCTTCCTGGGGCGAAATAACTCCGCCAAGTGGGATTTCGCGCCATCTTACGTCCTGCAGGCCATCGTCGTCGCTGTGTTGGCCGGCGTCAATCCGAACGGTGGATCGGGTCGTATCGCTGGCATTGTGCTGGCTATCCTGGCGCTTCAGTTTGTGTCCACGGGCATGAATATGCTGCTCTTCACCATCAGCGGCGGCCAGTTCTTCAAGGAGTTCGCCTGGGGTGCGCTGCTGCTGATCATCATGGTCGCCAACGCCTACAGCGAGCAGCGCCGGCTCGCCCCAAAGCGCAAATTGCGCGAAGAGAGCGGCGCGACATCCTCGGAGTCAGAGGTCACACAATGAAGCAATCCTCTATTTACGTCATGGGTATTGACTTCGGCACGGAGAGCGTGCGAGTCGTCATCTTTGCGCCTGATGGAACGCCGATCGGTCGCGCGGCTGAGCCGTATCCGACGTATCATCCTCAGCCCGGCTGGGCCGAACAAAAGCCCGATGAATGGTGGCGCGCGTTTGTCGCGGCGACGAGGCGAGCGATCGGCGAAAGCGGCGTTGACCCGTCTCAAATCGTCGCCATCGGCGCTGACTGCACCAGTTGCACCGTTGTCTTCATGGACGAGCACTTCCAGCCCTTGCGGCCGGCCATCATCTGGATGGACGTCCGCGCAGCGGAGCAGGCGCAGCGCATCGCCAACAGCGGTCACCCGATGCTGCGCTACAACGGCTTTGGCAACGTCTCGGCAGAATGGATGCCCTGCAAGGCGCTGTGGGTGAAAGAAAATGAGCCGGCGGTATACGGGCGCGCGGTGCACGTGGGCGAATTCATTGACTGGCTAACCTACCGTCTCACCGGCCAGTGGACGGGCAGCATTAACAACGTCAGCATTCGCTGGTATTACGACCGAAAGGAAGGGGGGTGGTCACCCTCGTTCTACCAGAATATCGGCCTCGGCGACCTCATCGAGCGCTTTCCACAGCGGGTTCTCGACATGGGCCAGGTGGCCGGCGAGCTACGGCCAGACGTGGCCGCTGAACTGGGCTTGCGAGCAGGCATACCGGTTGCCGAGGGCGGTGCTGATGCGTTTGTGGCGATGCTCGGCCTGAACGTCGTGTCGCCTGGCAAACTGGCGTTCATCACCGGTTCTTCCCATCTCATGCTCGGCCAAACTGATCAGCCCTTCCACACGCGCGGCATCTTCGGCGCCTATACCGATGCGGTATTGCCAGGTCAATATACCGTTGAGGGCGGCCAAGTCTCCACTGGCTCGGTCGTCAAGTGGTTCAAAGAGAACTTCTGCGCGAAAGAAGCCGCGATCGCCCAACAGCGCGGCGTGGATACCTATGCGATTCTGAATGAGCTGGGGGCCGCTGTGCCCCCGGGTTCAGAAGGGCTGATCGTCCTGGACTACTTTCAGGGCAATCGCACACCCTATGTGGATTCGTTGGCCCGTGGCGTGTTCTGGGGTCTTTCGCTCAAGCACACCACCGGCCATCTCTTCCGAGCCATCCTAGAGGGCATCGCCTACGGCTCTGAACACATCTTCCGCGTCTTCCGCAGCAGTGGTTATACGGTGAAGGAAATTGTCGCTGCCGGCGGCCCTACTCGCAGCCGGCTGTGGATGCAGATCCACGCCGATGTAAGCGGCGTGCCGATCTACCTGAGCCAAACGCCCGACGCGCCGGCGCTGGGTTCGGCCATCCTGGCGACTGTTGCTGCTGGTCTCTATCCCGATATCCCCACGGCTGCCGGCCAGATGTCGCGCATTGTTGACTGCATCGAGCCTGATCCCAAGCGCCACGAGCAATATCAGTTCTACGTTGAACAATACATCGCCACATATCCGCGTTTGCAACCCTTAATGCACGAGATGGCCCGCCATCAAAGTACGTCGGTGGCCCAGCAGTAGGCCAGGCTTACGTGATCGTCGTAGCCGACTGAGGAGAACTCGCCTGATGCATAAAGTTGCCTTTCTTGGACTGGGGATCATGGGTCAGGGCGTGGTCTACAACTTGCTAAAAGCCGGTTATCCGGTGACGGTGTGGAATCGCAGCCCTGAGAGGTGCGCCCCTTTTGTCGCCCAGGGCGCTCAGCTCGCTCATACGCCGAGGGAAGCAGCCCAGGCCGCAGATGTCATCCTCTACTGCCTGGCTGATGACGCTGCGGTTGAGCAGGTGGTCTTTGGCCCGTTGGGCCTGCTGGAGGGCGTGTGCGCCGGCCAGATCGCGGTGAACATGACGACCCAAACGCTGGCACTGAGCCTGCGCGAAGCGTCCGCATACCGAGCTAAAGGCGTCCACTTCCTGGACGCGCCGGTCTTTGGCAGTAAGAATGAGGCGGCCCAAGCCGGCTTGTGGATCGTCGTTGGCGGTGAGCGAGATGTGCTTGAGCGCGTCCGGCCCATCCTTGCGGCGCTCAGCGCGACCATCCACTATATGGGTGATCACGGCAAGGGTGCCGCGATGAAGCTGGTGGGCAACCTCATCGTGGCTTCGCAACTGCACGCCCTGGGCGAGGCAATGATCCTAGCGACCAAGGCCGGCCTGGATCCGCGCGACGTGCTGGAGGTCCTGCGCGTGACCGACTTCAAGTCGCCGATCTTCGAAGGTGTGGGGGCAGCGTTGATTGCGCGCAACTTTGAGACTCACTTCGCGCTCAAGCTCATGTTGAAAGACGCCAACCTGATCGCGCGCTTCGCTGAACAATTGAACGTGCCGATACCGGCGTCGGCAGCGATTCGGGAGACGGTAAAGGCGGCGGTCAATCATGGCTGGGGCGAGGAGAACGCATCGGCCTTGATCAAGGCGCTGGAGGTGCAGGCCGGCGTTGAAGTGAAGGTATGACCTGGTATGCGCCTTCTCAGCTCAATCGAAGAGGAGTTGATTTATGAAGAAGATACTGAACGACCCGAAGAACTTTGTCCCGGAAATGCTGGATGGCTTGCTCAAGGCGCATCCTGACCAGCTCGCCCATGCTGGCGGCGATGTGCACTGTATTGTGCGCGCTGATGCGCCGGTGATGGGCAAAGTAGCCCTGGCGACCGGCGGCGGTTCTGGCCACCTTCCCGTCTTCCTCGGCTATGTTGGCAAAGGGATGCTCGACGGATGTGCAGTGGGCGATGTCTTCCAATCGCCGAGCGCTGAGCAAATGTTAGAAGTCACCCGTCGCATCCATGGTGGCAGAGGGGTGCTCTATATCTATGGCAACTACGGCGGCGATGTCATGAACTTCGACATGGCCGCCGAGATGGCCGGCATGGAGGACATCGAGGTGCGCACTGTGCTGGTCAAGGACGATGTGGTCTCCAACTCCGACCCGGAGAAGCGCCGCGGTGTGGCCGGCATGGTGTTCGCCTTCAAGTGCGCCGGCGCCAAAGCCGATCAAGGCGGATCGCTGGATGAGGTCGAGGCAGTGGCGCGCAAAGCCCTGGCCAATCTGCGCACAATGGGCGTCGCGCTCACCCCGTGCATCGTGCCTCAGGTCGGCAAGCCCACCTTCACCTTAGGCGAGAACGAGATGGAGATGGGGATGGGCATCCACGGCGAGCCGGGCGTCAGCCGCGAGCCGCTGAAGACAGCGGACGAGATCGCCACGCGCATGCTCTCCGCCATTCGCAGTGAACTGGTGCTGGCTGCTGGCGACCGCGTCGCGGTGATGGTGAACGGCCTGGGCGCAACGCCGCCCGAGGAGCTATACATCGTGTACCGCAAAGTGCACGATTTGCTGGGCAGCGACGGCGTGCGCGTTCACCGCGCCTACGTCGGCGAGTATGCCACCAGCATGGAGATGGCCGGCTGTTCGCTCACCGTCTTCAAGCTGGATGACGAGTTGGCAGCGTTGCTCGATCACCCCGCCCATACGCCATTCTTCACCCAGGTGTAAATGAGCGAGGCCATGATCACCCCTGCGCAGGTTGCTGAGGCACTGCAGCGCGTCGGACAACAGCTCATTGCGCTCAAGGACACGCTCAACGAGCTAGACGCGGCAGTGGGCGATGGCGACCTTGGCCTGAGCATGAGCAAGGGGGGCGAGGCATTGCTGGAATTCGTCCGCGCCACCCCGTTGAACGAAGGTGACGATATCGGCAAGTACCTGGCCAACGCCGGCATGGCCTTCAACCGCGCCGCGCCCAGCACGATGGGCACTTTACTCGCAACCGCCTTGATGCGCATGGGCAAGGAAGCCAAAGGCACTGCTGCGCTCGACGCGGCGCTGCTGGCGCGCATGCTGACCGCTGCCGATCAGGGCATTCAAGAACGCGGCAAGGCCAAACCCGGCGACAAGACCATCGTGGACGCGCTGCATCCGGCCGCTGAGGCATTTGCTGCAGCGGTCGCTGCCGGCGCTGCGTTGCCCGAAGCCGCTCAGGCGATGATCCGCGCCGCCGAACAAGGGCGTGATGCTGCCGTAGCCCTGCGCAGCAACGTTGGGCGCGCCAGTTGGGTGGGGGAGCGTACTGTGAACCGCCTGGACCCCGGCACCGTCCTCTGTGTGGAGATTCTGAAGTGCCTCGCCCAGTGAGGGCGGGGCACGTCGTGCGCTAGCCCAGCCAGCCGCGCGCGGCCATGTTCTCGTAGCTGCGGCGCGCGCTCTCCAGCTCGCCGCGCGGACAGATGTCCTGCTCGACGATGTACCAATCCACGCCACTGGCATCGCCGGCAGCGAGGATGGTCGGAAAGTCCAATACCCCATCACCGATGCATGTGAAGGTCTGCGCCTCTTCAGCCGTCATGTCTTTTAGGTGGATCAGCGGGACGCGCCCGGCCAGCTTTCGGATGTAGGCGACCGGGTCTTGGCCGCCTTTCTTCACCCAATACACGTCGAGCTCCGCCTTGACTAGGGCGGGGTCGGTGTTGTCAAAGAGCTGGTCAAGCCCGGATTTGCCGTTCGGAAGGCGCGCGAACTCGAAGTCGTGGTTGTGGTAGTAGAAGGTCAGTCCGTATTGACGCGCCTTCTGCGCGGCTGCTTCCATCAGCTTGCCAGCGCGCAGCCAGCCCTCGGCATTCCGATACGCCGGGGGCAGCCAGGCCACGCCAACGTAGCGCGCGCCGAGCGCAGCGTAGTATTCGAGGACGCGCTCGAAGCTCCGCTCGAGTGCATCTATGCCCA
>Ga0308398_1000685_pt1 | contig 20403 bp, 18 predicted proteins | sample Hotspr20SampleT9_FD_202360 | JGI IMG/M metagenome (GOLD analysis project Ga0308398, IMG submission 202360) | Hot spring phototrophic mat microbial communities from Mushroom Spring, Yellowstone National Park, Wyoming, United States - 20051001_T9 ...
GCGAGATTGAATCCAAGCGAACGACCGTCCGATTCTGATTGAAAAACTTTGTAAGCAACACGCCATCTGCCGAGTAGACCTCAGTAGCCAGCTGAGGCTTGGGGTTTTCAAGCTGTTCAAGGCTGGGCAGGCTGCGTGAGAGCCACACAATGATAACTAACAATGCAAGGAACCCTGCACCAAGCGAGCCAACAAGCGCATAAAAAATCCAATTGAGAACCTGCCGCCGACGCGCCATGCGCCGACGATACTCTGGGCTATTGAAGTACGTTTCTCGCTCTTTTGAAGAATATGAATTTTCTCCGGATAACTCCTCTGGTGAAAAGGGCGGTTGGTTTTCCATTCAAATCCTTGCAAACGATTGACACAAGCAGTTGAAGCACAAAGATAATGTGAGAAACACTTTGTGCAAAAACTCAACCCGAAGAAGCAGAGCCACTCGGTCTATCATGTTAGGTGAGAGGAGACTAAGCCGAAGAAACCTGTGTGGAGAAAACATCAGGCGTAGTGAGCTACCAGCATTGCGTTGAGAAGCAAAAAAGGGCACTTACCCGCCCAAATAAGTGCCCCCTTGTGCTGCATTACTGCCATCTTGCCTCAAAGCGTCCGTTGGTGATATTGCGAATCTCTGGCGTGGCATTTGGATTTGGGTTTCTGCATCTGAAGCTAAATGTGCCGGCAACAGTTTTATTTGGAACGTCGAGTCTGGTGATGTTTACCGTGCCGGTTTCGGTGATGGTGGTCACCCATGCTTGGGCATTTGACCCAGCACCAGTTCCGATTCCGTATCCCGCGAAACCTTGAGCGCCACCCACCCCAGGTAAGCCGAGCCGGAATTCGCCCGTGCCTCTCACGTTGTTAATCGTAATGGTGAATGTTGAGGCAGATGTGGCCTGCACTTGGCTACCAACTACTGACAGAGCATTTCCCTCAGTAGTGGGAGTGTAGGTTGCGAAAACCGTGCCACTTGTTGCTGTCCAGCTTTGACCATCAACTGTAGCACTCATCGTGCCAGAGCCAGTGGCAGTGCCGCCACCGCTGTCGGCAGGGTTATCACTACTGCCTCGGTTGCATGCTGTGACCAGAAGGCTGGAGGTCAGCATGAAAATTGCGAGAAGAAAGTGTGTCTTTTTCATAGTTCGATATGGTTGATTATTAAACAAGTAACCCCCCATATGGTGAGGAAGTTGTATCTAACAGAAAATGTACGGGCGGAAAGTTCAAGAATGTGGAACTAAGGCTATGAAAGCACGGGGTTGCAAGACCGATGTATGAGGGTTAGCAACGACAAAAACTGCAGCGTTTGGTGCTACTCATACAGCTGTGATGCAGCCAGCACATGTATCATAGTACGTGCAAAGATAAAGTCTAACGAAAGATTTAACAAAATTTAAAACACCTTTTGGGCTTTTACTTTTCAGTGAATTTTTCATAAATACACGGCACAGTGCGCTAAAATGGCTATCAACAAAACACAACTGTAGATTACCATGCCGCTTATCAATCCTGCATTTAAGACGCTGCCTGAGATGTTTGAAGGCGTATTTGCTCACTACAAGGGCAGGCGAGACCGGTATGCCTTGCTACGCAAAGTGGATGGGCAATATCGGGGAATTTCGCACGATGAACTGAAAGCCGATGTGGAAGCACTGGCAGCGTATCTGCATAGCATAGGGGTGCGCAAAGGCGACCGTGTAGGTATTCTCTCTGAAAACCGTCCCGCTTGGGTCGTTGCCGATATGGCAATTTTGAAACTGGGAGCAATTGATGTGCCGCTCTACCCGACCTTGCCGCCCAATCAAATTGCCTACATTCTTCAAAATTCTGAAGCCAAAGCGGTGGTGGTCTCCACCAGTTTGCAGCTGAACAAGATTCGCAAGATTAAAAATGAAGTGCCCTCACTCATGCATGTGCTCTCAATGAACCCGATTGAAAATCGAGAATCGCATGAAATCGAGCTCGAGGAAGCACAGCGCATAGGTAGAGCATTTGCTGAAAAAACGCCCGATTGGTTTAAGGATGTGGAAAAGATAGACGAAAATGATATTGCCACGCTCATTTACACAAGTGGCACAACGGGTTTGCCAAAGGGCGTGATGCTGACGCATCGCAACATCTGTGAAAACATCAAGTCGTGTGTGGCGTGTCTGCCTGTAGATAGTAACGACCGCACACTGTCGTTTTTGCCACTAAGTCATTCCTACGAGCGGACGGCAGGATACTATGTCATGTTTGCTTGTGGTGTAGAAATCTACTATGCCGAAAGTATTGAGACTGTGAGTTTGAACATCGCGGAAGTCAAGCCGACGATTGTCATCACGGTGCCGCGACTGTTTGAGCGCATTAAAACAGCGCTCTTCAAAGATTTGGATGCTGGTCCGGCGGTGCGCAAAAAGATATTCTTCTGGGCACTTGGAGTAGGAAAGAAGTTTGCCAAGGCAAAGCGTGAAGGTAAAATCTCGCCCCTGCTGGCAATGCAGCATGCCCTTGCAACCAAGTTGGTCTTCAGCAAGGTGCAGGAAAAATTTGGCGGTTGTATTCGTTACTTTGTCTCTGGTGGCGCTGCGCTGCCTAAAGAAACAGGAGAATTCTTTGAGGCACTGGGCATCACGATTCTCGAGGGCTACGGTCTGACCGAGACCTCACCAGTAACGCATGTCAATCGAATCGAGAAGATAAAATTTGGGACAGTCGGTCCGCCAATTAAAAATGTCGAGCAGAAAATTGCTCCCGATGGTGAAATTCTCCTACGCGGTCCTAACATCATGAAGGGCTACTGGCGTGATGAGGCGGCAACACGCGAAGTAATCGAACCTGATGGATGGCTTCACACTGGCGATATTGGTGAAATCGATGAAGATGGTTACTTGAAAATCACCGATCGAAAGAAGCATATCATTGTCAATTCAGGCGGAAAAAACATTGCACCGCTACCGATTGAAAACATGATTCAGAATAGCCCGTTTGTTGACCAAGTCGTCGTATTGGGAGAAAAGCGCCCATTCCTAACAGCTGTAATTGTTCCAAATTTTGATGCCGTACGCGCATTTGCACGAAAAAATCAAATTCCATTTGAGTCCGATAAAGACCTGCTTCAAAGGGAAGAGGTGAAAAAGATTTTTGATGACCATCTCAAAAAAATTTCGCGTGAACTGGCAAGTCATGAAAAGGTGCGCCGATTCATTCTCTCGTCCGAACCCTTCAGCATTGAAGCGGGAGAAATGACCCCAACTTTAAAAATCAAGCGCAAAATTGTCGAGGAAAAATTCAAAGCCCAACTGGAGGAAATCTACAAAAGCTTGGTCTACGAACCTGAATAAAGGTGCGCATGTAAAAAGTGGGCATGACTGTTCAGTCATGCCCGAGAGGATAGTCTATCGGATGAGCATGGCTGTAACTGGTTACCATGCAGTTGTTACGCAAGTTTTCGTGCTAATTCATAGCGGGCGCTGACATTATCCCAGTTGATGATTGAGAAAATGGCATTAACATAGTCGGCGCGTCTGTTTTGATACTTCAGGTAGTAAGCATGTTCCCAAACATCAATGACGAGGAGTGGCACGGCGCCCCAAGTGGTCAAATCCTGATGCTTTTCGCATTGTAAAATAGTCAAACGCTTGGCAAAAGGCTGATAGGCGAAGACGCCCCAGCCTGAAGCCTCAACGGCAATTGAAGCATTAGCCAGCTGCATTTTGAACTTATCGTAGCTGCCAAAGTCTGTCTCTATGGCTTTTGCTAAATCGCTGGAGGGCTTGCCGCTCTTGGCAGACGAGGTAAGGTTTGTCCAGTAGATGGAATGCAGAATGTGACCAGAGCCGTGAAAAGCCAACTCGCGTGACCAGTGTTTGACCATAGAGAAATCGCTACTGTCACGAGCTTTTTGAAGTTCCGCTTCAGCTTTGTTGGCGCCAGCAACATATGCAGCATGATGCTTGCCATGGTGAAGTTCTACGGTAGTCTTATCAATCACTGGCTCGAGAGCGTCTTTGGGATAAGGCAGTTCGGGCAAAACATATTTGCCGTTGCTATCTGTGATTTGCTCATACAAATAGAGCGCACGCAGAGCGCCTTCAGCCTTCGTATGAAGCAAAGGCACGCCAGCAAGAACGGTGCCAGCCGATGCCAGCGATGCAGATTTCAAGAAATCGCGACGAGAAAACGCATTAGGCATGTGATGACAGCGTTAGGTTAAGAAATTGTTGCAAAGCTAAAAATCTCCAAATTCAAAATTTAACTTTAAGCTACATCGTTCCAAATTGTATTGAAATGCTATGCATACACATCGTGTTGGAGAAGTGTAGCATAGCTATGGGCAGGCGAAGTGATATTGTGCGGCACTGTGAATGAAGTAAAACGAAGCCGTTTTTTCGGAGGGAAAGTGCATGATTTGAAGAATGTTTTTTTGGTCATCAAATAGGTCAAAAAGAAGCGTGTTTTTGATAGAAAGATTTTGGAATGCAGAAGTGCTAGAAAATAGCATTTGATACCACCACATGTCTTTGTCAATGCCGCTGGAAAGTATCACAGGATAAAGCCGCTGACCGTTGTTATGCAATTCAAAATGCCGATTGAAGTATGCCAGATAAAGTGAATCGGCAAATGCAGTAGCTGAAAGTTGAAAGGTGTCAAGACGGTGCGCACGCTGGAGAGCAAGTGTTAAATCGTCTGCAAAAAAGCGCACATTCATTACTGCAAGATTTTGCTCAATAGCCAGTTTTGCATAACTGACATGAAAGTTATGCACAAGAAAAGGCACGAGGCAAAGTAGCAAAGCAGTAGAGAGGTACTTTTTCATCGTGCAGAGCGTTTGAAAGGAATGTAGTAGAAGATTTCAGTTTCATCAATGCCAAACTCACGGCGGGTTTTGCGCAGACGCAAGCGACCGTTCTCAAGCTCGAAGTCTAACATAAGTGCCAGGTATTCAGGTTTGCTGATTTTCTGGTAATATTCAACATGAAGCGAGTTTGGGCGAAAATTCCATTTGACGACCTCCGAGCGCTCAAGTGTATGCACAGAAAGTGAGAGTGGCAGATGTAATTCTTGGCGAAATTTGGTGCCATCTGCAAGGCGGATAGAGTCAATCATGATGATGGTATCGCAGTTCGCAGATTCCTTGAGCTGAAGATAAATTGGCGCGCCAGAATGGTAGCGATATGCTGGCTCCAACTGCCATTCGCCTAAAATACCGTTTGATACTCTCTGCGAAATCGGGTAAAAGACAAGCGTTGCAAGCAGACCTAACACTGCAACACGCATAAAAAAGAGCATTAGTTTTAAGCAGAAAAATAGCTATCAACAGAAAAGAAAACAACGATGCAAGGTGAGAAACTATCGGTTCTCTTTGTGGATGATGAGCCATATGTCTTGGAGTCGCTCAGAGAGTTATTTGCACGAAGGTATAAGGTTTTCACCACGACAAGTGGTGAGGAGGCGCTGGAAATTGTTAAGAACAATAACATTGCAATTGTGGTAAGCGACCAGCGAATGCCCGGGATGAAAGGCGTCGAGGTATTGCGTGCTATCCGAGAGCTCTCGCCAAACACGATGAGGCTGCTTCTAACAGGCTTTGCAGATGTAGATGCTATTGTGGATTCCGTCAATGTAGGTGAAGTATTTCGGTATGTGAAAAAGCCTTGGGATGTCAATGAGCTAACTGCCATTCTGCTACTGGCAGAAAACACTTTTTTAAGCAAGCAGAGAGCGACAGAATCAGGTTACAAAACAACGACAAAAACACCAGACCCTGTCCCACGACGCATCACCTTGCCGCCAGCAGTGCTGCAAGAGCTCAGACGAAGACAAGATGCGGAAGAAAAGTTTTTCCAAAGAGTCAATGAGCGCTTAAAGCAAGGCATTGCTCCAGAAAAGCTACTGGAAAACGGGTCAGGAAAACCGAAGTTGCTAGTCGTCGACGATGAGCCCTCGGTTCTAAGTTCTCTTACTGAACTGTTAGCAGACCGCTATGAGGTGCTTGCTAGCCAAACTGCAGACGAAGCGCTGAGAATGTTGGAGCAAGATGTCTTAATTGCGGCACTCATCAGCGACCAGCGTATGCCAAGCAAAACAGGAACTGACTTGCTCATTGAAGTAAGCAGCATAGCGCCACTGATTCCAAAAATTCTCATTACAGCTTACACAGATGTTGAAGATGTGGTGCGCTTGATTAACGAAGGTCAAATTCATCGCTACATTCAAAAACCGTGGGATTCACGCAAACTAAAAGCAACGATTGCAGAGGCGGTTGAGCTCTACAAGGAGCGATTGGTTGTCTATTTGGCTGAGCGAGAAAAGTTTGGAAGAACATTTTTGGAATATGAAACTTCAGTACAGGATGCAGAGCAAGAGCGCCAAGAAGACAAGCCTGAAAAAATAGAACTTGCAAGTAAACTTAAGGCATTAAGCGAAGTACGGAAAAAGAAGTTATAGTAAGCAAGGAGTATCTGCGCATCAAAAAGTATGTCGGTCTGAAGAAAGAGAGGAGATGTGTTAATGCAAAATCGCATAGAAATTGGTGGAAAAAAGGACATGCGCACGATGCGGTATGGCGAGTTAGTTGTATATGCAGTGATTTTTCTGTGTCTTGTAGCATCGGCTTTTGTGACGAGTATTTTTCTTTCTCGCAAAAGTCAGCAAGATGCACAACAGATTTTCTGCGCCATACAGCAACAGCGAAGTTGGGTAATCGCAGTAGAGAATTTGGAGAAAGCAAACTACAGTATTTTCATTGATGGAAAAGATGCGCTGCCCAGGCTTGAAAAGGCGCTACAAGAAATCCGAAAGTTTGACCGCTTCACAAACGCACTAATAAATGGTGATATACTGGAAGCGGACGGAAAATATTTAAGAATTGAGCCTATTGACCAAGCATCACTTAGACAAATACTCGATACCATTCAAGCACAGTGGCAACCTGTACAAAAAGATTTTAATGAACTAGCGCATGAAGTAGAACAAGGAAAAATCGATACGGTGCTATTTGTGAAAGTGGCGGATCCGATTTTAGCCAAGCTTAAAAACCAAATTGCAGAGCATATCCGCAATTTTATTGTAACCTTAGGATTTTTGTCAGAAGATAGAATTAATAATTTGCAGAGTTTCCAAATTGGAGCGTTACTGCTTAGCGTATTTGTATTTTTAGCAATGGCTTTTCGACTTTCTTTTTCACTACAGGCGCAAGATAGGGTGATTAGCGAACGCACAGCACAGATATTGGAGCAAAACCAAAAAATTAAAGAGCAAAATGAACTTATCAATGAGGAAAAGCAAACTATTGAGAAACTAAATCATGAGCTGGAAAATAATCTCAGGAAGCTGCGGGAAACACAAGCTTATCTTATTCAAAATGAAAAAATGAGTTCATTAGGTCAAATGGCGGCGGGACTTGCGCATGAGCTAAACACCCCAATAGGGTATGTCAATACCAATGTAGTGCTCGTACGTGAACGGTTTATAGAACTTGCTCAAACCTTACGGCGAGCACTCAGAGCGCATGAGTTAATTTACAATGACAAATTTGAAGAAGCTGTAGAAGAAATGCAGGCAATTGCAAAGTCTCCGTATGGAACAATTGCCGAACTCGATGAGGCAGAAGAGCGGGTATTGCGACTGCTAGCAGCATCACAAAGTGGATTAGAGCAAATGGCAGGTCTGGTGCGCAGCATGCGTAACTTTTCGCGATTGGACGAGGCAGAGATGAAAAAAGCAGACATTCATGAAGGCATAAAAGGAAGTCTACTTATGCTAGCGCCGCAGTTCAGGCATCATGACATACAGGTAACAACAGAATATGGTGACCTGCCTACGATTGAATGCTATCCTGCACAGCTCAATCAGGTATTTCTTAATATCATTCAAAACGCAGTGCATGCACTGGAAGGACGACCTAATCCAAGAATTCACATTTCTACTGCGCAAGAAAATGGTCATATCGTAATACGCATTTCGGATAATGGACCAGGTATCCCAAAAGAAATTCAGTCCAAAATTTTCGACCCATTTTTTACAACAAAACCTGTTGGAAAAGGCACAGGACTGGGGCTGTCTATTGCCTACAGTATCGTAAAAAAACACAATGGAGAAATTTTCTTTGAGACTGAAATAGAGAAAGGAACAACCTTTATCATTCGGATTCCTATCCAAGATTTTATAAGGACTGATGAAGCATCAAAAGACCAAGTGATACAAAATGATTGATAAATTCAACAAAGTAGGAAATAATTTTGTAATTCAAGACAAAATGGAATGTTGGCATGATGGCGAAACTGAAAATGCTAATTGTGGATGATGAACCACAGGTTTTAGAATCCTTGTGCCAGCTGTTTGAGACCGACTTTACTGTGCTGACTGCACAGAGTGGAGAAGAGGCGCTGAACATAGTGATGCAAACGCCTGATTTAGCAGTAGTTATCAGCGACCAACGCATGCCAAACATGAAGGGAGTGGATTTGCTTAAGCAAGTTAAGCAAATTCTCCCCGATACTATGCGAATCCTCCTGACAGGTTACACAGACCTCGAGGCGGTGTTGGAATCTGTAAACTTAGGAGAGATTTTCCGCTATGTTCGTAAGCCGTGGCACCCTGAGACACTCAAATCTATTGTGGCACTAGCAGCAGCATCGTTTGTACTGCGCAAGCAGAAGCAAACGCGCAGCATGTTTCAAGAACAGCTGCAACCAACACCGTCAGGGAATCCTCCAGATGCGATGAAGCCAAGTAGAATATCCGTGCCATCAGAAGAAAATTTACCTAAGAAAAAGCCATCAGACATAGCTCATGTGACGCCAGAAAAAGAAAACGAAAAAACAGCTGATGAGACGGAGAATAAAAATGCACAAGTCAGTGCACAGCCAAACATGACTGAAAAAATAGGAAACAATACACAGTACGCATCTTTCGAGGAAGAATTTTTTGCCACCTTTAAGCCAGAAACAATTGCTGAGGTGAAAAAATATCAGAGTTTTGAAGAAGAATTCTTTGAAAAACTTAATGAGTATGTTGAGCAGTTAGAAAAAACTTTAGCAGAAACCGAAGCGGAAAAAACTGTAAATCCAGTAAAAGAAACACCCATAAAACCCTTTACGCTAAATGAAGAACTGGAAGAAATGAAAGCGTTCCGAGAAGTCTTTTACGGACGGAGCGGAAAACCAAAAATCTTAGTGGTCGATGATGAAAAACGTGTGCTGACAGCCCTCACAGATTTACTGTCCGATGAATTTAATGTGATTGCATGTAATGATGCGCGCACAGCACTCGATGTGTTAGAATCTAATGTGTTGATTTCAGTATTGCTTTCTGACCAGCGTATGCCAGGGATGAGTGGAGTAGATTTCCTGATTGCTGCACATCGTATTGCTCCATTAGTACCAAAAATCCTTATGACAGGCTACACAGACCTCGAGGAAATCGTACGCTTGGTTAATGAAGGTCAAATTTTTCGACATATTCAAAAACCATGGGATATTAGCAAATTGCGACAGAATCTTATGCTTGCCGTAGAAGAATTTCGGCGTCGTGTGGAGTACGGGTTGCGACAAAGACACCTACAACTCAAACAACCAAAAACACTTCATCCTAAGCCTTCACAAACCAAAGCAAAGTCAAAACAAGAGCGTGATTATGAGTATGAAATTGAAAGCCTTAGGAAAATCGCGGCACTGCTCAAGCGAGGAAGCAGAACAGAAGAATAACCATGAGCATAACGCTCGTAGGCAACACGCGCTACGCAAATTTTTGGCTTCAAAGTATTAACCCCAACAAAGAAACAAACATCATGAAATAGTCAGCACGGCATTAAAATTCTTCATCAAAGGTAATGGCCTTAGTGCTAGCATCGAAGCCTTTTTGATATTCGGTAACGCGCTTTTCAAAAAAGTTCGTGAGCGGTTGCACATCCTGAAGCACCATAAAGGGAAACGGATTTTTCGTTTTGTATTTCTTATCGTATCCGAGTTGTTCTAAGCGTTGGTCGGCGCAGTAGCCCAAATAATCGCGCATCATGGATTGCGAAATGCCCGTAATGCCATGATGCAAACAATCTTCGCAGAAGTTCATTTCAACGGCAATTGCTTCATCAATCATCTGATAGACGTGGCTTTCAAGCGTTTTATCAAAGAGGTGTGGATACTCGGCACGAATGACTTGCACGACTTCCATCGCACCTTGAATATGCATGGTTTCATCACGAAAAACCCAGTTTGTAGCCGCAGCAAGACCGGGAAGCAACCCACGATGACGCAAAAAATACACATACGCAAATGAGCCAAAGAAAAATAACCCTTCTACACAAGCCGCAAAGCAGATGAGGTTTTCCAAAAATTGCCGCTTCTTTTCATCGCTGTCGAGCTTATCCAGATGCTCAATAGAATCCATATACTTGAAACAGAAATCAGCCTTGAGTTTGACCGACGGCACGTTCTGATAAGCCGCAAAGGCTTCCTGCCGCTCGCGAATGTCAGGAATGTAGCTATCAACAAGCAGTAGGTAGGTTTCTACATGTTGCATTTCATCAAAAAGAACTTTGCCAAGGAACATGCGGTATTCGGGCGAATTGACGTGCTTGTAAAGATTCAGCACGAGGTTATGCCCCACGATATTATCCGCCGTTGCGAAGAAGGCGACAAGGCGTTTGATGAGATGCGCTTCTTTGGGCGAAATTTTATCGCGCAAGTGCTCGTAGTCGAGCGAAAAATCAAGCTCATCAGTTGTCCAAATGTTTTTGATGGAGTCTTTGTAGAGTTTGAAGAACTGCGGATACTTCATTGGGCGCAGCGTAAGATCGAGGTCGTGTGTAAGAATCATAGTTGGTTACGGTTTTGTGATTTCGTGATTTTGGATTTTGTGATTTTGGATTTTGTGATTTTGCTTTGTATGTCAATCCCTTTCAAGTCACAATCGCAAATCTGCAATCTGTTCATTGGCATGCGTCGCAGGAGCCGGGATTTTCAAGCGAACAGGAAATCGCGTCTTTTGTGTTGCTGTTTGAGACAGACTGACCATTGCCAGTATGAAACGCACCATCAGAGACGGCACTAACCAGCGTTGAGGCAAGCGTCTCCATCTGTTCAACCTCTTTTGCTGCAGCAACGGTGGTTTTCTGAATGCGCGTTTTGGCTCGTGAGCGCAGATAGTAAGTGGTCTTCAAGCCTTTTTTCCATGCATACATGTACATTGATGAAAGTTTGCCCATTGTCGGCGATTCCATGAAGAGATTGAGCGATTGCGATTGGCAAACAAAAGCTGAACGCTCTGAAGCCATATCAATCAAAGCCTTTTGTGAAATTTCCCATGCAGTTTTGTAGAGATTGCGGATGTCTTCGGGAATAGCATCAATGTGCTGAATGGAACCTTCACCTTCAATGATGGCGGCACGAATTTGCGGCGTCCATAGTCCCAAGCGTTTCAAATCCGCCACAAGGTAGCGGTTGATTTGTAAAAACTCGCCAGAGAGCGTCTCGCGCTTGAAGAGATTAGACACCTGCGGCTCAATGCACTCATAGCAACCGACAATTGAGGCAATTGTGGCAGTAGGCGCAATGGCAATAAGAAGAGAATTGCGCAAGCCTTTGACTTTAATTGCTTCGGCGAGAGCATCCCAATCTTCATGCAGCATAGGAGCAATGCCATCATCTTTGGCAAGATGCACGGCAAGCTTGCCATCAGCATATTTCGTTTCATGAAATGCTGGAAATGGACCGTATGCTTCGGCAAGTTGCATAGATGTTTTAAGCGCCTCAAAGTAAATGACTTCGGAAATACGATTTGAAAGCGCTTTTGCATCAGGTGAATCAAAAGGCAACCGCATTTTGAAGAAGACATCTTGCAACCCCATCAAGCCAAGTCCAACGGGTCGCCAGCGCAGATTTGAAGTGGCAGCTTCTTTGGTAGGGTAGAAGTTAATGTCAATGACTCGGTCCAAAAATTTTGTAGCAAGGCGCACAACTTTGCGCAAGCTATTGAAATCGAAACTTCCATCATCGCTAACGAATGCCCCAACATTGAGACTACCGAGGTTACAGACCGCCGTTTCATCTTTAGAGGTAACTTCCAAAATTTCCGTGCAAAGGTTCGAGCTACGAATGATGTTGCCCGGCTTGCCCGTTTGAGCGGAACGCCGATTTGAAGTGTCTTTGAAACAGAACCAGCCGTTGCCTGTTTCGGCAAGGGTTTGCATCATTCTGCCGTAGAGTGCGCGTGCGGAGACTTGCTTCATCGCTTTGCCTTCGGCTTCATAGCGTAAGTAGCATCTTTCAAACTCATCACCGTAAGTGTGCAGCAGTTCAGGCACTTGGTCTGGCGAGAAAAGCGACCAATGCGAATCGCTCTCCACGCGCTTCATGAAAAGGTCAGGTATCCAAAGCGCAAGGTTAAGATTGTGCGTACGGCGTTCTTCAGCGCCAGTGTTGTTGCGTAGTTCCAAAAATGCCTCGATGTCTGCATGCCATGGTTCGAGATAGACGGCGGCGGCACCTTTGCGTTTGCCGCCTTGATTGACGGCATGAACACTCGAGTCCATAACCTTCAGAAATGGAATGATGCCATTGGATTTACCATTAGTGCCTTTAATCAAAGCACCAGAGGCGCGAACGGGCGTCCAATCAATACCAATTCCTCCAGACCACTTGGAAATTTGAGCACAGTCAGCGTATGCTTTGTAGATGCCTTCCAGACTGTCTTCGCCGATGGTTAGCAAATAGCAAGAACTCATTTGAGCATGGCGAGTTCCAGAGTTGAAAAGCGTCGGTGTGGAAGGCATGTAAAGGAAGTTCGAGACAATGTCGTAAAACTCAATCGCTTCCGTGATGCTTTTTGATAAGCCCAATGCAACACGCATAAACATCCACTGCGGACGCTCAATGACTTTGCGCGTTTTCGGGTGTCGCAAGAGGTATCGGTCGTAAATGGTGCGAAGTCCAAAATACTCAAAGAGGTCGTCGCGGTCGTGGTCAATGGCGTATTCAATAGCATCCAAATCTTCTTCAGCAAGTGTACGAATGCGCGAGTCAATAAGACCGAGTTCATCAGCGGTTTTGATGTAATCACGAAATGCTTCGTCACGTCCAGCTTCTTTGCGAATGGTTTCAGCAAGCATGCGGGCGGCAACCTTGGAGTAGTTCGGCTCCTCGACCGTGAGCATTACCGCCGTTTCAATTGAAAGATTGTCAAGCTCTTCTGTGGTACTGCCTTCATGCAGACCGTTGATGGTGCGTTTTGCCACCTCAAGCGGAACGACATTTTCAATCCCGCGACATGCACGCGAGACTGCATGCAAAATTTTCTCAATTTTGACTTCTTCACGTGAGCCATCTCGTTTTATGACGTACATACAGCACTCTCCTTTTCAGTTGATTTAGAAACCGCAGTGCGTGTCATGAGCACTGCAGATAACTTGAGAAAATACAAAACAGCAAAAAGACAATCAAGAATAAGAGCTAAAGAAGCACAGAATGTGCCCTTGAAAACATGCAGCAGCATTCATATATGATGTGCCACACGATTTATGATGCCTTCAAAGTGTGAACGCTACGCTTGCAGTGTGCACGATAACATACCTCAAACATTCGGGTCAGGGTGAGCGTGATGCAAGCGTTGATTGATGACAGAGATGAATTTAGTAGAAAAAGTAACTTAACGCAACAAAAACAAAAATTTTTTTGACTTCCGCCCACAGAAAGAGCATAACAGAAGAAATACTTTTTCACTTTGAGAAGATTTTTTTCAGAATTTGAATGGCTGAAAAAGAAATTCTCAATTTGAGAAATAATTAAGAAGCCAGGTCGTCGTCATCGCAGCGGCGGAGAGGATAGCCAGACTCAAGTTTTTTGAGAAAAGCAACCACAAGGTCATTAAGCTGTTCCATGTCGATAAGAAAAGCATCGTGCCCGTGTGGCGAGTGCAGCGTGGCAAGTTCAGCGCATGGCATGTAGTGCGCTAGTTCCATTTGTTCTTCCGGTAAGTAGAGAATGTCGGAAGGGATACTTACAACAAGTGCGGGTTGCCGAATGGAGCGAAGCACATGTTCATAGTCGCCGCGACCACGGGCAAGGTCGTGTGTGTCCATCGCTTTGGTGAGCGTGATGTAGGTGTTGGCATCGAAGCGGTCAATGAACTTTTTGCCTTGATGACGCAGGTAACTTTCAACAGCAAATAGTTCAGCGTCAGGCGATTGCAAGGCACGCGAGAATTTGATGTCGAAACTGGCTTTGCTACGGTAGGAAATCATCGCCATCATGCGTGCCGTCGCCAGTCCTGCAGTAGGCGGCGCGTCAGGTGAGTAGTTGCCGTTGTTCCAATTGGCATCGCTGTAAATGGCATGCCGTTCTGCTTCGCTAATCGCAATGCACCAAGCGGAATGCCGACCAGAAACCGCAATCGGGCAAATCGCTGAAACCTTTTCAGGAAACATCACCGCCCATTCCAAAACCTGCATTCCACCCATAGATCCGCCAATGACAAGTTTGAGCTTCTTAATGCCCAGTGCCGACACAAGCAACGCTTGCGCAGAGACCATGTCACGAATCGTGATACGTGGGAAGCGTGCTCCATACCAAGTGCCTGTCAGTGGGTTAATGCTAGTAGCGCCAGTCGTGCCGTAGCACCCGCCTAGGACATTGCTAGCAACGATGAAATCTTTTGTGGCATCAAAAGCACGATTTTCACCAAAGAGCGGCGCCCACCACTCATCGGCATCCGCAGAACCAGTCAGCCCGTGGCAAATCAAGATGGCATTGTCTGCCGCAGCATTCAATGTGCCCCAAGTGCGATATGCAATGGTCAAACTCGGCAAACTCTCGCCAGACTCAAGCACAAAAGGAGAAGCGTGGTGATAGTATTTCGTCTGCGGCGAAGGGTAATCTTTGTAGCTCATGTTGCCTCATCAAACTGTTTTGCTTATGCAAAGGTGCGACAACAAAAAATAGCATCTGTTTTCCATTACTCGCATAACACCTATTGAGCAAACGCATGAAGTTGGTGCATGCTCAAACAAACACGCCCTTGCATGGAAACACAATCGGGACGAAAGAGCGTTATATGCTAATGCAAATCTGATACGCCTGCCATGCTTTGGGTGAGCGTAAGCATCGCGTCAGTCGCAAGACACGAACAAAAATCAAAAATGACAGCAATCGAACAGCTTTACAAAACCTTGCGCAAACCGCTCCTTGCCTTCATTGAACGAGGTATTCACGACAAATTCAGAGCAGAAGATATTCTGCACGACGTGTTTGTGCGCGCACAAGAACATTTGAGCAAAGTTCAAGATGCGACAAGAATTGAAAGTTGGATGTATCAAATCGCCAGAAACCTTATCGCCGATGAGTATCGACATAGAAAACCAGAAAGTCCGCTCAGTGAAGAGCTCGACATAGCAGAACAAGACGAAGAGACTCCGATTGAACAGCTGGCACCCTCTGTGAGAGACTTCGTGGAAAAAATTCCTGAACCATACAAAACCGCAATCATTCTCGCCGACCTCGAGAAACTCCCGCAACAGGAGATTGCCCAACGCATGAAGCTCTCGTGTTCAGGCGCAAAGTCGCGCATCCAACGCGCACGCAAAATGCTCAAAGCACTATACTTGGAGTGCTGTGCATTTGAACAAAACCAGCACGGCATGGTGCTTAGTTATGAGCCGAAAAACATCCCGTGTCAGTGCGAGGCTTGCTAAAAAAGTTGCGTCTTTTTCTCACACTTCCCGTCAACAGTTATGAACGCTGTTGAACATTCACAACACTGAAGCCGTCATTAACCATGCAAACCGAGATTCTCTTTCCGCATACGGCGATTTACACGCCGAACCTTGAAGCCTCGCTCAAGTTTTACCGTGTGTTTTTCGGCGTGGAGCCGAAGAAAGTCAAACCGGGATACGCAAAATTTGAACTGCAAAACCCAAAGTGGAACTTCACGCTGAACGAGGTGAAGTCGCAAGAGCTGAACCACGTTCAGGCATTAAGCCATCTGGGATTTCAAGTGGCTTCAACCGAAGATGTAAAGGCGATTCAAATGCGCCTGAGTGAGCAGGGCATAATGCCAACGCTGGAAGAGACAGGCACAACATGTTGCTACGCTGTCCAAGATAAATTCTGGGTCAAATCGCCTGAAGGTATTGATTGGGAAATCTTTACCGTGCTTGCCGATGCCGATGTGTTTCGTGACGACGCGCCAAGTGGCAACAGGATGTGCTGTGCACCGCAAACGGAGCCCTCGCCTATTCAACTTTCAATTCCTGTGGTAAATCATGACTGAATCCGTCGTTAAAAAACTTTCCACGCTCGACCGTTACTTGCCGCTTTGGATTTTGCTGGCAATGTCTTCGGGCGTTTTGCTCTCGCACTTCGTTCCCAATCTTGACCAATCGCTTGAAGCCATTAAACTCGATAATGTCTCACTGCCGATTGCCATCGGGCTTTTGGTGATGATGTATCCGCCGCTTGCAAAAGTGCGTTACGGCAAACTCGGCGAGTTCTTGGCAAACTGGAAACTCTTTCAAGTCTCACTCTTTCTCAACTGGGTGCTGGGACCAATTTTGATGACGGCTTTGGCGTGGCTCTTTCTGCCCAATGAGCACGAGTTCCGAAACGGCTTAATTTTGGTGGGCTTGGCGCGCTGTATTGCGATGGTGCTGGTATGGAACTCGCTGGCGTGCGGCAGCGCGGAAGTTGCCGCCATTCTGGTCGCGCTCAATTCACTCTTTCAAATTGCAATGTATTCGGTTTATGGCTGGTTCTTTATGACGCTCTTGCCGACGTGGTTCGGCGTGCAAGGCACGGTTGTGAATATCACCATTTGGGCGATTGCCAAAAGCGTCTTGATTTTTCTTGGCATTCCGTTTGCGCTTGGATTTCTCTCGCGTCTTTTCCTGACGCAGTGGCTCGGCGAAGAATGGTATGAAAAGAAATTCTTGCCAACAATTTCACCGCTTGCTCTTATCGGATTGCTCTACACAATTGTGCTGATTTTTGCCATGCAAGGCGAAAAACTTCTCATGCAACCCATTGCCGTGCTCAAAATCGCCCTGCCGCTCATTTTATATTTCGTCTTAATGTTTAGCCTTGCTTTATGGCTTGCCTATAAAACCAAACACACTTACGATGAAAGCGCGGCAATTGCTTTTACCGCAAGCGGAAATAATTTTGAACTTGCGATTGCCGTTGCTATTGGCACATTTGGAATTACTTCGGGTGAAGCCCTTGCGGCAACGGTCGGTCCGCTCATTGAAGTTCCTGCGCTCGTGGCACTTGTTTATCTTTCGCTCTGGGCGCAAAAATTCTTTCAACCACAGCCAACAGAAGCAACATGAAAAAAGTCTTATTTGTGTGTGTCGAAAATTCTAATCGCAGTCAAATGGCAGAAGCCTTTGCTAAAATTCACGGCAAGGGAAAAGTCGAAGCGTATAGTTCAGGCTCTCGTCCGTCAGGAATAATAAATCCAAAAGCCATAGAAGCTATGAAAGAAGTGGGCTATGACCTGACGACGCATACATCAAAATCGCTTGATGAAATTCCTGATGTAGAATATGATTTTGTGGCAACGATGGGCTGTGGCGATGAATGTCCGTTTGTGCGTGCAAAAATGCGTGAAGATTGGCAAATTCCTGACCCCAAACATTTAGAGCCCGAAGAATTCCGAAAAGTGCGCGATTTAATTGAGCAAAAGGTTAAAGAAATGTTAGAAAAACTTGGCGTATAGTTATTCAGTGGCAAAAATTTTTTCAAAAGAAAGTTCGATGCCGCTGACAGTGTCGCGCACGATTCCCTCAACGAAAGTTTTCGGCGGGTTAGATTTTGAAAATATCGAAACAGTTTGCAAGGCAGGTTGAATAAGCCAAACGGATTTAACGCCGATTTCCAGCAAAGCGTTGGCTTTATTGATGACGGTTTCTATGGATTGGGAGGGGCTTTGGATTTCAATCGCTAAAATAGGCGGTTCAGGGAGTTCAGGTTTGGTTTCAAGCCAATTGACGGGGCGTTTAGGAAAGACCAGTACATCGGGCGTAACGGTGGTTGTGCCAGTTGGAATCGAGACTTCGGAGACAACCGAGTATTGCTTGCCGTATTGCTCACGCAGGGCAAAAACAAGATTAGCTTGTATAAATCCGTGATTGAAGTTTGGCATGGGTTTATTGCGCTCGAGTTCGTAGTCGGAGACGGTTTCAAGAATTTGCGTTTCCATAGTTTGTCAGGTTTTAGGTTGCGGGAAAGATAAGAAATGTATGCACTAGGGCAAAGGCGAATGAGGGTGTTTAGAGAGCACTTGTCTTAAAATATCTTCGGTGGCATGACCAATTCCGGGACAAGTGCGTTCGCTTGGTCCTGCGACATTAAGAATTCTAGGGGAGAGAGAGGCGAGCCAGTCATAAATTTTTGCAGGTGCGTCTTTGAGGAAGGGGTCAATCACGAGCAAGGGTTTGGCGAAGTGTTGAGCGCAAGTGATAGTCCAAGCGGTGCCTGTGTCGTGTTGGAGAAAATGAGGGAGGAGCACGAGCGTTGCATCGCTATCGCGCACATTCCATTCAGTTCGGAGCGAGCGAGGAATATGCGGGGCATCGGGACTGTGTTCGTAGGGCGTTGGGATAAGTGGAAAGTCATCGGGAATAGTGCCGTTCTCACAAGCACGATTGGGAGGACACCAGCCGCCAATTTCAAAGCCTAACTCACGCGCTACACGAAGTGCCGCTTGGTCAACGCCCGTCTGCCCGCCTGAAATGATTTTCTTGAGCATCTCTTTATCTTATCTCTCTACTTTGAACTTTGCACTTTTTATGAGTTTTATGCTGTTATAGTCAGTTTCGTCTGAAAAGCCAAACTCCCATAACGAATAAATATCTTCTCTTTTTTCAAAGAAAAGCACTTTGACTTGCTTTTTTGTATGAAGTTGCCATTGGCGAAATGGATAATATAACTGTCTAATGATTGTGTTTTTTGTTTTAGAGTTTTTTGCTTCTATCAATACAATTTGATTTTTTCCTTCATAACCTGCATCGACTTCTGTTTGAACGCTTTCGACGGCAATGGTGTGCTTATGCTGTCCTGCACGAAATTCAAACGGGGGTGTATATTTTCTGCCTCTAATAGTCAAAACTAAACTTTCATCTTCCATGAAATTGCGCACAAGGCTTGAAGCATATGCAAAGTCTAAATGTTGCATTTCAGAATCTCCGATTTTTGAAGTTTCTAACTCAAAATCAAGTTGGGATGTATAGACTTTTACTGCTGTTGTAATTTCGGGAATATCAACATAGCCTTCACCTTGCAGAATAGCGTAGATACCATTTTTGATAGGTAGAATAAATAAATTCTTCTCTACAAAGACCTGTGGTCTGCTTTCGCGAGTATCTTGCTTGCATAGAACACGAACTTCTCGTTCAGTAGTTCTTTTAAAATGGGAGGTGGCTTTTTTGATTTGTTCAGCGGTCAAAATAAATGGGCTTTTTGAAAAATCGTGGTGGTGGATTTGGTATGCGTCAAAAATTGATTTCCAAGGTTCGTGGTTCATATGGATAGTTCGTAATTAAAAGTTCGCTAATTTTCCCTCTTTTTTCGCCATCACAATTTACAGCACGACTTGCCGAAACTCTGAAAATGTTATATCCAGCATATATTTTCTCGAAAAAATTATCTCTTGGATTTTTGTTTTTGGGGTCTGAATTAGAGAGCATCAGTTTTGCACCTTTTTCTCTATCTAACTTTTTGAAAAATTCGGCTAATCTCAGATGTTCTTTGTCACTGAATACTGAACCTGTGTAAGTTGTAAAACTTGCAGTTTTGCTGATTGGTCTATAAGGCGGGTCAAGGTAGACGAAAGTATGCTCATTAACTTTATCAAAGCAGTTTGAATAATCTGCGTGCTGTATTTCAGCAATTTGAAGGGCTTTTGAGACGGCTAAGATATTTGGCGCATCAAAAATGAGTGCAGTTTGATATTTACCAAAGGGCACATTAAACTCGCCCTTCGAATTTAGACGGAAAAGCCCATTATAGCAAGTTTTGTTCAAGAATATGAATTGCGCTGCGCGTGGAATCCAGTTTTCAGAAAGTTTCTTGTAGTTTATTTCGAAGCGCTGTGCGTTGAAATGCCGGCGAACTTCCAAGAATAAGGCTTCTCGTTTTGAAGGGTGAGTTTGGTCGTACTCTTTCTGATACTGCTCTAAAAAGTCAAGAAGTTCGGTTGGGTGTTGCTGGATAACTTGATAAGTGAGAATTAAATCTTTATTTAGGTCTGATAGGTAGGCATGAGTAATGTTGTAGTGCTGTGAAAGTTCAAAGAAGAGAGCGCCGCCGCCCAAAAAAGGTTCTACATAGCGCCGAATCAAACCTTGCCTGAGCTCGATTGGATAGTAATTTTCAAATTGTTCTAAGAGTTGAGTCTTTCCACCGACCCATTTGATAAACGGTCGTGCGTTGGGCA
>Ga0308398_1000697_pt1 | contig 20213 bp, 14 predicted proteins | sample Hotspr20SampleT9_FD_202360 | JGI IMG/M metagenome (GOLD analysis project Ga0308398, IMG submission 202360) | Hot spring phototrophic mat microbial communities from Mushroom Spring, Yellowstone National Park, Wyoming, United States - 20051001_T9 ...
AAGTCTGTGATAGCACTTTTTAGCCTTTCGTAAGCCTTTTTTGTCTCTTCCATCTTTTCCCAAGAGAAGTCTAAGGGACTTCTGTAGTGTGTAAATAAAACCAAGAGCCTTAGCACATCTGGATGGTATTTGGAATAGACCTCCTTTAGGGTGATGTAGTTGCCTAAAGATTTGGACATTTTTTGCCCACCCACTGTAACCAGTCCGTTGTGCATCCAGTAGCGGGCAAAGGGCTTTCCGGTGCAGGCTTCCGCCTGGGCTATCTCGTTCTCATGATGGGGGAATACTAAATCAAGTCCCCCCGCGTGGATATCAATGGTCTCCCCTAAGTGTTTGAAGATCATCGCCACGCATTCGGTATGCCACCCTGGTCTTCCGGGACCCCAGGGGGAATCCCACGCGGGCTCTCCCGCTTTGGCGGACTTCCACAGGGCAAAATCTAATGGGTTTTTCTTCTTCTCGGAGGGCTCTATTCTCGCACCTACTTCCAACTCCTCCGGGTTCCTTTTGGAGAGTTTGCCATACTCCAAAAAGTCAGACACAGAAAAATACACATCTCCCCCCGATTCGTAGGCGTAGCCCTTCTCAATAAGCTTAGATATAACCTCTATGATCTCTGGGATATGTTCGCTGACGCGGGGCTCCACATCCGCTGGCTTTACACCTATAACCTCCATATCCTCGTAGTAGCTGGCTATGTATCTGTTGGCTATGGTCATAAAGGGCACGCACTCACCCTTTGCCCTGTTTATGATCTTGTCGTCCACATCGGTGAAATTTCTGACGAACTTTACCTTATATCCCAAATGTTCAAGGTATCTCCTAAAGACATCAAAAACGATGAGGCTCCTGCCATGTCCCACATGGGAGTCGTCATAGACCGTCACACCGCAGACGTATATTTTCACCTCCGGAGGATTTATGGGCACAAACTCCTCAAGCTTTCCGCTAAGGGTGTTGTATACTTTCAAACCCATCGGTAAAAATTTTATCAGAAGAGCACCACTTCTACCAATTTTCCCCCTTTGAGCTCTTTAACACCCTCCCTAACTACCATGTAGCAATTGGCACCGATGTAGGATGTTAGCATATGGGACTGGAGCTTCGGGGAAAAATCGCAGACAAGCTGCTGTTCCTCAAGGCTCAGGACTGCCCTAACAAACTCTCTTCTTTCTGGATTCCTTCGGGAAAAGTCCCTTTTGAGCTTTGCCCAAAGAGTTTTGGGCATATGATCCTTGGCGGACTGCATCTTCAAGAGGGCGGGCTTTACTATGAGGTCAAAAGCCATAACACAGGAGACAGGATTTCCCGGGAGGCCAAAGAAGAGCCCCTTGCCCTCTTTGTAAGTGCCAAAAAGTATGGGCTTGGCAGGCTTTATTCGGACCTTATAAAAGTGCACCTTTACACCCACCTCTTCCACGAGGGTTTTTATGTAGTCCCGATCTCCCATAGACACACCGCCGGTGGTTATAAAAACATCGTAGTCTTCAAGCTTAGAAAGGGCTTTTTTCAGTCTATCTGGCTCATCGGGAACTATGCCAAGATAATGGGGCTCTCCGCTTGCAAGGGAAATACCCGCCATAAGGGTGTAGCTGTTGGACGTTCTTATCTGGGAGGGTTTTGTAATGGGTTCTCCCAAGTCCTTTATCTCATCTCCGGTGGATAGCAAGGCGACCCTTGGCCTTCTTGATACCTCCACCTGAACCTTGTTTAAAGAAGCCAAAAGACCTATCTCGTAGTGCCTTAAAAAGGTCCCCTTTTGTAGGACTATCTCTCCAGCCTTTAGCTCTTCGCCCTTTCTTCTTATGTTTGCCCCCTCTTTGAAGGTCCCCTTTATTAAAACCTTTCCGTCTTTTGCTTCGGTGTATTCTACTGGCACCACTGCGGTGGCACCCTTTGGGATAGGCGCCCCTGTAAAGATCTTAACTGCACAGCCTTTTGGAAGTTCAAAGGTCTCCTCTGCGCCTGCGGGTATCTCCCCCACCACCAAAAGCTCCACCGGTGCATCCTTGATTTCCTCCCAGCGGACTGCGTATCCATCCATGGCAGAGTTATCAAAGGAGGGTCTGTCTTCCTCTGATAGCACATCCTCCGCCAAAACTCTACCCAAGGCGTCCAAAAGATAGACCTTTTCAGTGGGAAGGGTGGGACAATGCGAGAGAACCATACTTAGGGCTTCTTCATAGGGCATCATACTAAAACTTCCTCCATATCCTTTAGGCTTACAACCTCCTCGGGATGGGCGATCCTACCCAATACTGCGCTCGCAGCAACCACCGCAGGGTTTGCCAAGTAGGCTTCGCTCTTTGGATGTCCCATCCTTCCAGGGAAGTTTCTGTTGGAGGTGGATATGCACCTTTCCCCTTCCGCCAGAATGCCCATATGACCCCCAAGACATGGACCGCAGGTGGAGACAGAAACCACGCACCCAGCCTCCAAGAATATGTCAATGAGACCTTCTCTCAACGCTTGCGTATAAACCTTCTTAGAAGCCGGGATCACTATACACCTAACATAGGGATGCACCTTTCTTCCCTTTAATATTTTTGCGGCGATCCGAAGGTCCTCTATCCTTCCGTTGGTGCAGGAGCCTATGAAGGCTTGGTCTATGCTTATGTGGGTGGATGTGCTTACCGGATGAACATTGGAGGGTAGATAGGGCCAAGCTACCAAAGGCTCCAACTTGCCCGCATCCCACTCGTAAATTTCCGAATATTCTGCATCCGGGTCGCTATGATAAACCTTCCAGGGCTTTTTTGCCCTCTGGGATACATACTGTAGGGTCTTTTCATCGGGTGCAATTATGCCGTTCTTTGCCCCCGCCTCCACCGCCATGTTGGTGATGGTAAAGCGCTGGTCCATGGAAAGGTGTCTTATGGCTTCACCTTCAAACTCCATAGCCTTGTAGAGGGCTCCATCCACGCCGATCTGCCCTATGGTATGCAAAATTAGGTCTTTGCCCATCACCCATGCGGAAGGCTTTCCGTAGAAGATGAACTTCATGGAGTGGGGAACCCTCAGCCAAGTTTCTCCCGTTGCCATGGCGTAGGCTATGTCGGTGGAACCCATACCGGTAGAGAAGGCTCCAAGGGCACCGTAGGTGCATGTATGAGAGTCCGCACCCACCACCAGGTCCCCGGGAACCACGAGACCTTCTTCTGGTAGGATCGTATGCTCTACGCCCTCTCCCTCTTGGAAGAACCACTTTATATTGTGCCTTTTAGCAAAGTCTCTGACTATCTTTGCCTGCTCCGCAGACTTTATATCCTTGGCGGGCACAAAGTGGGAAAGAACCAAGGCGATCCTTTCTGGGTCAAAGACCTTGTCTATGTGGTATTCTTCAAGGATCTTTATAGCCAACGGGGCGGTTACATCGTTCGCCATTGCCAGGTCTATCTTTACGGTTACTAAATCCCCCGGCTTTACCTCCTTCTTGCCGGCATGGTCTGCGATGATCTTTTCGGTTATTGTCATTCCCATCTTCCTACCTCCTTTTTAATTTTAAACTTTAACCTCCTCTTTGGCGGGTTCTTTCTTAAACTCTTCCTTCTTGCATTCGTTCTTTACTTCAACACCGTAGAGCTTCATCACCTCCACAAACTCCTCGCAGGAAATTGTCTCCTTCTCAAGGAGCCTTTTAACCACAGCCCTCAAGGGCTCTTTATAGGTTTCTACGATTGCCTTGGCAGTCTCGTAAGCTTCTGTTAAGATCTTTTTGACCTCCTCGTCTATACCCCTTCTCATCTCCTCGCTTATGTCTATGGAGGTGGTCATGCCACCCAAAAAGGGATTTGCCACACGCCTTACCGCCAAGGGACCCACCTTCTCGCTCATACCCCACATGGAGACCATCCTGTAGGCAAGCTCCGTTGCCCTTTGCAGGTCGTTCTCCGCACCGGTGGTTATACCCTCTTTGCCATAAAAAACCTCTTCCGCTGCCCTTCCGCCAAAGAGGACTATGAGCCTTCCTATGAGGTCCTGCCTGTCGTACATGTGCTTGTCGTCAATGGGTAGTTGTTGGGTGACGCCCAGAGCCATACCCCTTGGTATGATGGAGACCTTATGTAGGGCGTCGGAGCCCGGCACCATCAGGCTCATTATGGCATGCCCCGCCTCGTGGTAGGCTATCTTCTCCTTCTCCTTGGGAGATATGACCATACCTTTACGCTCTAAGCCCATGGTAACCCGGTCTATGGCTTCTTCTATGTCTTCCATCTCTACGTATTCTTTTCCTTTCCTTGCGGCTAAAAGGGCTGCCTCGTTGAGGATGTTCTCCAGGTCTGCACCGTTAAAACCGGGCGTTGCCCTTGCCACGATCTCCAGATCCACATTGGGTGCAAGCTTTTTGTTTTTTGCATGCACCTTGAGTATTTCATACCTTCCCTTAACATCGGGCTTTGGAATAAAGATCTGCCTGTCGAACCTTCCGGGTCTGAGCAGGGCTTGGTCCAGTATATCCGGTCTGTTGGTGGCGGCGATGACTATTATGCCCTCGGAGGTATCAAAGCCGTCCATTTCCACCAAAAGCTGGTTTAGGGTCTGCTCTCTCTCGTCGTGTCCTCCTCCCAAGTTGAAGGCACCCCTCGACCTTCCAACTGCGTCTATTTCGTCTATGAATATGATGCATGGGGCGTGTTTTTTGGCGGTTTCAAAGAGGTCCCGCACCCTTGCCGCACCCACACCCACAAACATCTCCACAAAGTCCGAGCCAGAGACCGATATAAAGGGCACGTGGGCTTCTCCCGCTATTGCCTTGGCTAAAAGGGTCTTTCCTACCCCCGGCTCACCATAGAGCAGAACACCCTTTGGAGGTCTTCCGCCCAGCTTTTGAAACCTTATGGGATCCTTCAGATACTCTATAATCTCCTTTACCTCTTCCTTTACCTCGTCCATGCCCGCCACATCGTTAAGGGTTACCTTTGGCTTTTCGTCAATATAAACCTTTGCCCGGCTTTTGCCAAAGCTAAAGGCACCCCTTGTGCCACCTCCACCACCACCGCTAACTTGCCTCATCATGTAGATCCATATACCAATAAACAGCAGTATGGGTAGCCAAGAGATTAAAAAGGTTAGCCACCAACCACCGTGTTCCTGAACAGCCACCTCCACCCTAACACCCTTCTCTATGAGCTGGCTAACTATGTCTGTCCCCGGTGGCAAGCCCGTCTCTATCTTTTGCCCCTCGGTGGTTATGCCCACAAGGGTGTTATCCTTTATTTTGACCTCCTTTAGCTTGCCTTCCTTTGCCAGTTCAAGGACGGTGTTTATGGGCGTCCTTACGCCCGCCTCCCTCTCTGAACCGCTAAACATATTAAAGGCAAGGATCATAAAGCCAATGATAAGGATCCATATGAAGATGTTTTTCATCCAATGCATAAAAGATTAAGATAGACCAACCCTTGCACTTTTCAAGCTAATTCAACCTGGTTTTTACCTTTCCTTTTTGCAGAATAGAGGGCGCTGTCCGCCCTTTGGACCATACTGTCTATGGTGTCGCCCTCCCGGTAGGTGGTGGCACCCACGGAGACGCTTAAGAAACCATACCCGTCTATACTTATGGCATTAATTAGCCTTCTTATCTTTTCACCAATGGGAAGGGGGTTCGCTGTATGGGGCAAGAGGAGCAAAAATTCCTCACCGCCCCACCTTATGGCTATGTCGCTCTTTCTTGTGCCTTTCTTTATGGCTTTTGCTATTTTGCATAGTGCAAGGTCCCCCGCCAAGTGCCCAAGCTCATCGTTAATCTTTTTGAAGTCATCAACGTCCAGTACGAGAAGAGAGAAGGGAAACCCATACCTTTGGGCTTGATAGAGCAAGTTTTCAAACATTTTAATGCCCGCATGTCTGTTCGAAAGTTTTGTAAGCTTGTCGGTGGTTGCCAAATAAAAGAGCCTCCTTTCCCTTTCTTTCTCCATTGTTAAATCTATGAGGGTAATAAGCAAATGTTCTTTGTTTTTGTATATAACCACATGCCCCACGAGCTTGAACCATTTAACTTTTCCTGTTTTTGTCGTGAGCTTCAAAATGGTTTCCAGAGGTTTCCTGCGTCCCACTGTTCCTCTTTCCATTATCTTTTTTGCCCTTTCTAAATCTTTTGGATCCACAAAAGCCAATACACCTTTTCCTATAACCTCCTCCTCTTGGTATTTGAGCATTCTAAGAAAAACTCGGTTGGCGTAGACAATCTTATCCTCCTGAAAGTCATATAGGATCACGCCGTTTGGGTTGTTTTCCGAAAGGAGCCTAAAGAGCTCTTCCTTCTCATAGAACTCGGATATATCCATCACATAGCTGTAATAGCCAACTATGTTGCCCTCGTTGTCCTTGACGCTTACCGTATGGTCAAGCACCCATTTCACCTTTTCATCCTTTGTAATGATCCGGTAGGGCTGATGGGTCCAAAAGTCTTTGTTAGCGTTTGTGTAGGTTGCCACCTCTTGGGAGACCCTTTCCAAATCCTCCGGATGAATAAGGGACACGTAGCCTATCTTACCGCTCAAAAATTCCTCCACTGTGTAGCCTGTGAGATCATAAACGCTTTTGGAAGCATCCCTGACGGGCCAGCCCTCTTTATTTTCCCACAAAAAGAAGGCAAGGGGACCTGAATTTATTAAAAGTTCCGGTCTTAGCCGGGCGGTATCAAAGGCGGACAATAACTCCTCCAAGGGGATGTGTAGCTCCAAAAAGAGGTCATATTCTGGCATATAGACTGCCTTTACCAAATGGTATTCCTCTCTCTTCTCGGTTTTGTGTTTGTGAAGAACTGAGCATTCTTTGAGACTCTTTTCCCTGATCTCCTTTAGGGGGCAGGGGTAGTCTTTGTAAAGGTGGCAGGGTTCACAAAGGGAATAAGTGAGCTGGTAGCAAGTCTGATAGCCCTGAGGATAAAGTTCCTCTGCACTTTTGTTCATCAAAACCACTCGGTAGTCTTTGTTTATCAAAAAGGCGGGGAAAGGAATAATGTCCAACGCCTGCCTCTCAAGGGCTAATCCTTCCATAGACTTAGAATTTTAAACAATTTTTCTGCGTCTGTAAAGCTTGTGGATAGATGGGCTTCTGGATGCCCATAAAGACCACAGAGGGCAACAACTTTGGTGGGGGTGTGCTTTCTGAGGAGCCTTATTACAAAGTCTGTCCTGTAGCAATGAACTCCCACAAGGATGGTTAGGTCGTTTTGGTCGTGGAGTATGCTCTCATGGGGGTTTGGAGGGTCCATCTCCACCGATGGGTCGTATTTTTTTAGCTTGGGGCGATAGTCGGGGAGGACCTTAACCTGAATATTTCCCACCCTGTCTATTAATTCCCTCAAGACTTTCGCCTTTTGGCTTAGTCCTTCCTCTTGCCAATCCCATAGCAATAGGGGACCCACCACCACCGTGGGCTTTTTGGCACTTCTTAGCCATTCCACGAGCCTTTCAAAGGCGGTTTCGTAGCTAACGGTTTTACCATTTATGGTTGCATCCCCCAAAAAGACCTCCTTTTGGAGGGCTGTTCGTGTCCTGTCCTCTTCCGGTGTTGGCACCGCCTTCGGCTTTTTATAATAAGAGGGCACAAAGTCCTTAAAGAAGGGAGAGAAGTCAAAGTGTCTTCTTTGAACCCTCTCTGAAATTTTTTCATCCTCCTTTACCCTCAAGGATTTAACTAAGGCATCCTTTACAAGGTCCAGCTCTACGGTAAACTCGCCGTGGTATGCCCTCTTTTCTTCTTCTACTCCCAAGCTATAGCAGGTGGTTCCCACAATGTCAAAGAGCACACCCTTTGCCCCCTCTTTGCTCGCCTTTTGAAAAATTTCATACCTTTTTTCGTAGAACTCATAACAGCAGTGTCCTATGTAGGTGTAGCCGTTTTCCGCACACCACTTTAGGGTGTCCCTCAAAAGCTCAAAAGAAGTTATAGTTATGGGGATCATGCCCTTTTGGTAGGCAAGCCTGTAGGCATCTCCCACCGTGCAACCCCCACACTCCCCGCAATCGTCCAGATGTCTGTAATCGCACCAACGGGGCTTGGCACAATAAGGCAAAAGTATAACCTTTGCCTTTTTTAGGTTCTCAATCAACCCTCCTCCTATGCTACCGATTATGTTATTCAGAGTTTTTTTTTCATACCCAAATCAAGCCCCTCCGTCTTTGTAAGCGGGAACATCACCGCGGAGACTATGTCATCCACCGTCAGGCTCAACCCTTCCCATTGTCTATCTTTGAAAAACTCCCTTATTCTCCTTTCCACATCCTGCAGGGGTGTATGTTTTAGGTATGCCTCAAGGTCGTATATGAGCCTTTTGGGCTCCACAAAAAAGTCGCCGTTTACGATCACCTGTTCCAAGAGTTTTCTGTCTGGGTCCACCTTGGCGGAGACCCTAAAGGTGCCACCCAAACAGCGGTATATTCCAAACAAAAGCTCCGGCTCCGAGTAGGACCTCTTTACTTCATAAACCCATTCTGGGCTCCTGTAGTATTCCTTCCTCTCCTCCAAAAGTCTTTTTTCTTCTTCTGTGAGTTCTCCCCATTGGGACTGTATGCCAAACTCTTCCGATAGCCCCTCCAGTATGGCGGAAAAGACCTCCTCCTTTTCTGGCATTTTTCCCAAGTATCTTTTGACCCATTCTACCCTGTCCTCTGCGGACTTTATACCCTTTGAGGTTAGCTTTTCTACGGGAATTTGCAAGGACTTTAGCATGCGTTCCACATTAAAGTCCATGAGAATAGTGCCCTGATAGAGAAAGGCTTTCCCTTCAAAAACGCCCCCTGTGCCCGAGATCTTCCTGCCCTCCACCTCTATGTCGTTCCTTGGTCTGAACTGGGCAGGAATGCCCAGCTTTTGAAGTCCCCTTGCTACGCCGTTGCATATTTTTGCGGTTAGCTCCTCAAAGCTTATGTTTTCTCCAAAACTGTTTTTGTCTGCGATTACCTCCCAACCTATTTGGGTCTCGTCAAAGTATATGGCACCACCGCCAGTGATCCGCCTTCCTACCTCTATGCCTTCTCTTTGGACGTATTCAAGCCGGACCTCCTGCTCCACCGATTGATGGTAGCCTATGAGCACGCATTCGGGCTTGAACTGTAAAAATCTTATGGTGTTGGGAATTTTATCCTGCGCCCTGAGCTCAAGCATTATTTGGTCAAGGGCAATGTTTTCGTGCTGTGGTCTTTGACCTGTATATAAAACTCTCCACATTTTTCCACCTGGTCACCCAAACTGTATAAAACTGCACCTATTTTGTGCAGCCGTCCCCTGACCAGGCAGAGGGACTAACCTACGAGCCACCCTTACCCAATCCCTCAGGCAGACCACTCCACCCAAGGGAGGAGTTTTCCTCCCCTTTTCCTCCTCCTCTTTGGGAGGAATTCCCCAAGATAAGGGAAGGCTCCGGCTGTGGAGAAAACTTGCCAGCTTTTTAGCAGGAGCCAATCTCCTGCCCCTCACCCGTTCCATCTCACGGGGTGTGGCCGGCGTAGGGGTGACGGGTTCTTGGGTAGCTGGCTCGCTGTCTCCACTGTCATACAAAATTATATACCTTTCTACGGAATTCAGCAACTGTTTCGCACCTCCTCAAAGTATCAGATAAAGTATAAACCCTGTTAAAAGCCCTGCGACCACATCGTCTGCCATAACGCCATGCCCTCTGGGCATTCTCTCAAAAAGATTTATGGGAAAGGGCTTGAGAATGTCCAATAGCCTAAAGAGAACAAAGGCTAAAAGAAGCGTTTTTAAAGTGGGCTCAAGAAACAGAAAGGCAAAAAAGTATCCCACTATTTCGTCTATTACCACACCCTCTGGGTCCTCCTCCTTTGTAAGCTCCATCATGTATTCTGCGGATTTAACCCCAAGAAAGTAGAGGGAAATGCCCACCAAAAGCACCAGCCACCACTTAAAACCAAAAAGGTAAGCCAAGGGCGCCCCCAAAAGGGTTCCCACAGTCCCCGGCGCATACCTAAACCTTCCCAGGTAAAAACCCGTGGCAATTAGCTCCCAGTTCATCCCGTTATCCTTATAAAGCTCTTCTTCCTCAGGTTTTGCAAAAGCTCTTTTTTTCTCTCTTCAAGCTTTTTCTGAAGTAGCTCCTCTTTTAGCTCTTCCAAAGACTTTCCCTTATACTCTTCCCTAACTTCCACCACTTTGGCTAAGTATATGTGCCCTTGGTCTTCCCCAAAGACCAGCTCCCCCACCTCGGTGTTCCAAACCTCCTTATCAAGGCTCTCCACCAGCTCTCCCCTCTTTACTAAAAGGGTCTCCACCTCCAGCCCGAGGGCTTTGGCAAGCTCCCGCGGGTCCTTGGTCTTCTCAAGGGCTCTCATCAGCCTTTCCCCGTCCTTTTTATCCACCACTACCACCTCCACCAACCTTTTTACTTCCACCTCTCCCCTTTTGAGCTTTTCCAACTCCAAGTCCAAGGAAGACACATTTACCTCCCTCAAAAGCACCGCGTATATGCCCTGACTAAATAAGATCTCCTTTCTCAAAAACTCCTTAAGGTCCCTTAGTGTAAGCCCTTCCCTTTGGAGTTCATTTTGTAGTCTTTCAAGGCTCATGTTGTTAGCCTGTGCTATTTTGATCAGGGTTTGGTCCAAAAGCTCCTCCGGTATGCCAACGCCCTTTCCTTGAAGAAACTGATTGATGAGCCATACATCCACAAGCTTTGAGACTACCTCCCTTTTGTCGGTGGTGTTGTAAAAGAGCATACCCAGTTTCACATCGCCCTCAAGGATAGGGTCTCCGTTCACAGACGCCAACACCCTATCCGCCAGCCCCTGGGCAAAGGAAAAAACCACTAAAGCTGTGAAAAGTAGAATTCCACCCGATAGTTTTTTAAGGTTTTCTCCAACCATTCTTTCAAAACCTCCTGTCTTTTTTCCCTTATAAGTTTAGCCCTAACCATGGGCTTAGCTTCCTCCAAGGAGAGGATACCCTCGTTTCTCCTTCCCACCACCCTAAAGACCACATAGCCCGCATCCGTGTATATGGGCTTTGAAACCCTTCCCACCTCGTAAGGGCTCAGCTGTGCCTTTAACACATCCGGCAATGCTTGCATAGAATACCATATGGCTTCTCCATTTTTAACTCCTTTTATGTCCTCCCAAAACTCTATTCCCCTTGAGAGCCTGTAGTAAAGCTCGTTGGCACTTTCCAAGCTATCTGCCACAAAACGCTCCAACCTAACCTGGGCGGGCATTTTAAAGTCCCTGAGGTTCAAATAATAGTAGGCAACCACTTGATTTTCGGTGATCTCGGAACCTTTATAGAGCCCTTCTGCGATCTTATCCACCAAGAGCTCCGTCTTTATGAAATAAAGGGCTATCGGGCTTAGGTTCTTTGAGCCCACGTTCTTTTGTATGTAATCCTCCACCTCCGCATCTTTTAAGCTTATACCCATCCTTTTGGCTTCTTGCCTTATCACCTTGGACCTGACGAGCTCCACCAGAAAGCTTTGCACATCCTCCTTTGTGGCCCTTGCTATAGGTAGATGCAGTATTTCCCTCCAGTAGGAGCTAAAGTATTCATAAAGTTCATCCCTCTTTATGGTTTCTGAACCCACCCTTGCCACCACGGACGCACTTGAAAAGCCAAAAAAGGCTAATAATATGAAAAGGACGAGCATGTTATAATTTTACACCTTAAGCGGGTGTGGCGGAATTGGCAGACGCGCGGGACTTAGGATCCCGTGGGCATACGCCCGTGAGGGTTCAACTCCCTCCACCCGCATAAACTTTAAGGAGGGTTGCTATGAAGGTTAGCCTTGAGGACAGAGAAGGACTATTTAAAAGCCTGTTGGTGGAAGTCCAAGGAGATTTGGTAAAGAAAAGCTTGGAGGCCATCTACCAAGAGTTGGTGCAGAACGCAGAGATTGAGGGCTTCAGAAAGGGAAAGGCTCCCCTGTGGCTCATAAAGACAAAATACAAGGACTACATAAGGGAGGAGGTGGGTAAAAGGGTTGCGGACGCCACTTTGTCGAAAGCCATAGAGGAGAGCGGTCTAAAGCCCGCCGCGGACATATACCTTGAAGAAATCCAGCTTGAAGAGGAAGAAGAAAAGGTAGCCTACAGTGTGGTCTTTGAGGTGCCCCCAAGCTTTGAACTAAAGCTCCAAGAGATAGAAAATCTTCGGGTGGAGGTGCCAAAGGTTGAGTTCAAGGAGGAGATGGTCCAAGAGGAGATAAAAAGACTAAAAGAACAACGCGCCCTTTGGGAACCTGTGGATAGGGAGATAAAGGAAGGAGACTTGGTAGCAATAGGTTATAGGGTGGAGGACTTAGAGAGCGGAGAGACCTCCGAAGGAGAGACCACCGTTATAGTGGGGCAGAGGTTCTTGAGGGAAGAGATAGACAAAGCCCTGTTGGGCAAAAAGGAAGGGGAAGATGTGGAAGTGGAAAGCGTGGACCTTTTTGATGCGGAGGGCAAGGTAGTAGGAAAGGCAAAGGTGAAAATTTCTATAAGGGCGGTAAAGGAGAAGGTCCTGCCGGAGGTGGGCGATGACTTTGCCAAGGAGCTGGGGCTCGGAGACACTTGGTCTTCCGCAGAGGAAAAGATCAGACAGATGGTCAAGGAAAGCATTGAAAACTATAAGAAATTCCTCACAGAGGAAGAGGTGGCCAAAAAATTCATTGAACTTCATGACTTTGAGGTTCCTCAAACCCTTCTCAGGAGGGAGCTGAACTTTTTGGTGGAAAGAAGACTGAGGGAGCTCTCTTCTTTGGGTATAGACACACGATACATAAACGTTCAAGGGTTGGCACAGGAGCTTCTGCCCCAGGCAATCGCAAACATAAAGCTAAGATACATACTTGACAAATATGCCCAAACAAGGAACCTGCAGGCAGAGGAAAAGGACCTTGAGGAGGAATACACCAAGTTGGCACAGGCTTATGGCGTCAGCCCCGAGCAAATAAAGGCTGATGTGCAATCAAGAAACTTGGAGGAGGTAATAAAGGGGGATGTTCTGAGGAGGAAAGCCTTAGAGGATATAATGAGTAAAGTTCAGGCGACTGAAGTTGAAGAAAAGAAGGAGGAAAAAAATGATTGACCAGCTGGTGCCCATAGTTATAGAGCAGACACCAAGGGGTGAAAGGGCTTACGACATATACTCAAGGCTACTGCAGGACAGGATCGTTTTGCTTGGCTATCCCATAGACGACCATGTGGCAAACCTGATCGTTGCCCAGCTTCTCTTTTTGGAAGCCCAGGACCCCGAAAAGGACATATACATGTATATCAACTCTCCCGGTGGTTCCGTTACCGCCGGTATGGCAATTTACGATACAATGCAGTATATAAAGCCCGATGTGGTTACCATCTGCGTAGGACAGGCGGCGTCTATGGGCGCGGTTTTGCTCTCTGCGGGTGCCAAGGGTAAAAGGTACGCCCTTCCACATACTCGCATTATGATCCACCAGCCCTTGGGCGGTATAACCGGTCAGGCGACGGATATAATAATCCACGCAGAGGAGATAAAGAGGATAAAGCATATGCTAAACGAAATACTCGCCTTTCACACCGGGCAACCCTTAGAGAAGATAGAGAGGGATGTGGAAAGGGACTACTTCATGTCTGCCCAAGAGGCTATGGAGTATGGCATAGTGGATAAGGTAATAGCCAAAAGAACATAGAGGGATTAAATTTGAAAAGGATGAACAGAAAGACAGCAGGGCACAGATGTTCCTTTTGTGGCAGGAGCCAAGAGGAGGTTTTGGTCCTCATTGGTGGTCCCAACGACACCTACATATGCGATAGGTGTGTGTCCGCCTGCGAGGCAATGATAAAAGACCAAAAGAGCCAGTTGGCACAGCATCAGGTTCAGGAACTACCAAAACCCGATGAAATAAAAGCCATCTTAGACCAGTATGTAATAGGACAGGAAAAAGCCAAAAAAATTCTATCGGTGGCGGTTTATAACCATTACAAGCGGGTCAGAATGAAGGAGTTGGGTGTAAGGCTGGAGGACGTGGAGATAGAAAAGAGCAACATCCTTATGATAGGACCTACGGGCTCGGGCAAAACTTTGCTTGCCAGAACTTTGGCAAAAATACTCAACGTGCCCTTTGCCATAGCGGACGCCACAAGCCTAACGGAGGCGGGGTATGTGGGAGAGGATGTGGAGAATGTGCTAACAAGGCTCCTGCAAAACTGTGGGTATGATGTAAAGCTCGCCCAAAAGGGTATAGTCTATATTGACGAGATAGACAAAATTGCCAAAAAGTCGGGCATAAACCCCTCCATAACCCGGGATGTGTCCGGGGAGGGTGTCCAGCAAGCCCTCTTAAAGATCGTAGAGGGAACGGTGGCAAACGTGCCCCCACAGGGTGGCAGAAAGCATCCCCATCAGGAGTTTATACAAGTGGATACCACGGACATTCTCTTCATATGCGGTGGTGCCTTTGTGGGGCTTGAGGACATAGTAAAGAGAAGGCTCGGAAAATCGGTGGTGGGCTTTGAATCTGCCATAGGCAAATACAACGTTGAGGGCAATGTGCTTTCTTATGTGGAGCCCGACGACCTGGTGCACTTTGGCATGATCCCCGAGTTCATAGGCAGGTTCCCCGTAATCGCTGTCCTTGATGAGCTGACGGAGGAGGACCTGGTAAGAATTCTTGTGGAGCCAAAAAATGCCCTGGTGAAGCAATACAAAAAGCTATTTGAGATGGAAGGCGTGGAGCTTGAATTTACCGAATCCGCCCTGTGGGAAATTGCGAGGGAATCTATAAAACGCAAAACGGGTGCCAGAGGGCTCAGGGCAATAATGGAAGAGATCATGGTAGATGTGATGTTTGAAGTGCCCTCCAAAAAGGACATAAAGAAGGTAATAATAGACGAAGAGGTGGTAAGTCAACGGCTCAAGCCCAAGTATATCTTTAGGGAGGCAGTATAAAGTAAGCTTATAAGCATATAACAAAAAACTTATACCATCTTCTGACCCTTGGGCTTAAACTCCTTTTGTATGGAACTTCTTAAAAGACTCTTTGGTGCAAAAGAAAGGCAAACACAGGAAGTTTACGAGATAATTGTCCCAAAGGGCGTGCTAAGGCTGTGGCTGGAGCAGGATCTTCAACAGGACCCAGACCCAAAGGTGGAGGAGTATTGGATAGAAACCTTGGATGTCTCCGAGGATGCCCGTTGGCTTTTGGTGGGAAGAAGGTATGGGCTATTTCAGTTTTATGACTGGAGGGGCAGGCTACACAGACTTCCCGCACGCCCACCCGCACAGGTGGTCTCGGAGATCCTCTTTAAGGAAAACTTCCTTATCCTCATCACACCCCCCTATTTGGTGGTTTATCGCATAGAGGACCCGGAGAACCCAGCCACTTGGAAGAGCTTTAAGCTTTCTCAGGAGGGCATAAGACCATCCATGGGCTTGGACCTAATGCGGGGAGTTTTAGCCTTTGGAGTGGTGGGAAACAGGGTTTATGCCATTGATGTGGGAGAAGACCTTTCTTTGCAGAGGGTGGAGTTCAAAAGTAGCTTTAGTGTGGGCGAGGTGGGAGAGCTAAGAGCTATAAAGTTTTTAACACCATCCAAGCTGTTCATCACGGGCACGGAGGGTTCTGCTATATATAGCTTAAGTGGGAACTTGCTAAAGAAATTTCCCTATAGGGCTGGCAGGGCAGTAGCCTTCATAAACGGAAGGCTAATCTTGGGCGAAGAGGGTAAGGTCGTAGTCTTGGACGCACACAAGGAGGAAGAACTTTATAAGATAGATGTGCCACTGAAGGTTTCCCAATTGGATGGGGACCCAGAGGGTCTGTTTGTGTTTTTGGCGGATGCGGAGGAAAACCATCTTGGCATACTGGACCTGCAAACTCCCCAATATTTGCAAACCCTTGAGGGCTTTGGCTACTCGGTGGTAAAGGTCTCAAAGGACTGCTCCATATACACCAGTAGGTGGCTACGGGACAAAGACAGGAAGCTATACCAACTTATAAAGCTTGGCTCCAACTTGGTGGATTTTATCTATCCCAAAGACAGGCAGGAAAAAGTCCTAAAGCAGGCGGAAAGGTCCTACAAGGAATTTGTCTCTAAGGTTCAAAAGGCAAGGGGGCTGTCCCAGCTGGAGAACCTAAACTCCCTTAGGGAGATTGCCAACTTGGACATCCCCCTTAGAAGGGTAAGAGAGCTTTACTTTGAGGCGGAGGGGCTACTCAAAAAGAAGAGGTTAGAGCTCTTTTTGGAGCAAATAAGGGAAAAGGTTCAAAGGGGCACAGCGGGTCAAAGGGAGTTAAAGGAAATAGAAGAATGGCTTCGGAACGCAGACGGAGAGGAGTTTGAAAGGCTCTCAAGTGCAAAGGAGGAGTTGGAAAGGGGGCTAAAAAACAGACTGACGAGGGCTTTGGAGGAACTAAAGGTAGCCCTTGAGGGCAAAGAAAGCCAAGACCTTGAAGGGCTTGAGGCGGAGGAGGAGGTAAAGGGCTTTAGGGAACTCCTGAACACACTGCCGAGGGAACTAAGCAGGGAAGGAGAGCAAAGCCTCCAAAGGCTCTTGCAGGAAAGGGTTATCTCATACAGGCTAAAAAGGTTCAGAATAGCCGCCACTGAGGACAGGGTATTCTTTGGCAGGGAAGATTTTCCAAAGTTTGGTGGTGAGCGCAGAAGGCTCCATTGGAGGCTAAAGGTGGAGGAAAAGGTGCCCATAGGTGGTGAGATATACGCAAAAATAGCCTTTGAGAGGGAAGATGGCGTCCTTTTGGAGCCCAAAAGATACTCAAACCTTTTGCCCGTAAAAGAATTAAAGGCAATGCCCAAGTGGGTAAGGAGCTACCTCAGGCACTTACAGGGACTTTTCTCCTACGAACCCTATAGGCTCCCTCTCTTTGTCTCTTATGAGGAAACCCCCTGGTTTGTCTATAACTTAGAGAGGTTTGTCTCTATGGTCAAAGACCAGCTCAGCTTTGGAGAGGGCATACTTATATTGGAGGGAGATGCGGGCGTGGGCAAGAACTTCTTAGTGGAAGTTTTCTCCGCCCTTACCAACGGACCCCTTTACATAATCCCATGCCACTCAAAGATGGAAAAGGAAGACCTAACTTACACCTATGAGTTTGACCCAAAGAAGGGAACAAAGCGCGTTTTCTCAGACCTTATCAAAGCCCTGCAGACCCCTAGTGCGGTCATATACTTGGACGAGATCAACACCCTTCCGCCCGCCTTGGTAAAGCTCTTTAACCCACTCTTTGACTACAGAAGGTATTTGGTAATGCCTACGGGAGAGGTCATAAAGGCGCGGAGCGATGTGATCTTGGTGGGCGGTATGAACCCACAGCACTATCTTGGCGTCTCTGAACTTCCGCAGGACATAAAGTCCCGTGCGGATGTGATGTTTGTGGATTATCCACCCTTTGAGGACAGCAAGGGCTTTTTCCATCCAGACGAAGCACTCATCTTAAAAGACTATGTTTCCTCCCTCTCTGAACTTTCCAGTGAAGAATTTGTTTATCTTTGGTATGCCCTGATAAATCAGGTGGAAACTCCACAGGCAAAAAGGTTGATAAACCCAACAAGGGAAAAGCACATAAACCTTCTCTTTGACTTACTCAAGATCGCCGACCGCATAAGGAAGGCATACAGAGATTATCAAAGCCAAAGGTCCGAGGAGCCCGTAGAGTTCGTGTTTTCCATCAGGGATACCATCCGATGCGCCAGAAGGTTAGAAAGGTTCAACTCCGCCCAAAGGGTTGTAATAGAAACCATCCTGCCAAAGGTCAGCTCCCCCTTGGAGAGGGAAATTTTAAAGAACATAATAGAGAGCACCTAATCTCCACACCGGAGGACCACCGCCTCCACGGGCACTTCTCCGTCCACTATCATTCCCAACTTCCTCGCCGCACCCTCCGAAAGGTCCAATACCCTGCCCTCCTTGAAGGGTCCCCGGTCTATTACCTTTACCTCCACCTCCTTGCTGTTTTTTAAGTTCCTTACCCTTAGCAGGGTGCCAAGGGGAAGCTCCCTGTGTGCCGCATACATCCCTTCTTTATCAAAGATTATTCCGTAGGAACTTTCCCTTCCATGATAAGGCTCTCCATACCAGCTTGCCATACCTCTGATCACAGGAGGGCATACCGTATTTCCGTCAAACCCACATCTTTCCACTTCCAAGACCGCCCTAAAGGGTGCCCTTCCCAAAAGGGACTCAAACCTCTCCGGCACGCATACACCGTTGATGTCATCCCTCCTATAGATGGCTATGGTGATACTCTTCCCCGTGCTTTGGCTATAAACCCTAACCCGACTGCCTGCTTGAACAAGGTTGCTGTATGCCCTGTTGCCCGTGCAGTAAAAACCCACCGTCTCAATTTTTGACGGACAGTATGCCCTGAGAGGACCGGTCGCCCGCTCCCTTTCCCTTTGAGGAATGGGCTCCCTGTCCTTTATAACCACCGTGCAACCCGACAGAAAAACTACCAAAAGCAGGAGCCACATTTCCCAAATACAATATATTAAGTGTTAAAAGTCCTCTCGGTAGTGGATGGCTTTGGTTGGGGTGGAACAAAGGATCAGGTTTATCTCCTTGCAAGGGAACTAAAAAAGCGAGGAGTAGATGTAGAGCTTGCCCCTGCCTACCAAAACAGAGAGATGGTAGAAAAGCTTTCCCTTTATGGTGTGGTCTTTCGGTTTTTTGAAAACCATACCAAATTCAACCGGCTGAACCCTGCCAACTACCTGAGGTTATACAGGATCATAAAAGAAAACAACTACCATGTGGTTATAGCAAACTCTCCCCATGCTTACGACTATGTTAGGCTTGTCTATCCCTTTTTAAAAAACAAGCCAAAGCTTGTGGTGGTCAAAAGAAGTGCAAGGGTGCCGAACCTTTTATCCCTAAAGCTAAAGTATGCTTACGCAGATACGGTGGTAGGTGTTTCCAAGGCGGTTGTAAAAAACCTTGCATCCGCAGGCTTTCCGGAAAATAAACTCTATGTTATCCCAAGTGCCATAGACTTAGAGAGGTTTTATCCGAATCCAGAAAAGGGCTTAAGCATAAGAAGGCAGTTGAACATTGCCACGGACGCCAAGGTCTTTGTAAATGTTGCCAATTGGAACCCTCCAGTGAAAGGACAAGACATGCTCATCAAAACCTTCTCTGAACTGAACTGTCCTAACTGCTATCTGCTTTTGGTGGGTTTGCACACAGACACGGAAGGAAAAAAACTGGCAAAAGCTTACTCGGTGGAGGAAAGGGTAATAGGCGTGGGCTTTAGAGAAAACCCGGAGGATTATATCAACGCAGGAGATTACTATGTTATGTCCTCTTACCTTGAGGGACTGCCCAATGCACTTTTGCAAGCTATGGCTTGCGAGAAGGTTGTTATAGCCACCAAGGCGGGCGGAGTGGAAGATTTTTTGAAGGATGGTTTCAACGGCTTTAGTGTGGATGTGGGAGACTTTAACGCCCTGAGGCAAAAAATGGAAATGGTGCTAAAGCTGTCTCCGGAGGAATACTACCAAATAGGCAAAAGGGCAAGGGAGACCGCCATGAACTTTACCCCCGAAAGAACCTGTCAGGAGTATATAAACCTCTTCCAAAAACTCTTGGGAATAAAATAACCACATGTTAGTGCTTTTGTATCACAAGGTTATAAAAAACCCCGGCTTTGACCTTTGGTGGAAAACCTTTGATTTGCAAATAAAAGTACTAAAGAACACATACAAAATAGTCTCTTTGGATGAAGTCTTGGATTGCGTGATAAACGGGAAATGCCACAAAAACGCGGTGGCAATAACCTTTGACGATGGCTATGCGGACAACTACATTTACGCCTATCCTATCCTGAAAAAGCACAAAGTAAAAGCAACCCTCTTTTTGGCAACCTCTCGGGTGCTATTGGAGGACAAAAAGAGACCTACCCTCCTTGATTACTTGGAGGGGAAGGTGTCTTGGGAAGAGCTTTATAGACCAAAGAGCATAAAGGATGCAAACGCAGAGTTTGTAAAGCAGGGTAAAAGCACAGACTTTTTGACCTTGGAGGAAATAAAGAGCATGAGGGATGTCTTTTCCTTTGGCTGGCATTCCCATTGGCACCTAAAAGCCTTTGAAAGAGACGAAGTTATAGACTTCTACGATGGAGATGGACACTGGTCCCTTTTGCACGCATACAAAGGCGATCTAAGAAAAGGTTATCCCATCTTTCCTATGAAGGGTTCCTTAGCCATAAGGGCAGGAAGCCCAAAGCCAGAGGTCAAAGAGTTCATCCGATCCTTGGGAGATAGCTTTTTTGAAAAGAGGTCTTGGAA
>Ga0308398_1000702_pt1 | contig 20163 bp, 14 predicted proteins | sample Hotspr20SampleT9_FD_202360 | JGI IMG/M metagenome (GOLD analysis project Ga0308398, IMG submission 202360) | Hot spring phototrophic mat microbial communities from Mushroom Spring, Yellowstone National Park, Wyoming, United States - 20051001_T9 ...
TTCCCGTCTATCACCATGGCCCGTTCGAGTTGATCCCTGCCTTGCCACGCTGGGTGGCCAACGTGCACGCGCCGGGCGTGAGCAAGGCGAGCGGTGTGGAGATCCTGGCCCGTCGGTTCGGTCTCACGCTCGAGGACGTCCTCGCCGTGGGGGACGGCGAGAACGACCTCCCCCTCCTGCGCCGCGCTGGCCTGGGCGTGGCGATGGGGAACGCGCCGGACTACGTGCGGACTCAGGCCGATGCCGTCGTTCGGGGGCATGACGAGGACGGAGTCGCCGAGGCGCTGGAACGGTTCGTGCTCGAGCCGTGGCGGCGAGCCCGCTCCGTCGCCTAGCCAGCGTCGCGGCCGCCAGCCGAACGGGAAGGGAAGGGTGCAGCCGTGCTCGCAACTCGCTGGTTGCGGCTTCTCCTGGTGTCCACGACACTCCTCTCCGGCCTCGCGCTGCCGGTCCAGCCAGCAGCAGCCGCGCGCGATCCCGCCAGCTGGCCGGAGTTCTTCGGGATCGTCGGGCGCGACCCCTGGTACGAGTTCAACACCGATCCGGAGCGGTATCCGGTCGAACTGAACCGCGCCTTCCTCGAGTCGATGATGGCCGAGATGGCAGTGCTCGGCGCACGCTGGGTGCGGATCGAGTTCCACGCCGAGTACGACCGCGCACCGGGTCCCGGCTGGATCGATTGGGACAAGCACGACTGGTATCTTTGGGACCTCGCGCCCCGCTACGGGATGAAGGTGTTGACGGTCCTCGGTTCGGGGATCCTGGCCGACGTCGACCCCACCTACGCCTTCTCGCGCATCGACGAGCCACCCGACCGCGAAGGGCGCAACCACTATACCCGGGCCTTCGTCGAGCGCACGGCCGAGATCGTTGGGCGCTACGGCGCGGCGCTCGCCGCGGTCGAGCTTTTGAACGAGCCCAATGCCAATGAACTCTTGTGGGAGGAGACCGGCGGGCGCGTGCACGCGGTCCGCCCCGAGATCTACGGGCGCCTCGCGGCCGACGTCTACGAGACGGTGAAACAGCGGAGCCCGTCGACGCGCGTCATCGCTGGGAGCCTGCTCTTCGACCGGCATGCCGACGGTGACCGGCACCTGGCGTGGCTGGAGGCCGTTTACCAGAGTCCGGCGGTGCAGGACTATCGCAACCGCACCGGTCGCTATCCCTGGGACGCACTCTCCCTCCATCCTTACTTCCTGCCAGATGCTGGGAGCGTGCTGGCGGTCGTGCGGGAGCTGCGCGCGCTCCAGCTCGCCTACGGCGATACGACCCCCATCTGGCTGACCGAGGTGGGACTGCCGGCCGATCCCCCGGCCTGGCCACCGGCCGGCGTCCTGCAGCCGACAGCGAGCGAACTCGCGCAGGCCGCGTTCCTGCGCCAGGTCTACACGCTCATCTGGGAACAAGCACCCGAGGTCGAGCGAGTCTTCTGGTTCAAGTTCGAGGATTTCGGCACCAGCCACGGCTATGCCAGCTGGGGGCTGGTTCGCCTGCTCGATTCGGGCATGGTCTATGGCCGCGAGGCCATCCCCTGGCCGCGCAAGCCGGCATTTCTGGTCTACCAGCAGCTGGCCCGTCCCGAAGCGGTGCCGGCCAGCCGCGTCCCTCGCCCGGACGACCCGGCAGTGCGCTACTTCCCGGAGACGGGGCACACGCTGCGCGGCCCCTTCCGGCGCTACTGGGAGCAGAATGGTGGGCTGGCCGCCTTCGGCTACCCGCTCACCGAGCCGTTCTGGAGCGGCGGGCGGCTAGTCCAGTTCTTCGAGCGGGCCCGCTTCGAGTACTGGCCGGAGTACCGCGGCACCCCGAGCGAGGTGCAACTCGCCCACCTCGGCCGGTGGGCGCTCGGCGACGGGTCTTTCGCACCGGAACCACCACCGGAGCGGCTCGGTCCGGACGAGCGGTACTTCCCGGAGACAGGGTTCGTCGTGCGCGGTGCCTTTCTGCGATACTGGGAGCAGAACGGCGGGCTCGCCCGTTTCGGGCTGCCGATCAGCCCGGAGTTCCGCGAGGTGAACCCGGCCGACAGTAAGGAATACACCGTGCAGTATTTCGAGCGAGCGCGCTTCGAGTGGCATCCGGAGGCCAGAGGGACACTCTACGAGGTGCAACTCGGCCTGCTCGGAACGCAGGCGCTCGCGACGCTGGGGTGGTACCGCTAGCTGCAGGGGAGGATCGCCGCATGAGCGAGGCACTGAAACCGGTACACACGGAACTGGTGCTGGCTCCACCGGGAAGCGGGCGCTTGCCGTTGGCGCTGCCGGATCCCGGAACCGAGCCGCTCCTGCCTGCACCCCGCACGCTCCGCCTCGAAGCGCTCCAGCATATCGCCATCCGAGTGGCCGATCTGCCAGCGGCGGAGCTGTTCTACCGCGAGTTCTTCGGCATGGAAGTCGTCTGGCGCGTGCGGCGAGCGGGTCAGGGCTGGGAGTATCTGCCAGCCGACTTTGACTGGGGCACTGCTCTGCGGACCGGCATCGTGCCGGAGTATGTCCTGCTCCGCAACGGGCCACTCCAGCTCCTGCTCCAGTTTGCTGGTCGCGGCACAGTCTTCGTCGAGCCCCGGCTCGTGCATCTGAGTCTGCGCGTCGCCCCCGAAACACTCCTGGAACTCCGCGCCGAAGTGCTGGTCCGCGGGTACGCCGTCGCCGAGAGCGGGGAACACTCATTCGTCTTCCGCGACCCGTTCGGTCTCACCTGGCACGTGACCGATCTGCCGGCCAGCGAGCCGCCGCACTGAGCCGGTGCACGAAGGAGCCGCCCATGCTCCACCCCTATCAGGAACTGATCGATCTCCTCGCCGAGACACCGCGCCGGTTGACCGCCCTGCTCGAGCAGGCCGGTTCCGATGGAGAAGGCCAGCGTGCGCAGCTGGCGCATGTCGTGGCGCATCTGGCCGCAGTGGAATCCCTGATGCGGGAGCGGATCCTGCGCATGGTCGCGCAGGACACCCCCTACTTCCGGGCTGTCGATCTGAGCGCGCTGGCGGAAACGACGACCTCGCTGCGCGAGGCGCTCGACAAACTGGGACACGAGCGCGGAGACACCTTGACCACGCTCATGACGCTCTCCCTCAAGGACTGGGAGCGACCGGCTATCCACGAGCGGCTCGGCCAGGTCACGGTCGAAGACCTGGTCGAGCAACTGGTCGAACACGACCGGCTCCATCTCGAGCAGGTCGAACGACTCCTCGCCGGTCAGGAGGTGAGTTGGCCACCCGAGCCGAGTTGACGGCCGGGTGCCGCTGCCTCGACGAGCGCCAGCACCTCATCCAGCCGGTCACCGGCCGTGATCGCGCGGACGACCGTCTCGTCCAGAACTATCTCCCAGGGTGCGAGCGCAGCCGCCAACTCCTCGGCTCGCTCGACGGCGACGGCGGTCGCGAGCGCCGGTACGCCCATCCGCGCGAAGTGCTCGCGGTACCCAGGAAAGCGTTCGTAGCGCGCCGCTTCCTCCTGCAGGCGGGGTACGGCAGCGCTGCCCAGGGTGACCCGGACGTAGGCGTAGCGTCGGGGTAACGGTCTGTCAGCTCGCCGCGCTCCCTCGGCGACCCACTGCGTCGAGCGCTGTACATGGTCCGGCGTGAGCCAGTTGAATAGCACGGCATCAGCCACCTCACCGGCCAGGCGGCACATGCGGGGACCGAGCGCCGCGACCACCACTTCGCAGGCGAGCGCTGCCCGCAGCGCGAGCGCGCCGCTCCGCACCCGCTCCAGCGCGCCAGGTCCTGTCCCCGAACCGATCCCCAGCCGGAGCCGGTCGAGCGGCAGGTCCAGCGTGCGCACCCGCTCGACGATCCGCTCCGGCGTCCACCGCGTCAGCGGCAGGACCCCCACGCCGAGCGCGATCCGGCTGGTCACGGCAGCCGCAGCGGCCAGCGCCGCTAAGCCGTCACCGTCCGGCGTATCGTTCACCCAGAAGGTGCGATAGCCGAGCGCCTCGCAGGCGCTGGCTGTACCACGGATGACGTCAGGCGAGACCGCTGCTGCCAATCCGAACCCGCGTGCTCCCACCGTCGCCTCCTCTCGTTCGCGACTCCGGCTCGGCACGTCGCCGCGAAGCGGACGAGCCCGCCGGACCGGGTCTCCCGTCACAGCATAGCCGCAACCGATCTCTCTGTTGTGCTACACTTCGGGGTTCGTCGAGCGGCAGCCGGTCCTGCCGCGACACACGAGGTAGGGGAAAACAGGATGCGACAGCACGAACCGACCACCCCCGCTCGCATCGTCATCGCTGGAGGCGGCTTCGCCGGAGTGACGGCCGCTCATCAGCTGCGTCACGCCGCTCGCGCCGGCCACGTCGAGGTCGCGCTCGTCTCCCGCGAGAACGCCTTCGTCTTCTACCCACTGATGCCGGAGGTGATCGCTGGGGGCTTGCGCGTGGAAACGATCCTCACCTCGATCCGTCACGTCCTGCCGCACGCCCGCCTATACGTCGGTGAGTTGACCGGTGTGCATCTCGAGCGGCAGACGGTGACGATCCAGCATGGGCTGTACCAGCACCACCAGCGCCCACTCGAGTTGCCCTACGATCATCTGGTGCTGGCGCTGGGCGGCGTCCCGGCGACCTACGGCATACCTGGTCTGGACGATTACGCCTTCGATGTGCAGTGGCTGAGCAACGCCTTCGCGCTGCGCAACCACTTGATCGACCTCCTCGAGCAGGCCGATATCGAGCCCGATCCGGCCGAGCAACGCCGGCTTCTCACCGTCGTCGTGATCGGAGGTGGACCGACCGGTGTGGAGGTGGCGGCGGAGATCCGCAGTCTCTTCACGCACGCGCTTCCCTATTACCGGGCGATCGAGCCAGATACCGCGCGGATCGTCCTCGTGGAAGCCCTGCCGCGCCTGCTGACCGGCTTCCCGGACGCTGTCGCCCACCGGGCCGCCAGGGAACTCCGGCAGCGTGGGATCGAGGTCCTGCTCGGCCGCAAGGTCATTCAGGTCGAACCAGCCGCTGTGGTCCTCGACGACGGGACGCGCCTCGAGTCGCGCACCATCGTGAGCGCGATCGGTGTGGAACCGAACCCTATCGTCCGCAGCTTCGGCCTCCCCCTCGACCAGCGCGGTCGCATCGTGGTCGACGAGTACCTGCGAGTGACCGGTCATCCGAACGTCTGGGCCATCGGCGACAACGCGGCCGTCATCGATCCGGCGACCGGTCGCCCGTACGCCCCAACGGCCCAGCACGCGGTCCGGCAAGCCAAGCTCTTGGCCCGCAATCTGGTGGCCAGCCTGCGGAGCGAACCGCTCCAGCCGATGCGCTACCGCACGCGCGGCATGATGGTGACGCTGGGCGATCACGATGCCATCGCCTGGCTCGGCCGGGTGACGCTTACTGGGTTCCTCGCCTGGTGGCTCTGGCGCACTTACGCGCTGCTCCAGATCCCGCGCTGGGACCGCCGCATCCGTCTGGCCATGGAGTGGACGCTCGACCTTGTCTTCCCGCCTGAACTGGTCCAGCTCAAGGTGGGACAGCCGACACCAGCGACCCGGCGGCTGGTCGAGGCAGCTCTCCGCCGGCTGCGCGAGGGGCCGTGGCCAGCCGAGACACCGCCGACGGTCTCGACGACGGCCAGCTCAGCGCGCCGCTCGTGAGCGGAGCGCGACCAGCGCGGCCTCGACATCGGGCAGCTGGCGAAGCGGTGCCCGATCGCGGTGCACGATCGTTCCGTCGCGATCGACGATGACGATCGCCCGGGCTGGCACGTCGCGGTAGCCCGCGAGTTCGTCGAGCCTCAGGTCGTAGGCACGGATTGCCTCGCGGTTCCAGTCGCTGAGGAACGGGAAGCCGATTCCCAGCTCGCGCGCCCAGGCTGCCTGCGCGAAATGGCTGTCACAGCTGACGCCATAGACCTCGGCCCCGAGCGCGCGGATCTCCTCGATCCTGTCCCACAACTGGGACAGCTCGTTCGCTCAGCCACTCGTGAAGGCGAAGTGGAAAAAGGCGAGAACGGCGACTCGCTCAGCGAGGATCTCGGACAACGCTACGGGATGCCCGAGCGTGCTCGGCAAACGGAACTCGGGAGCCCGTTCACCGACCTGACCAGCCATCGTGCCCTCCCTTCCCGAATCAGGGAACTCCGACCTGGCACTCCGATGGTAGGATACGCGAAGCGAGCTGCCGGAATGCTGGAGGGAGCGAGCGAGGCCGTGCGATTGTTCAACTCGCTGACCGGGACGATCGAGCCCTTCACCCCACTCGACGGACGAACCGTCCGCCTCTACGTCTGCGGCGTGACTCCCTACGATACGACTCACATGGGCCACGCCATGACGTATCTGGTCTTCGACATCCTGAACCGCATCTGCCAGTACCATGGCTGGCGCGTCAAGTACGTTCAGAACATCACCGATATCGACGACGACATCCTGCGCAAGGCACGCCAGGTCGGTGAGCCCTGGGATCGGCTGGGCGACCGTTACATCCGCCAGTTCCAGGAGGATCTGAACGCCCTCAATGTGCTCTTCCCCTCCGTCTTCCCCCGGGCGACCGAGGAGATCCCGCTCATGATCGAGCTCATTCAAAAACTCCTCGAGCGCGGGGCAGCCTACATGCGTGACGGTAACGTCTACTTCCGCGTCGCCAGTGACCCTGACTATGGGCACCTCTGTCGCTGTAGCCGCGACGAGATGATCCGCCTTTCGGCCGAGCGGGGCGCCGACCCACAGGATCCCCGCAAGGAAGACCCGCTCGATTTCCTTCTTTGGCAAGCAGCCCAACCAGGTGAACCGACCTGGGACAGTCCTTGGGGGCCTGGTCGGCCCGGCTGGCACATCGAATGCAGTGCCATGGCCATGAAGTACTTGGGACCGCAGATCGACGTCCACGGCGGCGGCTACGATCTCATCTATCCCCATCACGAGAGCGAGATCGCCCAGTCGGAAAGCTACACCGGTACGAGCCCCTTTGCCCGTTTCTGGGTCCATGTGGCCATGGTCGAGTACGATGGTGCCAAGATGTCCAAGTCACTCGGCAACCTGGTCCTGGTCCGCGATACGTTACGGCGGCACACTGGAGACGCAATCCGCCTGTATCTCCTCAGCCACCACTACCGGACACCCTTCGCCTACGAGGACGACGGGCCCGCTCGCTGCGAGCCGCTCGTCCAACGGCTGCGTGAGGCGGTCACCGCCCCCGGCGGAAGCGGCAGTCCGCTCGATCTCGCCCCGCTGCGCGACCAGTTGGCTGCTGCCCTCGCCGACGACCTGGATACGCCACGTGCGATTCAGCTGCTGGCCGATGCCGCGGAGCGACTGCTCCGCGCGGCCCGCGAGGGCCAGGCGATCGAGCAGGCCCGGGAGCAACTGCGCGAGATGGGCAGTCTCCTGGGGCTCACTGTGACCCGCTGACGCAGGGCCGTTTGGCGCGGCAGCCTCTGAGCACCGAGAACACTGTGCCCACTGACTTGCCTACCTCGGTTCTGCGCAACAGGATCAGCCGCATCGCTGCTCGCGCCAGTTTCCGCTCCGCGTCGCGCGTTGGGAAGCACGCGCACGCTGTGCCACTCGCTGCTCGGCGCGGCCGAGCCAGCGCCCGTGCTCGCCGGCTCGAGGACGCAGCGTCGGTTCTACCCCGCTAGCCGAGCGGTCGTCTCATAACGTGCGCCCAGCCTTTCGGGCGCCCGCCGGAGGCGGATGCCACGTCTGGGTGAGTCGGTGCGCGGACGCACGAGCGGTTTCCTTGACCGACTTTGTATCATCCGACCGAGCCAGCGGAAGGACGGGTAATCAGATGCCCGGCAGTGACCAGCACGGAGCAGCCCGAGGATGGCGCGAGCACCGCGTGCGCGCGCTCGGCCGATGCTCCCTGCTGGGTGTTCTCACCCTCGCCCCGGTCGTCTTGGCGCTCGCGCTCTATTTGCCCTCGCTCCGCTTCAGCTTTCTTCTGGACGACCGCTACGATCTTCTGCTGGCGCAGGAGACGAGTTACCAGGATCTCCTGCTCCGCCCGCTCCCCGGCTTCAGTTACTACCGCCCGCTGACCTTCGTCGTCTACAAGCTGGTACACGAACTCGTCGGTGGGCGAGATCCCTGGCACTATCACGCCCTGGCGGTGCTCCTCCACGCCACGAACGTGCTCCTGCTCGGCCGGCTCGTCCGGCGACTGGCTGGGCGCAGCGCGTCCACGCTCGCGGCGGCACTGTTCGCCAGCTTTCCCTTCGCCTATCAGGCCGTGTAGATCGTCTGCTCGTTGCCGCACCTCCTGGTTACCAGCTGCCTCCTCGGGGCACTGTTGGCCTGGCTCCGCGCAGGCGACGACACCGAGCGGCGGTGGATCTGGTGCGGGCTCGCTCTGCTCCTCGCGCTCGCCGCACCCGGCTTGCACGAGACCGGCGCACTGGCTGGCCTGCTGCTCACCGGCACGCTGGTGCCCAGGGGGGCTCGGCGCGCCTGGCGCGCTCTCGCTCCATGGCTGGCGAGCGCGCTGGCGGGCAACGGTGCCTACGTCGCGCTCTGGTTCTGGGGTTTCGCCAAGCCTGGCCCGCGTGCCGTGACCTGGTGGGATCGCCTCCAGAACGTCGTCTTCTGGCTGCAAGCGGCTGCCTACCCGGTGACGCGCCAGCTCACGGTCCTCGTCGATGCGGGGTGGTTGACCCACCACGCCTGGAGCGCTGTCTCCGTCTCCGCGCTCCTCGCGCTCGGCGCTGGGCTCTTCGTCCACGGGCTGGGGGGCCAGGCACGCTCGGCTGCAGCGATTCTAGTCCTCGGCTTCCTCCTCTTCGCGCCAGTAGTCTGCTTTCTCCCCTTTGCGGGGTATGTCCAGGACGCACCGCGCCTGCTCTATCCGGTCGCACCGGCTCTCGCGACCTTCTGGGGCATGCTGCCGCGGGCCGGCTGGCGCTGGCCACGCGGCCGACTGGTCGTGGTGGCGCTCAGCGGCCTGCTGGTCGCGCTGGCCCTCCTGCAAGGGGTGACCTTCGTCGCCCGGCGGACCAAGCTGGCCGAGCAGGCGAGCGCAGCGCAGGAAGCGGTCGTTGCCGCTGCACGGGCTGCTCCGTGCTGGCCGCTGGTCGTCGTGAACGGCCCGGCCTGGCTGGCCTTGCACCGGTACGAGTATCCCCTGGGTCACTTCGGCATGAACGCCCAGCCGAGCTATCACGGCTACGATGCGCTCCTCCAGGTTCGCCTGGGCTGGCGAACTCCCGTGCGCTCGCTGGCCGTCGAGCCGGCGACGCACCAGCGCGACTGGACCTTTGGCCCGCACGGCCAGCCGGGAACACTGGCCGAGGTCGCCGCTCTGCGCCTCGCTGGCTGGCACATCCTGCACCTGGTAGCCAGCGAGCACCGATTCAGCGCGACCGCTTCGGCACCACTGTACAGTTGATCGAGCAGAAGCGGCATTGCATCGATGATCCTCGCCCGCTCCACGGCGAATCATGACCTTTGGGCTAGAGAACACGGATGAGAGAGGCACGTTATAATAAGTAGGAGGAGACGCTGTCGCCTGGCTGTCGCTGCGCGCCGAGCGCCGAGATGAGGTGGAGACCGTGGAAAAGAGTGCCGATCCACCTGCCCGCGTATCCTCCGCGACGGAAGCGGTGCTCCCGGAGACAACTCGGCTCGCGACGCTCGCTCGGGCTATGCTTCTCCTCAACCGGGAGTCCGATGTCCGCCGGGCACTGGCCGAAGCGCTTCCGCTCTTCCACGAGATGTTCGCTGCCGCCGCTGCCTGGATCACTATGCGCGTCGGGGAGCGCTTCGAACTGGTCGCTGCGACCGGGCTTCCGCCCGCTCTAGAGGCTGGTGATCGCCAAGAACTCCGCTGGTCACCGTGCCGCTGCCAGCGGATGGCACTGGCTGGCGAGCTGACGGAGACCGCGACCGTGCTCGCCTGCGAGCGCCTGGCTCGCCTGCGCGAACGGCCCGGTGACCACCGGGAGACCGGGGAACTCACCTGGCATCTTTCCATCCCGCTCCGGCTTCCCAGCGGGCCGATTCTCGGCGTTCTCAATTTGGCGTATCGCTCTCTCCCCCACCTCGCTCCCAGCGACAAAGCGGTGCTCGATCTCGTCGGTGAGATCCTGGCTGCGACGATCGATCGAGCGCAACTCGCAGTTGAAGCAGCTGAGGCAGCTGAACTTGCCCAGCTTCGCTCGGACGAGCAGGTCCAGGCGACGCACCTCGCACAACAGCTGATCGGGCTGTGTAGCGTCGTCGAGGTCGCCGATGCGCTCTTCGCCGCATTCGAGCCCTTGCTCGAGCCGGATGCCATCAGTTTGTTCACCGTCGATCCTTCCGGACAGTTCCTGGTTCTCCGGGCTGCCCATGGCTGGGCAGTCGACTGGATCGGTCGTTTGTGGCTCCCACTGGAACTGCCGACACACAACGGACCAGCCTGGGCGCTCCATACCGGTCACCCCTTCACTGCCCAACTCGACCAACCCGATTGGCCGTTTCATCTTCCAACACCGGTGCAGCAAGCCGGAGCCCGCCTCTCCGTTTTCTTCCCACTGCGTGCGAACCAGCGACCGATCGGCGTGATCGTGGCTGATTACGGCACAGTTCGCCCGGTGAGCGAGGAGCAGCTCCGGTTCGCCACCTTGTTGTGCGAGATCGGTGCGGTCGGACTGATGCGCGCGCTGGATCATGAACGCACCGAGCGACTGATCAGCGAGCTGCCGATCGGTGTCTTCCAACTCGATGCTCATGGGCGCATCCTGCAGGCGAACCGGGCACTGGCTACCCTGCTCGGCTGGGAGCATCCCGATGAACTGGAAGGGCAGCTGCTGAGCGAGGCCTTTGCCGATCGGTCGGAAGCCCAGCGCTGGCTGCACCAGTTAGGGGGTGATGGCATCCTGGCCGGTACCGAATTCCGCTGGCGACGTCGGGACGACAGGCTGATCTGGGTGCGTGTCTCGGCTCGGGCTGACCACTCACCGGCTGGTCAGCCCCTCCTCATCGAGGGAACAGTCGAAGACGTCAGCGAGCGCAAGATTGTCGAGGAGCGCCTGACATACCTCGCCCGTCATGACACGCTGACCGGTATCGCAAACCGCCACGCGTTGCTCGAGACGCTGCAGGAGCGGCTCGCTCGTGCCGTGGGGAGCGGGCGATCCGGTGCCCTCTTGCTCCTCGATCTCGACCACTTCAAAGAGGTGAACGATCGACTCGGTCACGCAGCTGGTGACGCCGTCTTGCGTGCAGTCGCAGACCGGCTCACCGACACCCTGCGATCCGACGACCTCGTCGCGCGCGTGGGCGGAGACGAGTTCGCTGCTCTTCTGCACCCGGTTACCCGTGAGGGGGCCGAATACGTCGGCAAGCGGTTGCTCGACGCGATTGGGCAGATCATGGTCCCACTGCCCGATCGCGTGATCCGCCTCCGCGCAAGCTGCGGCATCGCGCTCTTTCCGGAGCACGGGGCGACAGTCGAGGAACTGCTTATCACCGCTGACCGGGCTCTCTACCAGGCCAAATACCGCGGGCGTGACCGTCTCGAGGTCTACGAACCCGGGATCGCGGAACCCGAACAGCCGAGGACAGCGCACCTCTCCATCGTGCAGTCGGCGTTGGCGACCGGGAATCTCATGCTCTTCGCACAGCCGATCCTGGACCTTCGCCGCGAGCACATCGCCGCCTACGAACTCCTGATTCGTCTTCGGGAAGGTGAGCGGGTGCTCGAGCCTGGCATGTTCCTCCTTGTCGCGGAAGGTCTCGGGATCGTACCCCTGTTCGATCTGTGGGTACTCGAGCGTGCGTGCGAGCTGAATCTCACGAGTCGCGGCCGCATTCATCTCAATGTGTCGGCTCGAACATTGCGCGAAGCGCGTCATTTCGCTGTGCTGCGCGACCTGCTCGAACGCTGCCCGTTCGCCCCGAGACAACTCGTCCTCGAGGTAACCGAGACAACAGCATTGATCGACTTCGTCCAAGCGCACGAGCACCTCCAACGATTGCGCGAGCGCGGTTGTCTCATCGCGCTGGACGACTTCGGGGTCGGCTATTCGTCCCTCTACCTATTGCGTCACTTGCCGATCGACTTCATCAAGATCGATGGCATGTTCATCGTCGATCTCGCGGAGAACCCCGTGAACCAGAGCATCGTGCGCGCCATCGTCGCGCTCGCCCGCGCTGTGGGGGCGGAAACGATCGCCGAGTGGGTCGAGAGCGCGGAAACGCTGGCGCTCCTCCGCGAACTCGGGGTGGATCACGCACAAGGGTTCGCGCTCGGTCGACCGGAACCACTCGCGCTCCCTTGACCTCCTCTGTACACTCAGCCTCGAGCTGTGCTCGAGCGGACGAGAGGAGAACCAGATGACGAGTGAGGTTCCGGTCGCGCTGGTAAGCGGGGGGACTGGGCAAGTCGGATCGGTGGTGGTCCGTTTCTTCGCCGAGCGAGGTGCGCGTCTCCTCGTGCCCTATCGCACGAGCGCACACTGGGAGCAACTCCAAGAGTCGCTCGGGCCGCTGGCCGGCCTCGTCGACGGGCTCGCCGTCGACCTCGCCGATCCCGAGGCAGGCGAACGGGCGGTGGCTGCTGCGCTCGAACGGTTCGGTCGTCTGGACTGGGTGCTGTGCCTGGCCGGTGGCTTCCAGCCCGGTCGTCTCGCCGAGACGGGGCAGGAGGTCTGGCAGGAGCTGCTGGCGCTCAATCTTTGGCCGACCGTCTCCGTGCTGCGGGCGGCGCTCCCGCACTTCCTCGCACAGGGTTCCGGGCGGATCGTCACCGTCGGTGCCCGAGCCGCGCTCGATCCTGGTCCCGGTGCCGTCGCCTATGCAGCGGTCAAACAGGCTGTCGTGACGGTGACACTGGCGATCGCGCGCGAGTGCCGCGGCACCGGCGTCACGGCGAACTGCATCGCCCCGGCGACGATCGACACGCCCGCCAACCGCGCCGCCATGCCCACCGCCGACTTCACCAAGTGGGTCAAGCCGGAACAGGTGGCAGCGTTGCTCTGGTATCTCTGCTCACCGGAAGGAGCTGCCCTGAATGGTGCAGTCATCCCGCTGGCCGGGGGGCAATGAGCGCGGCATCATCCCCAGGCATGGGTCGGCATATCGACGCGCGGCGTCCCATCCCAGGTGGCACCGTAGAGGTGCCAACGGAAGGCCTCCTGGAGCGCACGCAATGTGCCGGTGATCGCTTCCGGGATCGGTTGCCCCTCAGGGGTGAACCAGGTGTCGACCGGCTCTGGCGGGAGGAGCCGTTGGGCGTGTGTCGGCACTTCCGGGTGCGGTGCGCCGTCCCACGAGATACCGTAGAGGTGCCAACGGAAGGCTTCCACCAGCGCACGGAGCGTGGTCACGGTGACCTGCCGGTCGAAGCCGTCGGCGTTCACCAGGACCGGCACCGGTTCGGGCGGGCGGACCGCCTGGGCATGGGTCGGCATCGCGCCACGATGGTCGCGTCCGTCCCAACTCGTCCCGTAAAGGTGCCAGCGGAAGGCCTCGACCAACGCGCGCACGGTCGCGTTGACTGCTTCGGCCTTGGGCCGCCCCTGGCTGTCGAACCACAGCGTATCGCCGAGATCCCAGCTCACCACGATATCCCATATCGTGCGCAGTTCGCGTCCGCTGGTATCGCGGGCAACCGCCTCGATGGTGTAGTTCCCCGGATCCAGCCAGACATCCAGTGACACGGTCGGCTGGTCACTGCGCGCCTCATAGGACGCCACGCGGACGGCCAACTCGCGCAGCGGCCGTTCCGACTCGACCTGGACACTCACGCGCACCCTGCCAGGAAGGACCGTCGCGTAGCGTGCCGGTTCCACCGCGACGAAGCGCATCCCGACGCCGGGCGATGGTGGAGCTGGGCGCGGTTCTGGTCCACCCGGCGGCGCCGGGGGCCGCGATGCGCCGAGCTGACAACCAGCGTCGGCACAAAAGCGCTCGACGAAGCGCACGACATCTGGTGTCACCCGGCGAGCGATATTGGCCACGAACGATTCAGCCACAGCGATCCCGAAGACGCTCTGGGTGTCCTCGCGCAAGAGCGGGCCACCACTCACTCCCTCGACCCAATCCGCGTCGGTCAGGAAAAAGTCGTCACCTTGCACGAGGAGCCGCCCGACTGGCGCGAACCAAAGCGTGCCGAACGGCTTGTCGCTCGGGTAGCCAGCTGTCGTCACCGGCCAGGAGCGGTTCTCCAACTCGCTATCGGCTACGACAGCGAGCGGCAGGCTCCCGGCCTGCAGGCCCAGCGGCCGATCGAGCAGGACGACTCCGAAGTCGTACGTCATGTCCGGGCTCGTCCCACCCTCCACCCATCCGCGCGGCACCGATGCGTCGATCGCGGACGCGGTTCCGAACGGGGTCACCAGTTGCCCTCTCTGGCGATCCGCTCCGGGGACGACAGCGAGACGGGCGACCCACCCACCCGTTTCGGCGAGATAGAGGCAATGCGCGGCCGTGAGGACAACTGCCGGTCCGATCAGCGTCCCGGAGCAGGAAAACAGCCTCCGGTCAGCCGTTTCACCGACGAGGAGGACGATCGCTGAGGCCGGGAAGCTCGTAGTCGGCGTGACGCGAACCCGGTCATCCGGCGGGAAGATGCGCTGGTAGCGAGCGCGTTCGGCAGCCTGAGCGAGCAGAGCTGGCTGGGCAGCCGCGAAGCCGGCTGGTGGGCGGACCAGCGCCTGCGGATCAGTCGCTGCACCGGTCGGGACGAGGACGCCGTTCAGGCTCGCCCCGATGAGTGCGACCAGGAGCGCTACGACCCAGCGCGGCATGGCTCCCCTTCCTTTCCGGCACGGCGCGATTCGCCCACTCTCCATGTCGGCAAGTAAAGCCGAGGGCGAAAAGGGGCCCGTCGACACCCTGTCGTCTCCTCGGCGTCGCTCGAACGGGAGACTTGTCCTGCCAAGCATCGCCGTTCTCGTTGGCTCTCGGGAGCGCTCGGCGCACCGAAGACCGGTCGAGCGAGGGGTCAGCGACCTGGCAAAACGGCTCTCCGGAGCTGCCCGATGAGAGCTCTGACTGCCCTAGGTACGGCGAACTCGCTCCCCAGCCCGCGCACCAAGGATAGCGCGGAGGAGCCAGTTGAGACGAGGCGGTCGACCAGCCGATGAGCGGGTTCGCGCGGTGCCCGCTTCCCACCCCACACTGAGCAGCTCAGCGACCGGGAACTCGGAACCCCGCAACACGTCGGAGGCGAGCCAGTGTCCAACGCAAGAACGCCGTCTCGGGAGTGCGCGCTCTCTCGGCGGCTCGCTGCTCCGACGTCTCGTCCCGCACGCTCTGACGGAACTCGCGGATACTCCGCCCGATCGCCGATCCCAGCTCAGAAAGCTTGCCAGGTCCAAAGTCAATCGGGACGATGAGCAAACTGCTGCGCAACCGCCAGGATCGCCGCAAACCGTCGATCATGTCGGCACCGCCACTCGTGCCGCGCTGCGGTTCAGCAGTACGTCTGTCTCGCCGCCCCAGCACGCTCTGTCACGACGTTCCCCTATCGTGCGCTCAGGAATCCGCCAAAGCACAGGATCGAGTACGAGGCGGATACCGCTAGCGCGTTCGTCTGCAGTACCGTTGCCAGTGGATCGCTGGACGATCGGCTCGCTCTCGGTCGTTCTCTGCACCGCGAGCACGAGGTGAGATCCGGTGCCGGAGAGTCGGGCGAGCGTCCTGCTGGATCGTCGAGGTCAGCGAACGGACCGAGTAAAGGACGGAGGAAGGAGACAAGAACGATGACCGCGGAGCGAGGCGAACGGCACGCGCTGGTGATCGTGGCTCATCCGGACGACATGGAGATCGGCTGTGGTGGAACAGTCGCGCGCTGGGTGGAAGAAGGCTGGATCGTCCGGCTCGTCGTGGTGACCGATGGTGGAGCGGGCGGGCCGGACGACGCGACCGACGTGAGCCCAGAAGCCCGCCGGCGCATCAGCGAGCAGCGCAAGGCGGAACAGCGCAAGGCAGCCAGGATCCTCGGGTTGGCGAGCGTCGACTTCCTCGACTATCCGGATGGCCAGCTGGAGCCGACCCTGGAACTCCGCCGCGATCTGGTGCGCCTGATCCGCCGTTACCGGCCACAGGTGCTGGTCATTCCCTCACCGGAGCGCAACTGGTCTCCCGCCTACCAGGTCGGGCGCTATCACCCCGATCATCTGGCGGTCGGACAAGCCGCCTTGGCAGCCGCCTACCCGGCAGCGGGGAACGCCTGGGACTTTCCCGAACTCCTGCGCGAGGGGCTCGCTCCGCACCACGTCCAGGAGATCTGGGTGATCAACGCACCAGTCTCGAACCATGCGGTCGACATCACGACGACGCTCGAGCGCAAGCTCGCCGCGCTCCGTGCGCATCACAGCCAGTTCGGAGACCGGCTGGCCCTTGTCGAGCGCTGGCTGCGCCAAGCCGCCATGGAGCGCGGCGTGCGCCACGGCATGCACTATGCGGAGGAGTTTCACCGCATCCGCGTCCGCGAGCCCTTCCCCTTCCGACGGTGAGCGAACGACGGGCGCCGGCGAGCCAGGTGGCGACGAGCGCGCACTAGTCCCACCTGAGGCACCAAGCACCGACCCGTTCCGGGGCTGGAGCCCTCCGGGTCGGAACACCTGCTGCCGACCGCGTCCCGGCCGGCACCGTTTCCTGGACTCGCCGCGGACACCGTTCGAGCCAAGCGATCCCGTCGTGTGCCTGCCTCTGGGAGGAGCGCGCGGGACGAGCAGTCAGGGAGATCGCACGGAGGATGGTCCACGACATGTAGCCCAACAGAAGTGGGCTGATCGGAGCACAAAGCGACAACCTGAACCGACTGCACGCGCGAACCTGGGTGAGCGCCTCGCTCCGACGTCGGCGGCTCGGACGAGGGAGCACAGTGCGAGCGTCGAAGAACGCCGTATGGGGGAGCATGACACCCGCGCATCCATGATAACGAACGAGTTGTCCCTGTCCGCGCCGAATCTCGAGCTGCTGTATCCGCGAACGAGCACGTCGTTTAGGGTCAGGCAGTATATGGTGGCTATCGCGCTCATTGGGCGTTCATTGGCTCAGGAGAACGACGCGCTCGAAGGCGTATGAGCGAGAACTTCTGAAGCCATGCCCTCATGTCTGCTCGAGCACGGCGCGGAGCAGCCAGAAACACGTGCGCAAGCGTCTCGCAGACTCGTTCGTGGAGTTCCCTCGAGAAAAACCAAATCGAACGGACCCGGCACGAGAGAACCGCCTGCGCCGGAGCGGGGGCCTGTCGAGACTGACACCTTTTGTAGGAGCACGCTCCAGCCAAGTTGATCAGTCACTTGACAACCATACTAGACCACCGTATAGTGTTTTCAGGCTAGCCCATTTTGGGGATGCGAGGGGAGACAACCCGCATGCAGCAGACAACGAAAAGGAAGAACAGTCGCGGCCTTCGAAGATCGTTCTCGAGGCTGGTCCTTGCAACGGTCTTGGCGCTGCCTGCCATACCGGCTCCGGCCGCGCAGGCCGCCACGATCAACGTCGACGGCACCAGCTGCAGCCTCTGGGATGCAGTCCAGGCCATCGTCAGTGCAGCAGATTACGGTGCATGTACGGCCGCCCCCGGAACATCATATGGTTCTGGTGATACCCTCAACTTGAACAGTTCAACCCACACTGTAAGCACAGCCTTGCCCACCTTGCCGAGCAGCATCACGCTCCAAGTCAACGGTAACAACGCGACTGTGCTATGGACCGGGAGCGGGCGCCTCTGGACGATCGACGGCGCAGAGCTCACTGTCCGCGAGCTCACCATCCGCGGCACCTCGAGTGTCAGCAGCGGTCTCCGAGTCCAGAACGGCGCGACGGTCACGATCGAGGACGTGAGGATGGAGAGCCTCTCTTCCTCCGGCAGCGGCGGGGCGATCCTGGCGATCGAGGGCTCGACCGTCGTCATCGAGGACAGCCGACTCCGGAACAACACAGCCCGAAGTGTCGGCGGTGCAGTCGCCGCTTTTGATAATGACACGCGTGTTGTTTTGGAAAACGTAGAGGTTGTCGGTAACCGGGCGGCAGGTGGCGGCGGCATCGCGACGGCATTCGGTGCCCAGTCAGAGATCGATGGTGCCGAGATCCGCCAAAACGAGGCGACGATCGGGGACGGTGGCGGCATCTGGGTGGTCTTCGGCGGCAGCGTCTCCGTCACCGGCAGTCTCATCGCCGAGAACGTCGCCGCTGAGGACGGTGGCGGGATCGCTGCCGGGTGGGGCGAAGGAAGCGGCGGAGGAGGGCAGGTGATGGTTCGCGACTCCGTCGTGCAGGACAACCGAGCTGGCGGTTACGGTGGCGGCATCTCGGTGATCGATGACAGCCACCTCGAACTCAGCGGCTCCCGCATCGCCCAGAACGAGGCAGGGCTCAGGGGCGGTGGCATCTCGGTCACTATCCTAGCGACGGCCAACATCAGCGACTCGTCGGTCGTCGGCAACACGGCCATCGACGGGGGTGGGATCGAGATTCAAGGGGCCGCCGCTCGACTCGAGGGCGTCACCATCGCCGGTAACACCGCGACTCGCTACGGCGGCGGTCTCCACCTGCAGGGTGGCCTCGTCCACGCCGTCAACGTGACGCTCAGCGGTAACCAGGCACCAGACGGCAGCGCGGCGCGTCTCAATAACACCAGCACCCTTACCCTCTCCTTCGTCACGGTCGCCGACCATCAGGGCAGCGCCGCTCTCTCGGTCGACGGCACCTCCACCCTCCGCCTCAAGCACACTCTCCTGGTCAACCCCGCCGTCGACGAGTGCCAGCTGGACACCGGCGCCACCCTCGCCGTCCAGGGCGTGGTTCTGGCTGACGACAATAGCTGCTCGGACCCCTCGATCACCATCGATCCGGCCTTGCGCTCCACCCTCGGCCCCCTCCAGAACAACGGTGGGCTGACCGATACCCACGCGCTCCTGCCCGGCTCCCCCGCACTCGATGCCATCGACCCGACCGAGTGCACCGACTGGGACGGCAATCCGGTCATCACCGACCAGCGCGGCAGCGGCCGGCCGCAGAACGGCGGCTGCGACGTGGGAGCGTTCGAGTTCCGGACCAGCGGTGGTGGCGGTGGCGGCGGTAGCGGCAGTGGCGGCGGTGACGATGGCGGCGGTAGCGGCAGTGGCGGCAGTGGCGGCAACGGTGGTGGCGGTGGCGGCGGTAGCGGCAGTGGCGGCGGTGGTGACAGCGGTAGCGGCAGTGGCGGCGGTGGCACGCCTGGCCGAGGAGGCACGCAGGGCGAGACACTCCCGGGCGAGCCTACCCCACCAGATCGACCTGCGCCGGAGCTGACCCTGCCCATCGTTGATGGAAACCTCGCCGAGGGCGCTCCAGCATCCGGGTTGCCGCAGCTCTTGCCGCGCACTGGCGCGCTGCTCGCCGAACTCTCTGGATCGCGCTCCGGTACTTGGCTCCTCGCGCTGGCTGGGACAGCTCTACTCGGCACTGGCCTCTGGCTCGTCACGCGCAGTCGGCGTCACTCCGCTCTCCAGCGACGTGCATGACGATTCCGCACACCCCACGCGCGACCCAGCACGACCTGAGCCCACGCTGGGTCGCGCGTCATCCTACCCGATGGACGACCGTCCAGAGTTGGTACCCTACACGGGGAGCGCAACCGCACTCAGGCGAGAATCCCGAACCCTCCGCTACTGCACGCGGACCGCACCATGGCGCCGTCCGGATGGGGTCCGCCTCATCCGGCGAGGAACATCACTGCCCTGGGCGCCGCGAACTCGCTCCCCAGCCCGCGCACCGAGGATAGCGCGGAGGAGCCAGTTGACCCGAGGCGGTCGACCAGCCGATGAGCGGGTTCGCGCGGTGCCCGCTTCCCACCCCACACTGAGCAGCTCAGCGACCGGGAACTCGGAACCCCGGAACACGTCGGAGGCGAGCCAGTGTCCAACGCAAGAACGACACCGCGGGAGTGCGCGCTCTCTCGGCGGCTCGCTGCCCCGACGTCTCGTCCCGCACATTCCGACGGAACTCGCGGATGCTCCGTCCGATCGCCGATCCCAGCTCAGAAAGCTTGCCAGGTCCAAAGTCGATCAGGACGATGAGCAAACTGCTGCGCAACCGCCAGGGTTGCCGCAAACCGTCGATCATGTCGGCACCGCCACTCGTGCCGCGCTGTCGAAGCGGTAATCCCGGTCGGCCTGTACCAGCCGCTCAGCCCCCGGTCGAGCAGGTCGACTCGCCTTGGACCGACATCATCTCGCTGCTTCCGCCGGAAAGCGAGGCGGATACCGATCGCTCCGAGCACCGACGACTCCCTCAGCTCTTG
>Ga0308398_1000704_pt1 | contig 20138 bp, 18 predicted proteins | sample Hotspr20SampleT9_FD_202360 | JGI IMG/M metagenome (GOLD analysis project Ga0308398, IMG submission 202360) | Hot spring phototrophic mat microbial communities from Mushroom Spring, Yellowstone National Park, Wyoming, United States - 20051001_T9 ...
CATCCGACGTTGCGATCATAGCGAGAGTTGCAAATACGCTGTGGCAAACAGCATGGCCAAGACCCATACCAGAAAACGCATGCTCGTCCATGATGCCAGTCGCGGCACCGGTAGGGGCGGGAGCGCCAATGTGCTCATGCGGTAGGGCAACGGTTTTCTTGTCTACCGTATGATAAGAACTAAAAGAATCCGGCAACCTCGAAAAGCACCGGTTACGATGCTCCACCAGATAGGCTTTCGCATCGGGATTGCTGTGAATTAGAACGGAATTCCATCTCATTTTTAACGCTCTCATAGGGGCAACTTAGGCTAGAATACCTGTGAGGGTGTGTTTGCAAGCACCATTTTTGAGGATATAATCAGCGCATGCCTATTTTAATTGATGGACACAACCTGATCGGCCAAATGCCTGATATCGATCTTAGTGATCCGGATGACGAAGCCAAACTGGTTGCAAAGCTGCGTCGCTATGCCGCCAAAAAACGTGGTCGCAAAATCGTAGTCGTGTTTGATAGAGGTGTGTACGGTCATCCGCAGAATCTCAACGGCTACGGAGTTGAGACACGGTTCGTCAAACCACCGCAGAATGCCGATCAGGAGCTGATTCGCCAGATTCGTGCCATTCGTCGCCGTGAAGAATGGCTGGTGGTTTCATCAGATCGGGCAGTGGTCGGTGAAGCACAGGCTCGTGGCATCCGGGTGATGTCTTCTCAAGAGTTTGCCCACCGCTTACAGATGCTTGATCAGCCACGGGTGAATGCCCGTGATAAGCGGGGCGACCGCCCTCTTAGTAAAGCAGAGATCGAAGAGTGGCTCCACTTCTTTGGAGTTGATGAGGATGAAGATACGCTCTACTATTAACTAACGCTATGCTAGACCCGATTACCGAACAGAATCGTCGTTCCTGGAACGCTGTCGTACCGGTGCATATCAGTCACCACGCCGATGAAGCCACGTTTCTACGCAATGGGGGATCGACCCTGTTTCCTGAAGAAGTCGCACTGCTTGGCGATGTGCGTGGTTGTCGATTGCTGCACCTGCTCTGCAATACCGGCGCCGACAGTCTCTCGCTGGCAGCGCAGGGAGCAATCGTAACCGGCGTTGACCTCAGCGATGCGGCTATTACTCACGCACGAACATTAAGTGCTGCCAGTGGTATCCCAGCTACATTTGTTCAAGCCGATGTCTACGAATATCTGGCCAGCGCGACCGCAGCAAACCTGCAATTTGAGCGAATCTACGCCGGTTACGGGGTTATCTGCTGGCTACGCGACCTCGCTGCATTTGCCAATGGTGTTGCAGCGCTGCTTACTCGTGGTGGGCGCTTTGTGTTAATGGAGTTTCATCCGGTTTCAAACATGTTCACCCCTGATTGGCAACTGGCCTACGATTATCCACAGCACGGTCAGGCGTTAACCTTGCCAGGCGTCGGGGATTATGTTGGTGCCGCTGAAGGTGGGCTATCGCCATCGGGATTTTCACCCAGCATAAGCAATTTTGTTAACCCAGAACCCTGTACGCTCTACCGCTGGGGAGTAGGCGAGGTTGTGACCGCATTTGCTCAGGCTGGCTTACATATACGCGCATTCCATGAATACTGTTATGTCAATGGTGAGCGACCATTTATGCGAATGGTGGCGCGAGACGGGCGCCGTATGTTTCCCCCTGCCGACATACCGAATATCCCGCTGATGTACGGTCTGGCCGTAGAAAAGGACACTGCTTATGCATGATTGGGGAATCGGACATGACCGCATTATTTTAAGCGGTATGCAATTTATCGGCTACCATGGCACACGTCCAGAGGAAAACCGGCTCGGACAGCGATTTGTTGTGGATGTTGCGGTACAGCTCGATCTGCGCGAGGCAGGACTGAGCGACGAACTAAGCCAGACAGTCGATTACAGCCAGATTCATGATCGCGTTCGCGACATTGTTTGCGGCCCACCGTTCAAACTCACCGAGGCGGTTGCCGAACGGATCGCTACAGCCATTTTGCACGATCATCCGCCGATTGTGGCAGTAGCAGTACGGGTAACAAAACCAGGAGTACGGTTAGGCGAGACTATCCTCGCCGGTTCAGTGGTAGAAATCGTGCGCCGAAGATGATGCGTCCTCGTGTTACGCTGTGTTTTGCCCAAACACTCGACGGACGGGTCGCTGCTATTGATGGTAGCTCACAGTGGATTAGCGGATCAGAGTCGCTGCGCTTTTGTCACTCTCTACGAGCAAACAGTGATGCAATTATGGTTGGTATTGGAACAGTGCTGCGCGATAATCCACGGCTTACCACACGGCTGGTAGAGGGACCTGATCCGCTACGAGTTATTGTTGACAGCCATCTGCGCACGCCGCTTAACGCGGCTGTGATCCGCGACGGTGCGGCACGTGGTACGGTGCTGGCGTGTACCACAGCAGCAACCGCTGATCGACGCGCTGCGTTCCAGGCCTGTGGCGCAACCATCCTGACCCTCCCAGAAGCTGCTGGAGGTGGAGTCGATCTGGCTGCACTCCTTACCGCCCTGGGTGAACGAGGCATTGCTACGGTTATGGTCGAGGGTGGTTCACGAATCATCACCAGTCTGTTGCGCGCAAAACTGGTTGATGCCGTAGCAATCACGATTGCACCGTTAATTCTCGGCAGCGGGCCAACGGCGATTGGTGATCTAGGTATTCCGACGCTGAGTCAGGCACTGAAATTCGCCAATCCCACCTGGACACCATACGGGGTTGATGTTGTGCTTGAAGGGAAACTGGTGTACGAGAATGTGTGAGTAAATGAGGCCAACGAACGATCACTATGAGACCACTTACTGCACAAGCCATCTGGTTTACCGCACCGTATACTGTCAGCATCCGTGAGGAGACCGTACCACCACCCACAGCCGGCGAGGTGCGTATTGCCACCATTGCTTCGTTCATCAGCCACGGTACCGAACGGCTCGTCTATCGCGGCGAGGTCGAACCAACGCTTGCACTCGATCTGCCAACGCTGCGGGGTAGCTTTGCGTTTCCGATCAAATACGGTTACGCTATCGTTGGCAATGTAATCGATGTTGGGCCAGAGGTTGAGCATCTTCGGATCGGCGATCCGGTTGTTGCCTTACATCCTCATCAAACAATATTTACTATCCCTGCTCATCTGGTCAAACAACTACCTACCTCTCTCCCGCCAGAAGCTGGTGGATTCTACGCCAACGTCGAAACTGCGCTCACCATTTGCCACGATGCGGCTCCCCGTCTGGGCGAAACGGTTGTCGTTTTGGGGCAAGGTGTGGTTGGGTTACTGGTCACGCAACTCTTGCAGCGCGCTGGCGCCCGCGTCATCGCCGTCGAACCCGACGACACCCGCCGCGCATTGGCAGAGCGATTCGGCGCTTTGACCCTCGCCTACGCCGATCAAACGACTATCGCCGACCTCACCGACGGTCGGGGGGCAGATATTGTGATTGAAGTCAGTGGCGCACCATCTGCACTACAACAGGCAATAGAGCTAACCGCCGTTGAGGGGTTGGTCGTGGTCGCATCGTGGTACGGCCAGAAACCGGTCACGCTCACGTTGGGTGGACACTTTCACCGTGGTCGGGTACGGTTGCGTTCCTCACAGGTTGGTCGGCTGGCTCCTGAAACGTATCCACGCTGGGACTATCATCGTCGTAGTCGCACGGTCATCGAACTGCTGCCGCAGTTACGTTTGACCGAACTTATCAGCCATCGGTTTCCATTTACACAGGCAGCGACAGCGTACACCTTGATCGATCAGGCACCGGCAGGTCTCGTGCAGGTGATGTTGCAGTATGAGTCGCTATAACTGCGGAACATCCACCCCAACCGCATTCGTAAGCGAGGGCCTGTTCCGGCTGAGAACTATATCCTGAAAGGAGATTACTATGTACGAGGTCGGCATATCTGCCCAATTTGAGGCAGCTCATCGGTTAGAAGGCAACTTTGGTCCGGCTACTCGGATGCATGGCCACACCTATCGCATTGAAGCGATTGTCGCCGGACATCATCTGCATCCCGATGGAACACTGTTTGACATCACGCGCTTGCAAGATGCAGTCAACGCAATCGTCGCCGATCTCCACTACCGTGATCTGAGTACCGTTGAAGGTCTGCAACACATGAACACCACTGCCGAAAATGTTGCTCGATACTGCTGGGAACGGATTGCGTCCGCAGTCCGTGGTGTTGGCTTGCAGACATTAACGGTGCGTATCTGGGAAAACCCACAGGCATTTGCTAGTTACAGTGCCGCGCTGGAGGGATAGGGGTATGACACTAAACCTCGCCTTCCTCACCGTCGGTAATCCTGATCGCCATACTGGTGGGTATCTGTACCACCGTGAAGTCTTTCGCCGCTGGCGCGCTTGGGGTCAACCGGTCGATGAAATCGTGCTGGGACCAGCTGATGTAGCCGGACAACTCGCGGCCAGGGCACAGGTGGGGCGCCGTATTGATCCAAGTCGCTACGATGTTCTAATCATTGATGCACTTGCCCGTGTGGTAGTTGCACCGTGGATCGATTCCTGGCGCACATACCGACCAATCGTCGCTCTCATCCACGAGCTACCTACGATTGCTGGCGCCAACGATCTATACGAATACGAATGGGAACGAACCCTGCTCCGCGCCGATGTCCTAGTTACCGTCAGTGATGAAGGTGCAATGGCCCTGATCGAGCGTGGCGCCGACCCAACCCGCATGTATATCGCATCTGGCGGTTGTGATCGTTTGCGAAACTTTATACCGACGAATCTGCCCCGTGAAACGCTGGTCATCTCTGTTGGGCAGTGGATACCGCGCAAAAACGTAGCCCACCTGGTGCGATCCTGGGACCAAATCGCGCCTACCACCTGGCGACTCGAATTGATTGGTGAAACTGATGCCGATCCTGACTACGCAACAGAAGTCTGGCAGGCAATACGACACTGCTCAGCACCGGTTATCGTGCGTGGTGTATTACCTGACGACAAGCTGGCCGAATGTTACGCCCGTGCAAGTATTTTCGCCCTGCCATCACGATTTGAGGGGTATGGCCTGGTCTTTGCCGAAGCGCTGGCGTGCGGCTTACCGGTCATTGCCGGCGCCGTTGGCCCCGTACCGAAGCTGGTTGGCAACGGTGGCATCCTGGTACCGCCTGACGATGAACAGGCACTGGTGAACGCCTTGCGCACCGTTATGGCTGATCCGCTCCTACGTCAGCATCTGAGCGAGGCGGCCCAACAAAGGGCTGCCTCGTTACCGCGATGGGACGAAACTGCCCAACGGCTACTGACAGCCGTTACATACGCTTTTACACGCTAACCACAAAACCTAACAAAATGTTCATATTCTTTGCGAGACGCTAGCCTAAATGGTACAGTGGAGACGGCGTCAGCCTCGCACGCCTGTGACGATCAACTACAAGCTCAATAGGAGCCATCATCATGATCAAAATTGCCAGGATCATCATCGGCACCGCCCTGATTGTTTTGCTATCTGCCTGTGGTGGAGGAACAACCGGCAACACCTCACCCTCACCGACTGTCGAAGAGACGCGACCTACCCGCACCCCACGACCGGCTGCCAGCAATCCCTCACCGACCGCCAATCCGTCACCCGCTGCTCTACCCACGACCGCTAGCGTTGGCACTTCCGAACGTCCACCCGTTATCAACAACCAAACCGACTTCCGTGGCCTGGGGAACGTCCAGGTTGAGATGAACATGGCAGGTGTTGCGAGAGAGGAAGGCAAACCAGAGGAACCTTTTAACCTTCTGATACGTCAGATCATCCTCGAAAACGGGGATCGGAGTCTCACGATCGAAAGCACATCAGCCGATAGTCGTCTCGTTCGCATCACCAGTATACAAATCGGTGGCGAAATGTACCAGTATTCAGAAGAAGGAAATCAACAATTCTGTTTCTCGATGGGGAGCATGGCAGACCTGTTTGAGTGGAGTATGCTCACCCCTGATCAACTGATCGGCAATCTGGAGAGTGCACAGCTCGTTGAACGTGGCGTTCAGGTCAACGGTTTTACGACTAATCGTTATACCTTCTCCGTCAAAGAACAAACGGCGAATTACCAGGGTGAAGCGAAAGGTGAGATTTGGGCGGCAAGCAATCCGGCAATTGTGGTACGCCACGTCGGAGAGTTAATCGGCACGATTACCGGCATTGCGGAGGAAAATGGCACCGCACCTCTCCCAAGCCAACTAAGCAATCTGCGCTGGGAGTACAACGTTACCAGACTGGAAGCCAACACCACACTTTCGTTACCTGAAGCCTGTGCGCAGCAACAAGCTGCTAGCGCCGACATTCCGCTTCCCCCGAACGTGAGCAGTCAGGCACGTATGGGAGATCTGATTAGCTTTGAAACGGCCGACTCACCGGAAAACGTTGCTACCTTCTACCAGACCGAGATGGCAGCAAAAGGCTGGCGTGCCGGTAACAGTAGTCAATATGAGAACACCTACCTGCTGACATTCACCAAAGACGGTCGTGAGGTTTCGATTACGATCTCCGTTATCGATAAAAAGACGATGGTCATCATCACTATCAGCTCATCGTAACGAGATAACGGGTGCATAGTAATTCTCCCCCTTACCTTCCCCCTACCTCCTTCCTCTCCCATAAGGGGCGAGGAAGGGGGAGCGAGAGTTGCGACGCCGGGAAGACCTAGGCCCGCACCGAGCTTCTGCGATCCCACGACGAGCGGCAGGGGGAGCGGGAGGCAAGGTGTGGGATTCGGAATCGACACCGAAAAGAACGCTGAGCTTCAGAGTACCTGCTCCACATATCTTCGCGTTAAACGACATTTCTTCCCGCTTGCCCCTCGAGTCAGTACCAAAATCATGAACTACCAAAGTACTATTGCAAGTTTATACACAACAGTAGTATTATCCTTTATGGAAGAATTCGTGCCGATTATGCCTGGATTGAAGGGGTTTCAGCACAACCTCGGAACTTTTATCGCCAGCGAAAAACCCGTCAATCCCGAAGTATGCTCGATGTGCTTTTGGTAGCCGCTATTATTGTGCTGTTTTTCATTGCCAGCGGCCTGGTTGTAACCATCCTGGCTGGCGATACTGTCCAGGCTACCATCACGCAAATCGTCGCCAAGCGTCCAGGGCCGCCAGAATGTGTGATTAAAGGCAATATCTCCATCGAAACCGGAGAGAAAATCTATCACCTCCCCGGTATGAAAGACTACGACAGAACCAGAATTAACGAACAATACGGAGAACGCTGGTTCTGCACTGAAGAGGAAGCAATCAAAGCAGGTTGGCGGAAAGCCGGTAGATGAGTTTATGCTAGTTCAGGATTTATCTTTGAGCAGCATCACATGCTGGTGATGGTGCAATAGGATCAAGGTCTATGAGCAACCTCTGTCGCATTGGCGTTTTCTACGACGGTTCCTATTTTGCGTATGCACAATCACATTATTACGCGGTGCAACGAGTGGGATGGCTCTCATTTCCACCATTCCACCGGCTTATCGAGCAGTTCATCAGTAGGAAAGAACAGCGCTACGCGATGCACCGGATCGTGTACGCGAGCTGGCATCAAGGTCTCTTTCCTTCATCGCAGACTACAGAAAAACAGTTCCAGGTTGAACGGAACCGTCATATCGACCTGATGCACGCCGGTATCGAAGTGAAATATACACCGATGGCTCCCAATGGCCACGAGAAAGGCGTCGATGTTGCACTGGCAATTGATGCCATGGAAAAGGCGCTGGAAGGAAAAATCGATGTTGCTGTTCTTGTTTCGGGAGATGGCGATCTCGTACCGTTGGCCCGTGCGCTGATGAAACATGGGGTACGGGTTGGCGTCTTCTACTTTGAGTACGATTCACCACAGCGCAACAGTACTGCTAACCAACGGCTGTTGAGGGCATGCAACTACTCCTTCGATGTCGGTAGCCTGGCAAATCATCCGAGCACCGTCGAGGTGTTCCATAGCCTGTTCTCGCGCCCACCACAAGCAACGGCAGAAGTGGCATCGTAAGGACGGCAGGTGGTACAGCGATAGCCCTACCGGCGTCTACCGGCATTTCATAGGGATCGGCAATGTTGTCTGTGCCGGCCCGTGAAGAGTGCCTGGTCTCCGTCATCGCTCATATGGGGAAAGGACGGATCATGGTCACAGTGGGGAGGAGACCGGAAGGCATTGGCATTTCTCTCGTATGCAGGTATCCCATAGACTACGTCTCGGCGCAAGAATGGGGGCTGACCGTAGAGACCACCACTGGTACGAGCAGCAGCACATCCCGACACGCGCTACAGTCGAGCGAAAACGTTAACAAGCCTTACGGGTTTACAAATTCTAGTTGACAAACTGAGAAGTGTGTGGTATCCTCATCGCGGATCAGGAATTTAGGCAAAGAGTACAAATCTATGACTGCTCGCTTTGTAAGCCTTATCCTTCTCGTACTCGTACTCCTCCTTAGCCTTATCGGCGGGTGGAGCAGACGTGTTTAGGGAGGGGAAGGACGCAAAGCCTTAGTGCAGGATGCAAGACTGAACCTCCCGATGTTCGGGAGGTTTTTTAGTACCCTTGTGAGGTTGATGTTGCGGCTTATGAACTATATCGTACACCTGATGCGACAGCCGCAACCGATGCTCGTGCCGGTTGTATCCGTCCGGCAGCTTGTGTATCCGACAGTTCACCGCCGTCGTACCGACGCATCGCTCCGCGCTCGGTCACTCACATCGCGGTGAGTAGCGGCGAAAAGCCCCACTGCTGTGGCCCGTTGGTTGGCGACTCGGTCGTTATAGAAGGTCGAGCGCAATACAGCGCTTAAGACCACTTGTACGTCTGTGTCTACAAGGGTTGTATATTCGCACGTTCATTGTCACAGGAGTAGTCCGATGACCAAACCACTCACCGGTGCCCAGATTATGTGTGAGGCCCTCATCCGCGAGGGGGTCGAAGTGATGTTCGGAATTCCCGGCGGTGCAATTATGCCCTTTTACTACGCGATGTGGGATTACCGAGACCGGCTGCGCCATGTGCTCTGCCGCCACGAGCAAGGGGCCGGTCATGCCGCTGAAGGGTATGCCCGTGCTACAGGCAAAATTGGCGTCTGCATCGGCACCAGCGGCCCCGGCGCTACTAATTTAGTGACACCTATCGCCGATGCGATGATGGATAGTACCCCCTTGCTGGCAATCACCGGTCAGGTCGGGAGCCACGTCCTTGGTAAAGATGCGTTTCAGGAGACCGACATCACCGGTATCACAATGCCGATCACCAAACACAACTACCTGGTGAAGAATGTCGATGAGCTACCTTACGTCTTCAAAGAGGCTATTTACATTGCCACAACCGGCCGACCTGGCCCAGTCTTGATCGACATCACAAAGGATGCGATGCAGAAGACGACCGTGCCCAATTGGGATATTAAGCTCAACTTGCCCGGTTATAAACCAACCTATCAGGGGAATCGGCGCCAGATTCGTGAAGCGATTAAATTGTTGATCAGTGCAAAGAAACCGTTGATCATCGCCGGTCACGGAATCATTATGTCCGGCGCCCATCGCGAACTGCAAGAGTTTGCCGAACGCTTACGCATTCCCGTGATTACCACACTGCATGGTATTGGCGCGATCCCTGAAAATCATCCTTTGTGTATCGGTATGCCCGGTATGCACGGTTGGGTTCACGTAAACCGGGCCATTCAGGAATGCGACGTCCTCTTCAACATTGGTGGTCGCTTTGATGACCGGGTGACCGGCAAAGCCAGCACGTTTGCCCCTCATGCCCGCATTATTCACGTTGACATCGATCCTTCAGAAATCGGGAAGAATGTACGGGTTGATGTACCGATTGTCGGTGATGCCCGCCTTGTCTTGCAGGCCCTGCTTGAAGACTTGCCACCACCAAGCGAGCTGGCCGAGTTGCATACGCATGCCTCGGATTGGATGGAACATATCCGTGAAATGCAAGATAAGCATCAGGGTAAGCAGCAGTACAAGAATCGGGCTGCGATGGCTAATATGGCCTTACCACCGCACGATGTCTATGAGGCGTTAAGTCGTACCCTCAATGCCCGCGGCAATTACCGGGTCGTTACCGATGTTGGTCAGCACCAGATGTGGGCAGCGCAGTTGATCGATTGGAACGCTGGCCCACGCACGCACATTACATCGGGTGGCGCCGGCACGATGGGCTTCGCGGTACCGGCAGCGTTGGGCGTGGCAATCGCCTGCCCCAACGATACCGTCTGGGCTATCGTGGGCGACGGTGGCTTCCAGATGACCAACCAGGAAATGGCAACGATTGTGCAGGAAGGGCTAAAGAATATCAAGGTAGCGGTGATCAACAACGGTTACCTGGGAATGGTCCGGCAGTGGCAAGAGTTGTTCGAGCACAAACGCTACAGCGGTACCCCCCTGTCAGGCCCCAACTTTGCAAAACTGGCCGAAGCCTACGGCTGGAAGGGGCTGACGGTAGAGCGCAGCGAAGATGTGCAAGATGCAATTGACGAGGCCTACGCGACCGACGGACCGGTACTGATCGACTTCCGGGTTGAGCGTGAAGTCAACGTCTTCCCGATGGTACCGCAGAACAAGTCAATTGGTGAGATGATCCTCTCGGAATCACAAGCGTAGCATGCAACAGCGACCGTAATCTCAGGAGTTGTACATTATGAAAACGCATACCATCGTTGCCCTTCTACAAGATCGACCCGGTGTCCTGAGTCGCGTGATTGGATTGATCCGCCGCCGAGGCTATAACATCGAGAGTCTGGCCGTCGGACATAGTGAAACCCCCGGTGTTAGCCGTCTCACGCTGGTCGTTGAATCGGAAGATGTTGAACAGGTTGTGAAACAGCTCTACCGCCTGATCGAAGTGATCAAGGTGAGTGATGTCACCGACGATCCAACGGTCGAGCGCGAAATGACTATGATCAAACTGCATGCACCACCAGCCGTGCGCCACGAGATTATCTCGATGTGCAGTGTCTTTGGGGCGCGGATCGTCGATGTAGGCACCAACACGATGATTATCGAGATGACCGGTACGCCGGGTAAGGTCGAGAATTTTATCGAAGTGGTACGTCCTTACGGTATCAAAGAGATGATGCGCACCGGACGTATTGCCATGGTACGCGGTACGCGCGGTCATAACGCCAGTGAGTATGTAGAGCCGACAACGAACGGCGCTACAGTACCGGTACTAAACTAGCATCGTGATCATCTGAGACGCCCATTGTGGGCGTCTCATTGGTTCTCAGGTCTATCGCAGGCGACGCTGATCGGTCGCCCAAGAGTGAGGAATTGAACCGTTATGGCAGAACTCTACTACGACAATCAGGCCGACCTTAACCGCTTGAAGAACAAACCAATCGCTATCATTGGCTTTGGCAGCCAGGGTCACGCCCACGCCCGTAACCTCGCCGACAGTGGTCTCGATGTGCGCGTTGGTCTGTATCCAGGCTCGAAGAGTTGGGCCAAGGTTGAAGCGGCTGGCCTGAAGGTTATGACAGTTGCAGAAGCCGCCCGTGAAGCCCAAATCGTGATGATACTAACTCCCGACATCGGTCAGGCCGAACTCTACCGCGAGCACATTGCACCGGCAATGGAACCCGGCAAGACATTGATGTTCGCACACGGCTTCAATATTCGCTTTGGTCAGATCGTGCCTCCAAAGGGAATTGACGTCAGTATGGTCGCGCCTAAAGCGCCCGGCCATCGCGTGCGTGAGGTGTTTGTTCAGGGCGGTGGCGTACCGGCATTGATCGCGGTCGAGCAAGATGCAACCGGCGGTGCGTTCGAGGACGCTCTGGCTTACGCCAAGGGCCTGGGCTGTACCCGTGCTGGCGTGTTGCGGACAACCTTCGCCGAAGAGACGGAGACCGATCTGTTTGGTGAGCAGGTTGTGCTCTGTGGCGGAGTGAGCGCGCTGGTCAAAGCTGCTTTTGAGACCCTGGTAGAGGCCGGGTATCAGCCAGAGGTTGCCTATTTCGAGTGTATGCACGAGCTGAAGCTGATCGTTGACCTCTTCTATCAGGGTGGCCTCAACTACATGCGCTATTCGGTGAGTGATACTGCTGAGTGGGGTGATTACACTGCCGGCCCGAAAATTATCACCGATCAAACGCGGGCGGCTATGCGTCAGATTCTGGCCGACATCCAGAGCGGTGCCTTCGCCGAAGACTGGATCGAGGAAAATCACAACGGACGCCCGCGCTTCAATGCGTATCGTCAGGCCGACATCAATCATCCGATTGAACAAATTGGCCGTGAACTGCGCCGTATGATGCCCTTCGTGAATCCGCGTGAGGTTAAACCCGGCGAGGGTGGTGCCTGAGAGTGTATCAGCGTCGTGGTCGGCAATGTTTCGGCCACGACCTGCCCCAGTAACGCAACAGGAGGTACCTATGACCAACACAACTGAACCGAGTGTAGATTACGTCCGTATCTTTGATACAACCCTGCGCGATGGTGAACAGGCTCCTGGCTGCACTATGACGCTGGAAGAGAAATTAGAGGTCGCCCGCCAGTTGGCTCGACTGCGGGTAGACATCATCGAGGCCGGTTTTCCGGCTGCTTCCCCCGGCGACTGGGCAGCAGTGCACGAAATTGCCCGTGAGATCGGTACGCCCGATGGCCCGGTTATCGCGGCGCTGGCCCGCGCCAATCGTGACGACATTGATAAGGCGTGGAGTGCGATCCAACCGGCAGCGAAAAAGCGCATTCACACATTTATGTCAACTTCTGACATTCATCTTGAATACCAATTCCGTAAAACACGCGCCGAAGCCCTGGAGCTGATTCACGAAATGGTCAGCTATGCGCGCTCGCTGTGCGAGGATGTCGAATTCTCGCCGATGGATGCCGGTCGCACCGATCCGCTCTTCCTGCGTGAAGCTGTTGCCGTGGCCGTGGCCGCCGGAGCGACAACCCTCAACATTCCCGATACGGTTGGTTATCTCACTCCTGATGAGTACGGGGCAATGATCCGCGATTTGCGCGAGAATGTACCGGGCATTGAACGTTGCATTCTCTCGACCCATTGCCACGACGATCTCGGCCTGGCAGTGGCTAATTCACTGGCCGGTGTGCGGGCTGGCGCCCGGCAAGTTGAGTGTACGATCAACGGTATCGGCGAACGGGCAGGTAATGCCTCACTGGAAGAAGTAGTAATGGCATTGCATACACGCCAACAGTATTACGGCCTGCGTACACGGATTGAGACTCGCGAAATTGCCCGCACCTCGCGACTGGTCAGTAGCTTTATCGGCATACCGGTGCCACCGAACAAGGCTATCGTCGGGGCCAATGCTTTCGCCCACGAATCGGGTATCCACCAGGACGGCGTTTTGAAATATCGGCAGACTTACGAGATCATGAGTGCCGAGACAGTAGGTCTGGAAAGCAATACGCTGGTGTTGGGCAAGCACTCAGGCCGCCACGCCTTCCGCAAGTATCTTGAAGAAAAGGGCTACCAGCTAAACGAAGAGGAATTCCAGCACGTTTTTGCCCGCTTCAAAGACCTGTGTGACCGGAAGAAGCGGGTTGATGATCGCGACATTGAGGCATTGATTGCCGGTGAGATGCAGCACACACCAGAGTTGTATAAACTCGATCACGTACAATACGCATCGGGTGTCGGCATGATCCCGACGGCAACTGTGCGACTGATCGGGCCTGACGGACAGGCCAAAGTTGACAGCGCTCAGGGTACGGGGCCGGTAGATGCTGTTTATCAGGCGATCAACCGCATCATTCAGCGCCCCAACGAGTTGATCGAGTTCTCGATCAATGCCATCACTGAGGGGCTTGACGCAGTCGCCGAAGTGACGGTGCGCATTCGCGAGCAAGGTTCACCTACCCGATTGAACGAGAGTAGCAGCACTGCAACCAGTCTGACAGGCCGACGTCCAACCCAGCAGATTTTCAGTGGCTACGGGGTACATACCGATACCATCGTGGCTGCGGCCCAGGCGTATATGGCTGCCCTCAATAAGATGCTGGCAGCGCGCCAAGAGCGGATTAAGGCGGAAGCGATGGCCTATTCTGCCGGCTACAGCGGTGAAACGAGTAGTTTGCCGGTTGACATCTTTGGTGGTAGCACGCTCGGCTAGGTTCGATGCAGATTGGGAATGGTGACCACTTTCCTTTCCCTAACCAGAGTACAGAGAAGTGAGCAACAAGCGTGGGTCAATGCGCGCCGCTCACTTCTCTGATTATCGCACCTGTGCTCAATGACAACATCGGATCGGCCTGATTGTAGACACGTATGATGCAAACGATTGCCTATCTTGGCCCACCGGGAACCTTTAGCGAAGAAGCGGCACTTGCTTACGCAGCCGGGCAGGAAGCACGACTGCTTCCTCTGGCGAGTATCCCTGCGGTAGTCACCGCAATTGAAACCGAAGCAGCTACTGTCGGTGTCTTGCCGATTGAAAATCTGCTGGAGGGTAGTGTTAGTTACACACTTGACCTGCTGATCCACGAGACCAACCTGCAAATTGCGGGCGAAATTGTGATTCCAATCCGACAGTACCTGCTGGCCCGTCCTGGATTGCAACTCGGCGACATCAAGGTGTTGTACGCCCACCCACAATCGCTCGCCCAATGTCGGCGCTTTGTGGAACGGTGCTTGCCCGGTGTGGTCACTGTTGCTTCACTGAGCAATTCGGCTGCGCCCGCGGAAGCAATGGCCGATGAGCGCCCGGCGGCTGCAATTGGCACCTTCCGCGCGGCCCAGCTTGTTGGGGCTGCGATTTTGGCCCGTGATATTGCCGACAGTCCACACAACGTTACGCGCTTCATCGTGCTGGCGCGAGAAGACTCGCCGCCAACCGGTGATGACAAGACGAGCTTTTGTTTCGGTTTCACCCGCGAAGATCGACCAGGCAGCCTGGTCACCGCCCTTCAGGAACTGGCAGTCGAACATATCAACATGACCAAACTCGAGTCGCGCCCGACCCGGGCGATACTCGGCCAATACATCTTTTTGGTTGACATCAACGGACACCGCCGCGAACCACACGTTGCCCGCGCTTTAGAGCGGATTCGGCTCCACACTGGGATGCTGAAGATTTTTGGTAGTTATCCGCGCTGGCGTGGTACGAACGGGAGTCGTGAGGAACGACGGCAAGGAGAAGAGAAATGAGTAAACCGCGCACCCTGTTCGATAAAGTCTGGGATGCCCATGTGGTACGCCCAGAGACTCCAGAGACACCGGCAGTACTCTACATTGATCTCCATTTGATCCACGAAGTGACTTCACCACAGGCATTTACCGAATTGCGCCAGCGTGGTCTGCGCGTGCGGCGCCCGGATAAAACGCTCGCCACGATGGATCACAGTACGCCGACTACCCCTCGCAATCATTTGGGGATTATTCCGGTCGTCGATCCAATGGCCATCAGCCAGCTTGAACAATTACGTAAAAACTGTGCCGAGTTTGGCATTCCCCTATTTGAGTTAGGTGATGAGAATCAGGGCATTGTTCACGTTATTGGTCCCGAACAAGGGCTAACCCAACCGGGGATGATGATTGTCTGCGGGGATAGTCATACCAGTACTCACGGTGCATTTGGAGCATTAGCATTTGGAATTGGAACCTCGGAAGTTGGTCATGTGCTGGCGACCCAGTGTCTCTTGCAGCGCAAGCCAAAGACGTGCGCAGTACGCATCGATGGTCGGCTTGGCCCTGGGGTAACGGCAAAGGACATTATTCTGGCGCTCATTGCTAAATACGGTGTCGGTGGCGGCACCGGCTATGTGTTCGAGTACATGGGTGAGGCAATCCGCTCGCTTTCGATGGAAGAGCGGATGACCATTTGTAATATGAGTATCGAAGGCGGTGCCCGCGCCGGAATGGTAGCACCCGATGACACGACCTTTGAGTATATCGCGGGGCGACCTTTTGCGCCGAAAGGGGCAGATTTTGACGCGGCAGTAGCCCGCTGGCGCACGTTACCCAGTGATGAAGGTGCAGTGTTCGACCACGAATTAACCCTCTCGGCAAGTGATCTGAAGCCGATGATCACTTACGGAACCAACCCTGGCATGGGGATTCCCATTGATGCACCGGTTCCACGACCGGAAGATATGCCCGACGCACGCAGTCGGGCTGCCCTTGATAAAGCGCTGGCCTATATGGGTCTCGAACCGGGCAAGCCATTGTTGGGGCATCCGGTTGATGTGGTCTTTATTGGTTCGTGTACCAACTCGCGGTTATCGGATCTCCGTCAGGCCGCCCAATTCTTCCGTGGGCGTAAGGTTGCCCCCGGCGTGCGCGTGATGGTGGTTCCCGGCTCACAACAGGTTAAGCGGGCAGCCGAAGCGGAAGGGCTGGATCGAATTTTCAAAGAGGCAGGCGCCGAGTGGCGTGAAGCCGGTTGTAGTGCGTGTCTGGGGATGAATGACGATAAGGTTCCGCCTGGCAAGTATGCAATCAGCACCTCGAACCGCAACTTCGAGGGTCGGCAAGGGCCAGGAGCACGCACGATGCTGGCCAGTCCGCTTACCGCAGCGGCAGCCGCAGTGACCGGCGTGGTAACCGATCCGCGAACGTTGTTGAATTAGAAGGAGATCGCTGTGGAACCGATTTCAATGATTACCGGAAAAGCGGTTGTTTTACCGGTAGAAAATATTGACACCGATCAAATTATTCCGGCACGATTTCTGAAAGTTACCGACAAGAGCGGTCTGGCTGCCGGTCTGTTTGAAGCCTGGCGCTACCGGGCTGATGGTACGCTCAATCCTGACTTCCCGCTCAATCGGCCTGAAGCGGCCGGAGCAACGATACTGATCAGTGGGCGTAATTTTGGTTGCGGTAGCTCGCGCGAACATGCGCCCTGGGCATTACAAGATTACGGCTTTCGCGCCGTTATTGCCCCATCGTTCGCCGACATTTTTCGCAGCAATGCGCTGAAGATCGGGTTGTTACCGGTGACGGTCGAGCAGACGGTCTACGACGAGCTGGTAGCACATTACGCAGTTGATCCCCAAATGCACCTGACCATCGATCTGGCTGCCCAAACGGTCACCCTACCCGACGGTCGCCAGATTAGTTTCCCGATTGATGCGTTTAGCAAATATTGCCTCTTGCACGGAGTGGATCAATTGGGCTTTTTGCTCAATCAAGAGGCGCTCATCGCAGCGTATGAGGCAACGCATCCACAGCCGGTGGTGACTACTGCATACAGTCGAGGGAAGACGGAAGAGCAGGGGAACGACAGTACGAGCGCTTAGCCGAATAACTCACCGTTACTTTGGGCCTATCCGAAAACTGTCTCACGGTTCAACGGATGCACTCTGTCATCCTGTCAGGAGGGGTGAGGCGGCGCCTCGCCCCTCCTCGTGTTTCGGATTACCTCCATCGCCGAGGTTCATCAGCCGTGAGGTGATGATAGATGATGGGGCAAGGCGAGGCTTTGCCCCTGTAAAGCTTTTCGATCCAGCAGCAGTGAAGAGAACGGCAAGCGAAACGAGCACTACGGCGCCAGTTTCCTGTTCCAGACAGTGATCTGTTGCCAGGCTCTTCGTTGGTACACCGGTTATGCCCGTCGGCGTGCGATAGGTGGAGATTTCCCACCTGATTGACTACCTTGTTCTGCACAACAGGGGCTGACAACGCACGCACTCGGCCCACCACAGATGCGTTCAAATCTGGTTTGCAAGCGTGCATGCAACCTGTTTGGCAATAACCTCTTACAGAGTTCTTGCTTTATATGTGCGTCACTATTCGGCGGTTGCTGCGTTATATAATTAGAACTGGCAGCAGCGGGCTGCTTTCGTACATGGTTATCATAGTTTTATGCATCGCCTAGCGTCCTACCTCTTGTTGATTGCCACATTGACCATAGCCGCAACCCCACTGCACGCTCAACCAGCAGCGGGGTGGAGCGTAGCGACGTTCCTGGAGCAACAACCTGGTCCACTGAAACATGTGCGTGTTGAGGGAAAAACTGCTGCCCAGATTATCGAAGAGCAGAGTAATTATTATGGCGTTAGCCCATTTCTCACTCTGGCGTTGTTGGAAGCAACGGCTGGCCTCTTGAGTAACCCATCACCACCTGACGAAGCTCTCGCCACTCCGTTCGGTCAACACGGCCCAGTCGGTTTCACCGAGCAGATAATCTGGGTAAACCGGGAATTACGTGCTGGCTTAGGTCCATATCGCCAACCACCAACTATCCGGTTGCAAGACGGGTTGACACTGACGCTTTCGCTCGACGAACCGGCTGAGTGGATCGCCATAAAACGCTTTCTGGCTCAGGGGCGCGATTCGGCCGCGTGGCTAGCAGCAGTGAAGGCAACTACAGCGGCTCTGCGCACCTATTTTGATGGTCGCTTTGCACCACCGGTTAGTGTACCGTCGGACACCAATGGCTGGCTGCGCGCACCATGGCCATCGGGGACGAAGGTACATCACCTTGCCTATTTTGACCATATGTATCCAATGGTCGATCTAGGAGGTGATGGCAATAATGAGATGATTGATTATCTCGGTCGGCGCAATGTACAGTATAACGGCCACGATGGTCATGATTATGTCTTTCCTGATGCACCATTTTCAACACCAATTCTTGCCGCAGCCGCCGGTACAGCTTACGCATTGCGCGAGGCCCGTGGTTTGGGAGTGGTGATTGTTCATCCAAATGGGTATGAGACGGTCTACTGGCATCTGAGTGCGTTTGCCCCTATCTTTAATGAAGGCAATAGTGTGAAGGTTTCGGCTGGTCAACTGATTGGTATCAGTGGCGCCAGTGGCGTTAGTGGCACACCTCATCTCCATTTTGAGGTTCGACGTTGGGAGGGAGGCATCCGCAAACAGGTTGATCCTTATGGCTGGTTTGGCCCTGGACCCGATCCCTGCCCTACCTATGCCGGTTGCGGCGCCAGTATCTGGCTCTGGCACCCTGATCTGCTCGGCAGCTACGACTTTACACCGCCCGACCATTTGTTACCGGTGCCTGATACAACACCACCGCTTGGTACCATACGGGTTGCCCCGCCTGAGCACGTCTTGCTGTCAGTCAGTTTCGATGGTCACCCCCTCCAGACCATCGGCCAGGGCTTACCTTACATCAACGGTACCCTTCGCTTTGCAGATGGCCGCTTTGGTCAGGCATTGATCAGCGACCGCGCCGAGATTGCATTTCCAACTACCGGGAACCTGAACATTGAACAGGGTACGATCAGTTTATGGGTTGAGATACCAGAGCGCTTTCCAGCCAATAGTCTCAGCCGCCACTACCTGCTTGCCACAAGCGCCGAGCCAACAGGTGCACCGATCTACACCGGTACACTGGCGCTCCGTCGCGATCAACTCGGTCCAAATGGCAGTGCACAATGGACGTTCTGGACAGTTAGCGATGCAACGAGTGGCGAAGACTTGCTTAGTGTACCAGACACCTTAAATCCTGGCTGGCATCACTTTGTCATCAGTTGGGATGCCATCAACGGTAAAAAGTATCTTTACATCGACGGGATGCTGGTTGCCGAACGGAATACAAACGCTTTACCATACATTTCTGGTGCACTTCTTCATATTGGTCGTTTTAGCAGTGGTGGGTCTAGCGCCGGAGTACGTATCGATGAATTGACAATCTTTGACAAGCCACTGGCACTAACCGAAATCGCAGAACTGGTCTCAGCATCGCCATTAACATCAGAACCAGTTGTTGTAACTGACCGGACAATCCGAATTGATACAAACGCAATGGATGATAACGGTGGTATTGTCGCTGTTACGCTCAGCATCAACAGCGAATCGAGCGATCCGCTCCCCTATTACGACAGCTACCGTTGGAGCCTGCCTCCAATTGAAGGAGAGCATATTGTTGAAGTGGAATATCTTGATCGTGCCGGCAACACAACTGTTGTCTCACAGACGGTCGTACTCAACCTGCCACCACGGGCAACTGCAAGAGCGGAATGGCTCGACTCAGCAACAGCTCGGGTGGTTCTCAATGCGAGTGACCACCACCTGCCGCTAGAGATACAACTGAGCGAGACGCCAGATTTCACGAGTGCGGCGTGGTTGCCGTTTGTGCCAGAAGTACGTTGGCGTTGGGAAAGTGCTGAAACACAGCGCCTGTTTGTGCGTTTCCGTGATGCCAGTGGTCAAACGGGTTTACCGATAGAGGTAATACCTGCTTATCACGTTTTTGTGCCACTGAC